>Ga0247807_10000254_pt1 | contig 35642 bp, 31 predicted proteins | sample UWRJL074202C1_FD_179931 | JGI IMG/M metagenome (GOLD analysis project Ga0247807, IMG submission 179931) | Plant litter microbial communities from Arlington Agricultural Research Station in Wisconsin, United States - UWRJ-L074-202C-1 | ecosystem: Environmental > Terrestrial > Plant litter >...
GGTCGACGAACTCGTCGCGACACCGATGTCTCGGGGTCCAACGGAGTTCTGGGATGCGATCGTCAGGGTCTGCATGAGCTGGCCGAGTCCGAGGCCGACGAAGAACATGCCGAGCATGATCCAGATCACGGGCTTGTCGGCCGTGAGGAACGTGAGCCAGAAGAATCCGAGCGCCATGAAGCCCGTCCCGAGCTTCGGGAACAGGCTGTACTTGCCGGTACGCGCGATGAGCTGACCGCTCACGATCGAGGCGATCATGAGTCCGAGGATCATCGGGAGCATGAGGAATCCGCTCTCGGTGGGCGTCGCGCCGTTGACGAGCTGGAGGTACAGCGGGATCGTCATCATCGCGCCGAACATCCCGAATCCAACGAGCACACCGAGGATGGTGGCCATGGAGAACGTGGAGTTCTTGAACAGTTTGAGCGGGATGAGTGCGTCATCGCCCATGAGCTTCTCGGTGAGGATGAACGCCGCAATTCCGAGCGCACCCACGACGTAGCAGGCGAAGGCGATGGGCGAATCCCAGCCCCACTCGCGTCCCTTCTCGGCGACGAGAAGCAGTGGTACGAGCGCGATGACGACCGTCGCGGCGCCCCACCAGTCGATACGCACGGCACGACGGGTGTGCGGGATGTGCAGGAACCGCATGACGATGCCGAGCGCGATGATGCCGATCGGGAGGTTGATCAGGAACACCCAGCGCCATCCCGTGATGAACAGGATCTCGGGGGTTCCGGAGATGAGGCCACCGAGCAGCGGGCCGATGACACTCGAGATGCCGAAGACGGCGAGGAAGTAGCCCTGGTACTTCGCGCGCTCACGGGGAGCGAGGATGTCTCCCATGATTGCGAGCGGGAGTGCCATGAGGCCACCGGCGCCGAGACCCTGGAGGGCGCGGAACATGGCGAGCTGGTACATCGAGTCGGAGAATCCGGCAGCGACCGAGCCGACGAGGAAGATCACGATCGCGATGATGAATAGGGGGCGACGACCGAAGATGTCGCTGAGCTTGCCGTAGATCGGCGTCGCGATGGTGGACGTGATCAGGTAAGCCGTGGTCACCCAGACCTGCAGCGACAGCCCGTCGAGGTCGTCCGCGATCGTGCGCATCGACGTGCCGATGATCGTCTGGTCGAGGGAGGACAGGAACATCCCGGCCATGAGGCCGAAGATCACGAACAGGATCTGGCGGTGGGTCATCACCCCGCCGGCATCCGCGATCGCCTGGGCTTGCTGTTTACCTTTTGATTGTGCCTTTGTGGATTGTGTCTTCGCCATGATTCCTCTTCGATAGTCCGCACGCGCGATGAGCCACTGAGGACGCATTCCATCAGTGGCTCATAAATATTGCGCGATGTGCAAAGTTACACCCGCTGCACTGGAACTGCAAGTCCTGTTGGGTGGCGGGCAAGTGTATGAATCGGCTGACAGTCCCGGTCTAGGGGCGAGGAAAACCGGTTGACCTCTCTACCGTTGGATACGTATGTCTGGGAAATTCTTCGTTCGTCCATCAGCCCGCGTCGTTTCTGCGTCCGCAGGGGTGCTCGCCGCCGCTGCCCTCATTGCGGGAGTGGGGATCGGTGTCGCCAACGCACCTCAGCCTGTTGAGGACGATCTTGTCGCTTACGGGAGCGCGCTCACCGCGCGGGCGCTGAACCCACTGGCGCAGCCCGTTACGACGTCGAGCGCCGTGGCATCCACTCCCGCCATTCAGGCCCAGCTCGACTACGCGCTCGCGCACTGGAACAACTACAACACCGAACAGTTTGGCGATCTCAATCCCGTGGGCGGCGACTGCCAGAACTTCGTGAGTCAGAGCCTGCTCGTGCGCGGTTGGACGATGGATGCCGACTGGTACAGCGAGGACGCCGGCGAGGACTGGAGCGCGGCCTGGGGCTACGTGCCCGCCTTCGACGAGTACTTGCGCGAGCATCCCGAGCGCGGTGCGACTGAGGCCTCCCTCGACGAGCGCTCAACGATCAAGATCGGCGACGTGGTGATGTTCGACTGGGAGGGCAACGGAGCGCTCGACCATGTGCAGATCGTTTCGTCGATCACCGTCGTGAATGGGGAGACCAAGATCGGGATGGCTGGCCACAACGCCGATACTGACTTCCGCGATCTCGACACGACGATCACGGTCGACCACCCCGGGGCCACGGCGTACTTCTGGCGTATTCCGTAGCGCGCGGTGGCGTTGCTAGGTCGAGCTTGTCGAGACCAGCTGAGCTTGCCGAGACGCGGGCCTAGGTGGGTCGAGCTTGTCGAGACCAGCTGAGCTTGCCGAAGCAACCCGCTATCTCGACAAGCTCGATTGGTCTCGACAAGCTCGACCCACTTGGGCCTAACCAGCTAGTGCCGCGTCGACGATCGCCTTCGCCTCGGCCTGCACAAGCTTCAGGTGCTCCGGTCCCTTGAACGACTCGGCGTAAATCTTGTAGACATCCTCGGTGCCGCTCGGTCGCGCCGCGAACCACGCGTGCTCCGTCGTGACCTTGAGTCCACCGATCGCCGCCCCGTTGCCGGGGGCCTCGCTCAGTCGAGCCGTGATCGGGTCGCCTGCGAGCTCGGTCGCGGTCACCGCATCCCCGCTGAGCTTTCCGAGTCGAGCCTTCTGCTCCTTCGTGGCCACCGCGTCGATGCGTTCGTATGCGGGGTCGCCAAACTGCTCAACGAGTTCCGCGTACAACACAGAAGGGGTCTTGCGGGTCACGGCGAGAATCTCACTCGCGAGGAGGGCGAGAAGGATGCCGTCCTTGTCTGTCGTCCACGCTGTACCGTCCTTGCGCAGGAAGCTCGCACCGGCGCTCTCCTCGCCTCCGAACGCGACGGATCCGTCGACGAGCCCTGGTACAAACCACTTGAACCCGACCGGCACTTCCCACAACCGACGGCCGAGGGATGACGCGACCCGGTCGATCATGGAACTGGAGACAAGAGTCTTGCCGATGGCCGCATCCTGTCCCCACTGCGGACGGTGCGTGTAGAGGTACTGGATGGCGACCGCGAGGAAGTGATTGGGGTTCATGAGCCCGGCATCCGGCGTCACGATGCCGTGGCGGTCGGCGTCGGCGTCGTTGCCGGTGAGGATGTCGTAGTCGTGGCGGCGCTCGACGACGCTGGCCATGGCGCTCGCCGACGACGGGTCCATGCGGATCTTGCCGTCCCAGTCGAGGGTCATGAACGACCACGCCGGGTCGACCTCCGGATTGACGACGGTGATGGGGAGGTCGAACGTGTCGGCGATGGCCTGCCAGTAGTTGACGGATGCGCCACCGAGCGGGTCTGCGCCGATGCGGATGCCCGCGCTTCTGATGGCGTCGATGTCGATGATGTTCGCGAGGTCCTCGACGTAGCGCGAGCGGAAGTCGTAGGTCTCGACCGCACTCGGCTCGGCGAACTTCACCTCGCGGTTGCCGTTCGCGATGAGCTCGTTGGCGCGGGCGGCGATCCATCCGGTCGCGTCGCTGTCTGCCGGCCCGCCGTGAGGCGGGTTGTACTTGAAGCCGCCGTCGCGGGGAGGGTTGTGGCTCGGGGTGATGATGATGCCGTCGGCCTGGTCGTCGTGGCCCGCGGCGTTGTACGCAATGATCGCGTGGCTCAGGGCCGGGGTCGGCACGTAGTCGTCGAACTCGTCGACCAGCACGCGCACGTTGTTGGCGGCGAGCACTCCAAGGGCCGTCGTCTCCGCTGGGCGGGAGAGCCCGTGGGTGTCCTTGCCGATGAAGAGCGGGCCCGTGATCCCCTGCGCGGTGCGGTACTCGACGATCGCCTGAGTGATCGCGGCGATGTGCGTCTCGTTGAACGCGGCATCCAGTGACGAACCACGGTGACCGCTCGTGCCGAACACGACCTGCTGGGTGGGGTTCGTCACATCCGGGACCAGCGCGTAATACGCCGCGACCAGTTCGTGTACGTCGATGAGGTCGGATGCCTGGGCCGGGGTGCCTGCGCGATCATTCATGAACACAGTCTGGCACTCAGGAGCATCCTGGTGGGTTTGAGTGCGTTGAGTGGGTTGAGTGCGTTGAGTGGGTTGAGCTCGTCGAAACCTGCTGAGCCTGCCGAAGCCTTCCGGTATCTCGACAGGCTCGATTGGTCTCGACAAGCTCGACCCGCCCCACTCGCGCACCACCCCGCCGATACACTCGTGACCATGCCCGAAAACGCCGACCCCGCCGAGACTTACTCCTACCTGGGGCCGGCCGGCACGTTTACCGAGGCGGCTCTCAAGCAGGTTCCCGAAGCCGCGGGTAAGCCGTGGCGCAGCGTCAACAACGTGGGCGAAGCGCTCGACGACGTCGTCACTGGCCGCAGCATCGCCGCGATGATCGCGATAGAAAACTCGATCGAGGGTGGTGTTTCGGCCACGCAGGACGCGCTCGCTCGCATCCCGGATCTGCGCATCATCGGCGAGTACCTCGTGCCCGTGAACTTCGTTCTCGTCGCGCGCCCTGGAACGACGCTCGCCGACGTCAAGGTCATCAACGCGCATCCCGTTGCCTACAGCCAGACGCACCTGTGGCTGGATGCTTCGCTCCCCTCGCACGGACACATCCCCGCGACATCCAATGTGGCTGCCGCGGCGTCGCTTCTGGAATCGACGCTTGCTGACGCCGCGGTCGCGCCCCCGGGGATCACCGAGCACTACCCGCTCGAGGTGCTCGCCGAGGGGATCGGCGACAACTCGAACGCCGTGACCCGATTCCTGCTCGTGAGTCGCACGAAGACGCTTCCCGAACCCACGGGGTCGGATAAGACATCCATCATCGCGGAGCTGCCCGACGACACGGCCGGTCGCTTGCTCGAGATGCTCGAGCAGTTCGCGACTCGCGGCGTGAATATGAGCTTGCTCGAGTCTCGCCCCATCGGTGATGCGCTCGGACGCTACCGCTTCGTCATCGATCTCGACGGCCACATCCGTGACGAGCGTGTTGCCGACGCCCTGCTGGGCCTCAAGCGTTTCAGCCCCAACGTGATCTTCCTCGGCAGCTACCCCCGGGCAGACAAGCAGTCCATCACGGTCATCGAGCGCTACGACAACAACGCTTTCGTCGAGGCCCGAGACTGGTTGCGCGCCCTCCTCTCGGGCGCCCCCGAGTAGCTCCATCCTGAGTTCAAGCACCGCGAGGTAGCCATTTGTGTGGATGTTGATTGCGAAACATCCACACAAATGGCTACCTCGGCGTGCTTGTCACCTAGCGGCGGGCTGAGAGCACTTTGCGGATGCGGGCCACGAGCTCTTCGGGGTTGCGCAGGTCGTCGGCGTTGATCTCCATCACATACCAGCCAGCGGCCTCGAGCTTTGCGCGCCGGGTCATGTCCTTGCGCCACTGCGCCTTGGTGCGGTGGTAGTCGCCCTGATACTCGATGATCACCCGCTCCTTTCGGAACAGGAAGTCGGGCCGCAAATGACCGCCGGTCTCGGTGTCGATGAGGGTGTGGTTGATCTCGGGCTCAGGCAAACCTCCCAGAGAGAAGGCCACTCTGCAGTGCGATTCCGGCCGTGACTCGCATCGGTCGACGAGCAAATCGGATGCGGCGCGCGCCATCCTGATGCCTCGCTTTCCGCTTAGCGTCCAGAGTCGCCATTCGAGAAGTTGCCGGGTGGTGAGTGGTCGTCGCCAATGGATGAGGTAGTCCCCGACGGCGACCAAGTCAGGAAGAGAGAGCATGGACGCGAGGTCGAACCACGTTCGCTCGGGAGAAGTGATCCGTAGGCCGTCATGCCTCACGACGTCGCCTGGTTCAAGTTCCAGATGATGACCGACGATCCCCGCAGCGTGTTGCGGACGGGCCGGAGACGGTACAGAAATGTGCAACTTCGGGGACCGTTCGTGCGCGAGTGAGAGCGGGGCTCCGTAGACGAGCGCCGCCGTGGTGTGGCTGACGAACGCCTCGCTATCGAGTCGCTGGGCGAGTGCCCTGCAGCGTTGCGCGACTCCCGCAAGTGGTGCAACGCTACGGACGCCCCGCACAGATTTGTCGAGCGCTCCGGCGCGAAGTCGGTCGCGCGGGATGCCTGCCGCCGTCGCATCCTTCACGGTGAAGCTTTCCCCGTCAAATGGCTGCGGCAGTGCCTTGCGTCTCATCCTCACATGATCGCGACATCCCCCACCAGGTATCCAACGTTCTCCACAGGGCACCGCGAGGTAGCCATTTGTGTGGATGTTCAGCGCGAAACATCCACACAAATGGCTACCTCGCGGGGTAATTGAGTCAGGGATGCAGCGGGGCGCGGGGGACCTTCACCGTGAGGGCGCCCGGGTCTACCCAGACGTGCACGGCTCGAGCCTCGCCGAACTGGTCGCCGTCTAGCTGGAACTCGTGCGGGGCATCCACGCTCATTGCGATGGACTTGCCGCGCAGGTAGGTGACGTCGCGCACGTCCTTCGTGAGGTCGATGATCTTGCGGCCGAGCACCGACTTGCGCAGCACCCCGTTCTCCCACGCGACCTTGCGCCAGACCTTGGCCCAGCCGAACGGTCCGCGCGGGCGCAGAGCGGCGATGTCGAGGATGCCGTCATCCGGCTTCGCGCGCGGCATGAGCAGTAGACCGCCGGGCAGCACCCCGCAGTTGCCGATGATGATCGTGTGCACGCTCATCGAGCGCATCGCTCCGTTGTCGACCTTGTAGTGCAGCCGGATCGGCTTGAGCTCGGGCAGCGAGCGGGCGATCCCGTCCACGTAGGCCAGCCAGCCCACCGCTGCTTTGAGCTTCGAGTTGGTGTTCTTGATCATCTTCGCGTCGAGGCCGAGGCCCGCCATCACAAGAAAGACGTGTTCTTCGGTGTCGTTGTCGTCCCGCACGATCTCGGCGATCCCGAGATCGATGGCGCGCTCGTCGCCTGTGAACGCCGTCGCGACGCTGTCATCCATGCTCGACAGCGGTAGGTCGAGGTTTCGCGCGAGCAGGTTGCCCGTGCCCGACGGCAGTAGGGCGATGGGCACGGTGGTGTCGCGAAGCGCTTCAGCGACGGCACGCACCGTGCCATCACCTCCGGCGGCGAGCACGACATCAGCTCCTCGGCGGATGGCGCTGCCCGTGACGTCTTGACCGGCATCCTCGATCGTCGTTTCGAACCAAATCGTGGGGCCCCAGCCCGCCGCCTTCTCTGCCGCCTTCACCGACTTGCGCAGCTTTTTAACGTCGACCTTGATCGGGTTATAGACAACCGCGGCGACCCGCTTGGGAGGGTTCTCGAGGGTCGCCATTCTGCTAAAGGTACGGCATCCGCTGGGTAGGCTGTAGGGGTGATTGACGCCCAGCTTCTCCGTGACCATCCCGATGCTGTCAGGCGATCGCAGGAGGCGAGAGGTGACTCCGTCGAACTGGTGGATGTCGCCATCGCGGCCGACCTCGATCGTCGCGCCCGAATCGGTGAGTTCGAGGCTCTCCGCGCCGAGCAGAACGCGTTCGGTAAGACCGTCGCATCCGCTCCCAAAGAGGAGAAGAAACAGCTGGTCGCGCAAGCCCAGGAGCTCGCCGCGCGTGTGAAGGCGGCGCAGCAAGTGTCGCAGGATGCCGAGGCCACGTTCATCAAGACCGTCGGGTCGCTCGGCAATCTCATCATCGAGGGTGTGCCGTCGGGTGGAGAAGACAACTGGGAGCTCGTGCGCGAGGTCGGCACTCAGGCAACCTTCGACTTCGAGCCCCGCGATCACGCCGAGCTCGGCGAGATGCTCGGTGCCATCGACATCGCTCGTGGCGTGAAGGTTTCGGGCAGCCGTTTCTACTTCCTTAAGGGCGTAGGCGCGAGGCTCGAGCTCGCACTCATGAACATGGCGCTCGACAAGGCGATCGGCGAGGGCTTCATCCCGCTTATCACTCCGACGCTCGTGCGTCCGGAGATCATGGCCGGCACCGGCTTCCTCGGTGAGCACGCCGACGAGATCTACTACCTGCCCGCCGACGACCTGTACCTCACGGGCACGAGCGAGGTTGCGCTCGCCGGTTACCACTCGGACGAGATCATCGACATTGCCGACGGCCCTCTGCGCTACGCGGGCTGGTCGACGTGTTACCGCCGCGAGGCGGGATCCGCGGGCAAGGACAACCGCGGCATCCTGCGTGTTCACCAGTTCAACAAGCTCGAGATGTTCAGCTACGTGCTCCCGGAGCACGCGGAGGCTGAGCACGAGAAGCTGCTCGCCTACCAAGAGTCGATGCTCAAGGCGTGCGAACTCAGCTACCGCGTGATCGATGTAGCCGCCGGCGACCTCGGCTCGAGCGCCGCGCGCAAGTTCGACATCGAGGCGTGGGTTCCGACTCAGGGCACCTACCGCGAGCTCACCTCAACGAGTAACTGCACCACCTATCAGGCGCGCCGTCTCGACATCCGCTACCGCACGGAGTCCGGCAAGACGACCCCCGTCGCGACGCTCAACGGAACCTTGGCAACCACGCGGTGGCTCGTCGCGATTCTCGAGACACACCAGCAGGCTGACGGTTCGGTCATCGTTCCCGAAGCACTGCGTCCATACCTCGGTGGCCTCGAGCGATTCGAGCCCATCGCGTGAGCGCTGCTGTGAATGCCGACCGCTGGCTCATCGCCCTCGACATCGACGGCACGGTTCTGCACGAGAACGGTGCGCTGAGCTCCGCGGTGGTGGATGCTGTCGCGAGCGTCCGGGATGCCGGTCACGAGGTCATGCTGGCCACTGGCCGTTCCGTGGCAATGACGCTGCCCATCCTTGAGCGCCTGTCGATCACGCCCGAGTATGTCGTGTGCTCAAACGGGGCGATCACGCTCAAGCGTGACGCCGCCGCGCCCACGGGCTACTCGCGCGAGTTCGTTGAGCAGTTCGATCCGAGCGAGGTGCTGCAGACCATCCGCGAGAACCTCGAGACCGCGAACTACGCCGTTGAGGATGAGAACGGGCTGTACCGCTTCACGGGCTTTTTCCCCGATGGAGCGCTTGGTGCTGTCGCAGAGAAGGTCGAGTTCGAGGATCTGCTCGGCCAGCCCGCCACTCGCGTTGTTGTGATATCGCCCGAGCACAAGATCGAGGACTTCCTCTCTGTTGTAGAACAGATGGGCTTGCACAAGGTCAGCTACAACGTGGGCTGGACGGCCTGGCTGGACATCGCTCCCGATGGCGTGAACAAGTCGACCGCGCTCGAGAGGGTGCGTGAGATTCTCGACATCCCGCGTTCTCGGGTGCTCGCGATTGGCGACGGACGCAACGACATCGACATGCTCGAGTGGGCATCCGTCGAGGGCCGCGGCGTGGCAATGGGTCAGGCTCCCGACGAGGTGCGTGTGGTAGCAAACGAGCTGACGGGAACGGATATCGAGGACGGCGTCGCGACCGCGCTGACCATGCTTGTGGCGGATTAACAGCGTCAGAAACGACCAATCCGTTACACTCGGACTTTGGTCATCCGGGAGGGCTGTCCGAGCGGCCGATGGAGCCAGTCTTGAAAACTGGTGGGCAGAAATGTCTCGTGGGTTCGAATCCCACGCCCTCCGCTGTACGTCACACCCCGCCGCAGGGTAACGAAAGGTAGCTGCCATGAGCGAACTGAGCGACCAGCGCCCCCGTTCAGGAATGCGCGTCAGCGCCTATGATCAGCCTACGGTCGAGGGCATCGCGCGCCACGGCCAGCTGAAGAAGCCGGCCGCGTGGCGCAGCATCCTTAAGTTCGTTGCTGCAGGCCTTGCCGTGCTTCTCGTGAGCGGCGCATCCCTTGGCGCGATCGCCGTCAACACGATCTGGTCGAAGCGCACGACCGTTGCTCTCATCGGAGAGACGGAGGGCCCGCCCCCCTCGATCGGTGCGTTCGAGGGCGGCTTCAACATCCTCATCGTCGGCACCGACACGCGCGTGGGTCAGGGCGGTATCGGTGGAACTGAGGAAGAGGTCGACTCCGCGCTCAACGACGTGAACATCCTCTTGCACGTCTCGCAGGACCAGACGAACGCCACCGCAATTAGCTTCCCCCGCGACATGGTCGTCGGCATCCCCGAGTGCCCGTGGCAAGACGGCTCCGGTGAGACCAAGGGTTATTCGACTGAGGCCATCAACACGGCGCTCTACTACGGTGGCCTTCCGTGTGTAGCTGCGACGGTCGAGGAACTGACGGGGCTTCCCATCCAGTTCGCCGGCATGATCTCTTTCGCGGGCGTCAATGGCATGGCCGACGTTATCGGTGGTGTGGATGTCTGCATCACCGGCCCCATGATTGACCCCAACACGGGGATCTACCTTCCCGAGGCCGGAACCTACAACCTCAAGGGCATCGAGGCGCTCGCCTTCCTGCGCTCGCGCGCCGGTGTTGGCGACGGCAGCGACCTGACCCGCATCAGCTCGCAGCAGGTATACCTGTCCTCGCTCGTTCGTACGCTTAAGAGCGCCGACACCCTGAGCAACGTCAACAAGCTCTACAACTTGGCGAACGTTGCCGTTCAGAACATGACCTTGTCGAACAGCCTCGCTGACCCGACCACCATGGTGTCCATCGCTCTCGCGCTCAAGAACATCCCGCTCGAGCGCGTTACGTTCGTGCAGTACCCGGGCACGACCGGCGGTAGCGGAATCTACTCGGGCAAGGTGCAGCCGAACCGTACGCTGGGTGACCAGCTCATGGCCTACGTTGCCGCTGACCAGCCCTTCTTGCTCGCCGAAGCGGGTGACGGATCGGGCTCGACTATCGACCCGAACGCAGCGCCGATCACGCCGGACCCCAACTCGACTAGCGCGCCTATCGACAACACCGGCCTTCCCGTACTCGAGGGAGTTCCCGGGCAGACGGCCGCAGACCAGACCTGCTCCATCACCCAAGATGCAACAGGATTCGATGACTAATAAGCTTGACCCGTTGTCAGCGGCGCCCGTGAAGGCGGCTATGATTGCTGACGACACTTGGAGACGTCGCATAGTTCGGCCTAGTGCACCACCCTGCTAAGGTGGAGTACCCGAAAGGGTACCGAGGGTTCAAATCCCTCCGTCTCCGCGTTTTTCTGTCGCAAGACAGCCAAAAGTCCCGGGCCTCACGGTTCGGGACTTTTGTCGTTGCTGGGCCTTCGTTGGGCTAGGCCCGAGGTCCCGCGGGTTCTCGGTGCGCCGAACGCACATCGGCGAGAACTATGCCGATGTGCGCGGCACGAGACGAAGGAACCCGCCGTCAACGGGAGGCTCGGTGCTGCCTCCGAGCGCGGCAAGAACCTTCGAAAGAATGGCCTCGGCGTACGCGGTGAGGTCGACGGCGATCGTGGTGATTCCGAGACTGGCGCCAGGGACGTCGTCGTGACCCATCACGGCCACGTCCCGGGGAACGGTCATGTTCTGGAACGACATCGCCTCGATGAGCATGGCTGCCATCATGTCGTTGTGGCACATGACTACCGACGGGCGATCGGGCTCGCGGAGCACCGCGAGTATCTTCGAGAAGTCGGGTAGGTCGGAGTCAACCTCGATACGCTGCGGCTCGGGTACACCCGCCTCACCCAAGGTCGCGACGAACCCGCTCCACCTCAGGTCAGCCACTGCTGCGATGTGCGAATACTCGTGCGGGTAGAGGTATCCGAAGCGTCGGTGGCCCCTCCTGAGTAGGTATTCGGCGGCCATCGATCCGCCTGCCCTGTGATCGATCAGATCAAAAGTGTCTACGAACGCCTGCCCTTGTTGGTCTTCCGGCACGCGCACTCCCGCGAGCGCGACGATCATGTCTGGGTCGAACGTTTCCCTGAGATCGTCCAGGGCGCGGGATGTCGGGTCGTAGCGGCGGGCGATGAGCGTGTAGCCATGCTCAGAAAGTCGACGGTCGAGTTGCTGCAAGAGCGTGTCGACGACATATCCACGCGGCGAGTTAGGGATGAGGGCTACCACTGCCCAGGATTTGCCGGCACGAAGCCGGCGTGCCGCGGCATTCGGGATGTGCCCCAGGGACTCGGCGACCTCGAGCACGCGCAATCGCGTCTGCTCGGAGATTCGATTACCCGGGGTTCCGTTGAGCACATAGCTCACGGTCGTTCGGGAGACCCCGGAGACGAGCGCCACCTCAGTTGATGTGACACGACCGCGGTTCGACTTTGTGCTCATCGTTCCTTTCTTGTCTGGGTCATCATGGCACCGATTCGTGTCCGTCCGATCGTCCGATAGCGCGCTGGCCTCGTCCTCGAGCCATTGGGGAAGTGCGTTACGGGTTTGTAAACAATGTCACGCCACCTCTTGCGGTCGTGGCTATCAGTCTGCAGTATCTCCTAATACAAGAATCACTAATCAAATTGTGAGAATAATCGGTGCAGGCGTTTCGGGCAATCATAGTTGGCCGATCTCACGCACAGGCGCCGAACATCACGAACAGGAGCCTTTCAGAGATGCCAGACACACGATCACGTCACGCCGAGATATCGAGGCGCACCTCGATAACGGCAACGACGCGAGCGTGGTCTTCCCTCGAGGCGGACAGCTAAGACTCATCGACCCACAGCGTCCGGAACGGGTGCTGACACGTGACACCAACTCAGATAAGGAACCTCAGTTCATGGTGAATCTTCCCGACTTCTCGCTCGCCGCGGGGCCAACGATGGCCAGTGCCCGCACGATGAACGCGTTGGGCTCGCAGTTGCTGTACCACTACGACCCCGCGTTCCTGGAGATCTTCCGTAGCACCCAGGAGAAGGCGCAGGCGTTCTTCGGCACGAAGAGCGACATGCTGCTCATGCAAGGGGAGGGCATTCTTGGGTTGGAGGGGGCGGCACGTTCGCTCATCACCGACGGGACCCCCGTGCTCAACCTCGTGCAGGGCGTATACGGCAAGGGGATGGGCTACTGGATAACGGGGTTCGGTGGTGTGCTTCATGAGATCGAGGTCCAGTACAACGACGCTGTGAGTCCCGCCGCTGTGGATGCCTATCTCACCGAGCATCCCGAGATCGAGGTCGTGACGGTCGTGCATTCGGAGACGCCGTCCGGCACCATCAGCGACCTATCGAAGATCGGCCCGATCGTGAAGAAGCACGGGGCCATCACACTGGTCGACTCCCTGTCGTCGGTGGGTGGCGTCGACTTCAAGCCAGACGAGTGGATGCTCGACGTCTGTATCTCCGGTGGGCAGAAGTGCCTCGGTGGTCCTGTGGGCGTGACGATGGCGTCGGTCAGTGCAGACGCCTGGGAGAAGATTCTCGCGAACCCGCACGCGCCGCGCGACTCGTACCTGTCACTGATCGACTGGAAGCTCAAGTGGCTCGACAAGGGCTCCTTCCCGTACACCCCGTCGGTCAACGACATCGTGGGTCTCGAGTCGGCTCTCGACCAGATGCTCGAGGAAGGCGTCGAGGCATCCATCGCTCGCCATGCTCGTGCCGCCGCGGTCGCCCGCGCCGGTGTGCTCGGCCTCGGTCTTGAACTGTGGCCGACGTCGGTAGAGATCTCGGGTCATCCGGTCACCGCGGTACGCCTGCCCGACGGAATCGTGCACACCGATCTGCAAGCCCACATCCGGGAGCGATTCGGCGTCATGCTCTCCACCGGGCAGAGCACGGGCAATCTCATCCATCTCACCCACATGGGCCCGACCGCCCGCGGCATGTACCCGGTCATCGGCGTCTCCGTGCTCGGCCAGGGCCTCGCCGACCTCGGAGCACAGGTCGACGTCGGCGCGGGCGTCGCAGCCGCCATGACCGAACTCAGCCGCCAAGGCGAGTAGCACCGGGACAGGGACGGGAAAACGACCATGGCGGACTGGATGACGGACGACGGCGAGATCGTCGATGCGCCCGCTCACGTGCAGGCCGCTGCCGTGCGGGATCGACGCATCTCGGCCGTCGAACTGCTCGATGAGCATCTGCGACGCATCGCTGCGGTCAATCCCGTCATCAACGCGGTGGTCACCCTCGACACCGAGCGAGCGCGCGAGGCGGCTGAGGATGCCGATCGCGCGCTCGCCGCCGGCTCGCTCCTCGGCGCACTGCACGGACTTCCCGTCGCCATCAAAGACACAGAAGACACCGAGGGACTGCGCACCACCTACGGGTCACCGATTCTGGCCAATAATGTGCCGACGCGGGATGCCCTCGTGGTGGAGCGCGTCCGCGCGGCGGGCGGCATCGTTATAGGCAAGACCAACGTGCCGGAGCTCGCCACCGGGTCGCACACCGTCAATGCCGTTTTTGGAGCCACCGCGAATCCCTACGGCCTCTCGCGGTCAGCGGGTGGGTCGTCGGGTGGTGCGGCTGCAGCGCTCGTAACCGGCATGGCGGCGCTCGCGACGGGATCCGACATGGGCGGGTCGCTGCGCAACCCTGCCGCCTTCTGCAACGTCGTGGGTCTTCGCCCGAGCACGGGTCGTGTGCCGACGTGGCCGAGTGCCAACGTGTGGCAGACCATGCTCATGAACGGGCCGATGGGGCGCACGGTCGACGACGTGGCTCTGTTGCTTTCGGTGCTCGCGGGTGAGGATGAGCGTGTTCCTCTGAGTCTCCCGGGCGACGGCAGCGACTTCGCGCGACTACCCGATGGAGGCCTCGAGGGGCTGCGTGTCGGATGGAGTCGCACGCTCGACGGCCTCGATATCGCTACGGATGTCAGTGCGGTGCTCGAGGCCGATGGCCGCACGGGCCTCGCCGAGTGCGGCTTCGCGATAATCGACGTCGAGCCGCCCATCGGCGACTACGACGACGTATTCCGGGTGCTTCGGGGCTCCGACTTCGCGCAGAGCTTCGGGGCCATGGTTGATGAGAGCCCCGATCTGGTGGGCCAGCTCGTCACCGAGAACGTCACCTATGGCCGTTCTCTCTCGACCGAGGACATCGCTCGTGCCCACGTGCGTCGCACCGAGCTCTACGACATTTTCCGCTCGGTGTTCGAGCACATCGATGTGCTCGCCGCGCCGACCACGGCAGTCGCCGCGTTCGACGCCGCACAACCGTGGGTTGATGATATCGACGGTGTACCTCAGGAGGACTACCTGCAGTGGATGCGCACAGCCTGGCGCATTACCCCAACCGGTTTCACCGCCCTGAGTGTGCCGTGCGGATTCACTCCTGAGGGGTTGCCGGTGGGCCTCCAGCTCATCGCGCCCCCGCGTGCCGAACTTCTGCTGCTGCGGGTCGCCCGCGCCTTCGAGCAGCGTCGACCGGCCTGGCGCCGACGCCCGAGCCTGATGGGAAGCACCGTATGAGCGCCGAGATCCGTATCATCACCGATGAGTGGGGCGTCGTGCACGTGCGCGCGGCCGACGCCGCGGGTGCTTTCTTCGGGCAGGGCTACGCCGCGGCGAGCATCCGCCTGTTCCAAATGGAGTTGTGGCGCCGCCGCGGGCTCGGCCTCGTGGCTGAGGTGCTCGGTGCCGACTACGTGAACCTCGACATCGCTGCGCGCACCTTCCTGGCGCGCACGAGCGTCGCCGAGGAGCTCGACGTGCTGCCCGACGGAACCGCAGAGGCGCTGGACTCGTTCGTCCGGGGTATCAACAAACGCGTACGAGAGGTGCTTGCCGACAGCGAGCTGCTGCCCGTCGAGTTCAGGGCGGCGGGATTTGTGCCAGGCGAGTGGACGGTCGAGGCGCTGTTGAGCATCCGCATCCACGGTCTGCACTCCAATTCCGAAGAAGAGCTGACACGTGCAACCACGCTGCGGGATCTCGGTGACGCAGTCGACCGCGTGCGCCGGCTGCGCGAGCCAGACGTCGACGTAGTGGTGCCCGAGGGCCTCGACCTCGATCAGCTGCACTCGAGCATGCTCGATCTGTACCGCACCGCCCACCTCCCCGTAGTCTTTCCCGGGACCACGGCCCCGGCCGCGCCACAGCTCGAGGGCAGCAACAACTGGGTCGTCGCGGGCTCACGGACGAGCACTGGGCGGCCCATTCTCGCGACTGACCCGCACCGCATCATGACAGTGCCAGCACTGCGCACCGTCGTGCACCTCACGTGTCCAGAGTTCGACGTGATCGGTATGACGGAGCCCTACATGCCCGGCGTTGCCGCCGGCCACAACGAGCACGTGGGCTACACGTTCACGATTGCGCCCCTCGACAACGAAGACCTCTACGTCTACGAACTCGACCCGACCGACCCCACTCGCTACCGCTATGGCGATGGCTGGGAGGTCATGAGTATGGTCACCGAGTACCTCCCCGTCGCGGGCGAGGAACCCCGTGAGATCGAGGTGTGGTTCACGCGCCATGGCCCCGTCATCCACCGTGACGGCACGGTTGCCGTAGCACTGCGCGCCGACTGGATGCAGGCGGGCGCGACTCCTTACCTCGGCAACCTTGGTCTACTTCGCGCGCGCACCGTCGCCGAGGTGAAAGATGCGCTCGAATTCTGCAGCGCTCCCGGGCTCAACTTCGTCGCGGCCGACGTCGACGGTGCGATCCTCTGGCAAGTGGCGGGACGAGCTCCCGTGCGTGAAGGCTGGAACGGCCTGCTGCCTGTGCCGGGTGATGGTCGGTACGAGTGGCAGGGAGTGCGCACGGCGCGTGACTTGCCCGGTGTCATGAGTCCAGAGGCAGGATGGCTGCGCAGCGCCAACACCTGCAACATGCACGAGGATCCCGCGTGGTCAGGCGAGCCGTACTCCTACGAGTTCTACTCGGGTTATCGCGCTCGACGTCTCGCCGAGGCCCTCGACGGTAAGTCGGACTGGAGCGTCGTCGACACCGCGGCCCTGCAGAATGACTACCTCACGCTCTCGGCGCGCGATGTGCTCGAGGTTCTCGCTGACGAGTTCTCGACGCCGTTCGTTGACGCGGATGCCGAGTACGCCCGTACCCAGTTGCTCGGTTGGGATCAGCGTATGACGGCCGACTCGCACGCGGCTGCCCTGTTCGACCGCTGGCTTTACCGATATCTCCCGAAATCTCTGCGCAGCGCGGTTGCGGCACGTCTCGCGCCGGAAGGGCGCCTCGACGAGACGCTTGCCACACTTCTCGACGAAAGCCGGGCTACCGTGGGCGATCCTCGCGTGGATATCGCCCTCCTGGCGGACTGCGGGCAGTGGCCCAGCAGCCCCGCATTTCCGGGTCGTCGCGCCCTCATCGAGCGAACACTCGCGCAGACGATCGCAGAGGTTGGTCGCGAAACGGTGTGGGGCAAGTTGCAGGTCGCCCGGTTCATCCACCCCCTGCATGGCACGCCGGGCTTCCCCGATCATCTCGGCGACACGGGGGCGCATCCCAAGTCCGGCAGCTCCGACACCGTGGGGCTCGCCTTTGGAGCAGAGGGCGTACAGACGCTCGGTGCCGCGACTCGCATCGTCATGGACGTGGGGGGCTGGGACGCCTCGGTGTTCATCACGATGCCGGGAGTCTCTGGCGATGTCGAGAGTGTGCACTCTCACGATCTCTTTGACACGTGGCTGCGCGGCGGTGTTGTGCCGCTGCTCTTCTCCGAGGCAGCCGTCGACGCTCACGTCGAGTCCATCCTCACCATTCATCGCACCGAAGAAAGGGGTGACTGATGCTGAAATACATCCTGTCGCGGCTCGTGCAGACGATTCCCGTGCTCGTCATTGTCGCGCTACTCATCTTCATCATCGCGCGGCTCGCGCCCGGTGACCCGGCCGCAGTGCTGTTAGGGCCGGATGCCACGGCCGACGAGGTCGAGGCGCTGCGTGAGCAACTCGGCTTCAATCGCCCGATCTACGAACAGTTCTTCAGCTGGGCCGGCGGCCTCTTCGTCGGGAACCTGGGATATTCCTTCTTCTTGCAGGAGTCGGTGTCGACTGCGATCGGAAACCACCTGCTGCCCACCCTGTCGCTCGCGGTTCTCGCTCAGATTCTTGCGGTCGTCGTCGCTATCCCCGCCGGGGTGGCCGCGGCACGCAAGCCCGGCGGTGTGGCCGACCGGACGCTCATGGGCGCCTCGCTATTGGGCATCTCGGTGCCGAGCTTCCTGCTTGGCCTCTTCCTCGCTCTCCTGTTCGCGGTGCTGCTGCGCTGGCTACCGGTGGCAGGTTACGCCGACCCGAGCGAGGGTCTCGGCAAGTTCTTGCTCTATCTCCTGTTGCCAGCCATCGCGCTCGCGGCGATGCAGGCGGCGTTGCTGGCTCGCATGACGCGCTCGACCATGATGGATGTGCTTGGCGCCAACTATGTCTCCACCGCGCGGGCCAAGGGTCTGCCGGGCGGGGTAGTGCTTTACAAGCACGCGTTTCGCACCGCTATCAACCCCATCCTCACGGTCGTCGGGCAGTCGTTCGGAGTGCTCATCACTGGGGCCGTCGTTATCGAGACGGTGTTCAACATCCCGGGCATCGGCCAGCTCATCGTGCTCGCTATCCAACGCAGAGATTTTGACCTCATCCAGGGCGTGGTGCTGGTCGCGACCCTCATGTACCTCGTACTCAACCTCATCGTCGACCTGCTGTACGGGGTCTTCGATCCGCGCATCCGACTGAGGAAGGCAGGCTGATGGTCGCCATCGATCTCTCCGCGAGCATGCGATTCGAGCGCGCTCGTGAACGTCGAGCTCTGCTGCGCAAGATGCTCTCGAACGGCGGGCTCGTCGTTGGCGCGCTCATCATCTTCATCATCGTGCTGTGCGCGACGGTAGGTGTACTGATCGCGCCAGACCCGCAGTTTCTTGAGCCCGCCATCCGTCTGCAGGCACCGTCGCCCGCCCACTGGTTCGGTACCGACGGTTTCGGGCGTGCCGTGTTCAGCCGGGTGGTCAACGGCGCGAGCACCTCGCTTCTCATCGGCACAGGAACGATGGGCATTGCCGGTTCGCTCGGTCTGATCATCGGACTGTACTCGGCGTACTACCCACGGGCGGATGCCATCCTCATGCGCGTGTGCGATGCGCTCATGGCGTTCCCGGCACTGCTGCTCGCAATCGCCATCACCGCAGCACTCGGTCCGAGCACGTGGAACGTGATCATCAGCCTGTCGGTGGTCTTCACGCCCGTCGTCGCGCGTGTGGCACGAGCATCCGCACTGTCGATCAAACAGCAGGTCTACATCGACTCGCTGCGGGCGCAAGGTGCCAGGTCGTGGCGCATCCTGTGGTCGAACATCCTGCCCAATGTGGTTTCACCGCTCATCGTGCAGGCGACCTTTATCTTCGCCGACAGCCTCATCGTCGAGGCAGCGCTGAGCTTCCTGGGTGCCGGCGTTCCGGCTCCGGACCCGAGTTGGGGAAACATGCTGCTCGAGGGCAAGTCGGTGCTCTTCCAGGCCTGGTGGATGACGGTCTTCCCGGGCGCCGCGATCATGCTCACGGTGCTCGGCGCGAACCTTCTGGGCGATGGCCTGCGCGACCTGCTCGACCCCCACCAGCGGGCACTGCGTCCCGTCTTCGGATTCATCCGCCGCGATCGGAAGGACAAGAAGTGAGCGAATCACCCCTGCTCGACGTCGTCGGGCTTACTACACGCTTTGCTACGGAGCGCGGCGAGGTCACCGCCGTCGATGACGTGAGCTTCAGCATCGGCAGCGGAGAGATCGTTGGTCTCGTCGGTGAGTCGGGATGCGGCAAGTCGGTGACGGCATCGTCGATCATGCGCCTGCTCGACGAGCGTTACACGAGCTACGGCGGTGAGGTGGTGCTCGGCGGCACCGACCTGCTCGCGCTCCCTGAGCGTCGCATGCGCAAGGAGCGCGGCCGCTCCGTCTCGATGGTGTTCCAGGATCCGATGACGGCACTCAACCCCGTCTACACGATCGAGAACCAGCTCATCGAGGCGATCCGTGCGCACCGCACTATCTCGCGGCGCGAGGCAAGCGCGATCGCCCTCGACCTGCTCGAGCAGGTAGGCATTCCGGACGCGCGAAACCGCATGCGCGCCTATCCGCACCAGCTCTCCGGTGGAATGCGCCAACGGGTGGTGATCGCGATGGCGTTGTCTTCACAGCCGCGACTACTCATCGCCGACGAACCGACGACGGCGCTCGATGTGACCATTCAGGCGCAGATCCTCGAGCTCATGCTCGCCCTACGCGCGGAGTACGACACGGGCGTCGTGCTTATCACGCACGATCTCGGCGTCGTTGCCCAGACCTGCGATCGCGTGCTCGTGATGTATCTCGGCCAGATCATCGAGGACGCGCCTGTTGGCGAGCTCTTCCGCCAGCCATATCACCCGTACACGATCGGCCTGCTCGGGGCGACGCCGAGTGTCGATGCCGATTCCGCCGACGAGCTGCAGGTGATCCCGGGCCGAGTGCCGAGTCTGCACGACGTGCCGGTGGGATGCCGCTTCGCGGCCCGCTGTGCGTTCGCAACCCAACAGTGTCTTGACGATCCGCCACCTCTCGAAGACGTGGACGGTGTGCACAAAGTGCGGTGCTGGAACTACCGCACCGTAATCGCGAGCCAGGAGGTCACTCATGTCGCTTGAAACACCCACGCGAGCACCATTGCTCGAAGTCAACGGGATGTCGACGACCTTCACTGTGCGCAGCACCAAGATCCTCGGGCGCAAGCGGGAGCTTAAAGCCGTTCGCGGCATCTCGTTCGAGGTGGGCCAGGGTGAGACTTACGCGCTCGTGGGCGAATCGGGCTGCGGCAAGACCACCACGGGCCGCACGATCATCGGGCTCGAACAGGCATCAGAGGGTGCAGCGACTCTCCGTGGCAAGCGGCTGTTCGGTGAGGAGGGTGGCGAGACCGCGACGCAGGTCGAGCGCCGACGCATCCAGATGATCTTCCAGGACCCGTACTCGTCACTCAACCCGAAGAAGCGCGTAGGGGTCATCCTCGACGAGGCGCTCAAGATCAGTGGCGTGGAGGCGACTATCGCTGAGCGTCGCGAGATCGTGCTCGCCGTGCTGGGTCGCGTGGGATTCGGGCCGGAGTACTACTCGCGGTTCCCGCACGAGTTCTCAGGCGGTCAGCGCCAGCGCATCGGTATCGCGCGCGCTCTCATCGTCGAGCCCGACCTCATCATTTGCGACGAGGCCGTGTCGGCGCTCGACGTGTCGATTCAGGCGCAGATCCTCAATCTGTTGCGCGAACTGCAGCGCGACTCGGGCATCTCCTACCTCTTCATTTCGCACGACCTCGGCGTCGTGAAGTACATCGCCGACCGTGTGGGCGTCATGTATCTGGGCGAGATCGTCGAGGAGGCAACGTCAGAGGAGCTTTTCGCGAACCCCCAGCATCCGTACACGCGTGCGCTGCTTTCCGCCGTTCCTGTGGCAGACCCCGCCCTCCGTGGCACCCGCCAGGCACTGGCCGGCGAGGTGCCGACGCCCCTGAACCCACCCCCGGGCTGCGTGTTCAGCAGCCGTTGTCCTATCGCAGTCCCCCTGTGCTCCCAAAGAGCACCCGAACTCCTCGCCACGAGCGAAGGGCACCGTGTCGCGTGCCACCTTGTCGGGTCCACAGCCCCGTCAGGCAGCGATGCACGCACCGAATCACTCCCACTAAACAATGAGAAAGGCGACACCCCATCATGAGATTCTTACCTCTCTCCGCCGCGACCCTCGCGGTCGCGCTTGTCCTCGCCGGTTGTGCCGGCGAGCCAGCACCTGCCCCCACGACCGAGCCCGTCACGGGCGGAAACCTGACGATCGCATGGAACGCCCAGCCGACGACGCTGGACCCCATCGCGACGACGGCGACCACCACGCGCGACATCGCGAACAACATCTTCGAGGGGCTGTTCGCCCTCGATGCCGACGCTAACCCGCAGCCCATGCTCGCCTCGGGTTACGAGGTGAACGATGACTTCACGGTCTACACGATCACGCTGCGTGAAGGGGTGCTCTTCCACAACGGCGACGAGATGACCTCAGCCGACGTCGTTGCCTCTCTGCAGCGGTGGATCACGACCTCGTCGATCGGCAAGCAGGACTACGCGAATGTCACGGTCGAGGCTGACGGCGACTATGCCGTCACGCTCACGTCGCCTGAGCCGTTCTACACGATGATCCAACTCATGATGCCGCCAAACCAGGGTCTCATCATCGTTCCGGAGGAGTCTGTCGCCGCGGTCACCGACACCGGCATGCCGGAGGAGGCGATCATCGGAACGGGCCCATACGCCCTGGCTGGCTGGACCAAGGACCAGTCGATCACCCTCGAGCGTTTCGACGACTACCAGGGTGTTGAGGGGGAGCCCTCGGGTCTCGCAGGCGCGAAGAACGCCTACCTCGACACCCTCACCTTCGAGTTCGTGCCCGATGTGACGACGCGTGTCAACGGCCTGCAGACGGGCGAGTACGACTTCGCTTCCGCGGTGCCCGCGGACAACCTGGCTCAGCTCGAGTCGGCTGGCCTCACGATGTCGACCGAGTTCATCTACCAGTTCCTGTTCGTGCCCAATAAGGCGACGGGATTCTTCTCCAGCGAGGAGGCTCGCCAGGCGCTGTACTACGCGATCGACCCGACGGCCATCCTCACCTCGGCCTACGGTGGTGCCGACTTCTTCGAGCTCAACGGTGCTCTCAGCAGGCCCACCCAGACGAACTGGTACAGCGAGGCCGGCATCGACGGGCGCTACGACGCCCTTGACGCCGATAAGGCAAAGCAGATGTTCGAGGATGCCGGCTACGACGGTAGCCCCATCAAGATCCTGACCACGCGCGACTACCCCGACTCCTACAACGGAAGCGTCGTAATCGAGCAGCAACTCAAGGAAGCTGGACTGAACGCCGAACTCGTTGTCGTTGACCAGGCGACCGTGCTCACCATGCGTGCGGAGACCACGGGCTGGGACCTCTTCCCGACCGCCCTCGGCTTCGGTGCACCAGACACCTTCCTGCCGGCGAAGTCGACATGGCCGGGTTCGACCAACAGCCCCGAGATCGCGGATGCTCTTGCCGCGATCAAGCTGAGCACCTCGGACGAGGAGGCGTTCGCTGCGCGGGAAGCGCTGCAGACCGCGTTCTACGACTACGGTGCTGCGCTCAAGGTCGGTGACGCGGCAACGCTCAACGGCATGTCGGCGGACCTGACCGGGTACACGTACTTGTACGGTCCGATCTTCTTCAATATGTCGAAGACCGGCGAGTAGTGCCTCGTGGGGAGGGCCGTGCCCTCCCCACGAATTCTCGTGCACCGTTACAGCGGGATATGCTCCAGCCGCGTGGCTCGCTCGACAACTCAGCGATTGAGGCTACTTCTCGTCGAGCATCCAACTGCCGCGCGGTATGGAACCGGCAGGGCGGTAGACCGCAAGGATCATCCCCGATGGAGACGACGAGCACTCGACCAACTCGAGTGCGCCGGGGACCGTGCCGTCGCCGAAGAGGCGCTTGCCGGTGCCTAGCAGAACCGGGGCGACCGCGAGGCGCAGTTCGTCAATCAGTCCGGCGGCGAGGAGCGTCTGAACAAGCGTGGGCGATCCCTGCACGACGAGGTCTCCACCCGGACGGTCCTTGAGTTCCTGCACGGCGACAATCACATCCCCCTCAAGTACGGTCGTGCCGGCCCACTCCAGCTTCGGGATGCCGACCACGTAACGTGCGGTCGCGTTCATGAACTCGGCTCCAGCGTCATCCTCCGGCGTGAGCCTGGGCCAGTGCGCTGCGAGCAGGTCGTGGGTTCCTCTGCCGAGCAGCAGCGCTTCGGTGTTGGCGAATCCGGCACCGACAAACTGCTCTACGGTGTCGTCGAAGTAGGAGGGCAGCCAGCCGCCCTCCGTGAAGCCGCCCGACGCATCCTCGCGCTGTCCTGCAGGGCTCTGGATGACCCCATCGAGCGTCATCGATTCGGCAACGACGAGCTTCATACCTCGATCCCACCACCGAAAAGAGCGGCCGGTCAACCCCCGCCACCGCCGGGAGGAGCGTGGCATTCTGTTCTCCATGCTGAAGCGCAGTCCTCTGTCTCTCGTGGCGCTCGCGCTTGTTTTTGCGCTCGCGGGATGCGGGAGCATCCCCGCTGATCCGGACGGGACACTCGAGCAGGTGACCGACGGCGTGCTGCGCGTTGGCGCATCCCCCGACGACGGACTCATCTCCGTGGCCGGGAACGAAGTCTCTGGCGATGAGGCCGAACTGGTCGAGGGCTTCGCTGAGACACTCAACGCTCGCGTCGAGTGGACCATCGGCGGCGAAGAGCGTCTCGTCGGGCAGCTCGACACGGGGAAGCTCGACCTTGTCGTCGGCGGAATAACCGACGCGACTCCGTGGGTCGAGTCAGCCGGAGTGACCCGGGCCTATCCGGCCATGCCCGGCGCGGACGGCCGCAATATCGTCATGCTCGTTCCGTTGGGTGAGAACCGATTCCTCGGCGAGCTCGAACGCTTTCTGGATGCGGCGGTAGGCGAATGACCAGGTTTGGCCGCACCGACCTGCCGCCAGAACAGGCCCGTGCGCTTCGGCAGGCGATCGGCATCGAGGTTTTCACGATCTGCTACACGGCGGTCACCATCGTCGTGGTGGCGCTCGTGCTCGGCAACTCGCAGGCGATGAAGACGGCGTGGATCGAGGACATCTTCTCCCTCACTCCACAGGTCGCATTTCTTGTCGCGCTGATCTTCGTGAGGCGTAGGCCTACCAAGCGATTCCCTTTCGGACTTCACCGAGCAATGGGGGTGGGCCACCTCGTCGCCGGCGTTGCCCTCTTTGTAGTCGGGGCGAATCTGGCCTTCGAAGCGGTCACGGGTTTCGTCGAGGGCGATCACCCGACGATCGGCACCATCGTCCTATTCGGGCAGAACCTGTGGCTGGGGTGGCTCATGATCGCTGTGATGGCAGTCATCGCGATCGGCCCACCGTTCTACGGGCGCTACAAACTCAAGCTCGCGAAGAAGCTCCATAACAAATTGCTCTTTGCGGATGCCGACATGGCGAAGGCCGATTGGCACACGAACGCCGCATCCATCGTCGGCGTGATGGGAATCGGTCTGGGGATCTGGTGGCTCGACAGTGCGGCTGCGCTGTTTATCTCTCTCGGCATCCTCTGGGACGGAGTGAAGAACACCAAAGCTGCGGTTCTCGACCTGATGGATACGCGCGCGACCAGCTACGACCAGAAGCACACCCACCCGTTGATCGGGCAAACGAACGAACTGCTGGGTGGCCTGCGCTGGGTGCGCAAGAACGCAGTGCGGATGCGCGACGAGGGGCAGGTCTTTCATGTCGAGGCCTACGTCGTTCCGCACAAGTCTCGCGTGAAGCTCTCCACCATTGAGGCAGCGGAGCGGGCGATCGTCGGACTCGATTGGAAAGTGCAGGACGTGAATCTCATCGTCGTCTCCGAGTTGCCCCCGGAGGCGGATGCCTCGCTGCCCGACCGTTAGCTACGTGCGGGTTACGCGGCGAGACCTCGGGGGAGGCGCACCTCGAACCGGCACCCATCGACGATGTTGTGCACGGTGACGCCGCCCGAGTGTGCCTCGACAATCCCTTGAACTATCGCGAGCCCGAGTCCTGCTCCCGTGGATCGGCCGAGCAGCGGCTGAGGAGTGCGTGACGGCGTTCCGCGCCAGCCCGTTCTGAACACCTCGGAGAGGTTCTCTTCCGGGATGCCGCCACCGGCATCCGAGACCGTGAGGATGGCGTTGCCGTCGGCGTCTTCTGAGGTCTCGATGAACACCTCGCTGCCCGACGGGGAATGCTGGATCGCGTTCGTTAGAAGATTCTCGACAACGCGCGTGAGCTCGCGGGGGTCGCCGATGACGGAGATGCCCGGCCCGCCGGCCTCACGCAACGTCACGCGACGTGACTCAGCCATGAACCGCAGGTCGGCGACGGCATCGCTCACGAGGTCGTACAGCGAGACGTTCTCGCGGGCGAGTGTGAGGGTGCCGGAGTGGATCTTGGACAGCTCGAAGAGGTCGTCGACCATCCCGGAGAGATGATCCACCTGCGAGCGCATCTGACGATGGAACCGGTCGGGGTCCTCCGTCATGCCGTCTTCGAGGGCTTCGGCCATGGCGCGCAGGCCAGCGAGCGGGGTTCGCAGGTCGTGCGAGATCCACGCGACTAGCTCGCGGCGGGAAGCATCGATCGCCTCGACTTCGCCGCGCGCCTCTGCCAGTCGCTCGCTCGTCGAGGCGAGTTCCGTGCCGAGCCTGGTCAGTTCGGAGTTGTCGCGGGGGTGAGTCTGGAGCACGACATCTTCGCCAGCGCCGATCGCCTGCGCGAGACGGCGAAGCTGTCGACTATCGCGCGCGAAGAGCCGTCCGAGAACCAGGGCAACGCCGAGTGAGCTCACCGTCGCAGCAGCGGCGACGTAGAACGAGACAGTCAGATCGTGCTGCGAGAGATACATCGCCTGCGCGATAGCGATCATCCCCGTGACGACCGAGAGGATGCTTGTGATCACGACAATGCAGAGACGCACGAGCATTGTTGAGTGGCGCGCGAGCCAGAGTGCGACGAGGCCAAGCAGCCCGACGACGACGGCACAGACCACGGAGACCGCGATGATCACGGCAAGGTCGGGCAGGTTCATGAGACTCTCCGTTCAGACATCGAGGCGGTAGCCGACGCCCCACACGGTGGTGAGCGTCGAAGGATGCGCGGGGTCGTCCTCGATCTTCTCGCGAATGCGTCGCACTGTGACGGTGATAGTGGAGAGATCACCGTGCTCCCATCCCCATACCGACTTGAGAAGCCATTCTCGACTGAACGCCTGGTGAGGATGCTTGAGAAAGTAGGCCAGTAGATCGAACTCCCGGAGTGGCAGCGCGACCTCACCGCCGTTCTTCGTGACGATCCGTGCAGACGGATCGAGATGGAACGGGCCGAGGTCAAACGGAGATTCAGGATCGACCTCGTCGATCGTGCGACGCAGAATCGACTGCACTCGAAGCACGAGTTCTCGAGGGGAGAAAGGCTTTCCCAGGTAGTCGTCAGCACCGGCTTCGAGCCCGGTGATGCGGTCCTCCGTAGATCCGAGCGCGGTCAGCATGATGACAGGAACGGATGTCCACTCCCGCATCCGGCGGCAGACCTCGACCCCGTCGATGCCCGGGAGCATCCGGTCGAGAACCACGAGATCGGGCGGCACCGAGCGAACCGTGTCGAGGGCGCGGAATCCGTCCGTCGCCTGATCGACCAGGAAGCCGGCAGCCCTGAGGTACGTCGTCGCGACCTCGAGCACCGTGGGGTCATCCTCCACGACGAGCACTCGTCGGTCGGTGAGATCACCTCCGCGCGCGGGGAGACCCTCGACCGATGTGCTCATCTGTTCAGGATAGGCATCGCATGCGCACCCGTCGCGGGAAAAGCGGGCGCCGGCGCAGCTCGTCTGCATTTCGTAAGACATCGGCGGGAGTCGGCCGCCGTCGCTTTCGTATCGTCGAGACCATGCATAGCGACCGAGTTGATGTCGTCTTCCCTTGTCTCACCGAGGAGAGGCTCCTGCGGGCGGGAAAACGATGGGAACAGACACGATGAGCGCAAACGCGATGACAACGCTGATCGTTCTCGCGAAGGAATGCATCCCGGGCAAGGTGAAGACGCGTCTGTACCCCGCGTACACCTACGACGAGGCCGCACTCATCGCCTCCGCGAGCCTCGCGGACACCCTTGCGGCGGTGGCTTCGCTGCCCGCGTCCCGCCGCATCCTGTGTTTTGACGGCACGATCCCTCCTGCCGGTTCCGAGGAGTACGAGATTGTGCCGCAGGTGACCGGCGGACTCGACGAGAGAATCGCGTCGGCACTGGAAGCGTGCACCGGACCAACAGTGCTGATCGGCATGGACACCCCGCAGATCACCGCGGCTCTTCTCAATCCCATCTTCGGGCTGTGGCCGGATGGGGTGGACGCGTGGTTCGGTGCGGCTGCCGACGGCGGGTTCTGGGCGCTCGCGCTCGCGGATCCGCGCGGCGATCTGGTTCGGGGCGTTCCGATGTCGCGCGACGACACTGGCAGCATCCAGCGCAGACGTCTTATAGAGGCGAACCTTGAGGTGCGGGATCTCCCCGAGTTGCTCGACATAGACACGGCCGACGACCTTGAGCAGGTGGTCGCTGGCATTCCGGGCAGCTCGACGGCAGCCATCATTCGCGCGATCACGGCGAGCCGGGTGCGTCGATGAGCATTCACAACCCTGTCGTGGAATCGGCGACGTTCGGCGCCGGGGGAGCAGACCCCTATGACCGCGCTCTGGAGGGGGCTTCGGATGCGCTGATTCTCGTGAACGCCTCGTCAGTCTCGGCATCCCCCGCAACGAGTGAGATCGACATCGGACGCTTTCTTCGCCAAGCAGACGACGCAGACCTCACAGTCGTGCGGCGTGCGCACGGACCCGTGCTCGATGTCGGGTGCGGGCCAGGCCGCATGGTCAAGGCGGCGATCCTCGCGGGCCACCTTGCTCTGGGTGTGGATGTCTCGGGTGCGGCCGTCGCTCTCGCCCGGGAGAAGGGTCTCCCGGTGCTGCGCCGGTCTGTGTTCGAGACGCTGCCATCAGAGGGGGCGTGGGGAACGGTGCTCCTGCTCGACGGGAACATTGGTATCGGGGGTGATCCGGGAGCACTTCTGGACCGGTGCGCGTCCCTCGTGGCTCCGGGTGGACGTATCCTCGTGGAAACGCACTCAGAGTCGCAGCGAGACCGCTCGTTCGATGCGGTGGTGATTGACGGTCGTGGGCGGAGCAGCATGAAGTTTCCCTGGGCCGAGGTGGGGATAGAGGCGCTCAGGCGCCTCGCGAATCAGACCGGTCTGAAGGTGGTGCACGAGTGGAAGAGCGGAGATCGAGCGTTCGCCGGGTACGTGCGCTCATGAACGCGGGCAAGTGGGTAGCCCGATGAAGCGCATAGCCCTGGCCCCGATCGGAATCGGCGTCGCAGTCCTGATCATGGCCGCGGCGATGTTTGTGCCCTGGGCCGCGAGATGGAACGTGCACGTGATCTCGTTTCCGCCTCTTCATGCCGATTGGGCTCCTCGGGTCGGGCCCGGCACGGTCCCGGCGATCGCCATCGCTGCTCTCATCGTGGTCTTCGCGCGACGGGTCGCGCTGACCTGGTCGTGGGGACGACTGCTCGTGGCCTCCTTCGTCGTTGGTGTGCTGTGGCTCACGAGCCTCGCCCTCGTCGACGGATGGGACGGCATCGGCCACATTCTGGGAACCAACTACGAGTATCTGCAGACCGCGCGAAGTGTCACGGACTTCGCCGCGACACTTCGCGAGTATGTGTCCCGCATCCCGTTCGATCACCCGCAGAACTGGCCGGTGCACATTGCAGGACATCCGCCCGGGGCTCTGCTGTTCTTCGTTGGGCTAGTCAAGATCGGACTCGGAAGCGGCCTCGCCGCGGGCTTCGTCGTCATTCTGGTCGCGTCGACGACCTCGGTCGCCGTGCTGCTCACCCTCAAGCGTCTCGGGGCAGAGCCGTGGGCGCGGAAGGCCGCTCCGTTTCTCGTTGCGGGACCGGCAGCCATCTGGATGGCGGTCTCGGCCGATGCGGTGTTTGGCGCCGTGGCGGCGTGGGGAATCTGCGCGCTCGCCTATGGCGCTACGTCGGTAACGGTGCGTTCCCGAGTGCTGTGGTCGATCGGCTCGGGCCTGATCCTCGGGTACGGGGTGATGATGTCCTACGGCTTCCTGCTCGTCGGGGTCGTCGCGCTTGCCGTGCTGTTCATCGCCCGATCGTGGTGGCCGCTTCCGATTGCTGCCGCGGCGGCTCTCGCGGTCGTGCTCGCATTTGCAGCCTTCGGCTTCGCCTGGTGGGAAGCGTATCCCGTGCTTGTGGAGCGGTATTGGGATGGCGTCGCAAGCCGGCGGCCCGGGTCTTATTGGATCTGGGGAAACTTCGGTGCTCTCGTTTTCAGTGCTGGTCCACTCGTGGGCGCAGCGGTCGCGGTCGCACTCGGCCGGGGCCGAAGCTGGTCACGTCGGAGCGGGGCGGACACCGTCGCCATCCTCGCGATTGCTGGGCTCGCGATGGTGCTCGCCGCCGACGTGTCCGGGATGAGTCGGGCCGAGGTCGAGCGCATCTGGCTGCCCTTCGTGCCCTGGATGCTGGTCAGTACGGCTCTGCTTCCACCGCGCTGGGCGCGCATCGGGCTAGTGCTGCAGCTGGGGTTCGCGCTCGTGGTGCAGCACCTGTTGTTCACCGGCTGGTGATCGGAACGCTGTCAGCTGACCGTGACCGAGATGGTGTGAAACCCTTCGGCACCATCGGGCACAACGCCGACCTGTTTTCCGCTCTGCAGCTCGCCGGTGGAATCGGTCGCGCGAGCCTGAAGGGTGTGGTCGCCGGGAGCCGCATCCCACTCGTAGACCCACTGCACCCAGGTGTCGTCAGAGATGGGTGCGGCCAGACGCGCGGGCTCCCAGTCTCCTCCGTCGACACTGACCTCGACACCGCTGATGCCGGTGTGCTGGGCCCACGCGACTCCCGCCACGGCGACGGTTCCGCCATCCGCAATCGCCCTGCCTGTGGGCACGTCGATGCGCGAGCCGATCTTGATGGGGCCCTTCTCGGACCAGCCGCGGTCGGTCCAGTAGGCGGTGGCCTTGGAGAATGTGGTGACTTGCAGTTCGGTCACCCATTTGGTCGCGGAGACATAGCCGTACAGGCCGGGGACAACCATCCGCACGGGGAAACCGTGCTCGGGCGGCAACGGTGCGCCGTTCATGCCCACGGCAAGGATGCTGTCGCGATCCTCCTCAAGAAGAATCTCCAGCGGAGTGCTCGCCGTGAACCCGTCCACGCTTCTCGAGAGAACCATGTCAGCACCCTTGAGCGGCTTTGCTCGCGCCAGCAGCTCGCGGATGGGGTAGCCGAGCCAGACGGCGTTGCCGATCAGGTTTCCGCCCACCTCGTTCGACACGCACATGAGTGTGACGATCGTCTCGGTAAGGGGAAGCGCCAGCAGCTCGTCGAAGGAGATCTCGATCTCGTTCTCGACCATCCCGGTCACACGCAGCCGCCAGGAGGAGGGGTCGACGGCCGGCACCTGCAGGGCCGTGTCGATCCGGTAGAAGTTCGCGTTCGGTGTGACGAGCGGCGAGATGCCACGCACGTCGAGCGATGCGCCCGCGGGAATCGGGGCTGCGGGCGTCGCGGGCTTGGGCAGCGAGATCGCCTCGCGGATGGTGTCAACGGCGACACTCGCGGCATTGGCGATCCGCGCCCCGATGCCGACAACGACGGCACCGGCCCCGATGCCACCGAGCAAGAGAAGGAAGCTTCGTCGCGTCGGTCCGGTCACGGGCGCCGTGCTCTCCGTGGCTGTCGACCACTCGCGCAGCCGTCGGATGGCGACGCGCAGTACGAGACAGGCGCCGATCATCCCGATCACCGTTGGAGCCGCCCACAGTGCACCGGATTGCGCCCTGCTCGTGACCGCGATCGTCGCGACGAAGCCGAGAAGGATCACAATCACGACGCCCCACGGCGGACGGCGGAACTCGAGCACCCCCGCACCTGCCGCGACGATCGCGAGCAGCACGGCGAGTACCACGAGCAGGAAGGCTTTGTCGTTCGTGCCGAACGCAGCGATCACGGCATACTTCACCGCTGGCGGTGTGAGATCGATCACGAGGGAGCCGATCGCGAGCAGCGGACTGCTCTGCGGTGCGATGATAAGCGCACCCAGCTCGGCGAGTGCGAGCCCGGCGGCCGCGCTTATCAGACCGGCGAGGGCCGACCACAGTAGCTTCCTTTGTGGGCTCACGTCGCAATCGTAAGCCCGATGCCTGAAGTTAGGCGCCTGCGGTCGCGACGTAGGATGAGCGCATGAGTCGCGTCACCCTCGCGCTGCCCACGGTAAGGCCGCGAGGAGAGCACCCGCCGGTGGATGGGCGTCCGCACGTGCCCGAGCTCGTCGACCGTCACGGTCGGGTCGCGCGGGATCTGCGCATCTCGATCACGGAGAAGTGTTCGCTGCGCTGCACGTACTGCATGCCAGAGCAGGGCTTGCCCGCCATTGCGCGGGACGACCTGCTCACGGCGGGCGAGATCGCCAGGCTCGTCGGCATCGCGGTGAGAGATTTCGGTGTGCACGACATCCGCTTCACCGGCGGCGAACCGCTCATGCGCGCCGATCTCGCCGAGATCATCGCGAGAAGCTCTGCCGTCGCCCGCGGCGCATCCATCTCGATGACAACAAACGGCATCGGTCTCGACAAGCGGATCGTGGAACTGCGGGATGCCGGACTGCAGCGCGTCAACATCTCGCTCGACACCGTCGACCGTGACCACTTTGCGCGCCTGACCCGGCGCGACCGGCTGCCCGCGGTGCTCGCGGGCATCGCGGCGGCGAAGGATGCCGGACTCGCGCCGCTCAAGATCAATGCAGTTCTCATGCGCGACACGCTGCGGGGCGCGACGGATCTCCTAGAGTGGGCGCTTGCGAACGACTGCCGCCTGCGATTCATTGAGCAGATGCCGCTCGACGCCGACGAGGCCTGGGTGCGCGAGAACATGGTCGAGGCCGAGGAGCTCATCGAGACCCTGAGCGAGCGATTCGAGCTCTCCCAGCCGCACCGTGAAGACCCCTCTGCGCCTGCCGAGGAGTGGCTCGTCAACGGAGGACCAGCGACAGTGGGAATCATCGCGTCGGTCACGCGCGCCTTCTGCGAGGCGTGCGACCGCACCCGGGTCACCGCGGAGGGCACGGTGAGGTCGTGCCTGTTCGGTGACGACGAGACCGACCTGCGGGGACTACTCAGGGCCGGCGCTGACGACGAGGCGATCGCCGATCTCTGGCGAGCCGCGATGTGGAACAAGCAGGCGGGACACGGGATGTCGTCGGCATCCTTCGTCCGTCCCGTGCGGTCCATGGGGGCGATCGGTGGCTGAGATTCTGGTGCGCTACTTCGCCGCGGCCGCCGATGCGGCCGGATGCGATGAGGAGACCATCGCCCAGGCTGCGACGGTGGGAGATCTTCGTGGCTTGCTGATCGAGCGATACGGGCAGCCCATGGCTCGCGTTCTCGCGAACGGGTCGTTCCTCATCGACGGTGTCGTGAGTCGCGACGACTCGGCGCGAGTGGGGTCGCGCGCCGACGTGTTGCCGCCCTTCGCTGGCGGCTAGCTACAGTCCAACCCACTCGCTTTCGCCGCCCTCGAGATGCTGGCGCTTCCAGATGGGCACCGTCTGCTTGATGTGATCGACGAGGCGCGCGCAGGCCGCAAAGGCCTCGGCTCGGTGCGGGGCGGCCACGCACGCGATGAGCGCGGTATCGCCGATCGCGAGCGATCCCACCCGGTGCGCCGCGGCGATCCGCAGGCCGGTTTCTTCCGCAATGGCAGCGCACGCGTCGCGGAGAAACCGCTCCGCCTCCGGATGCGCGCGATAGTCGAGCCCGGTCACGGATAGGCCGTGGTCGTGGTCCCGCACGATGCCGCGGAAGGTCACGAGTGCGCCGTTCCTGTCGTCGAGCACGAAGGACTCGTAGGTCTCCGCGTCGAGAGGAGCCTCGCCCACTGCCGCGAGCACGTCATTCATGCGACCCGCCTCCCGCCACCTGGGCGACGAGGTGATCGAGAACGTCGTCGAGCACCGCCAGGCCGTCGCGCACGCCGCCAGTTGATCCCGGCAGGTTGACCACGACCGTGCCGCCCGCGACCCCGGCGAGCCCGCGGCTGAGTCCGGCGAGCGGTGTCGTCGCGAGTCCGCGAGCGCGAATCGCCTCGGCTACCCCCGGAAGCTCCTGGTCGAGGATGCGTTTGGTCGCCTCGGGAGTGCGATCGGTCGGGCTCACCCCGGTGCCGCCCGTCGTAATGACGACCGCGGGAAACTCGGCGACGGCGTTCTCGATAGCGGCGGCGATCGCCGCGTCCGCGACAACGACGACGTCATCGACCGAATACCCTCGGGCGGTCAACCAGTCCCGGATGACGGGACCCGTCGCATCCACTCGTGAACCTGCCGCCGACGAGGTCGAGGCAACAATGACCACGGCCGTGCGCGCACGTACGGGTTGCGCAGGCCAATGGCCGCGCACGCCGCCGGTCTTCTCGACGAGCCTGATCTCGCCGAGCACGGCACCGGGGTCGACGGCCTTGACCATGTCGTGCAGAGTGAGCCCGGCGATGGCGACGGCGGTGAGCGCTTCCATCTCGACCCCCGTCTGACCCGTCGTGGATGCCGTGACCACGATGTTGACGGCATCCGCTTCGAGCTCGAAGTCCACGGTGACTGAGCTCAGCGGAAGCTGATGACAGAGCGGGATGAGTTCGCTCGTTTTCTTGGCCGCGGAGATGCCTGCGATCCTGGCCGTCGCGAGCACATCGGCCTTGGGAAGGTCGTCGGCGCGGATGAGAGAGATCACCTCTGGCGTCGTCGTGAACCGACCGGACGCGACTGCGCGACGGCGGCTGATCGGCTTGTCGCCCACATCGACCATGCGCACACGACCGTCGTCGGTCACGTGGGTGAGTCCGTTCACAGCATCCATGTTTCTACCGTCTCTCCAGCCTTCAGCATGAGAACATCCTCCGGCACGATGATGAGCGAGTCTGCCGCAGCAAGAGCGGCGACGAGGTGCGATCCGGGTCCAGCCACCTGCTCGACGAGTCCGGAATCCACGATGCGTCCGCGCAGGAACTGCCGCTTGCCCGGGACCGAGGTGATGTCGTGCGCGAGAACTCGTCGAGCGCGCTCCGCGCGCGGCATCCCCGCAGCCTGTCGTAGCAGAGGAGCGACGAAGACCTCGAACGACAGTTGCGAGCTGACCGGGTTCCCCGGGAAGCAGATGACCGGCACTCCCTCGAAGAGGGCGGTTGCCTGCGGGCCGCCGGGTTGCATGGCAACGGTGCCGACCTGGGCACCGAGCGGCTCGAGTACCTCGCGCACGACCTCGTACGCGCCCATCGAGATTCCTCCCGAGGTGATGATTACGTCGGAGACCGCAGCGGCTTCGGTGAGCGCGGCGACCATGAGCGCGGGCTCATCAACGACGTGGCCCTGCCATGCGACCTCCGCGCCGGCGGCCCTCGCTGCCGCCGCGAGCGCAACTCCGTTGGAGTCGAACAACTGACCGTACTGCGGCTCGGCACCGGCGGGCACGAGTTCGCTGCCGGTCGTAATTACTGCGACCCGAACTCGGGCGCGCACCCCGACCGAGGTGAGGCCTACTGCGGCGAGAACGCCGAGGTGCCGGGGAGCGAGGCGGATGCCGGCATCCAGAATCTGCTGGCCGGTGCGTACATCGCTGCCGCGCTCTCGCACGTATTCGCCCACCGCACGCGATCTGCCAATGATGACAGCGTCGCCATCGGCGGTGGTGTCCTCGACCGGGACGACGGCGTCGGCATCCTCGGGCAGCGGAGCGCCCGTCATGATGCGCACGGCCCGACCCTCGGTGCCGATCAGTGACGGCTCCGTGATGCCAGCGGCGATCTCTCCGACAACGAGCAGGCGCGCGGGAACGACGGCGACATCGTCGGCGTGCACGGCAAAACCGTCCATCTGCGAGTTGCGGAAGAGCGGAAGGTCGATAGGCGAGACGACCGGATGCGCGGTGACCCGACCCAGCGCGGCATCCACCGGCACGTGCTCGATCGCCGGGTTGCTCAGAGCGGTCTCGAGCAGAGCAGTGACACGCTCGACGTGCGCGTCAACGGTCGCGCGGGCCATCAGTAGCGCGCCATCGTGGTGTCGACCTGCCGGGACCAGGCATCGATGCCACCCTCGAGATGTCGGGCATCGAACCCTTTGGCGATGAGCAGTTCGCACGCGGTCTGGGAACGGATGCCGTGATGACAGTAGATGACCACGGGCTTCGAGCGATCGAGGTTGGTGGCGGCAGCGTCGAGAGTGGCGAGGGGAACGAGCGTGGAGCCGGCAAGCGAAGCGATGTCTGCCTCCCAGGGTTCGCGCACGTCGACGAGGGTG
>Ga0247807_10000255_pt1 | contig 35614 bp, 38 predicted proteins | sample UWRJL074202C1_FD_179931 | JGI IMG/M metagenome (GOLD analysis project Ga0247807, IMG submission 179931) | Plant litter microbial communities from Arlington Agricultural Research Station in Wisconsin, United States - UWRJ-L074-202C-1 | ecosystem: Environmental > Terrestrial > Plant litter >...
GACTGATCGTCGGGATGGGTGGCATGGCGGAGCTGCATGGTGTTCTTTCCTGTAGCGATCAGTCGATGACGTTCGTGGGTGTCCCGGCAGCAAAGGCGAGGATGTTGAGGCCGGCGAGCTTGAATACGTCGTCTGCCTCGTCGGTGTGGAAACCAATGTGCGGAGTCAGCACGGCATTCGACTCGACGGTCGGAAGCTCGGAGACGACCGGGGGCTCGGTGACGAAGACATCAATGCCAGCGCCGAAGATCTTCCCAGCGGCGAGCAGTTCGGCGAGCGCGTCATTGTCCAGGATCTCTGCACGAGCGGTGTTGACCACGATGGCAGTGGGGCGCAATCGCTCGAGCAGCTCGCGCGTGACGAGGCCGTCGGTCTCCGGAGTGTGCGTGAGGTGAAGGGAGACGACATCCGAGGTGTCGAAGAGCTCCTCGAGCTCGACCCTCGTGGCGCCAAGTTCGGCATCGCGGTTGGGCGATCCTGCGCGGTTCCAGTAGACAACCTCCATGCCGAGGCCCTGGGCCATCCGCACCACATGTCCCCCGATGGCGCCTACACCGACGACACCGAGACGACGACCGGCGAGCTTGAGACCCTGGTTCTTGGTCCACGCCCCGGCGCGAACGATCCCGTCCCCCTCAACAATGCGGCGAGCGGCGGCGAACATGAGGGCGATGGCGTGCTCGGCAACGCTCTGGCTCGCGAAGTCCGGAACATTCGTGACAGTGACTCCACCGGCCGAGGCCTCATCCATGTCAACGAAGCGGCGTGCGCCAGTGCCGACGAAACTGACGAGTTTGAGTGATGGAGTCTGGGCGATGAGTCCCTCTGGAATCGGCCCCTGGTCTCCCACGACGTAGAGGCCGTCATAGCCGGACGCGCGAGCAATGGCGGCATCGGCATCAGCGAACGATTCCTCGAACCAGTCGAAGACATGCCCCGCCTTCTCAAGCGGCGCCTTCACATCCCGTTCCACGATATCGCGGTACTGAGCTTCCCCATCGATACAAACGATCTTCATGACCGTGCCTTGCCTTTCCGTTACTGCGGTTGGTGGAGCTGGGTGGATGCCGCGCCGGACCCGAACCGGGCGCGGCATCCACCGAGTGGTGTTACTGGCCGAGCCAGCGGTTGAACTGGTCGACCACGTCGGTCAGGTTCTCGAGGTAGTAGTCGCTGTCCTGAAGAATCGAACCTTCGACGTTCTCACCGACGGGCAGGAAGGCCTGCACGTCATCCGGGAAGTCCGTGGGGCTCAGGTCTTTGACCGATGCCGGAATGGGCGTGGGGATGACCGAGGCGAACGCGATCTGGCCTTCGCGGTTGTTGATGACGTGAGCGAGAAGCTGCTGAGCAGCATCGGCGTTCGGTGCACCGGCCGGGATCGACCACACACTGTTGGAGTAGCCGGCTTCGTTCCAGGTGATGTTCATGGGGAAGCCGTTCTCGCTGAGCGCGGTGAACGCGCGGTTAGCCCACAGGATGCCGATGTCGCACGAACCATTTTCGAACGACTCGATCGACTGGGCCCCGCTGGTCCACCAGGTGATGTCGCCCTTGATCTCGTCGAGCTTCGCAAGAGCACGGTCAACGTCGAGCGGGTAGAGCTCATCCGCGGCGACACCGTCTGCCAGCAGTGCTGCCTCGAGCGTCCAGCCGTACTGCGGGTTGTTGAAGAAGCAGCGCTTTCCGGGGAATGTCGCGGTATCCCACAGGTCCGCCATCTCGCTGGGCTTCGTGTCCGGGTACTTGTCATCGTTCCAGGCGAGCACCATGCCGAAGGTTCCCACCTCGATGCCGTACTCGTTGTAGGTGCCATCCACGAGCTTGTCGACGGGAACAATGGAGGTGTCGATCTTCTCGAGCAGGCCATCGGAGGCGGCTGTCGCCGCGTCATTCACGGTCGGGAGCACAATGAGACTCCACGGCACCTGTCCGGCATCTGCCGAAGCGAAGAACTTTGTGGCTGCCTCGTTATAGTCGTCGGTCACCGTCACACCGGTGTCCGCGGTGAAGTCACCGAAGAGAGTCGCAGACTCTTGCTCCCAGACCTGCCCGCCGCTCGTGTCGTAGAAGAGGATGTCGCCGCTGATCGCGCCGTCCTCCGCAGGTTCGGTCGGAGTGGATGCTGCACACGATGTGAGTGCGAGCGCGGCGACGAGTGACGTCGCCCCGACCGTGATGAAACGGGAAGTGCTTTTCTTCATTGCTGTTTCCTCGATCTCTTGGGTGGGGGTGGTTCTAGGCGTCTTCGCGCGGTACAAGTGCGGATTGGCCGATGCGAACGGACAGGGTCACCCGATCGCCGACGGCGGGAACCTGACCATAGGGGTCGAGGTCCGCCGAAACTTCCATGCCTGAGGCATCCAGTCGCACACTCTGGCGCTGGCCCAGGAAACGGCTGTCGGTGACAACGGCCGTTGTGATCTTGTGGTGGTCGTCGGGGACGGTGTCCCCGCTGACTACGAGTTGCTCCGGGCGCACGGAACAGTAGGCCGACGTGCCCGTGAGCGGAGCATTCGGTCGGGCGGTGAGCACATGATCCCCCACACGCACGTCTGTGCCGCGTGCCGAGGTACCGACCACCTCAACCGGGAAGAGGTTCGTCTTGCCCAGGAACTTGGCCACGAACAGATCTTTCGGCGCTCGGTACAGCTGCTCCGGCGTGCCGATCTGGCTAATGAGTCCGTCGCGCATGACTCCCATGCGGTCGGAGAGCACGAAGGCCTCTTCCTGGTCGTGGGTCACATAGATCGCCGTCGTGTTTGCCTCCTGCTGGATGCGACGGATCTCAGCACCGAGGTCCTGACGAAGACCTCGGTCGAGAGCACCGAGTGGCTCATCCAGAAGAAGCACGCGGGGGCGCTGGGCGAGGGCACGACCGAGGGCGACTCGCTGCTGCTGCCCGCCACTCAACTGGCCGGGGTAGCGATCGGCCATGCCCCCGAGGGCGACGAGTTCGATCATTTCCTTAAGACGTTTGGCTCGGGGAACGGCCGAGACCTTGCGCACCTTGAGGCCGAACTCGATGTTCTCTGCGACCGTGAGGTGAGGGAAAAGCGCGTAGTTCTGGAAGACGAAGCCGATGTCGCGCTTCTGCGTAGGCACGTGGGTGACGTCTTCGCCGTCGATGCTGATGCGGCCGCGGTCGGGTTCGAGCAGGCCCGCGATGATGCGCAAAAGCGTGGTCTTGCCAGAACCACTCGGTCCAAGCAGGGTGAAGAACTCACCGGCGAGCACCTCAATGGAGGCGTTGTCGAGAGCGGGCTGACCGTTGTAGTCGAGACCGACACCCATAGCGAGCACCTCGCCGCGGCTCTCGCCCTGCCTAGAAGCTGACGTGGTCATGATTCCTCCCAACGGGCGGCGCGCCGCCTGGCAGTGATGGTGTTCAGCACACTTCGCACAACGACGATGAGCAGAACGAGCGTGACGAGAAGGGATGCGACCGCGGGCACGGTCGGGACGATGCCACTCTCGAGGTACTTGTAGATGGTCACGGGCAGAGTCTTGGTCGACCCGGTCTGGAGGAAGAGGGCAAGCACGACTTCGTCCCACGAGGTGACAAACGCGATCGCGAACGCGCCGAGAACGCTCGGCAGAATGCCGCGGACGACGACGGTCCAGAACGCTCGAGTTCGGGACGCGCCGAGTGTCCACGCCGCAGCTTCGATGCCGTGGTCAGCTCCCGCCATCGCGGAGGAAATCAAGGCATAGGAGAGCGGGGCAGCGATGACCGTGTGAGCGAAGATCAGTCCGATGATCGTGCCCGTGAGCTTCAGCTGAAGCTCGACGTCGAAGATGCCGATCGCCAGCAGGATCGACGGAGCGATGATCGGGGCGAAGGCGAGACCACCGATGACCGCCTTGCCGATAGTCGATGTCATCCTGCTCGTTATGCGGGCCAGCGCGAGCGCGATCGCCACGGAGAGAATCGCGGTTCCCACTCCGACGATCGCCGACTGCGTGATCGGGCCAAGCCAGGTGTTGCTCGTGAACACCTCGCCAAACCATTTGAGAGTGAAGCCGCGGGGCGGGAAGACGACCGTGCCGGTCTCGCCGACGGAGAGGGGGAAGACGAAGAGCACAGGGATCGTGAGCGTCGCGACCGTGATGAAAGTCAGCACCGCTGACACGATGATCATGGGGCTCCAGCGGAAAGGCAGGTCTTGGCTCACACCCTTGGCCTGCACCGCGCCGACTCCGCCCGGCTGGAAACTCCCCGCGATGCGGACCACACCGACGTAACAGATCACGGTCGCGATGAGGAGCAGAACCCCCATGGCGCTGGCGACGCCCCACTGGAAGATATCGATCTGCTGTTGGATGTAGACCGAGATTGTCTGGTCACGCGGACCACCGAGAATCGCCGGCACGATGAAGAAGCTGAGGCCGAGGATAAAAATCAGCAGCCCACCACTCAGGAGCGACGAGCGGATCATCGGCAGGTAGACCCGGAAGAACGTGTATGTCGCGGACGCACCCATGGTGCGGGCGGCAAGCATGAGGTTGCTGTCAACCGCGACCATGCCGGCGTAGAGCACGAGGATCATGTAAGGCAGCAGGTACATGACCGTGCCGACAAGTGTTCCCGCTTGCGTGTAGAGCAGCGAGAACTCGCCAAAGCCGAGTCCGATACTCGCCTGATTGACAGGGCCGTTGGGACTCAGGATCGAGGTGACCGCGAAGAGGCGCACGACGATTGACACCCAGAACGGCACGAGAACGAGCAGCAGGATGATCGCCGCCGTGCGCTTCTTCAGGCGCGAAATGAAGTACGCGGTGGGGAACGCGAGAGCGATCGTAATGAGAGTCGAGTTGACCGCGAGAAGCAGTGTGCGCCCCTCGATGACCAGCAGGAAGTCATCCAGGAACAGGTTCGTGAAGTTCTCAAACGTGAAGGCTGGCGCGGCGAAGTCAAACTTGCCGTCGACGCTGAGGCTCCGAAGAACGACCGTAGCAATGGGCCACAGGAAGAAGATCGTGTAGAACGCGGCGATGGGGACGATAAGGAGGAGGCGGCCCGTGATTGTGCGCCACTTGCGCTTGATCACCGGATCCGAGGTGATGGCGATGGGAGTTGTGTGTGACTGCTCCGTGACGGTCATCGCTTCTGCTCCTTTGCCGAAGTCGCGTGAGCGACTCAGGCGCCCTTCTCGATAGCAGCCGTGTAGATCGTGTAAACCTTGCGCGTGGTCTCTTCGACGTGCCAGATACCTTCCCAGCCCGGAGCGAGTTCGATGACGACTCCAGGACCGATGGGCGAAGTGGAACCGTCGGCGTGCTCGAGGTGGCCCGTGCCACTGACGAAGTGCATGACCTCACCGATGCCGATCTTGGACGAGCGGAAGACTCCGGGGGTGACCTCCCAGACACCAATCTCGACCGATCCCGTGTCGACGATTGTGTGCTCGGCGCACTCTGGCGTGCCCGAGATGATGCGCGCGGGCGGAGCGCTCGGTGACAGGGCGATGGTCGCGACATCCAGTAGCTGGCTGTAGCCGGTCATGGTCTGCCTTCCTCTAGCTTGAATTGTGGAACACCGTACCAAGATTGGATTTCGGCAGTGTTTCGCGGATACGTCATGCGGATGACGCGGCCTCGAGGGCGGCGCGGTTGACGAGTGACGGGATGTTCTGACCCGCGAGAACCGCGGCGCAGCGCTCGGCAAGCAAGCGACGCAGGCGCAGCTCGGACTGCTGCGAATACCACGCGATGTGGTTCGTGAGAATGACGCGTGGCGCATCCAGGAGCGGATCCCCCAGCGGCGGCTCGGTCTCGAGCACGTCGAGTGCGGCACCTGCGATCGCGTTTGCGTGAAGCGCGACCGCAAGAGCGTGGCCGTCAATGAGACCGCCGCGAGACACGTTCACCAGGTAGGCCGTGGGCTTCATGAGGGCCAGGCGCTCGGCGTTCACGAGGTGGTGGGTCTCCGGGGTGAGCGGACAATGCAGGCTCACCACGTCGCCTTGCGCGAGTGCTTGCTCAAGGCTCACGAGCTCCACACCGTCGATGGGCGAGGCGAAGGGGTCGTAGGCGATGACCCGCCCGAAGAAGGGGGCAAGTAGGCGAATCGTCTCGCGGCCGATCCGACCGATGCCCACGAGGGCGAGGGTCGCGGTCGATAGCGACCAGATCGGGCGAAGCTCGCTCCAGTCAGCCCAACGCCCCTGGCGCACGAGCGCATCCGCATCGGCAATGCGGCGAGTCGCCGCGAGGATGAGCGCCGCCGCGTGAGTCGACACCTCTTCCTCGCAGTAGTCCGGGACGTTGACGACGGCAATGCCGCGTTCAGTCGCCGCCGCGATATCGATGGTGTCGACACCGACCCCATAGCGACCGATAACGCGCCAGGTGGGGTGTGCATCCATGACATCACCCGTGATGGATGCGTACTGCACGAGCACTCCATCGGCTACGCGGGAGTCGGACCGGGCATCCGCGAGATCCACGCCGTGGGTCTCTGCGGCCGACTTCTCGACGGTCACGTCACCATACGAAGAGTCGAATACGTGGAGCAGCAATTCGCTTCCTTTCCTTGAATCAACCCTCGTCTTCGAGATTTGATACACCGTTCCACAATTCGCAATGCGCTGTCAAGGAGAAAGTTTTCTCGACCGGTCGCACCTCGACAAGCTCGGTAGATCTCGACAAGCTCGATCCGCTCCACAGGCAGATCTCGACAAGCTCGATCCGTTTCACAGTGGGTCGAGCTCGTCGAGACCAGTCGAGCTTGTCGAGCCCACGCAGGCTCCCACGGTTTACGATTCGAGGGTGAGCAATCTCGAGAAGGAACCGCACGAGCTGGCGCTGGCGGATGCGCCCGTGTCGACGAGCGGTGTCGAGATTCTTGAACCCCGCGAAGTACCACTCGGCGGACCCCGGGCGATGACCGTGCGGCGCACGCTCCCCCAGCGCAGTCGTTCGCTTATTGGTGCTTGGTGCTTCGTCGACCACTACGGTCCCGAGACGACGCGCATGGTTGTGCCGCCGCATCCGCACACCGGACTCCAGACCGTGAGCTGGCTGTTCTCCGGGGACATCGAGCACCGCGACAGCGTCGGAAGCCTCGCGAACGTTCGCCCCGGTGAACTCAATCTCATGACCGCCGGCCATGGCATAGCTCACTCCGAAGTGTCGAGCGAGCAGCCCACTCTGCTGCACGGCGCACAACTCTGGGTTGCTCTACCGGATGCCGCTCGCGACACCGAGCCGTTCTTCGAGAATGTCACCGCATCCACCGTGGATGTCGCCGGCGGGCAACTGCAGATCTTCATCGGATCGCTCGCCGGAGCATCCTCTCCCGCTCGCGTCTTCAGTCCGCTGCTCGGCGCGCAACTGACCGTGGACGCCGGAGCCACGGTCGCTCTTGATATTGACCCGAGTTTCGAACACGGCGTGCTCGTGGACTCGGGAGAAGTCGCCGTGCACGGCATCTCAGTGGCGCCGACTCACCTGGCATTTGTTGACACCGGACACGACCGGCTCGAGATCACCGCGGGAGCCGACGGAGCTCGCGTGCTCATCATTGGCGGAGCACCGTTCGGCGAGCAGATCGTGATGTGGTGGAACTTCATCGGCCGCACTCACGACGAGATCGTGCAGTATCGGGACGACTGGCAGAGCCAAGTAATCGCGGGCGGCGATGCGCATGGCCGGTTCGGAACGGTGGATTACGACGGCGCGGCTCTGCCTGCGCCGGAGTTGCCGGGGATCAGGCTCAAGCCGCGAGGATAGCGCGCTCATCCCTGCATCGAGAGGAAGTCAGATCATGCAAGTGCGTGTGGTGGATGAGCGGGACGTCAACGTCGAGATCGACATTCCCGTCTTTCGAGTGCACGACATCCTCGAGGAGTATGGCGGAAGTCCATCCTGGATCTGCGTGTATGAGATTTCGGCCGCGTCGGCATCCGAGGTACTCGCATGGACCGCAAGCGCGCGCACGCCAGCGCCGGTGCGGAGTGAGGTTCGGTGCCTGGTGAGAACCAGGAGCGAGGTCATCACGGTGTTGCTTGAGACGGTAGTCGCGGGTACGGAACGATAAACCAGCGAGACTTCGCTACTACCGCTAGAGCGGTCGACTCAACCAGCGGAGGGATCGTCAGCCGCGGGACGCGCTGCGCGATCCTGGGCGGCGGGCGGCATCCCGAGCTTCTTGCGTTCTTCTGCCTCGACGGTCGCGTAGGCCTTGCGCTCGTTGCGGTCGGACCTAATGATGGCCCGCATCACGAACCAGAAGATCAGGCCGATGAGCACGGTGGGCGCGAGCGAGAACAGCGCGTTGGCCCAAAAGTCCTGAAGCATCTAGCTAGCGTAACCGTTGATGAGGTAGACAATCGCGGCAATCACGAGGATGCCCAGCAAGCCAGCACCCATGATGATGCGCGACCACTTGCGGTCCACTACTGGCCTCCGGCCGCGACACCCGTGAGTCCACTGATGAGCCAGTACGCGCCGACGATCGCGACGATCACCCAGATCGCGACTCGTGCGAACGATGGCCCCTTCTTCGGTTCGAGGTCGCTCATCACTTCACCAACGGGAAGAGGATCGTCTCGCGGATGCCGAGACCCGTGATTGCCATGATCAAGCGGTCGATACCCATTCCCATACCGCCCGACGGAGGCATGCCGTGCTCGAGTGCACGAAGGAATTCTTCGTCGAGACGCATGGCCTCGGGGTCACCCTTGCTCGCGAGTAGCGCCTGCTCAACGAAACGCTCGCGCTGGATCACGGGGTCGACCAACTCGGAGTATCCCGTGGCCAGTTCGAAGCCGCGGATGTAGAGGTCCCACTTCTCGACGACACCCTCGATCGAACGGTGGTCGCGCACGAGCGGGCTCGTGTCGACGGGGAAGTCCATGACGAAGGTCGGACGCACGAGGTCGACCTTCACGAAGTGCTCCCACAGCTCTTCGACGAGCTTGCCGTGAGTGGGCAGCTTGACCTCGATACCTTCACGCTCGGCGATGGGGAGAAGTTCTTCGGCGGGAGTCTGCGGCGTGATGCTCAGGCCCGCTGCCGCGTTGAGCGAGTCGTACATCGAGATGCGATCCCACTCGCCGCCGAGGTCGTACTCGGTGCCGTCCGCCCAGGTGACCACAAGAGATCCCGACACCGCGAGCGCGGCCTTCTGCACGAGTTCTTGCGTGAGATCGGCCATCTGGTTGTAGTCGCCATAGGCCTCGTAGGCCTCGAGCATCGCGAACTCGGGGCTGTGCGTGGAGTCGGCACCCTCGTTGCGGAAGTTGCGGTTGATCTCGAAGACTCGGTCGATGCCGCCGACGACCGCGCGCTTGAGGAACAGCTCCGGCGCGATGCGTAGGTAGAGCTCGGTGTCGAAGGCGTTGCTGTGGGTGACGAATGGGCGGGCGGATGCGCCTCCGTGCATGACCTGAAGCATGGGCGTCTCGACCTCGAGGTACTCGTGAGCATCGAAGGTGGCACGCAAGCTCGCGTTGACCTTCGCGCGAGCACGCACCGTGGTGCGGGCCTGTTCGCGCACGATGAGGTCGAGGTAGCGGGAGCGCACGCGTGCCTCGTCGCTCAGTTCGGTGTGGAGGTTCGGGAGGGGGCGGATGGCCTTGGTGGCGATCGTCCATTCCTTGACCATGACCGAGAGCTCGCCGCGACGGCTCGAGATGACCTCGCCGCTCACGAAGAGGTGGTCACCGAGGTCGACGAGGTCTTTCCACTCGGCAAGCGAATCTTCACCCACTTCAGCGAGGGAGACCATGACCTGGATGCGCTGGCCGTCACCCGACTGCAGGCTCGCGAAACACAGCTTTCCGGTGTTGCGAAGGTGCACGATGCGACCAGCGAGGCCGACGATATCGCCCGTGGTGGCATCCGCTTCGAGGTCCGGGTACTTGGCACGAACCGCGGGGATCGTTGTGGTGATCGCGACGCCGACGGGATACGCGCCAACACCGGAATCGATGAGGCGCTGACGCTTGTCGAGGCGCACGGCCTTCTGCTCAGAAACTTCGGTTTCTGTCAGTTCGGTCGGGTTCTCGTCGTCAGTACTCACGGTCATCCATCGTACTAGCGCTAGTTATTTGCGAAATGCAGGATGAGATTGGGGCCGCCTCCGGAAATCCCGGGCATCCCATTTGCGAGAGAGCGCTCTCTTCCTGCATTTCGCAAATGGATGCCGGTTCCGCGGCCAAGGCGGAACGGGGCGCGCTACGCCAGATAGAACTGGTCGTTGTCGATCAGGCGAGTCGTGCCGACGCGAGCGGCGACGAGAGCGATGGCCTTGCCGCGGTAGTCGTCATCCACCGGCAGGAAGGTCTTCGGGTTCACAACCGCGAAGTACTCAAGCTCCACGAGCGGCTCACCCATGAACACACCCTGACCTGCGGCGAGCACGGCATCGATGCCGCGATCGGCGGAGGATGCGGCAGCCTCAAGCGCCACGGAGAGCATGCGGGCCGCACGGCGCTGGTTGGCATCGAGGTAGGCGTTGCGGCTCGACAGCGCCAGACCGTCGTCGTCCCGAACGGTGTCGACGATGATGATGCGTGTCGGGATGCTCAGGTCATCCACCATCTGCCGAACGAGGAACACCTGCTGCGCATCCTTTTGCCCGAAGACCGCGGCGACCGGCTGCACGATGTTGAAGAGCTTGGCGACAACCGTGAGCACACCGGTGAAGTGTCCGGCACGTGACCGACCCTCGAAGAGTCCGCCGACAGTGCCCGCCGTGACCTTCGTCTCGAGCGCACCGTGGGGGTACATCTCGTCGACGGACGGCGCGAACACGTAGGAGACCCCCGCGGCCGAGAGCTTCGCGACGTCGTCATCGAGGCTGCGCGGGTACTTCTCGAGGTCCTCCCCCGCGGCGAACTGCAGGGGGTTCACGAAGATGGATGCAACGATCACGTCCGCGGATCCGTTCGCGACCGCATCCCGAGCACTCTCGACAAGCGAGAGATGGCCTTCGTGGAGGGCACCCATCGTGGGAACAAGAACGACGCGCTTGCCGCTGAGCTGCTCACGAAGTTCAGTGATGGTCTGGAGTACTACGGCCACGAGGGCTCCTTGCTTCGGGTGGATCGCCCCCGATCCTACCCGGGTGCGACTGAAGTGACGGACGGTCGCGAGTGCTCAAGTTTCGCCCTTATCACGGCTCATAAGGGCGAAAAGTGAGCACTCGCGACAGTGTCGAAGCCGGGTCAGAAGTCGAGGGTGTGGAGGGGTGGGGCTTGGAGGGCGTTCTCTACGGAGGAACGCACGAGAGGGGCGATCACGTAACCGGGCTGTTCGACTCCGAGATCGGAGAGCAGGCCAACGGCCTGGCCGACTATGGATGCCGAGAAGCTTGTTGCTGTGGCTATCGCCTCCGCGTAGACGGGGCGGTCGGCCTCATCGATCACTACGGGTTCTGCCCCCATCTCAACGACGAGCGCCTGGCCGATCGGGAGCACCGGCGTGGGGGCCGTCACGGCGCAATAGCTCTCGCGCAAACGGGTCAGATCGATGCTCGTGCCCGTGAATGCCATGGCCGGATGCACAGCGAGCGGGATGGCGCCCGCCACCATCGCGGGACGCAGCACCTCCCAGCCGAGACCCGGAGCCGTGTGCAGCACGAGCTGACCGGGTTGCCACGCACCGGTCGCAGCAAGGCCCGCGACGAGGGACTCGATCTCGGACTCCGGGATCGCCAAGATCACGAGCTCGCTGCGCTCGATGAGGTCCGGGATGTCGAGGATCGGCACATCTGCGAGCATCGCGCGGGCGCGATCCTTGTTGTTCTCGGAGGTCGCGGCGATGCCGACGATGGCGTGACCGGCTCCCGCGAGGGCGGCTCCGAGCACGGGGCCGACTCGACCAGCGCCGATGATGCCGATGCCTAAGCGGCCCGAGCGTTGGGTCATTCTGGGCGCTCCGGTTGAGTGGGCGGGGCGGGCGGCGAGGTTTGGACGGGCGGGGCCAGCGGCGACTGGGGTTGCGCCGGTGGGGCGAACGGGTCGGCCACAGCCGGCGGGCTTTCGACAGGGAAAGCTGGCGGGGGCGGGGTTTCGACAAGCTCAACCACCGGAGGCTGGGCTTCTGCGAGCTCAACCAACGGCGCAGCGGCCGGGGTATTGACAGACTCAACCGCCGGGGAGGCAAGCGGGTCGATCAGCGATGCACGCCAGCGGTGGCTCGTGTCGGTTCCCGCGGAGAGCACAGCGCTCTCGGCGGCATCGTCGAAGAAGCGGATTGCGACATCCCGATCGATCGCTCCGAGGGTCGCGTACACCGGGCCCGCAACCGTGTGGAACCGCACCGCCGCAACACCCACACGCCGAAGCAGCGGACCCTGGCTGAGGGCGATGCTCTGGATGCGCGCCTGTGGCACCAGGACGAGCTCGCGCCAGATTGCACCCTTGCGCAGCAGAGTCACGCCAGGCGCCGTCGCGAAACCATTGCGACGCCAGGAGAACCAGCGAAGGATGGCCGCGCGACGAGGCGAGTTCACGAATCCATCACCTTCGACTCCCTTGCCTGTAAGGCCAGCCGCGATGAGCGCCGAGTTCTGCTCCGTCACGAACCCGGGCAGCACGAGCTCGAGCACCTTGTGTACGTCTGCGAGATTTCCGACGGGAAGGATGACAGTGTTGGCCTGACCGGAAGCACCATTCGTCGACGAGTTTGCCGCTCGATTGATGACGATCTGCCACCAGCCGGCCGGGCGCCACAGCAGCTGCTGACGCACCTGCACGGCGTGGATGCGACCGGGCGGCAGTGTCTCGTTACTCGTCGAGAGCAGGCCGAAACCTACGCGGATGCCATCGTCGGTCTTCGCGATGCTGTACCGGAGCGAGCGAGTGAAGCGCGAGATGTAGAAACCACCGATACCAATGATTGCGGGCACGAGACCAAAGACCCAGAGGAACTCCCCCGTTGTGACGGCTGTGATCACGAGGCCGATTCCGATCAAGAGCATGATGACGGTCGACTCGTTGAGCAAGATCGACCCGATCAGGCGACCGGGGTGCATCTTCAAGACCGACTGCGGGGGGGCGATATCCGGGCTCAGCTCGGGTGCGAGAAGTTCGTTGACCCGCTTCGTAACAATGCCGGCGCCACCGGATGCCTCGGCCGCCTCGGCTGCGGCAGTCGCGCGAGTGCCCGACGCGAGCAGCAGAATCTCGCGCCGCAGCTCATCCGCCGCCGACGAGGTCAGGTAGTCGAGCTGCACATTCGCGTCTTGGCCCGCGACGTTGATCTCGAGCTTCGCGGCACCAAAAAGTCGCGCGAGGAACGGGCGAATGATGTTGATGCCCTGGATGCGGTCGAGACGACCGCGGCGATTGGTGCGGAACAGGATGCCGCTACGCACCTCGACGAGCTCGTCCGTGATGCGGAAGGTGTGCATCCGCCACGACACGTAGAACGCCGCGATGAAGAGCAGGAGCCCACCGATGATGCCCAGGATGATGAGCACCGCGAAGTCGTGCTCGATGATCCAGACGAAGGGGTTGAAGTCTTCCCTTCCGCCGACGACCGCGTTGATGACGACGTCACGCAGGTTGACGAGGATGATGCCCAGGATCGCGACGAACGCGATTCCACCCTTGAGCAGGGGTGTTGCGGGGTGGAGTCGGTGCCACTCACCGTCGGCGAGGCGACTGCCGGTGGAGATGGTTTCTCGCTTCCGGTCGTTGAGCTTGTCGAAATGCCCTTCGACAGGCTCAGGGACCGAAGGCTGCTCAGGGACCGAAGGCTGCTCAGGGACCGAAGGCTGCTCAGGGACCGAAGGCTGCTCAGGGACCGAAGGCTGCTCAGGGACCGAAGGCGGGGTCGGATCGCTCACAGGCCGACCCGTCGGCTCTCGGCCAGTGCGACGAGCTTGTCTCTCAACTCCTCGGCATCCGCTTCGCGAAGTCCCGGAATCACGATGCCCGTCGCCGCCGCTGCCGTCACGAACTTGAGTTCGCTGAGCCCCACCGCGCGAGCCAGAGGACCGCGGTTGATGTCGACGAGCTGCATGCGGCCATACGGCACCGACACGAAGCGCTGGAACATGAGCCCCTTGCGGAACAGCAGATCGTCCGAGCGAAGCTGGTACCCCATGGCACGAACACGCCGCGGCGTGAGGGCGAGCGTGATGATGAAGATGATCGCGAGGGATGCCGGAATCGTCCACAGGTAGAAGTTGCCGCTCACGAACGCGGGGATGGATGCCCCCGCCAGAGCGACGATGCTGAAGATCAGGCTGCCGACAACGTCAACGACGATGTACTTGGGCGATACCCGCTGCCAGTCGGTTGCCGGCAGCTCGATGCGCTCACTCACGATGGTCCTTTAGGTGGTTGTTGTGCCGTCTGGCGTGGAGTCGTCCGGGGGAATCGTGCACATGTGCTCCGCAACGAGCCCGGCGATGAGCAGCAGGATGGCTCCCACTGCCGTGGCCAACGCCATCGTTACCGAGCCTACCGCTGGCACCGAACGGCTCAGCAGATAGGCCGCGATACCCAGCCCGGCACCGCCGACGATGGCGCCGCTGAGGCTCGAGGCCTTCGCGAGCATTGCGGTGCGCGCGGCGTAAAACGGATCGACTCGCTTGGTCGCTGTGCCGCGCGTCGCTCTGCGCACGGGAAGCGCCATCAGCACAACGATGACCCCGATGGCAAAGAGCGCGAACGCGAGCGTGAACGGTGGGAGCACGATGGCCCGCCCGGATGCGGTGAGCGCGACCTCGAGCAACCACGCGAGTCCGCCACCGAACACGGCGAGCAGCACGAGAACTGTCGGCTTGGTGCGGCTCATATCAGCGGCCGTGCTTCATAGGGTTCGGCGGTTTCACCGAGGCTGGCGAGCAGATCGGCAATCGGTCCATGGCCCGGCAGTTCGGCGGTCGGGTCGATGTCGAGCCACGGGGCGAGCACAAAAGCTCGGGATGCCGCGCGCGGGTGGGGAATCGTGAGCTTGTCGTTGTCGAGAGTCACGTCATCCATCGCCACGATGTCGATGTCGAGCGTGCGGTCTCCCCAGTGTTCGTCGCGCACTCGCCCGTGGGTGTGCTCGATGCCGTTGACGAGAGTGAGCAGCTGCTCCGGCTCGAGAGTGGTCTCGACGATGACCACGGCGTTGAGATAGGCGGGAGCATCCCGATCCACCCCGTGAGGTTTGAGGGCCGGGGTTTGCACGATGCCCGATGCAGCAACAACGGTGAAACGCTCGGCGAGGGCGGCCGTCGCATCCCGCAGCGTCTGCTCACGATCGCCGAGGTTGCTGCCGAGGGCGAGCACTGCCCGCTTCGGAGTGGTAACAAGCACAGCGGTCATACGGTGAACCCCACCGACGTCGTCGGCGTTCGGCGCGCCCTCTTGATCGTCACCGACACGTCATCGAAGGGGACGGTGATCGGGGCGTCGGGCTTGTGCACTGTCACGGTGACGAACAGCACCGGCTCGAACGACAGGGCGACCTCGGCAACCCGCTCCGCGACCGTCTCGATAAGGTCAACGGGATCGGTCTCGACCGCAGCGACAACCTGCTCGGCGAGCTCGCCGTAGTGCACGGTCTTGCCGAGGTCGTCAGATCCCGACGCATTGCCGAGCGGCAAGTGCACGGTCACATCGATGATGAAGACCTGACCATCTCGGCGTTCGTGATCGAAGACTCCGTGGTGGGCGAACGCGCGGAGTCCGGTGAGAGTGATCTCATCTACGTGGTCCATAAGGAGCCTTTCTTCAACGCGGTGACGATATCGAGAGCCATGCGAGTCGAGCGCACGTCGTGCACACGAACACCCCAGACTCCGTCGCGGGCGGCAAGTGCACTGATGATCGCGGTTGCCTGGTCGCGGTTTCCCTCGGCATCCGCAAAGGGCTCGAGGAACCGCTTGCGCGAGGCACCCACGAGCAGTGGGTATCCGAGTGACTCAAGCTCGCTGAGCCGCGCGAGCAGCTGCCAGTTGTGCTCTGCTGTCTTGGCGAATCCCAGGCCCGGATCGAGAACGATGCGTGACAGATCGATGCCTGCGGCGCGCATGCTCTCGACACGTTGCTCAAGCTCGCTCCGCACCTCCGTCACGACGTCGCCGTAAACGGGCTGCGAGTTGCTCGGTCCGCGCCAGTGCATCGCGATGTAGGTCACGTCGTGGGCCGCGACGACCGCGTGCATTTCGGGATCGGCAAGGCCGCCAGACACGTCATTGACGATGGAAGCGCCTGCGGCGATCGCGGCCAGAGCGGTGGCCGAGTTCATCGTGTCAACGCTCACCTCGACACCGGCGGCAGTGAGCCCCTCGATCACGGGGATCACGCGCTGCTGTTCCTCGGCGGGATCGACAGGAGTGGCACCCGGCCTCGTGGATTCTCCACCGACATCCACGATCTGCGCGCCGAGATCGCGTTGGGCAATGCCCCAAGCTACGGCTTCGTTAGCGCTCAGGAAGCGTCCGCCGTCGCTGAAGGAATCGGGCGTTGCATTGAGCACCGCCATGATTGTGGTCACTGAACGCCGCCGATCATGGCGAGCACTCCCGAGCGTTCGACGGGGTTCGAGAGGCTTCCACGGCTCGCCATGGTCACAGTGGATGTCGCGGTCTGGCGAGCACCGCGAGTGGACACGCATCCGTGAACCGCGTCGATGACAACGAGTACGCCCGCGGCATCCAGTCCGTCCGAGAGCGCATCGGCGATCTCTTCCGTCAAGCGCTCCTGGAGCTGGGGCCGGGCGGCGATCGTCTCAACAACGCGCGGAAGTTTGCCGAGCCCAACAATCCGGGTGCCGGGAACGTAGGCCACGTGCGCGACGCCGAGGAACGGAAGCAAGTGGTGCTCGCAGATCGACCGAAACTCGATGTCTCTCAGGAGCACGAGCTCGCCCGTCTCACCCTCGCCCAGAAACTCGGCCGAGTCGGCCAGTTGCTCGCGCGGGTCGACTCCGATGCCGGCGAAGAACTCCGTATAGGCCTGGGCGACGCGCTGCGGAGTGGATGCGAGGCCGGGGCGCCCCACATCCTCACCGATCGCCGCAAGAATCTCGGCAACGGCCGCTTCAATGCGCCCGGAGTCGATTGCCATAACGGCTCCTAGGCTGTTGCGACGCCCGGCGTCTGACGGGGACGCGGAGTGCGCGTAGGTGTTGACGAGCTGTCGGACTCGACACCGCCTTCGGCGATCTCCGAGTCGATCGGCAGCTTCGACGGCACGGCCACGGGAGGACGATCGGAGAGTGGGCGAGCATCGCTCGAGAGCCACTGCGGGCGCTCGGGCAGCTTCTCGATGCCCTCGAAGATCTCGGCCAGCTGGTTGTGGTCGAGAGTTTCCTTCTCGAGCAGCTCGGTCGCGAGGCGGTCGAGGGTGTCGCGGTTGGTGTTGAGCACCTGCCAGGCCTCGTCGTGCGCCTGGTCGATGAGCTTGCGCACCTCGGCGTCGATCGTCTCGGCAATCGTCTCGGAGTAGTTCGGCGTTGAGCCCATGTCGCGGCCGAGGAACGGCTCACCCTGGGTCGCGCCGAGCTTGACGGAACCGACCTTGGTCGACATGCCGTACTCGGTGACCATACGGCGAGCGATCGCAGTGGCCTTCTCGATGTCGTTGGATGCGCCCGTGGTGGGATCGTGGAACACGATCTCCTCGGCGACGCGACCACCCATCGCATAGGTCAACTGGTCGAGCAGCTCGTTACGGGTGACGGAGTACTTGTCTTCGAGCGGAAGCACCATCGTGTAACCGAGGGCACGACCGCGAGGCAGGATCGTCACCTTGGTCACGGGGTCGGTGTTACGCATGGATGCCGCGGCGAGCGCGTGCCCGCCCTCGTGGTACGCGGTGATGAGCTTCTCTTTGTCGTTCATCAGGCGTGTGCGGCGCTGCGGGCCGGCCATGACGCGGTCGACGGCCTCATCCAGAGCGCGGTTATCGATCAGCTGCGCGTTGCTGCGCGCGGTGAGCAGCGCGGCCTCGTTGAGCACGTTCGCGAGGTCTGCGCCGGTGAATCCTGGGGTCTTGCGCGCGAGCACCTCAAGGTCAACACCCTCAGCCATGGGCTTGCCCTTGGCGTGAACCTGGAGGATCTGCTTGCGGCCCTGAAGGTCTGGAGCGTCCACTCCGATCTGACGGTCAAAGCGACCGGGGCGCAGGAGTGCTGGGTCGAGCACGTCTGGACGGTTGGTCGCGGCGATGAGGATGACGTTGGTCTTCACGTCAAAGCCGTCCATCTCGACGAGCAGCTGGTTGAGCGTCTGCTCGCGCTCGTCGTTACCGCCACCGATTCCGGCACCGCGGTGACGACCGACGGCGTCGATCTCGTCAATGAAGATGATGGCGGGCGAGTTCTGCTTGGCCTGCTCGAAGAGGTCGCGAACACGGCTCGCGCCGACGCCAACGAACATCTCGACAAAGTCGGATCCCGAGATCGTGTAGAAGGGAACGCCTGCCTCACCGGCGGTCGCGCGAGCGAGCAGCGTCTTACCGGTTCCGGGAGGGCCGTAGAGCAAAACACCCTTGGGGATGCGGGCGCCCACGGCGAGGAACTTGGCCGGGTCCTTCAGGAAGTCCTTGATCTCCTCGAGTTCCTCGATGGCCTCATCGGAACCCGCGACATCCTCGAACGTGATCTTGGGCGATTCCTTGCCCACGAGCTTGGCCTTGGACTTGCCGAACTGCATGACCTTGCTGCCGCCACCCTGCATGCGGGTGAAGAGGAAGTAGAAGATCGCACCGATGATGAGGAAGGGCAGGAGCAAGCCGATGAGGGATGCCCAGAAGTTGGCCTGCGGAACCTCGTCGTCGAACTTCACGTCGGCTGCGGTGACAGCCGCAATGACGTCTGCACCACGGGGCGTTACGTAGAAGAACTGCACCTGCTTGCCGTTGTCGCCGTCGGCCTTGCTGAGGGTGAGGTCGACGCGCTGCTCGCCATCCACGATTTTGACCGACTCAACGGTCGTTCCCTTCAGAAGGTCGAGACCTTCTTGGGTCGTGACCTCTTTGAAGCCGCTTGCAGTGAGAAGGCTCGTGCCGATGGCAACGATCGCGAGAGCAATGACGATGTAGAACACCGGTCCGCGAAAAATGCGCTTGAAGTCCATGTGTTTGCAGGCTTGTAGGCCCAGCACCTTCCTGCTGAAGAAACGTTCTGCAAGGTTACCGTCACGTGCCTGATCGGTGACTGCGTGTTCGCCGTAGGGGTAATGCGTCTACGCTGCGAGCACCTGGTCGTCGAGCTCAGCCTTGACCGGCTGCTTGACGAGAAGAAATAGCAGGAAGCCGACGGCAACAACGCTCAGGATAGCGAGACCACCCCAGTACTGCGCCCCGCCGAGCGCGATGCTCACCGACCACAGCACGGGAGTGATGAAGCTCGCGGCGCGACCCGTCGTGGCGTAGAGGCCGGAGAACTCGCCCTCGGCGCCTCTAGGAGCGAAGTCCAACATCAGGGTGCGGCTCGCAGATTGGGCTGGACCGCTAAAGAATCCGACTCCGAGACCGCAGATCCAGAAGGCTATTGGGCCAGCATCCCTGCCGAAGAACATGCCGAGCAGAAAGGCAACAATCGCCAATAGCGAGAATGAGATGACCGCGCGAGAACCGATCCGCTGCTCGATCCATCCCCCCGCGATCGTGCTCACCCCTGCCAGGACACTGCCCAGGATGCCGAAGATCAAGACCTCCGTGAAGCTGAACCCGAATGTTACTGCCGCGATCACCCCACCGAAGAGAAACACGGCGGCAAGACCATCACGGTAGACGGCACTTGAGATGAGGAACCAGAACGCCGAACGGTCCTGTGTGAAGATTCGGCGCACGGTGGCGAAGACGTGGCGATAGCTCGCGACGATCCCGGCGGGTTCCGCGCGGGCGCGGCTTGTCGCTGGCTCGGGAACGATCAAGAACAGCGGCACCGAGAACACAACAATCCAGACGGCACACACCACGGCAATCGCACGGATGTTGGTGCTGCCGGTCTCGCTCGTTCCGAACCAGAACGGCTCCCCCGCGATGAACCCGACGTACACGATAAGCATCGCGACGATGCCGCCCAGATAACCGATTCCCCAGCCGAGCGCTCCCACCCGAGCGCGGTTTTCCTTCGTGGACACCTCGACCAGGAGAGCGTTATACGGCACGTAGGAGAGATCGTTGAAGACGGTACCCAGCGCAATAAGTACGGCCCCGAACACGAAGAAGCGTGGATCTGGCTCCACAAAAAACATGAGCGCAGTGACAACGGCGATGACCGCGGTGTTTGCAGCGAGCATCCCCTTGCGACGACCGATCGCATCGGAGCGGCGACCCAGGAGAGGCGCGACAATAGCGATAACCACCCCGGCTACCGCGACTGCTAATCCGAGGCCAGACGAGAGCGAGCCGTACGCGGCGTCATACTCGGGCGTGCCCGCCGCAAGTGCGGCATCCGCTGGCTCGAGGAACAGCGAACTCGTGAGATAGATCGAGAAAACGAACGTCGTGATAACGGTCGAAAAGGGTTGGGTGGCCCAGTCCCACAGTGCCCAGGCGACCACGCGAGCCCGAGAGATGCGCGCGGTGGCGCTCACGGCAATCATCCGGGGTCGACAGCGGTTAGTAATGAGGTGCGGCTCATGCCGCTAACACTAGGGGTAAGAAGTGGGTCGAGCTTGTCGAGACCAGTCGAGCTCGTCGAGACGGCTTAGACCTCGACAGGCTCGGTTGGTCTCGACAAGCTCGACCCGCCTTAGGTCGAGCTAGGAATACACGTGCGGTGCGAGCACCGCTACGCCGCGCAGGTTGCGGTACTTCTCCGCGTAATCCAGGCCGTAGCCCACGACGAACGCGTTCGGGATGTCGAAGCCGATGTATCGAACATCCACTTCGACCTTCAGCGCATCGGGCTTGCGCAACAGCGCACAGATCTCGACGGATGCGGCACCGCGGCTCTCGAGGTTGGTGCGCAGCCACGAGAGGGTGAGGCCGGAGTCAATGATGTCCTCGACGATGAGCACCTTGCGGCCAGCGAGGTCGGAGTCGAGGTCTTTGAGGATGCGCACGACGCCAGACGACTGCGTGCCCGAGCCGTAGGAGGAGACCGCCATCCAGTCCATCTCGACGCCCGGCAGCTTGAGTTCGCGAGCGAGATCCGCCATCACCATGACCGCGCCGCGCAGCACGCCGACGAGCAGCAGCTTCTCGCCCGCATAGTCTGCCTCGATCGTGCGAGCCATCTCGGCGATCTTGCCGCGGATGTCTTCCTCGGTCAGCAGAACCTCGGCTAGATCGTTCTGTACGTCCGCGAACTCCATGTCACTCCACCCCGTTGGCGCTAAACAGAAGCAATCCGCCCTGCCGTTCAACCCTAAGGCCCGGCAGGTGCACCGCGCCCTGCCCGTGCCAGTCGGTCACGAGCCTGGCGACCTCGAGAGTCTGTACCCGGCTGATCGATACGTGGAACTCGCTCTGGATGGCGAGCCGGATGAGCCGCTGGCGCAGGGCCGCTGGCTGCACCTCGAGCGATTTCACCGGCAGCGAGATTCCCGCCTCGGAATGCTCGGCGAGATCCTCGGCGATCTCTTCGGCGAAGTGATCAAGAGCATCGGAGTCTTCACGCAGTTGGTCAGCGGTGCGCACGAGGGCTTCGCGAATACCGGGGCCGAGTTCCTTCTCCAGCATCGGGAGCACGGTGCGGCGCACTCGCACTCGCGTGAACGACGGGTCGTCGTTGTGCGGGTCGAGCCAGGGCTCGAGGCCAGCGTCGGCACAGGCCTGCACCGTTGTCTCGCGCGGGATGCCGAGGAGCGGGCGCAGATAGCGGCCGGTCGCGGGATCCATCCCCGATAGGCTCGCTGGTCCGCTGCCGCGCGCAAGCCCCAGCAGCACCGATTCCGCCTGGTCGTCGTGGGTGTGTCCGAGCAGTACGGCTAGCGCATCACTCTCGCGAGCGGCGTTGTCGAGCGCGGCATAGCGGGCGGTGCGAGCGGCCGCCTCCGGGCCACCATCGGAGCCCACGGTCACGGTCCTGATGAGCACCGGGTCGAGGCCGAGCTGCGTTGCCTGCTCGGCGGCGCGGGATGCGGCATCCGCTGATCCTGCCTGCAGCTGGTGGTCGACGATGACGGCGCCGGCCCTGACTCCAGCACGCGGAGCCTCGAAGGCGACTGCCGCGGCGAGCGCGAGCGAGTCCGGCCCGCCCGACAGCGCGACGAGCACAAGCGGGGCATCCGGCGCCACCATCGGTGAGCTGACCTCGGTCGCTTCTTCGGTCGCTGGCCTTGTCCAAGCGCCCTTCGACAAGCTCAGGGAGCGATCCAGCGTCTCCCGCACCGCGCGCCGAACATCGGCAATGGATGGAGTCAGGCGAGGGCGAGTGGATGGCATCAGCTAACGTTATTGCAGCATCCACCCCGATTTCTCGGCATCCACCCCACTCAAGGAGATTCACCATGGCCGCATACGACATCGTCGTCGAGATCCCCAAGGGGAGCCGCAACAAGTACGAGGTTGACCACGAGACCGGCCGCGTCTTCCTCGACCGCTACCTCTTCACTACCTTCGCCTACCCCACCGACTACGGCTACTTCGAGAACACCCTCGGCCTCGACGGCGACCCCGTCGACGCGCTCATCCTGCTGGATGCGCCGACCTTCCCCGGTGTGGGTATCTCGGTTCGTCCCGTCGCTGTGTTCAACATGACGGATGACGGCGGAAGCGACGCCAAGGTCATCTGCGTGCAGGCGAAGGACCCGCGCTGGAGCCACATCCAGGACATCGACGATATCCCGGAGTTCACCAAGAAGGAGATCGAGCACTTCTTCGTTCACTACAAGGACCTTGAGCCCGGCAAGTGGGTCAAGGTCGACGGCTGGGGCAACGCTGCCGAGGCCGAGCAGATCGTGCTTGACGGCATCGAGAAGCTCAAGGTCGAGGGTCACTGATCCAACCTGATCTAACCGGTCCCTGAGCTTGTCCCTTCGACGAGCTCAGGGACCGTTGTCGTTAAGCCGGACTTCCCGGTGGTTGAGTAGGCCGCGCTAACGGTCGTATCGAAACCGAGCACTCAGCGGGGTTTCGATACAGGCGCCAGAGCGCCTTACTCAACTAGCGGGAGTGGCGGAAGGGGCGAGGATGGCCGCGATCGTGGCCGGGACGGACTCGTCTTGCAGAGAAGTGGTGTCTCCCAACGGGCGACCGTCGACGAGGTCGCCGAGCAGGCGGCGCATGATCTTGCCCGACCGGGTCTTGGGTAGATCCGGCACGATCACGATGTCGCGCGGCTTGGCGATCGGACCGATCTCCCTCGCGACGTGTGCCCGCAGCTCCGCTTCCAGCCCCTCGACGGCTGATGCATCACTCGGGATAACGAAGGCCGCAATGGCCTGGCCCGTCGTCGCGTCAGCCACTCCGACTACGCCGGCCTCCCCCACTGCGGGATGCGACACGAGCGCCGACTCGATTTCGATCGTCGACAGGCGGTGGCCGGACACATTGATGACGTCGTCGATGCGACCGAGCAACCAGATGTCTCCGTCGTTATCCACTCGCGCGCCGTCGCCCGCGAAGAAGTAGCCGCGGTCCGCGTACTTGGCCCAGTACGAGTCGCGGTAGCGCTCGGGGTTGCCCCACACTGTGCGGGACATCGCGGGCCAGGTGCCGTCGATCACGATGTATCCGCCGGAGCCGGGTGCGACATCCTCTCCTGCCTCGTCGACCACACGCACGATGAGACCGGGGAGCGCCCGCGTCGCCGATCCGGGTTTCAGAATGCTCGACCCTGGCAACGGCGCAACAATCGCCGCCCCGGTCTCGGACTGCCACCACGTGTCGACCACCGGCGCCCGCCCGCCACCGATATTCGAGTGGAACCACACCCACGCTTCGGGGTTGATCGACTCCCCCACAGTGCCGAGCAGACGGATGCTGGAGAGATCCCAGTCAGCGGGAACGCCATCCGGGTACCAGGTCATAAGCGTGCGGATGAGGGTCGGCGCCGTGTAATACGTCGTCACTCCGTAGCGTTCGATGATCTCGAAGTGGCGCCCGGTGTGCGGTGAGTTCGGAGTGCCTTCGTAGATGACCGACGTCGCGGCATTGGAAAACGGCCCGTAGAGCACATAGGTGTGGGCGGTGACCCACGCGAGGTCGGCGGTGCACCAGTACACGTCGTCGGGTTTGGCGTCGAAAATCGCCCAGTGGCTCCACGACGCCTGCGTCAGGTATCCACCGCTCGTGTGTACGACGCCCTTGGGTTTACCTGTCGTGCCCGAGGTGTAGATGATGAAGAGCGGGGTCTCGGCGTCGAAGAACTCTGGCTCGTGGATGTCGGATGCCGTCTCCACGACGTCGTGCCACCAGACATCCCGGCCTTCGGTCCACGGCAGGTCAGACTCTCCCGTGCGCCTGATGACGAGCACGTGCTCGACCGCGTCATTTCCCGCGACGGCGTCGTCGGCCTGCCCCTTGACGGCGACCGCCTTTCCACGACGGAACTGACCGTCAGAAGTCACGAGCAGCTTTGCCCCGGTGTCCTCGATGCGGAAGCGCAGCGCCTCCGCGGAGAAGCCGCCGAAGACGAGCGAGTGGATGGCTCCGATGCGCGCGATCGCGAGCGTGATCACGACGGTTTCGGGGATGACGGGAAGGTAGACGACGACGCGGTCGCCCTTGCCGATGCCTAGCTCGGTGAGCGCGTTGGCGGCTTGCGCGACGCGGCGCTGCAGGTCGGCATATGTCACGGTTTCGCGATCGCCGGGCTCGCCCTCAAAGTGGAAGGCGACGCGATCGCCAAGCCCTGCATCCACATGTCTGTCGACACAGTTGACGGCAACGTTGAGCGTGCCACCCGCGAACCACTCGGCTTTCGGGATGCTGAGCTCACCGTCAATCTCGCGAGCCGGCTCCCAGGTGTGGACGGTGTGCCACGGCTCGGCCCAGTCGAGGCGCGCGGCTTGCTTCTGCCAGAATGCGACGGGGTCGGCCGCAGCTTCCGCGCGCACGGAGTCGGGGACATTTGCCTCTCCCGCGAACGACTCCGACGGCGCGAAGAGGCGGGCTTCCTGCGACAGGGTCTCGATCGTGTCACTCATCGGATCGACGCTATCCCGGCCGCGATGGTGCACCCGACTCGGCCGTAAGCCGACGTAACGTTAGCCCGTCGGGCGGCCGACCACGTCCAGGATGTCCCATGTGTAGACATCCTTGATGCGCACCTGCAGACCCTCGCGTGGGGCCTCGATCATCTGGCCACCGCCGATGTAAATCGCCACGTGGTAGACGCCGTTGTTCGGGTTGTTTCCGTCGGCGTAGAAGATGAGGTCGCCGGGCTGCCAGTCTGATCGCGAGACCAGGCGTCCGGCATCCGCCATCGTCCAGTACTGGTCGGTCGCGCCGTGACCCCCGATGTAGACGCCGACAGAGGCGTAAGCCGCTTTGGTAAGCCCCGAGCAGTCCCACAGATCGGGGCCCGATCCGGCGAACTGGTACCAGTCACCGAGCTCGCCCATGGCGAAGTTGATGGCTCCCTGCGCCGCCGAGGGGTTGGGCGGTGGAGGCGACGTGGGTGGCGGGGGCGGGGTCGGGTTCGTAGGTTGGGTCGGCTCAGTGGGTTGCGTGGGCTCAGTAGGTTGCGTGGGAGTGGTCGGCTCAGTAGGCGTGGTCGGCGGCGGCGGGCCGGTGGGCTGGGTGGGCGGCGTGGGTGTGTCTGATTCGCCGCCCGTGCCGTCGCCGGTATTTGTGGGCGGCGGGGTGATGCCCTCGATGTAGCGACGCTCGATGTCCGCGGTCGTGCCCTTGAGGGCGGCGAGCTGATCGTAAAGCTGGGACGAAGCGGCGCGCTGCTGTTCGAGGCGGTTGACCGCGACATCCGCCGACGACTGCGCTGCGTCGAACGCGGCATCCGCCTGGTTTGCCAGAGCGGTGCGTTCGTCTTGGGCGACCTGCGCTTGGTCAGCGAGCGACGACGCAGCGTTCTTATCCGTGAGCGCTTGCTTGTAGATCGTGTCTGCCTGCTGGGTCAGCTTGGTCACGGTGCCGAGCGAACTCAGCAGATCGTCGGGATCGGCACTCAACAGCAGGTTGGTTCCGAGGTCGCCGCCGCCTGTTCGTGCAAGCTGGGCGACGAGCTGACCTGCCTTGCGGATGGACTCGTCGGCCTTCAGTTCGGCCTCGCTCGCGCGCGCCTCAAGCGTGTCTGCGCGGGTGGTTGCGGCATCCAGAGCCATCGTCGCGACGTTGTACGCCTCGCCCTTAATCTGCGCTTCGCGGCCGAGCGATGCTGCCTCGGCTTCGAGGGTGACGAGAAGGGATTCGATTTCGGAGATCGCAGCTCTCGCACTCGCCTCGTTCTGACGGGCGTTCTCAACCTCATCCCACGACGGATAGTCGACGGCCGCCGCAGGCGCAGCGACAAACAGGCTCAGCAGCAAACTGCCGACGACAACGGGGATGAGCGCCCTCTTGGGGCGGATGTGCGTGCGCACCTCCGCTAGCTCTCACCGTGTCGAGTAACCATTTACCAGCTAATTCCTCGGTCGGCCATGAAGCCGACGGGGTTGACGGCCTGACCGTTGATGCGCAGCTCGAAGTGGAGGTGGCAGCCGGTCGAGTTTCCCGTGGTTCCCACGCTGGCGATGATGTCGCCCGCGTTCACGTACTGGCCGTAGCCCACCTGGATGCCGCCGTCCACGATGTGGCCGTATGCGGTCTGCACCCCGCCGCCGTGGTCGATCATGATGAAGTTGCCGTAGCCACCGTTCCAACCGGCGTAAATGACAGTGCCGCTACCGGCAGCGAAGATGGGCTGGCCACAACCGGCGCCGATGTCGAGGCCCTGGTGGTAGCTCGAGCCGATGCCGCCCGGGCTCACGCGAGGACCGAACCAGTCGGTGATTCCTCCGTTTGCCGGTCGCGCCCATCCACTGCTGTTGGGGCCGGTACCGCCACCGGTAGCCGCCAGCTGAGCGGCAGCTTCCGCGGCCGCGGCAGCAGCTGCAGCCGCCTGCTCGGCCGCGATGCGGGCACGCTCCGCCTCGCCTGCAGCGAAGTCTGCTTCGGTGGCAGCGCGGCGCTCGCTCAGCACGACAAGCTGCTGGCGCAGGGTCGCTTCGTTGTTCTTCTGCTCCTCGACCGCGGCGGCAGCTGCCTGAGCGGCAACCTGCGCATCGGCGAACGCGGCCTCGGCCGCAACCTTGAGCGTCTCAAGTTCGTTGCGAGCAATAGTGGCCTGGTCGGTGAGGGCCTGGGCGGTGTTGCCGTCGAGCACGGCCGCCTCGTAGATGGCGTAGGCCTGGCCGGAAAGCTTGCCAGACATCCCGAGTCCGTAGAGAAGGTTGTCCGCATCGCCCGCGTTGGCGAACAGGTTGGCGGTCATGTCGCCGCCACCCGTGCGTGCGAGCTGTGCTGCCCACTGCCCGGCGCGAAGTTCGGATGCCGACGCCTTCTCACTCGCCTCATCAGCCTGCACCTGCAGGTTGTCGGCCTTGAATGCGGCCTCCTGGAAGGCCTGGTCGGCTGTGCGCCAAGCTTCACCCTTGGCGATGGCCTCGGTTTGAGTTCGCTCGGCCTCGGCGGTGAGGGCTGCGAGCAGCGCTTCGATCTCGGCGATCTTGGTCTTGGCTGCCGCCTCATCGTTACGCACGGCCGAGACGTCATCCCAGGTCGGGTAGTCCCGGGCCCAGGCAGAGTCGCTCGGGGCTCCAACAATAGAACCCGTGACAAGCACGGTTAGCGCAACAGCAACCGCGACGAAGCGGCTCCTGACTCGTCGCAAACGGCTGCCGGATGCCGCTCCTCGACTCAATCGCGTGTTACTCATGGCTCCCCAAAATTGTGTTAAGACGCGACAAACCACGTTAGTAACACTGTTAACAGTGATAACAGTAACAACATGGGTCACGAATGCCCAGTAATAAATTCGGTGCACCTTCGTTGCGGGAAGGTTCAACGACGACTTGAAACTACCTTCGGGCTGTGCCGAAACCCCGCACATCCGCACCCTGTCGCGAAGTATGTGAGCGCGCTATGAAGGGGCATCCGCTCTCGGTTTTGCATTTCGGCAGAAGTTGCCTATGCTTGTCCCTCGGTAGCTAAGACGTCTTGTGACGACGAGGCCCCATCGTTTAGTGGCCTAGGACACCGCCCTTTCACGGCGGCAGCACGGGTTCGAATCCCGTTGGGGTCACCAAAACACATAACAAAATAGCTTGGCCCTGTAGCGCAGTTGGTTAGCGCGCCGCCCTGTCACGGCGGAGGTCGCCGGTTCAAGTCCGGTCAGGGTCGCAAACGTGGGAAGCCTCTTCGCAAGGAGGGGCTTTTTGCGTAACGGAAGGGTTCGCCCCTCCCGGCTCTGTAGCTCAGTTGGTAGAGCGCACGACTGAAAATCGTGAGGTCACGGGATCGACGCCCGTCGGAGCCACTGGCCGTCTCTCCGGGCTTCTACCGGGAGGCGGCTTTTATTTTGCCCGGATGCGAAACCCGAGCATGCCGCCTTCCACTCGATCTTCCATTTCTCAGTAATTACGTAATACTGGATTTATGGACGATCTCAGCACGACCGTTGAAGAGCTTGTGCGTCGTGTGGAACGGCTCGAGGCTCAGAAGAGCTCAGCTTCGCCGCAGCCCGAGCCCGTTTTCTGGGCCCTCAATGCACTCAAAGACCAGCTCGACGTACCCGGCGGTATCGTGTACGCCGGAGCAGTCACGGTTGCCAGCGGCCCTGTCGAGTGGCAGATCACGCTCGCCACTGACGACCTGATGGAGCGAGATTGGACCTCTAATGCGGCCAGCCTCGCAGCCCTCGGTCATCCGGTGCGCCTCTCGCTGCTCCACGCGATACTCGGCGGGGCGACCACGGTGGGGGAACTCTCTGCGGGCGAAGGCATGGGCACGACGGGCCAGCTGTACCACCACCTCGGACTACTGATCGCCGCCGGGTGGCTGCTGTCGGGCGGCCGAGGCAGCTATTCGATACCCGCCGAGCGAGTCGTTCCCTTGCTCGTGATTCTCGGAGCATCTCGGAGGATCGCATGAAGCGCCGCACTATTGCCGCAGTCATCGCCGGTGTGGCTGTGCTCGGCGCGGGGGTGCTCTCCATCCCGCGACCTACGACGCTCTCCGAGCACGTAAATGGGGATGCCGCGCTCATCGAGCAAGTGCACGGAATGCTGCCTAGCGGCCCGTTCGACCGGATGAGTGTTGCCGTTATCGAGAGTGATGACGTCAGGGTCGCTAACTTTGGGTCCGATAGCGAGACGGAGTATGAGATTGGGTCGGTGACCAAGACGTTCACGGGGTCGCTTTATGCGATCGCGCTCGAGCGCGACGAAGTGAAGACGGACAGCACACTCGGCGAGTTGCTCGGCGTTACCGGGGCCGCGGCATCCATCACCATGGAGGAGCTGGCCACCCAACACAGCGGGCTTCCCCGACTTCCGATCTCGCCGTCCATGCTCCTCCGCAGCATGATCGCCAACTTTTCGGGAGCGGACCCGTACACAGATGATCTGGATGGCCTGATCGCCGAAGCGTCAAAGACGAGCGTCGATGAAGAGAAACCGTTCCTCTACTCCAACTTCGGGATGGCGCTGCTGGGACATGCTCTAGCGGCAGCCGCGAACACCGACTACTCATCCCTGGTGAAAGAACGAGTACTCGACGAGCTCTCGCTCTCGAATACATTCGCTCCGACCGAGCTACCCGAAGGTGCTCCCACTGGCTATGGGGCCAATGGTCGCCCCGCGGATGCCTGGACCCTGGCGGCATACGGGCCGGCGGGCAGCATTCGCTCAACTCTGTCCGACATGACCACCTACATAGTCGCGCAACGTGACGGGACAGCACCTGGCGTCGAGGCGACTGAGCCGCGGCGAGAATCGGGCGAATCCGAAATCGGATACGCATGGTTCACGAGCGACGGCAGCGTCGTGTGGCACAACGGCATGACAGGCGGGTTCGCCAGCTTCGTCGGATTCGATCGCGAATCAGATCGCGCCGTCGTCATCCTGAGCAACTCAGCGGTGAGCCTTGACGATCTGGGCTTCGCCCTCGTGGAGGGAGAACAATGAGTTGGATGCTGCCGGCAATCGTGGGCGTGCTCGGGATCGGCTACCCCACAGTGTTCGCGCTCTTGACGAGGGGGCCCGCCCGGTGGCGCGCGAAGAGCAGAGTCGACGTGATCGTTGAGGGATTAACGGCGTCGCTAATGGTCGTGCTCGTTCACGAGTTCTTTGCGTGGTGGGTCGTCCCCGTCGTGCTGTGGCTGATCCCCGTCGCCATACTCGCGTGGGGGATCTTCGGCGCCGTGATGGCATGGCCGAAGCTACCGTGGCTGCGCGAGGGCCGGTCTTGGGCCCGCACCGTGATCATGGCGGCACTCAGCGTTCTCGTAATTGCCGTGGTTCTGATTGCAGTCTTCGCCTAGCACGAGCAGGGTCGGCGCTGCTCTAGCTGCGGATTGCGGCGATGGCCCTGTCGTAGAGGCGACCGAGGTCTTCCTTGCCCTCGCTGCGCATCCAGAGTTCACCCGCCACATCCAAACAAGCAATAGCCGCGGCGACGATCGCGTCGGCTGCGGGATCGCTTGAGGAGTCTGACCGGCTCCCCAATCTGGTGCGGATATTCGGAACAAGCAACGACTGCCAGTGAAGGTGTTTTTCGATGCTGCGAGCGCGCAGCGAAGGGGTCGCGTACATCATCCTTGCGATCTTGAGCGTGCTCTCGGGATCGACGTCGAGCGCCTCGACCGCATCGAGAGCCACACGAAGCGCCTCCCAGGGTCCGACAGTGGCGGGAACCGCCTCGAGCGCCTGTCGCACCATTTCGCCCTGGCTGGCAAGGCTTCCGAGGACAATGTCTTCCTTGGTGCCGAAGTAGCGGAAGAAGGAGCGCCGAGACACCCCGGCAGCCGCAGCAATCTGATCGATTGTGGTCTGTTCAAATCCCTGCTCAAGAAACAGCTCCATGGCGACACTCGTTATCTCGGCGTAGGCCGCATGGCGAGATCGAGTCCACAGGCTAGTCGAGTCGGTCATAAATCGAGTGTACACAATGCCAGGTTGACACTCAGTGCCAGTCAGACATACAGTGCACGCATGAACTACTCACACCACACAACGATCATCACCGGAGCAAGCTCCGGCATTGGTGCCGCTTTCGCCCGTGCGCTCGCAGCGCGCGGCTCATCCTTGGTACTGGTCGCGAGAAGGGTCGATCGCCTGCAGAGTCTCGCCGCCGAGTTGGAGAAGGCCCACGGCATCACCGCCACAGTGATCGCTCTCGATCTCAGTTCTTCGAACGCCGCGAAAACCCTCCGAACGGCCATGGACAACGCGGGCGTGACTGCGACCAGCCTGATCAATAACGCGGGATTCGGAACCTTCGGCCCGTTCATCGGCGAAGACCCTCGTCGCCTAGCTCAAGAAATCGCGGTGGATGTCTCGGCTCCGGTTCAGTTGAGCTCAGAATTTCTTCCTCAGTTCATTAGCGCTGGCAACGGCTACCTCATCAATGTCGCCAGCATGTCTGCCTATGCACCCACGCCTCGCATGGCCGTCTATGGAGCAACCAAGGCGTTCGTGCTGAGCTTCACCGAGTCTCTGTGGGCCGAGTCACAGGGCACCGGCGTCACCGTGTTCGCCCTGTCGCCGGGAGCCACCAGCACCGAGTTCAATGAGGTCGTGGGAACCGAAGACGCAACAGCAGGTGCCTCGAAGCGCACGCCAGCGGATGTCGTCAACACCGCCCTGACCCACCTCGAATCCCGCAACCCCGGACCCAGCGTGATCGATGGAGCAGGAAACAAGTTCGGAGCCGCATTAGCGACGTTTGCGGGCCTAGCCAGCCGTCGCAGCACCGTAATGCTCATGAACCGGATGACGGATCCCGCCCGACGAGCCTCGTAGGCTCGCTATCGTGATGCCCGCTGCAATTCGACGCCCGATCGCTGGAATAGCGCGCGTCGTCTGCGGGACCGCGGTGATCGCGATCCTCATCTACGCCTACAGGCTTCGTATCGTCGCGCAGGACGCGAACCCGTTCGACTTCTTCGGATACTTCACCAATCAGACCAGCCTGATCGCCAGCGTCACGCTCGTTACGACAGGGGTTCTCACCCTCGGGGGACGGGATGTTCCGCTCGCATTGACGATGCTGCGAGCGCTCGCGACCTCGTACTTGCTGGTCGTCGCGGTCGTCTACAACCTTCTCGTACCGGGTACCGGTTCCGCTCCGGCTTGGGTCAGCGCGATTCTTCACGTTCTCTTCCCGCTCGTGGTCCTGCTCGACTGGGTAGTGATCGGTGACCGTCAGCGCCTGAGCTGGAGCCGACTCTGGCTGCTGCTTCCCTATCCGGTGCTATGGCTGGCAGTGGTTCTTACCCGTGGGGCAACAGACGGATGGGTGCCGTACGGTTTCCTGCTCCCCGAATATGGCATCGCGTCGCTTCTCGCCCACATTGTCGGCTTACTCGCGACGGTCATCGTTGCTGGCGCTCTCGTATGGGCCGCGAGTCGGCTCCCAGGAATGCACCTTAATCGGGTGGCGTGATCGCGCGGCCTTGCAGCCCTTAGCTACCGCTCGATAGCGCCCGGCCAGCCCGCCTCAACCATTCGTCATTTGCCCTGCTCCATCGGTCGATGGCCACCGACGCTCGAGCTCGATCTCGTTCGTCAAGCCGTGCGATGAGCGGGGCCATCACGTCGGACACGAGCGGATCGACCAATTCGATGACTCCTGCCGAGCGCACAAAACCCTCAAGGCGAGTCAAGTCGGTCACTACCAGTGACTGCACATGCTTCTGCAGCAGTACCACAGCGGCCAATCGACGTTCGAAAACAGCCCCGTCCCACAGCTCGGATGCGAGCGCGGTGATGTCGTCGTGGGTCTGGCCGGGGAACTTGCGGGATGCATCCCGTACCGTTCCGCGCACGGCACCGACCGACGCACCGTAAAAGACCAGTCCGCCACCGATGCGCTCGCGATCGGCATCGGCTCGGTACCAGGTCGACTCGGAACGGAGCGCCGAGTCGATGAAGTCCGCCGCGTCAGTCACGTCTCCATTGTGTCTCTTCGATCCCGGTGCTCGTCCTGGTGGTAAGTGAAGTGCGAGTTCAAGCGGCTGGGGCGCAGTTGCGCAGACAGCCGACCGCAGTTCGTACGTGAGCCAAGCAATGTTTCCTTGCAATGTGTAATATGTTGCATATCCCAAGAGCATTTTGGAGGAAGATCCATGTCCGATCTCACAGGCATTCGGCACGATGTTGTCGTCGTAGGAGGAGGTGCCGCCGGCCTCAGCGCGGCCCTCATGCTCGGTCGCGCGCGACGCTCAGTCGTCGTCGTTGACCAGGGCAAGCCGCGCAACCTCAAGGCTCCGCATATGCACGGCGTTCTGAGTCGGGACGGGATGTCGCCCGTCGACTTTCTCGAACAGGGCCGCGCAGAAGCACGAAAGTACGGCGTGACATTCGTTGAGGGCGAGGTCACCGTCATCGAACCAGCGGTCGACGGGTTCGTGGTTCGCGGGCTCCAGGATTTGCGAGCCAAGCGAGTGGTTGTAGCGACCGGGCTGGTGGACGTACTGCCCGACATCCCGGGCGTCAGTGACTTGTGGGGCACCTCAGCCGTAGTGTGCCCCTATTGCGATGGCTGGGAGGTGCGAGACCAGGCGCTCGGCGTTATCGCGACGTCCCCTATTAGTCGCAATCAGGCGCAGCTGCTGCGCCAGTGGACACCGAACCTCACTGTATTTGGAGCTCGCGAGGCCGGCATCCCGGACGGCGAGCTTGCAGGACTGGAAGCACGAGGGATCGTTCTTGCGCCACCCGCCGAGAAGGTCAGCCTCGGAGACGACGTTGTCGTGGCGACGATGACGGGTGACGTCCATGTCGCGCGCGTATTCGTCGGCGCCCGACCCCGACCATCCGACTCGCTCCTTATGGCACTCGGTTGCGCGACGACCGACACTATTGCCGGGTCCTACGTTGACACCGAGCCGGGCGGGCAGACATCCGTCGCGGGAGTATGGGCAATCGGAAACGTCGCAGATTCGAAGGCCCTCGTCTCGATCGCGATGGGCGCGGGAACCCTCGCCGCAACCCAAATCAACATTTCTCTGCTCGAGGAGGAGATCGCTCATGCCATCGCTTAGACCCCCGCTCGCCACTGCGAACCCTGCAGCTCCGCCGCAACAGAGAAAGTGGATGATGCTCGGCCGCGCGACCACCGCCCCGGGCGTCGTGCTCGCCACCGGCCTGGCGCTGTTCTTCACGAGCTTCGCGAGCGATCAGACCCTGGCCCAGCCGGCACTGTGCCAAGCGCAGTACAGCGCGACCGACCCGCTGATCTACGTCGGCGGCACCGTCATCCTCACATTGCTGTTCTGGATCGCCGCCAGGCTTGTTCCGGGTCACACGCGACGTCGCGGCGTCGCCGTGTGGCTCATGAGCGTGGCATCCGCCGGAGTGGCTCTCTTCGTGGGGGTAGCACTCCTGAGCCTCGGTTTCTGGACCTCAGCGCGGGATGCTGCGAGTGCCGAAGCGGTGATCGCCGGCATTGTGTTTATCGTCGGTTTCACAACGCCGTCGATTGCTGCACTCATCGCATCCATCCTGGTGTTGAGGTCTGGTCGGCGCGCGATGTCGCCAGTGTTGCCGCCTGCCGTCTTTGTCGGCGTGGTGGCGGTCTCGGCCGGCATCATTGCCGTGGTGTCCACCGTGCCCTGCATCTGACGCTCTCGCAAGAAACGGGACATCGCCCTGAGGCGACGTCCCGTTTCTTGTGCGAGCGCTTACGGCACAATGACCAGATCGATGATCTTGTCGAAGCGCACCGCGAACTGGAAGCGCAGATCAGCAACACCTCCGGGGAAGTTACCTTCTAGCCGAGCGAGCACCACCCATCGGTCTACGTCGACACAGTGCTGGCCAGTGAACGTGGTCGTGTAGGTGTACTCGGATGCGGTGTTGGCCAGCCAACCTCGGATGGTGTCGATACCGAAGTACTCGATCGACTCGTCAACGACCCGCGCGTCTGCGGCGAATACATCAGAAATCGCCTTGCGTTGCGCTCGGTCAGCCTGCGCATCGAGATAGCGAACGATCACGGGAGGGAGAATCGACGGATCGTAGGAAGTGTTCTGCTTGAGGTCGGTCACGGTAGAACTCGTTTCGTAGTGAGGGATTAGAGAGACGGCGTTGGCGGTGCGGACCGCCTAGGAAGCCGAGGGCGCACGGCTCCCTGCTCAGGGAAGGTCCATCCGAAGTGGACGGCCGCCAGCCTCACGACCGTGGTCACGGCAGCGGCGATGAGCCCGGCGACAGGGACGGGAGTATCGAACCTGACGAGAAGAATGAGGGTGGTCACGCCCGTTCCGGCGGCCACGGCATAGAGAGTGCCGACGTGAAGTATGGAGATCGGGCGATTGAGGATGATGTCGCGCAGCATCCCGCCGCCGATGGCTCCGATAACACCGACGACGAGCGCGCCGACGCTGCCCACACCGAGGGAGAGCGCTTTTGAGGCGGCGATTGCGCCGAAGATGCCCATCACCACGGCGTCGAGTCCCGTAATCAGCGGGTCCACTCGCACGAGAAGCCGCTGCATCGCCATCCCCACAACGGCGGAAGCTCCAGCGACCAGTAGGTACCAGTTGACCCAGACCACAACCGGCGGCTGGTTGAGCACGATGTCTCGGAGCAAGCTCCCTCCGA
>Ga0247807_10000258_pt1 | contig 35202 bp, 28 predicted proteins | sample UWRJL074202C1_FD_179931 | JGI IMG/M metagenome (GOLD analysis project Ga0247807, IMG submission 179931) | Plant litter microbial communities from Arlington Agricultural Research Station in Wisconsin, United States - UWRJ-L074-202C-1 | ecosystem: Environmental > Terrestrial > Plant litter >...
GTTTGCTTCGACATCGGGGTCGTCGTACGCGGCGACAATCGCGATAGTCGCGCCTTTCCCGGTGTACTCGTCCGGGAGGTTGTGGATCGCGCGCAGCTGCGCCGGCTCGTAACCGCACAGTGAGTTGGAGCGGTACTCGACGTTGACCGTTGCCGGCCATTGCGAGCTGAGGTTCTCGCCCCAGTAGGTCGCGCAGTCGGTGGTGTCGACGGCGGTTGCCGTGGGTGCTTGTTCGGTGGTTGGCGCAGTTGCAGTCGCACTCGCACTCGCGGTCGCAGGCGCGGGTGTGGTGGATGCTGCGGAGCTAGCAGACGCCGGGCGCAGGGCGTCAGACACAATCAAGCCCGAGACGCCGGCGATGCCCTCAAGGGTGGCGGGCACGGACAGCGTGCGTTCCGGTGCGGTTGCGCTGGCGCCAAACGCGGTGAAGGCACCGAAGTGTGTGTCGAACGCCCTCTCGATCGCATCAACCGTGCCGGAGACGGGAAGAATCGCGGCAGATTCGCGCACTACTCCCGCGGTCAAATTGTTGTCACTGAGCCAGTCCACAACCGGAGGGACCACGGTGTCGAGGTCGCCTGCCTGATCGAGAAGGAGGGCAAACGACAGGGTTGTTGTGGCGTCGGCGTCGGCGACGCGAGTGGCATCGGCGCTGGCTGCTGTGCCGGCTGATGCGCTCGTCGCTGTGGTGGCCCAGATTGGTGCCGATCCGTCGAGCGCTGTTCGGGCCTCGGGGAAGGCGGTTGGAGTGAGGATGATGCAGGTGGTCGTCGCAACGACCCCAACTGCGAGCGCCCAGAGGGGGCGGCGTGAACGCATAGTTTTCCTAGCAGGAGTGGTGGGGTGTGAAGGAGCGCGTTCGGCACTGGAGGCACAAACGCAAGCACACCGTAGCGTTAACGAGAATCATTCTCAACACAAGTGGGACCACCGAGGCGCGCTGGAATGCACATCACAGGGTGCGGCGCACACCGAATGGTCCCGCGCACGCCTAAAGGGGCGCGCGCACACCACAAGGCCGCGCACGCCGAAGGGTCCCGCACGCACCGAACGGCCGCGCTCGCCGCAAGGTAAAAAGGGCGCGTCGACTCACGGATGGCTTCCGGGAGCGTCAGGATCCCGAGCATCCCGAGCATCCCGAGCATCCCGAGCATCCCGCGCATCCCGCGCAGCTGCCGCCACGCATCACTGGTGCGGGTTAGGACTCGGAGGAGTCCGACTTTTTGTCGCGCGCCGGACGCCGACGCCAGAACGCCAGACGGGCGAGTCCCTTGGGGCGCAGCGCTTCTTCTGCAGCCCGCGCTGCCGCTCGCTCGGCAGCTTCCTTCTCCAGACGGGCCGCTTCGGCCACCGGGTCGAGGGGGATGCCGGCGTCGATCATGCCCACGGCGATCCAGCCCGCAGAGATCAGGATGACCTGGCAGACCAGGTTGAACCAGATCAGTAGACCGATGATGACCGCGAAGGACGCGAGCAGGGGGTTGCTGCCGATTCCTCCAACGAGACCGAAGGTGACGAGCACCTTGAGGGCGCCGAGTCCAACTCCTCCGATCAGTGCTCCGCCGATGAGGCGGCGGATCGGAATCTGGATGCCCGCGACAAAGCGATAAAACGAGGCAAGAACAAAGGTGTCGAGGGCGAGCACAATAAGCAGTCCGAGAGCCGTACCAAACACGTTTCCCGCGGTGGAGTCTTTGGCGATGCCGACCCAGCCGAGCACGGTTTCCAGCGCGGTAGTACTGAACACCGAGAGCGCGGCGCTGACCAGGAGCGCTGCTCCAAAACCGATGGCCAGACCGAGGTCTTTCAGCTTGCGAAGAACGATCGCCCCGGGCAGGGGGTCAATGCCGAAAATGGTGCGCACGGCATCGCGTCCCGACGCCAACCAGCCCAGCGCAGTAAGCAGCAAACCTGCTAAAGCGATAGCCCCGGTCCATCCCAACACACCAGTTTCAAAAAGATCTGTCGGATCTATGGCGCCGCCTGAGCCCCTATCAATGAGTCCTGGAACCGACGTCGAGATGATGTCGAACAGCGAATTCCGTAGCACATCGTTGGACTGGAGAAAGAGGCCAATGACCGAAAAAGCCACCCAAACAGCTGCGAATACCGCGAATATCGCCTGATATGAGAGCCCACCGGCCAGAAGAGCACCACGGTGCTCCCCATAGTGCGTAAAAACTCGAACCGGCTTCAAGGCCTGAATTCGTGCCACGATTGCGGCAATTCCGGTGGGTGCAGTGGCCTTGGACTGGTCGCTCGACATTTCACCACCCTAACGATGCGTAGGCTACTACCGTAGAAACGAGAGGGTACGTCATGGAATTACACGGTGTTGGTGTCGGACGCGGGAGCGCAGTAGGCCCGATTCTTCGAATGCCGGAGCCGTTGCCGGAGCCCGACGTAGCCCAGCATGCTGGCGACGCAGAGGCTGAACTGGCAACAGTGAAGACCTCGCTGAGCGAGGTCGCAGCTGACCTCAACGAGCGTGGCGCAAAGGCTGGCGGCGAGGCACGCGACGTGCTCGAAGCTGCTGCTCTGATGGCGCAAGACCCCAGTCTCATCGACGATGTCAAGTCTCGTATCGAGTCGGGCACCACCGGTGAGCGCGCCGTCTTCGAGGCTTTCAGCGCCTTCCAGGACATGCTGACCGCCATGGGTGGCTATATGGCCGAGCGTGCAACCGACCTCGGCGACGTCTCGCAGCGCATCATTGCGTCCCTGCGTGGTGTGGCTGCTCCCGGCATTCCCGTCAGCGACGTCCCCTTCATTCTTGTTGCGCCCGACCTGGCGCCCGCAGATACCGCTCTTCTTGACCTCGACCGCGTGCTCGCACTCATCACGCGCGACGGTGGTCCCACCAGCCACACGGCGATCCTGGCCCGCTCGAAGTCCATCCCCGCCATCGTTGGCGTCACCGGAGCGCTCGACCTCGTCGACGGAACCGTTGTTGTGGTGGATGCCGGCACGGGCACGGTCATTGTTGACCCGACCGCCGCGCAGCGCACCGAGGTCGAAGAGGCAATCGCTCGTCGTCTCGCCGTGGCATCCGGCCCGCTGACCCCCGGCGCCCTCGCCGATGGAACGCTTGTACCGCTGCTCGCCAACCTGGGATCTCCCAAGGAAGCCGCCGCAGCGATCGCCCTCGGAGCCGAAGGTGTTGGCCTGTTCCGCACCGAATTTTTGTTCCTCGACTCCAAAACGGCTCCGACCGTCGACGAGCAGGAGCTCCAGTACACCGAGCTGCTCAAGGCGTTCTCCGGCAAAAAGGTTGTTGTGCGTGCACTCGACGCCGGCGCCGACAAGCCGCTGAGCTTCCTCAACGCTGCCAAAGAAGAGAACCCCGCACTGGGCCTCCGCGGACTGCGTGCACTGCGCGCCAGCGAGCAGATCCTTCGCGACCAGCTGCAGGCTCTTGTCAACGCGCAGAACGCCACCGACGCTGACCTCTGGGTCATGGCGCCGATGGTTGCTGACGCCGATGAGGCCGACTATTTCGTGAAGCTGGGTAAGGAACTGGGACTGAACACCGTTGGTGCGATGGCCGAGATCCCGAGCCTCGCAGTTCTCGCCGACCAGGTCGCTGAGGTCAGCGACTTCGTCAGCATCGGAACCAACGACCTCACGCAGTACACGATGGCCGCCGACCGTATGCTCGGATCCGTCGCCAGCTACCAGGACCCGTGGCACCCCGCCGTGCTGCGCCTGATCAAGCTGCTGGGTGACGCCGGAACCGCTGCGGGCAAGCCCGTTGGTGTCTGTGGCGAGGCTGCAGCCGACCCGCTGCTCGCCGTTGTTCTTGTGGGCCTCGGAGCGACGACACTCTCCATGACTCCGGCCGCTCTCGCCGACGTTCGTGCTGAGCTCGCCGGGGTGACCATGGAAGAAGCTCGCGCCAAAGCTACTGCTGCCCTCGGTGCTCGTACCGCTGCAGACGCTCGCGCCGCGGCATCCGCCACTACCCTCACGGTCGCAACCGCATAAATATTCGTCACGAACCACAGTGACTGAGCCCGGTATCGCCTAGCGATACCGGGCTTTTTGCATGTGCGGGGTGGATACTCGGAGGCCGCGACACCCTGGCCCCTAAACGGGGGTCAGCAGAGTTGTACCCCATCAGTCGATAATGGACGAGCAAGTCTGTTTCTAGTGAGCATGCCTTCGGGTGCGTTTGCCGCGTGGGAGTTGAGGCCCAGAAGCAGACTCGGGGAATGGGCGACGGAAGGGAAGAATCACCCCCGGGTGACGAGATCGACCGTTGGTGTGCACTGGGGAGTCGCATACCAAGGGGCAACCCCGTCATCTCAACCATCGCCCAGAGCTGTGAGCGCCGCCCGCTGACCGGCAACGTTGCTGGACGTAGAGGAATCCGTCTGGACACTTCTCTGCGCACCGACCTTCCGGAAGCGGGCGGCGCCACGATTCGCTCGCTGTCGTCTGTCACCGCTAGGTTCGAGGCAGCCGGTGCACGCAAGTTCGCTATTCACCCGACGGAGGCCTCCGCATGACGAACCCATCCGACGATCCCGTCATCCGCGCCATCGAGTCGGCCATCGACGCGTCTCCGCGAAGTTCCGACCTTCGACTGCACCTCGCTGGTCTGTTGATCGCGGCGGGGCGGCTGCAGGATGCTCGCGGCCAGCTCGAGGTTGTGCGAGCCATGGAGCCGATGCTGCCTCTGCTCGCCGAACTCGACTCGCGTGTGGCGGAACTGGCCGCCGCAGCATCCACCCCGGATCCCGGCAAGCCGACCCACGTCAGCGCACCGCCGCACTCCGGTACGGCAACTGACGCCGACGGACGCGCGTTCGCTGTGATCATCAACAACACCGATGACGTCGCCGAGATCGCCGAGGTCGAGCGCCCCAAGATCACCCTCGCCGACGTCGGCGGTCTCGAGCAGGTCAAAAAACGGCTCAACGCGTCGTTCTTGCTGCCCATGCAGAACCCCGAGCTGACCAAGCTCTACAACAAAAGCCTTCGCGGCGGGCTCATGATCTACGGGCCTCCGGGCTGCGGCAAGACCTTTCTCGCCCGGGCGATCGCTGGCGAACTCGGCGCTGCGTTTATCACTGCGGGGCCGGCTGACCTCTTTGGATCGTTTATCGGCGAGTCCGAGAAAGCCATCCACGCGCTGTTCGAGCAGGCTCGTGCGGCCGCTCCCTGTGTGCTGTTCCTCGACGAGATCGACGGGCTCGGCGCCAAGCGTTCGACCATGACGCACGCGCCACACCTGCGCAATATCCTTGCCCAGCTGCTCACCGAGATGGACGGCGTCGACGGCAACAACGAGGGTGTGTACCTGCTTGCCGCGACCAATCAACCGTGGGATGTGGATGCTGCGCTGCGACGTCCCGGCCGGCTTGACCGCACCCTGCTGGTACTTCCCCCAGACCTCGCTGCTCGCGTCGCGATCTTTGGTGTGCACCTGCGTAATCGTCCGCTCGAGGACATCGATCTCGAGGTGCTCGCCCAAAACAGCGAGGGGCTGTCGGGCGCGGACATTATGTACGTCTGCGAGCTCGCTGCCGAGTCGGCGATGATGGACTCGATTGAGACGGGTACGGCCCGGAGCATCCGGATGGGCGATTTTCTCGACCCGCTCACCACGATCACCCCGTCCACTCTGCCGTGGCTCGAGTCGGCGAAAACAGTGGTGGACTACGGCACAGATGACGGCACGTTTGCCGACCTGCGGGCATATCTCAAAAAGATGAAGCGCAAATGAATGGTGATGCTGGACTAGGCGCGCCCGGTTTCGGTAGGCCGCCGGGTGCGGGCGGTGAGGGCCCGACAAACGCGGGCGGCGACGGAGCGGCCAACGCGGGCGCTGGAGCCGTCCAGCGGGCTGCCCAGCTGATGCAGACGGGCAAACATGCCCAGGCGGTGGATGCTCTTCTGCGGCACCTCTCGGCAGAGCCGGAGGATGCTTCGGCGCTGCTGATCCTCCCGGGTGCTCTCTGGGGTGCCGACCGCCACGGGGAAGCCCTGGACATCGCGCGATCGACTGCCGAGGCGAACCCCGGTGAGGCCGACTTTGCTATCGCGTACGCGGAAGTCGCCCTGGCGATGGTGCTCTGGGACGAAGCCATTGACGCGGCCGAGGATGCCATTGAGCTACGTCCGACGTCCTTCGATGCCTACCGCATCCTGGCGATTGCGCTGTCGGGTGTGGAACGCCTCCCCGAAGCAGATGCGGCGCTGAGGCGGGCTGTCGAACTGGGCGATGCCGACGGCGAACCTGAGACGGAACTTCTGGTGATGCAGTCGGCGGTTCTGAACGACTGGCCCGGCCGCCGCGAAGAAGCCATCGCGTATGCGCGCGAGGCTGTGGGGCTCGACCCCACGAATGACCGCTATCGCACCCGGCTCGCATCGATGCAGATGGGTATGCGCGATTACTGGGGCGCAGTGCGGACCAGCCTGGGGGTGCTCGCGACCTCACCCACTCGCGACATTGCGCGCGGCACACTGATCATCGCCTTGGCATCCACTCAGTTCCGCACCATTTGGCTGCAGTTTGCGATCACGGTGCTGACGCCGATGATCTCCCTCGGGTTTTTGGGAGAACCGCTGGGCATCGCCGATGACCCGCGGCTGACGGGACACGTTGGTGGCCTGCTGGGCACCCTTCTGAACGCCCTTCTGCTCTGGCGTATCTGGAGCAAAATGGGGTCGGATAAGCAGGTCTACCGTGCTGTTGGTCGTACGATCCGCAAGTTTCCTGGTGCGGCAATTGCGCTGGTATTTCAGGCGTTGGCGGTGCTGTTCCCGCTGATTGCTGCGGTGACTGGACTGATTGGGTTTGTCCCCGGTGCGCTGGTCGCGCTGCTGCTGGGGTCCCTGTTCTTCCGGTTCACGCACATGAAGATGGTGCGCACGGGTGCATTGCTGTTTGGTCCCGAGATCGCGAAGGCTGCCGGGATTTAGTTCGCTGGGTGCTGGGTGCTGGGTGCTGGGTGCTGGGTGCTGGGTGCTGGGTGCTGCGTGCTGCGTGACGGGTACTGCTAACCGGCATGCTGCGGTGTCACAGTGTGGCGCGACCTGCCGTGTGGGCGTGCCGCGCATTCCCGTGGTGCTGCGCGCACTGCTGTGTTGCCGAGCTCCCCAGCTGCAGAGCCGGCGCTCCGATTCGAAATGGGGCGCCCGATGACATCGGCTGTTCTCGCCGTCGAGTGACTCGTTTTGAGGCGAACTGCCCCGGAGAAAAGGTCCCGAAGAGTTTTAGCCAAACAGGTTTAGCAACCCCTGTTATTCGAAATTTAGTTCGAATAAAATAGATCCATGAACCCCCTTCAGATCATCAAGGACAACACCGATTCTGTGGCGCAGCTCGCCCGGTGGGCCGCCGACCTGTCGATCAACGGATTGGCGGCACAGCCGGATGACGTCGTTTTGGCGACCATGGTGGGTGTGGAAGAAGTATCGCGTCTGCTCGACTCAGTGAAGGTGCATCTTGCTGCGGTTGTGGAAGAGCGCTCTGAGTGCGGTGGTGTAGCGGAGGGGCTGGCAGCCGAATACGGTCACTCGCGTGGTGTGCATCTCATTGAACATGTCACTCACATCAGCCAGAGCGAGGCCCAGCTTCGAGTGCGGCTCGGCAAACACATCCGCAGCGAAGTATCCATCACCGGTGACGTCATTCCCCCGCAGTACACCGAGGTTGCGCGTGCGGTAGAGACCGGGGAGATTTCTGTGCACGTCGCGGAGCGCATCATCCAGGGCCTGGAGCAGGCCCGCAAGTTTCACATTTCGAGCGAGTTCGAGCAGCCGGGGGAGTTCGAGGAGAACCTTGCGGCGGCCGAAACCGCGTTGGTTGAGCAGGCCACTCGCGAACCCGCCGACGCGGTAGGCATACAGGTGATGGCGTGGAGGGATGCCCTCGACCCAGACGGAGCACCGTTGCGTGACGAAGACGTCCGCGCTCGACGGGGCTTGCGGCGGGGGAAGGAACGCAACGGCGTGACCCGATTCACCTGGGACACCACCGGCGAGACCACCGCTATGGTCGACGGCATTCTTGAAGAAGCACGGGCCGCTACAACCCCACGGTTTATGCCAACAGGGCAGTACAACGAACTTGAAGGGGTTGGTATTACTTTGACCGATCCCGATCAGACCGCCGAGCTCCTGGGCGATGGAGTCGACTGCACCGCGTACGGGGTGGTACTCGACGCAAAGGACACACGAACGCGTGCGCAGCAAGACAGCGACGTCCTCGATGGATTCGTCCGTGCCGGAATCCGAGCCACGGCCAACGAGATGGGCGGGATAAAGCCGATTGTAGAGGTGACCGCTGTGGCCACTCTCGCCGATCTTGAAGCCGGTCGAGGAGTGGGCTGGATCAACGGGATCGACGAGCCCGTCTCAATCGAATACATCAAAGAACTCGCGTGTGGCACTGGCTATCGCCTTGTGATTCAGGGCGAAAAGGGCGAGGTGCTGTGGATGGGCAACAAACCTCGACTCTTCAACGACGCTCAGAAAAGAGCTGTTGTGGTTCGGGATGGTGCGAAGTGCTCGGCGGCTGGGTGCAAAAAACCGGCGAGGCAGTGTGACGTCCACCATGTGGAGTTCCATTCCAAAGGCGGCCCAACCGATGTGGACAACGCGATCCTGTTCTGCAGTGAGCATCATCACATGATTCACAAGTCGCCGTTCAAGATCGAGATGCGCAACGGTCGACCGTTTATCCTGGCTCCCCGTTGGCTAAATCCGAGACAGACGTGGCGGCCCATGGGCCATCCTCGGCATCGGATGCCCCGCCTCAAGATCACCCTGGAGTGAGTGGCCAACCCTGATTGATTAACCCCTGATTGATTGCCCGAGCATCCTGTTCGCCGGGACATCACGAGCATCACACTGAGCACGAGCCACACTCAACACGAGCCAGACTCAACTCGAACCACGCACCCAGTTAGCCCAATAACACAGCGAGCCCTCCCACGCCTGGCGTGAGAGGGCTCGCTTAGTTCTGTTCTGTTCTGGTCTGTTGTGTTCAGTTGCTGAGGCCCGGGTAGTTCGAGATCGACCAGAACTCACCCTGAAGCGTGGATCCAGTTCGTTATGCGTGACCGCGAACGATTGCAGCCTTGACCTCAGAGATCGCCTTCGTGACCTCAATGCCACGCGGGCACGCCTCGGAACAGTTGAAGGTCGTGCGGCAACGCCACACACCCTCCTTGTCGTTGAGGATGTCGAGGCGAACCTGCGACCCCTCGTCACGCGAATCGAAGATGAAGCGGTGGGCGTTCACAATCGCCGCAGGACCGAAGTACTGGCCATCGGTCCAGAACACGGGACAGCTCGACGTGCAGGCTGCACAGAGGATGCACTTGGTGGTGTCATCGAAGCGTGCACGCTGCGTGACCGACTGGGTGCGCTCCTTCTCCGGCGAACCAGACGCGATCAGGAACGGCTGGATCTGACGATAAGACTCGAAGAACGGCTCCATGTCGACAATGAGGTCCTTCTCCAGCGGAAGACCCTTGATGGCCTCCACGTAGATGGGCTTCGTGGTGTCGAGGTCCTTGATCAGCGTTTTGCATGCCAGACGGTTCTTGCCGTTGATGCGCATCGCGTCGGAGCCACAGATACCGTGGGCACAGCTGCGACGGAAGGTCAGCGAACCATCCTGCTCCCACTTGATCTTGTGCAGTGCGTCGAGAATTCGGTCGGTCGGATAGACCTCAACATCGAAGTCCTGCCAGCGCGGTTCATCGTCGACGTCCGGGTCGAACCGACGGATGATCAGCGTCGCGGTAAACGTCGGGATCTCATCGGGTGTGGTCGGCTTGTTCTCGAGAATTGCGGTGCTCATCGGTTGGCGCCCCTCATTCGTCCGTGCATCGTTGCATGCGTCAGTGCGTGTGCTGCGTGTAGTGCGTGTGCTGCGTTCAGTGCGTTGTTCAGTGCGTACATCAGTACTTGCGTTCCATCGGCTGGTAGCGGGTGATAACTACCGGTTTGGTGCTCAATTTGATGTGGTCACCGGCATCAGCCGATCCCGCATCGCCCGAGAGATACGCCATGGTGTGCACAAGGTAGTTCTCGTCGTCGCGCGTCGGGAAGTCTTCGCGGAAGTGTCCGCCTCGACTCTCCTTGCGTGACAGCGCTGAGTAGACAACTACTTCGGCGAGGTCAAGCAAAAAGCCCAACTCAACCGCTTCGAGGAGGTCGGTGTTGAACCGCTTGCCCTTGTCCTGCACAGCAATGTTTTTGTACCGCTCGCGCAGTCCCTCAATTACTTCGGTGACCTCGGTGAGGGTTTCCTCGGTGCGGAACACCTGGGCGTTGCGGTCCATGGAATCCTGCAGCTCCTTACGAAGCACAGCAATTCGTTCGGTACCGGTCGACGAGCGCAGCATGTTCAGCAGGGCGCGGATGTCAGCCGCGGGGTCTTCTGGAAGTGGTACCCAGTCCGCTGTTTTGACGTACTCAACCGCGTTGATACCGGCCCGCTTGCCGAACACGTTGATATCGAGAAGAGAGTTGGTGCCAAGACGGTTGGAGCCGTGAACACTCACACACGCGCATTCTCCTGCGGCGTAGAGCCCGGGAACCACTGTGGTGTTGTCGCGCAGAACCTCCGCAGAGACGTTGGTGGGGATGCCACCCATCGCGTAGTGGGCGGTCGGCAGAACCGGTACGGGTTCCGTGTAGGGCTCGACGCCCAGATAGGTGCGAGCGAACTCGGTGATGTCGGGAAGCTTGGCGTCGATCACCGCCGGCTCGAGGTGGGTGATGTCGAGGTAGACGTAGTCCTTGTTCGGACCAGCCCCACGACCCTCGCGAATCTCGGTCGCCATACAGCGGGCGACGATATCGCGGGGTGCGAGGTCCTTGATAGTGGGGGCGTACCGCTCCATAAAGCGTTCGCCCTCGCTGTTGCGAAGGATCGCACCTTCACCGCGGGCTGCTTCGGAGAGGAGGATGCCGAGGCCCGCGAGTCCCGTGGGGTGGAATTGGAAGAACTCCATGTCCTCGAGCGGCAGGCCCTTGCGCCAGATGATGCCAACACCGTCACCCGTGAGGGTGTGGGCATTCGAGGTGGTTTTGTAGATCTTTCCGAAACCACCGGTGGCGAAGATGATGGCCTTGCCCTGAAACACGTGCAGTTCACCCGTGGAGAGTGCGTAGGCGACAACACCACTTGGCTGGTCGATGAGGCCACCCTTACCGTCGTCGACCTTGGTCATCACGAGGTCGAGCACGTAGTACTCGTTGAAGAAGTTGATGCCCAGGCGGACGCAGTTCTGGTACAGCGTCTGAAGGATCATGTGACCCGTGCGGTCAGCGGCGTAGCAGGCACGGCGCACCGGGGTTTTACCGTGGTCGGCAGTGTGACCGCCGAAGCGACGCTGGTCGATTTTGCCGTCCGGCGTGCGGTTGAACGGCAGCCCCATGTTTTCCAGGTCGTACACCGCGTCGATGGCCTCTTTGGCGAGGATCTCTGCAGCATCCTGGTCGACGAGGTAGTCGCCACCCTTGATGGTGTCGAACGTGTGCCACTCCCAGTTGTCTTCTTCGACGTTGGCGAGGGCTGCAGCCATACCGCCCTGCGCGGCACCGGTGTGGGAGCGCGTGGGGTAGAGCTTGGAAATCACTGCGGTGTTGGCGTGCGGGCCGGCCTCGATGGCTGCGCGCATTCCTGCGCCGCCCGCTCCCACAATCACGATGTCGTGCTGGTGGTAGTGCACTCCGTCAACGATGGCGCCATCGGCGTACATCTCCGACGTGTCGAACGTCGCCACTAGCGGGTTTCGCAGAACGAGGGGAGGAGGGTCTGGTCGCCTCCGGGCGGGCAGGGGTCGAGCGTATAAATCACAAGTGTTCCAAGCAGGAGAAGGATGGCCGTCGACGAGAAGATCGCGCCGAGGAGGATTTTGCGGAGTTTCGGATTGGTGGCGTAGTCGTTGACGAGTGTGCGCATACCGTTTGAGCCGTGGATCAGTGCGAGCCACAGAAGCAGTGTGTCCCACACCACCCAGAACGGGTCGGCCCACTTGCCCGCAACGAAGGCGAAGTCGATCGCGTTGACGCCCTCGCCGGCGACAAGGTTCACAAAGAGGTGGCCGAAGATGAGCACAACGAGGATGACCCCGCTGACACGCATGTAGACCCAGCCCCACTTTTCCCAGTTGATCCCGCGCTTACCGGGACGACCTGCATCGGAACGTCCGGCAGTGTTGGGGCCTTTGCCTCGAACACTGCCGTCGGCGCCGGAGCGAGGCGGCTGAATAGCTTCTGCACTCATGTCAGCCTCCGAAAACGTGCATGATCTGGCGCGGAGCGAAGCCCGCGATGGTGATCACCCAGAGCGCAATAACGACGTAGAACATCGCTTTTTGGTGCCGGGTTCCGAAACTCCAGAAGTCGATCAGGATGATTCGGATGCCGTTGTAGGCGTGGAACACAATCGCCACCACGAGCAGAAGCTCGCCCATGCCCATGATCGGGGTCTTATAGGTGTTGATGACGGCGTTATAGGCCTCGGGACTCCAGCGAACGAGCGCGGTGTCGAGAATGTGGACAAGAAGGAAGAAATAGATCGCCGTTCCCGTGATCCGGTGAAGGACCCACGACCACATACCCTCCCGTCCGCGATATAGCGTTCCGGCTGGGCGCCGAGGGGATTTGATCGTGGACTTGGCGGGGGGCGTCGCCAGGGTACCCGCCGACTTCTCTGGCACGAGCAACCCTCCTTGCGGATGATCGGGACCGCGACATGGCGGCCGACTGACGTTCTCTTCGCTTGCAATTCCCAGTGTAAGCAGACAGACACGCCAGCGCTTGCAAGGAGACCCTAATTAGACGATCGCTCAAGAGACTTTCGTCCCACGGTGACTACGTAACGGTCAGTGTCCGCGAGCGGATGACTGCTCGGTAGTGGTCGAAGAGGTCGTCACAGACGGTCTCCCAGTCGCGCCCAAGCACGGCGCGTCGCCCCGCTTCACCCATCCGACGGCGCAGCGCCGGGTCGCGGGCGAGGAGCTCAACGGATGCTCGCATCTGCGCGTCATCGCCCGGAGTAAAGAGGTATCCGTCGAATCCGGAGTCCACCAGGTCGATCGGTCCGCCCGATCGAGGAGCAATCACGGGCAGTCCACTCGCATGTGCTTCCTGCAGGGTCTGCCCGAAGGTTTCCTCCGAACCGGTGTGGAGAAAGAGGTCAAAACTCGCATACGCGGCATCAAGGTCACTGCCGCGACGCTCGCCGAGGTAGTGCACGGGCATCCCGCGCAACGCCTTTTTTACCTGGGGGGTTGACGGGCCGTCTCCGACCAGGGCGATGCTGATTCCGGGCATCCCACGCAGCGCAGCAAAGCGCTCCAACTGTTTCTCGGGAGCGAACCGACCGACATAACCCACCACAACTTCGCCATGGGGCGCGAGTTGTGCGCGGAGAGCAGAGGTGGCTTCAGTCGACCGGTTGCGCGGGTGATAGCGGTCGAGATCGACGCCGCGACCCCAGCGCTTGAGGTTGATGAGCCCCGCGCGCTCGAGATCGGTCATGGATGCGCTGGACGGCACGAGTGTGAGGTCGGCGTCATTGTGGATCCACCGGATCACCTTCCAGGCCAACTTCGTCGCAGCGCCGAGACGGTTGCGACGCGCATACCCGGCGACATCGGTCTGGAACACGGCGACCGACGGCACCTGGAGGCGGGTGCTGGCGGCAATCGCCTGGGCGCCGAGAAGGAAGGGGGATGCCGCGTGCACAACGTCCGGGGCGAAATCAGCGAGCAGGCGCTGCATAGAGAGGTGCGGAAGGCCGACCGGAAACTGGCGATACGCCACCGCGGGAAGCTCCACCACGGGGAACCCGGCATAACTGCTCGGGGCTCCGGCCGCCGGGACGATGACCATGGCCTCATGGCCGCGGGCACGGAGGGCATCGAGTACCCGGCAGACACTCGTTGTCACCCCATTAAGCGTAGGAAGGAAGCTTTCGGTGACAACGGCTACTCGCATGCAGGACACTCGTTCCCTGGGGGCGGACGAACGGGGGAGGTGCGGATACGTTCGACGCTAGGGGGCGCGGGTTTCGGCAGGGTGAATGGGTGCTGAAATCCCGGGTCGGAGAGCGCACGTTCTAGTGACTATTCGGGTGACCATTAGGGTGGGGCCTATGACCAAACGACAGAGTGTTCTTGACCGGTTTTACTCCGTCATTCCCGCCGGCGGCATCGGATCACGCCTGTGGCCGTTGTCGAGGGCGGATGCTCCGAAGTTTTTGCACGACCTGACCGGTTCGGGCCAGACCTTGTTGCGCGACACCTGGGAGCGACTCGTTCCCCTGTCGGGCGCCCAGCGCATCATGGTGGTCACCGGTCGCGCCCACCGTGCCGCGGTGGAGAAGCAGATCCCCGAATTGCTCGACTTCAACGTGGTGCTCGAGAGTGAGCCCCGCGACTCCTCCGCCGCGATCGGTCTCGCCGCCGCGATCCTTCATGCGCGTGAGCCTGACGTGATCGTCGGATCCTTCGCCGCCGATCACGTGATCAGTGACAAGCGCCGCTTCCGTCACGCCGTGACCGAAGCCGTTGCTGCTGCCGACGCGGGCTACATCGCCACCATCGGAATCACGCCGACCGACCCTGCCATTGGGTTTGGCTACATCCGCTGCGGAACCGCTCTGGATATCGACGGAGCACCCACCGCGCTCGCCGTGAGCAACTTTGTGGAGAAGCCCGACCTCGAGACCGCCGAGCAGTACCTCAGCGAGGGCAACTACCTCTGGAACGGCGGGATGTTCATCGCCCGCGCCGACCGCCTGCTGGAGCAGCTCGGTGAATCCGACCCCGACCTGCTCGCCGGACTTCTCGAGCTTGCCGCCGCCTGGGACACCCCGGAGCGCGGCGCCGTTGTTGACCGCGTCTGGCCCGGTCTCTCCAAGATCGCCATCGACTACACCGTCGCTGAGCCGGCTGCACTCGCGGGCCGTCTCGCTGTGATCCCCGGTGACTTCGACTGGGACGACGTGGGGGACTTCGCGTCCATCGCCAAGCTGCACTCGTCGGGTCGCAAGACGGACCTCGCCATTCTCGGTGAAAACGCCCGAGTGCTCGCCGACTCGTCGAGCGGTGTGGTGGTCAGTCAGACCAACCGCCTGATCTCGCTGATTGGTGTGAGCGACATCATTGTTGTCGACACCGAAGATGCACTGCTGGTCACCACGACGGCGAATGCGCAGCGGGTGAAATCCGTGGTGGATGCTCTGAAGCTGTCGGGTCGTACTGACGTTCTGTAGCGTCGAGATTCTGTCGCGCCGACGTTCTGTAGAGCTGCGGTTCTGCAGCGTCGCGTAACAAAAAGGTAACGAAGGTTCCTCAGGCTGCCCATCACTCGGCGGCGGAGGTGTGCGGATCGATAGCGTCGAAGCCAGCCCACCACCCGCCCGGGTACTGGCTCGCAGCTAGAGAATTTCATCGAGGAGAGCGACTCCATGTCGACATCGTTGCCCGTGCGTTCCGCCACCATCGTGGCCGCCATGCTTCTTCTTGCCGGGTGCGCTGCTGCTCCCGATGATGCGGGGACGGATGATTCGTCCGCCGACTTCTGCGCACGGATGGTGACCAACTCCGGCGGACTCGAAGACCGGTCGTTCAACCAGTCCAGCTGGGAAGGACTCCAGACCGCGGCCGAGGAGTACGGCATCGACGCCGACGTCATCATTTCCGGGTCCGAGACCGACTTGGCTCCCAACGTCGAGCAGGCCGTCGCCACGGAGTGCGGGTTCATTCTCACCGTCGGGTACGAGCTCGCCACGGCGACCCTCGAGCAGGCCGAGGCCAACCCCGACCTGGACTTCGCCATCGTTGACGAGGTTGTCGAGGCCGACAACGTCAAACCCATCGTTTTCAACACCGCCGAAGCCGCGTACCTGGCGGGCTACCTCGCAGCCGGGGTCAGCAAGACCGGCGTTGTGGGAACGTTCGGCGGCGGCAAGCAGCCTCCCGTCACCCTCTTTATGGACGGCTTTGTCGACGGTGTTGCCGCCTACAACGAGGCACACGGCACCGCGGTGACCGCCCTCGGCTGGGATAAAGATGCCCAGGAGGGCCTGTTCACCGGCGACTTCGAAGACGTCAACAAGGGCAAAACCTATGCCGCGAACCTCATCGACCAGGGCGCCGACGTGATTCTTCCCGTTGCGGGCCAGGTGGGTGAAGGTGCTGCTGCGGCCGCGGTGGATGCCGGGAGTGTGTCAGTTATCTGGGTCGACAACGACGGCTACGACACGCTTCCCGCCGAATACCGTCCGATCCTCCTCACCTCGGTGCTGAAGAACACGGGTGACGCGGTTGTGGAGATCGTCGGGTCGAGCATCGATGACACCTTCGACAACTCCGCATTTGTTGGCACCCTCGAAAACGGGGGAGTGGGTCTTGCCCCGTTCCACGACATGGAGTCGTCGGTCAGTGACGAGCTGGCCGCGGAGCTCGAGCAGCTGACCGCGGACATCGTTGCGGGAACGATCACAGTCGACTCTCCGAGCATCCCGCAGTAACGATCACGGTCGACTCTCCGAGCATCCCGCATTAACGATCAACAGCATCGGTGCCTACGGTCGGCACCGCGCGCGACACAACAACCATGCGACCAACGTCACCACAAACTCGCGCCTCAATCGAGCAAACCCCCCCCCATTTGGGGTTGATGTACGTTTCCGTCATATTTCGGTGCCGTCGCTGATTGGTAACTCTTCGGCCTCGTCTCGGAATTTGGGCAAGAACCGCGCAAATCATTAGGTAACGTGTTTGAACTGAGTCCCGGACGTATGGCGCTGGGCAGCACCTTGGAGGACATCTTGAGCATCACTTCACGTAAGACCGCCCTCAGCGGCCTTGCACTGATTGGCGCGAGCGCACTGCTGCTCGCCGGCTGTGCAGCAGCACCCGAGGAAGAAGACACCGCGGCAGAAGGCTCCGACTTCCTGCCTTGTATGGTGTCTGACTCCGGCGGATTCGACGACAAGTCGTTCAACCAGCTCGGTTTCGAGGGCCTCAAGGAGGCTTCCGACGAGATTGGCGTCACGCCGATCACCGTTGAGTCCAACGCTGAGACCGACTTCGCTCCGAACATCCAGAGCCTCGTTGACCAGGGCTGCGACATCATCGTTACGGTCGGCTTCGCGCTCTCCGCTGCGACCCTCGAGGCTGCAGAAGCCAACCCCGACGTCGAGTTCGCGCTCATCGATGACGCGGCCGACGCCGACTTCGACGGTGCTCCCGACTTCGAGAACACCAAGCCGATCCTCTTCGACGCATCGCAGGCAGCATTCCTCGCCGGCTACGCGTCTGCTGACTACTCCACCACCGGTGTTGTCGGAACCTACGGCGGAATGGAATACCCCACCGTCACGATCTTTATGCAGGGCTTCGCCGATGGCGTGACCTACTACAACGAGCAGAAGGGCACCGACGTCCAGACGATCGGACTCGACCTGTTCACCGGTGGCTTCGAGGCCAACGAGACCGCGAAGACCTACGCGACCAACCTCATCGACCAGAACGCTGACGTTATCTTCCCCGTCGGCGGACCGATCTACCAGAGCGCGGGAGCAGCCATCGTTGACTCCGGCAAGCCCGTTGTCCTCCTGGGTGCGGACGCCGACGTCTTCGAGACCGACCCGACGTACTCCGACCTCTACCTCACGTCGGTGCTCAAGGGCATCAGCGCTGGTGTGTCTGACGTTGTTTCGGCAGCAGCCGCTGGCGACTTCAGCAACGAGTCCTACATCGGAACCCTCGAGAACGATGGAGTTGGCATCGCGCCGTTCCACGAGTTCGAAGACGCTGTGAGCCCCGAGCTGCAGTCCGAGCTTGACGCTCTCACCGAGTCCATCATCAGCGGAGACGTTGTTGTGGAGTCGTACCTCAACGCGGGCTAATAGCCCAGAGTGAACCGGGCTAATAACCCAGAGTGAACAAAGGGTCGGGAAGGCCAGATATTCTGGTCTTCCCGACCCTTTCCATTTCCCCCTCCATTTCCCATCCATACTTCGAAACATCCCCGCAACGGCGCTCGGATAGATTGTGAAACATGAAGCTCGAACTTCGCGGGATCACCAAGCGATTTGGCGCCCTTGTCGCCAACGACCACATCGATCTCACGATTGAACCAGGTGAGATCCACTGCCTTCTCGGTGAAAACGGTGCTGGCAAGTCCACCCTGATGAACGTGCTCTACGGCCTCTACCAGGCTGAAGAGGGCGAGATCCTTCTCGACGACCGTGTGCAGCATTTCGCTGGCCCCGGCGACGCGATGAAAGCTGGCATTGGCATGGTGCACCAGCACTTTATGTTGATCCCCGTTTTCACCGTCGCCGAGAACGTGATGCTCGGCCACGAAGAGACCGGCTTCGGCGGTCGCCTCAACCTCGCCAGCGCCCGTGCCAAGGTTCGCGAAATCTCCGCCCGATTCGGCTTTGATGTTGATCCGGATGCTCTTGTCGAAGACCTTCCCGTCGGAGTGCAGCAGCGCGTTGAGATCATCAAGGCCCTGTCGCGCGACGCGCAGGTGCTTGTCTTCGATGAGCCCACCGCCGTGCTGACCCCGCAGGAAACCGATGAGCTGATGGTCATCATGAAGCAGCTCAAGGCTGCGGGCACCTCCATTGTTTTTATTACCCACAAGCTGCGCGAGGTTCGCGAAGTCGCCGACCGCATCACTGTTATCCGTCTCGGCAAGGTGGTGGGTCAGGCTGACCCCAATGCCACCAACGTTGAGATGGCATCGCTGATGGTGGGTCGCGCCGTTGAACTGACCGTGCAGAAGGACCCGGCGAAACCCGGAAAAGCCGCCCTCGAGGTCAGGGACCTCTCGGTCATCGACTCGCAGGATCAGATTGTGGTCAACTCGGTCAGCTTCGATGTCCATGCCGGCGAGATCCTCGCGATCGCGGGTGTGCAGGGCAACGGACAGACCGAACTCACCGAGGCGATCCTCGGACTCCAGCACCGCGTCGAGGGCGAAATCCTCCTCGACGGCAAGTCCATCCGTGGACGCAACGTGCGCCAGGTGCTCAACGCCGGTGTGGGTTTTGTTCCGGAAGACCGCAAGGAAGACGGCCTCGTCGCCGAATTCACCATTGCGGAGAACCTGATGCTCGACCGCTCCGACAAGGCACCGTTTGTCAAAGCCGGAACCCTGCAGCTGGGGTACCTCGCCGAATTCTCCGAGGAGAAGGTTGTCGAGTTCGACATCCGCGCCCAGGGCATCGGCACCCACGTCGGTCGCCTCTCTGGCGGTAACCAGCAGAAAGTTGTTCTCGCCCGCGAGCTCAGCCGCGAACTGCGACTGTTTGTCGCGGCGCAGCCGACCCGTGGTCTCGACGTCGGGTCTATCGAGTTTGTGCACAACCGCATCGTGGAGACCCGCGACTCCGGTGTGCCCGTCATTGTTGTGTCGACTGAGCTCGACGAAGTTTTTGCCCTCGCAGACCGCATTGCGGTTATGTACCGAGGAGGCATCGTCGGAATTGTTCCCGGCGATACACCGCGCGACGTGCTCGGTCTGATGATGGCGGGCGAAATGCCCGTGGGAAGCGGTGCAGACGCATGACCGACAACCAGATTCCCGCGCAGGGACAACCACCCGTCGAGGTTGACCCCTCGCAGGTGCCCGCCGCACGCCGAGCGTCGACTCCGGAGCCGGAAGAGTCGCGTTTCACCGGCGTCTTCCGTGAGATTGTCTCCGGCAACGCCCTGCTCTCCGTTCTCGCGGTTGTGCTGGCGCTCGTCGCCGGCGCCGTGCTGATCGCTTTCACCGACGAAGGAGTGCAGGCGTCCGCCGGGTACTTCTTCTCCCGTCCGTCCGACCTGTTGTCCGCGGTCTGGGAATCGGTCTCGGGTGCGTACTCGTCCCTGTTCCAGGGAGCGATCTACAATTTCCGCGCTGATGACTTCGCCCGAGGCATCCGCCCCCTCACTGAGACGCTCACCTTTGCCACCCCGCTCATCGCGGCCGGCCTCGGTGTGGCCCTCAGCTTCCGGGTTGGTCTCTTCAACATCGGTGGCCGCGGCCAGATGCTCGTCGCCGCAGCTGCCGCGGGCTACGTGGGCTTCGCCTTCCAGTTCCCCTTTGGTATCCACCTGATCGTCGCCGTTATTGCCGGTGTCGCTGCCGGTGCACTCTGGGGCGGAATCGTTGGACTGCTCAAGGCCCGCACGGGTGCCCACGAGGTGATCGTCACGATCATGCTCAACTACGTCGCGTACTACCTGATCCAGTTCATGCTCTCCACTCCTGGACTCCTCCAGGCCCCCGGGTCGAGCAACCCGAAGTCGCCGGCCATGCTCGAAACCGCGGTGTTCCCCGACCTGTTCGGACCCGGCTACAACCTCCACCTCGGATTTATTGTGGTCATCGCGGCCACGATTTATGTCTGGTACATCCTCAACCGATCGAGCATGGGCTTCCAGTTCCGCGCCGTCGGTGAGAACCCCAACGCTGCCCGAGTCGCCGGTATCAACGTCAAAAATGTGTACTTCGTCGCGATGCTGTTCTCCGGTGGCCTAGTTGGTCTCGCCGGTGTCTCGCAGGTACTCGGAACCGTCACCACTGGATTCGGTGATGGTATCGACGCGTCCATCGGTTTCGACGCAATCACGGTCGCTCTGCTCGGTCGCTCGCGTCCGTGGGGTGTGTTCTTCGCAGGAATTCTCTTCGGTGCGTTCAAGGCGGGTGGATTCGCCATGCAAGCTGCCGAGGGCATCCCGATCGACATCATCCTTGTTGTGCAGTCGCTCATCGTCCTCTTTATCGCCGCGCCGCCGCTCGTGCGTGCCATCTTCCGTCTTCCGGCCCCATCGAAGACAACTCTCCGTAAGCCGAAGCTTCAGAAGGCGCAGGTGACCAAGTGACCGCGGTAACCCACACAGCATCCACCCCGGCCCCTGCGCTGGCCATGGCCCGGGTACACAGCTGGAAAACACCGATCGCCCTCGCGGCCTTCACCGTTGTCGCTGCACTCTTTTTTGTGGTTCTCGGTCGTGACGGCACCAGCGGTTTCCGCCTGTCCACGGCAGCGGACCTCATTCAGCTGCCCGATCTGGCCGTTCCGACCCGCCTCGGCTGCGTTGTTCTGGTTCTGCTGCTCGCGCTGATCACCGCGTACGCGTTCTTCCAGACCTCGCGGTACCGCAAGGTGCACCTCGGTATGGTCGCGCTGTTCGCCATTCTTTTCCTTGCCGCGTTCCTCACGTGGGCCTCCGCGGAGAAAACCCTCGGCGTTCCCGGACTCCTCATCGGAACCGTGGGTCTCAGCGTTCCGCTGGTCTTCGGTGCTCTCGGTGGTGTGATCTCCGAGCGTGTTGGTGTGGTCAACGTCGCGATCGAGGGCCAGCTTCTCGCCGGCGCTTTTGTCTCCGCCGTTTTGACGTCCATCACCGGCCAGCCTCTGCTCGGTGTGGTTGGTGCCATGGTGGCCGGAGTGCTCGTCTCGTTTGTGCTCGCCGCGTTCTCGATCAAGTACCTCGTTGACCAGGTCATCGTGGGTGTTGTGCTCAACGTGCTTGTGCTCGGTATCACGAGCTTTTTGTACTCCAAGGTGCTCGTCGACAACAAAGAGGCGCTCAACACCCCGATCCGCTTCGACCGCATCGACATCCCGGTGCTCAGCCAGATCCCCATCGTGGGACCGATGCTGTTCCGCCAGACGATCATTGTGTACATCATGTACATCACCATTGCGCTGGTGTACATCGGCCTCTTCCACACCAAGTGGGGCCTCCGGGTTCGCGCCGTGGGCGAGCACCCGCAGGCCGCCGACACCGTCGGTATCAACGTCAACAGCACCCGCTTCTGGAACGTCTCGCTCGCCGGTGCCGTCGCCGGTCTCGGTGGTGCGTACCTCACCCTCGGGTCGGTCGGTAGCTTCGGTAAGGACATGACCGCCGGTGTGGGCTTTATCGCGCTGGCAGCGGTGATCTTCGGTCGCTGGGATCCGATCCGTGCGACCCTCGCTGCCCTGCTGTTCGGCTTCGCGTCGAACCTGCAGAGTGTGTTGACGATTCTCGAGGCGCCGGTGCCGAGCCAATTTATGTTGATGCTGCCGTACCTCGTCACCATCTTCGCTGTGGCAGGTCTGGTGGGCGCCTCGAAGGGCCCGGCGGCCTCCGGAAAGCCGTATATCAAGTCATGACCGACGCACTGAGCTCCACCCCCGCCGATAGCGCGGCTGGCAGCGTCCCGGCATCCCCTGTCGACAGCGCTCTGGTATCGCAGGTCGACAGCGCCCTCGCCACGCCCGCCGACAACTCCGTCGACTGGGATGGCCTGCGTGCCGTCGCACTCGAAGCCATGCAGCACGCGTATGTTCCGTACTCGAACTTTCCGGTCGGTGTGGCCGCGATCGTTGATGACGGTCGGGTGATTGCCGGATGCAACGTCGAGAACGCCTCGTACGGCCTGACGCTCTGCGCCGAATGCGCCCTGGTCTCGACCCTGCACATGACGGGTGGCGGACGACTCGTCGCCTTCACCTGCGTAGACGGACATGGCAACGCCCTGATGCCCTGTGGCCGCTGCCGCCAACTGCTGTTCGAACACTCGGCGCCGGGCATGCTTCTCGAGACGGTGTCGGGTATCCGCACGATCGATGAGGTCATTCCGGATGCTTTTGGGCCACGGACCCTCGAGGAATACCGCACCCCCTGATCGACAGGAGCCGGGTGGCCGGTTCTGTTCTCGCGTGTGGGTGCGGTTAGAAGCGCGAGCGTGCGGTTGCCAACGTGTGGGTGCGGTTGCCGGCGCGAGCGTACGGTTACCAGCGTGCATGTGGTTACTAGCGCGTGTATGTGGTTCATCGGGTAAAGTGCCGTGCGGTGCCGAACGGCGCGATCTGGGTCCGTCGCACCCGGGCATACTGGTTCTATGGCCATTGAACCTTTTGACGTCGTTGATCTCATCCGCACCAAGCGCGACAAGGGTGTACTCAGCACCGCCCAAATCGACTGGATGATCGACGCGTACACCCGGGGATACATCGCCGACGAGCAGATGTCCGCGATGACGATGGCGATCTTCCTCAACGGGATGGAACGCACCGAGATTCGCGACCTCACACTCGCCATGATCAACAGCGGTGAGCGAATGAACTTTGACTCGCTCAGCAAAAAGACCACCGACAAACACTCCACGGGTGGTGTTGGTGACAAGATCACCCTGCCGCTGGCTCCGCTCGTTGCGTCGTTCGGTGTTGCTGTTCCGCAGCTCTCCGGCCGTGGACTCGGCCACACCGGCGGCACCCTCGACAAACTCGAGAGCATCCCCGGCTGGCGCGCGTCGCTCAGCAACGAGGAGTTCTACTCTCAGCTCGAAGAAGTCGGCGCAGTAATCTGCGCAGCCGGCTCCGGGCTCGCTCCCGCCGACGGCAAGCTGTACTCGCTGCGCGACATCACCGGCACGGTGGAGGCAATTCCGCTCATCGCGTCGTCGATCATGAGCAAAAAGATCGCCGAGGGCACTGCCGCCCTCGTCCTCGACGTGAAGTTCGGTTCCGGTGCATTCCTCCAGGACATCGAGCGCGGCCGCGAGCTCGCGGAAACGATGGTCCAGCTCGGACGCGACGCGGGTGTTGCAACCTCCGCTCTCCTTACCAACATGAACGTGCCGCTGGGATTTGCCATCGGCAACGCCAACGAGGTACGCGAATCGGTGGAGGTTCTCGCCGGTGGCGGACCCGCCGACGTTGTTGAACTGACCATCGCCCTCGCCCGCGAGATGCTGACGCTCGCAGGCCAGCCGGACGCCGACGTCGAGGGTGCGCTCCGCGACGGCCGCGCCATGGACACCTGGCGCGCCATGGTGACCGCGCAGGGTGGAGACCCCGACGCCGCACTTCCCGTGGCTCGCGAGACCCACGTGGTGACCGCCAGCCGCTCCGGTGTGCTGGTTGACCAGCAGGCACTCCCGTTCGGTATCGCCGCGTGGCGTCTGGGCGCGGGCCGCGCCCGCAAACAGGACCCCGTGCAGCACGCTGCCGGAATCGACCTGCACGCCAAGCCCGGAGACACCGTGACCGAGGGCCAGCCTCTGTTCACCCTTTCCGCCGACGAGCCGGCGCGTTTCGAACGCGCGCTGGAAGCCGTCGAGGGCGCGTACCGTATCGGTGATGTGGGCGACGAGATCCTCACGGGTGGACCGCTCATCGCGGGGCGCATCGGTTAGTACTGATCATCCCGACCACCCCCGCTGGCGAAGCCGTGTCTCAACGCGAGCAATCAGTGCACGACTATCGGCGAGGTCGAGGGCAGTCGCTGCGGTGACCCTCCATCCCGCAAGGTCAAGCCAGGGTGAGATCGTTCGGTCGAGGTGCCAGTGGTCGGTGTTGGCGCGCCAGGGTTGACCGGCGTACTCCACAGCGAGCCGGAACTCGGCGAATTGCAGGTGCGGTGTGGCGATGAGTTGACCGTCCCGGCTTCGAACAGCGGTGTTCACTCGCATCTCGGGCAACCCGGCGCGAAGAAATCGGTAGCGGAGTGTCGACTCGGGTGCCGAATCGGACCGGTCGCTGAGCAGGGGGAGTACGGCGCGACGCTTGTGGGCGGCGATGCGTCCAGGATGGCGCTCGACCTGAGCCAGGAGTGCGTCGCGACTCACCCGCACCAGCGGAGGACGCCGTCGCCAGATCAAGAAGTCACCGGCGACAAGAAGCTCTTCCTCGGTCAGAAGCGGTGCAAGGTCACACCAGGTGCGGGCCAGTGTTGTCACACGGACCACCCGACGTGGCAGCACATCTCCGGGTTGCACCACGAGGGTGTGTCCACGAATGCCCACGCCCTCCGAGGCATGGAACGGGGACGGTCGGGTGAGGTCGGTCAGCGGGTCGTGTTCGAGGTGAGGCGGGAGCGGGATGCCCCAGAGGCGAGCGGCCGTGACATGGGAGAAAAATGCGTCCTCGGGGCACCGACGTGCCTGGGCGCGAAGGGAGCCGAGCCACTCGGCGCGGGCATCCTCCTGCTCGAGTAGGCCCGCGGGTGGTCCCTCCCAGAAGGGATGCTCCAGCTCGCGGCCACGCATGAGGTCGGGGGTGGGGCGGCGTGGGGTGTCCTGGCTGGGCAGACGTGCGGATGTCAGCTGGGGTGGAAACGATGTTCGCTGCTGGTGCATACCTTCGACGCTGCCACGTTTGGGGTGGTCAAAACGGTTGTCCACAGGTCAAACGGCTGGAGGGCCGGTGCGGCGTGGTGTGGGGGAGCTGGGAGAGCAGCGCCGGGGGGTTAGGTGTGCGATGTAGTGGTGTGCGGTGGAGGGGTGCGCTGAACTAGCGCGGATCCCCGATGGAGGGGTACGCCGAACTAGCGGGGATCGCCTATGCGCTCGAGGGCATCGTTCACCAGCGCCCAAAACCGTCCGTGGTTGAGTGCAGTGGCCACCTGCGTGGTGCAGTCCGCCGGTGCGGGCGAACGGAAATCGGCGACGGTCATGCCGAGGGTCAGGGTGCCCGTCAGCTCAACGTTGAGAGGTACGCGGCGCACAGTGAGCACCGACGGGTCGGCGACATACGCGACGGCACAGGGATCGTGAACCGGCGGGTAGTCGAAGCCCTGCACCTCCCGATAGGTGGCGGCGAAGAATTCCATCAGCTCGCCCACAAACCGGGCAGGGGCGGTGTCGATGGCGGCGATCGAGCTGAGCACGTCGGGAGTTGCGAGGGCGCTATGGGTGGCGTCGAGCCCCACCATCGTTAGCGGCCACTTCTCGTTGAACACAATGTGCGCGGCTTCGGGGTCGATGAGGATGTTGAACTCGCTGGTCGCACTCCAGTTTCCGCCGGCGTAGGCGCCACCCATCAGGACAACTTCGTGCACCCGCGAGACGATGCGCGGTTCCTTCCGCACCGCCAGCGCGATGTTGGTCAGTGCACCGGTGGGAACAAGCGTGATGGTGTCGGGAGCGCTCGACATCACGGTGTCGATGATGAGGTCAACGGCATGCCGGGGGTCGAGGGTCAGCGTTGGGGTGGGCAGGGTTGGTCCGTCGAGCCCGGTTTCACCGTGGATGCTCCCGGCGGTAGTGAGTTCGCGAACCAGGGGCCGGTGGGACCCTCGTGCAATCGGCACACTGGTGATGCCCGCGATCTGCGCGATAGCGAGCGCGTTGTGAGTGACCCGGTCGATCGTCTGGTTGCCAAAAACCGTGGTGATGGCGACCAAGTCGATGTTGGGATTGCCGTGTGCGAGCAGCATCGCGACCGCGTCATCATGCCCGGGATCACAGTCGAGAATGATGCGCTTCGTCATCCTCCTGAGAGTACCTGCCTGAGTACCTGTCTCATTCAGCGGGATCTTCTACTACGACCGGTAGAATTTGAAACATGAACACCGTTCCTGAGGACTACTTGCTGCCGGGCGGTGGCGTCGATATCAACGCTCTCCCCAAAATCTCGCTTCACGACCACCTTGATGGTGGGTTGCGACCGCAGACGATCATCGAACTCGCCGACGAGATCGGCCTCGAGGTTCCCTCGACGGATGCGTCGGAGCTTGCCACCTGGTTCGCTGAGAAGTCTGACTCTGGATCCCTCGTGGAGTACCTGAAGACCTTCGATGTCACCACCGGCGTGATGCAGACCCGCGACGGACTTGCCCGCGTTGCCCGCGAATTCGTCCAGGACCTCGCCGCTGACGGCGTGATCTACGGCGAGATCCGCTGGGCACCCGAACAGCACCTCGCCCGCGGCCTGACACTCGACGAAGCCGTCGAGGCCGTGCAGGAGGGACTTGAGGCCGGCACCGCTGACGTCCGCGGTGAGCGCGGCGCGATCCGCGTCGGCCAGCTCATCACCGCGATGCGCCACGCTGACCGCGGACTCGAGATCGCCGAACTCGCCGTACGCCATCGCGAAAACGGAGTTGTCGGATTCGACATCGCCGGCGCTGAGGCCGGGTTCCCCGCAGGGAACCACCGCGCGGCGTTCGACTACCTCGCCCAGAATTTTTTCCCCACCACAGTCCACGCGGGCGAAGCGGACGGCCTCGACAGCATCCGTGGTGCGCTCATCGACGGTCGCGCACTGCGACTCGGACACGGAGTGCGTCTTGCCGAGGACATCCGCCAAGAACGATCCGATGACGAGAACACCTACGTCACGCTCGGCCCGCTGGCCCAGTGGGTGAAGGACCGCGAGATCGCCCTCGAGCTGAGCCCGCAGTCGAACCTCCAGACCGGCGCGATCGCCCAGTGGGGCGACGACCTGATGGACCACCCCTTCGACGTGCTGTACCAGCTCGGCTTCAAGGTGACCGTCAACACCGACAACCGACTGATGAGCAACACGTCACTGAGCAAGGAATTGGCGCTGCTCAGCCAGACCTTCGGATACGACCTCACCGACCTCGAGGTGTTCCAGCTCAACGCGGCATCCGCGGCGTTCCTGCCGTTGGAAGAACGCGAAGACCTCGCCGACCAGGTCTCCGCCGGTTTCGGACGCGCCTAGATGTCGTTGCCGGAGCTCAACGCCGACTCCATTGTGATCGGCGCAGTTGTGGAGGACTGGCGTGCCGCCGTGCGTGAAGCGGGCGCTGCACTGACACGATCCGGTTCCACCCTCCCGGCGTACGCCGAGGAGATGGTGCGGATGATCGACGAGCACGGACCGTACGTGGTGATCGCGCCCGGCCTCGCTCTGGCGCATGCGCGACCCGGCCCCGAAGTGATCAAAACCGGTCTCGCCATCGTCACCCTCGACACACCCGTGAACTTCGGTCACCCGCACAACGACCCGGTGTCGGTAGTGCTTGGCCTCGCGGTTGCCTCGGCTGAGGAACACCTCGCGTCCGTCGCCGACCTGGCCAACGTGTTCAATGACGATCGCGCCATCCCCGCCCTCGCGAACGCGAAGACGGTTGAAGAAGTCCAGCGGATCATGGGGGTCCCATCGTGAAGATCATCGCCATCTGCGGCGCAGGCATCGGTTCCAGCGCCATCCTCAAAGTCAATGCAGAACGTGTGCTGTCTCGCCTAGGCATCGAAGCCGATGTGATGGCTGCGGACATCGCGTCCGTGCAGACCGCTGCCGCCGATGCCCAGGTCATCCTGACCAGCGCCGAATTTGTCGAAGCGATCGGCAAAACCTTCGCTGACGTTGTGGTTATCAACAACTACTTCGACGCCAACGAGCTGATGATCAAGCTCGAAGAGTCGCTCGGGTAATTAGTTTTTGTCTCTGGCCGAAGTTCTCGGCTAATGAGAATCTCGGCTAGTGAGAATCTCGTGGGTGGTCCGCTAAGGGTTCTGCAGGCGTTGTTGGTGCAGGGTTGTCCCGTTCGCTAACCGTTCGGCGCGGGCGAGAATCACCACAATCGCGAGCACCGCAGCCGCGATAAGAGCCTGCGCAATCGGGTTGGGTATGCAGGCCATCGTTGTCAGTGTGAGGGCGAGGGTGGTGGATGCCACGGCGACCACCCGCCGTACCGATCGAACCACCGGTGGGCCCAACACGAGGCCAACTGTGGTCAGTGACGACCAGATCAGTAGTACCGATCCGATCCCCAAGTAGGGGAACAGTCTGGCGACGAGGCTGGATTGCTGATCGACGTCACCCGCGGCATTGGCACCCGTGCCACCGGCACCCAAGGTGTGTGCCGTATCCGCTGCCTCCAGGGCAGTGATCCAGGACCATCCGGCGGCTGCGAGCACTACAAAACCCAGTGCGCCGACCACCAGTGCCCCGAGGTATAGGGCGCGGGGTCCCCGCAGTGACGGACGTATCAACGAGAGCACCGCTCCGAACACGAGGGTGGGCACCACCGAGATCGACGCCACAAAAACGATCTCGGAGATCTGCGAGGTGACCCACGCTGGACGCACTATGAGCACGGTGGCGGATGCCCCAGACACCACCAGCGCTGCAGCGCTGATTACTGTTGCGGTCCTCAGTGCCGCTGCAGACCGAGTTGTCATAGAACCCAGTAGACCGCCAATGCGCACACCCCCGCGTCACTCGTGAGGATGACTCGTGCCCAACGCTCGCTGACCTTACTTGATGAGGTCGCGCATCCCGGCATCCAACTCGGCTACCGTGGCATCCGCCGCCGCACGACGCTCAGCGGCATCTCCGTCGGTGCTCGACGCATCGATGTAGACCTTGAGCTTCGGTTCTGTGCCACTCGGACGCACAATGACTCGCGAGCCATCATCCAGCCAGATCCGCAAAATATCGCTCGGCGGAAACTTGCCGAACCCCTGCGAGAAATCATCAATCGACTCCACCGTGAGCGAACCGATCGAGGCCGGCGGCTGGTCGCGAAGAGCAGACATGATGCGCGGGATGTCACTGAGATCAGTCACCCGCAGGGAAATCTGCGACGACGCGTATGCCCCAAATTTGGTGGCGAAGTCAGCGGCGTGGTCATCGAGGGTTTTGCCCTCAGCCTTGAGCTCGGCAGCAAGGGCGAGGAAGTCGACCGCGGCGGAGATCCCGTCTTTGTCGCGCACCTTCGCGGGGTCAACCAGGTAACCCAGCGCTTCTTCGAAGCCGAACGCGAGGCCTCCGACGCGAGAGATCCACTTGAAGCCCGTGAGGGTGTCGACGTAGTCGAGGTTGTACTCGCGGGCGATCTCCTTCAGTGCGGGGCTCGAGACGATGGACGCGGCGAGGGTGCCGTCGTTGGTTGTGTGCGCCAGCCGGTTGGCAGCACGCCAGCCCAGGATCGAGCCGACCTCGTTACCGCTCAGGCGGCGCCACCCACCCTCGGCATCCGGAGCGGGCACTGCAATGGCAAGGCGGTCGGCGTCCGGGTCGTTAGCGATGATGATCTCGGCGTTCAGCTCGCGGGCGCGGGCCATCGCGAGGTCGAGCGCGCCGGGCTCTTCGGGGTTGGGGAACACCACGGTCGGGAAGGCCGCATCCGGTTCGATCTGCTCGGTGACCACGGCGGGCTCGCCGAACCCGGCATCGATGAACACTCGTCGCGCGGTCTCCCAGCCCACACCGTGCATGGCGGTGTAGACCACGGAGATGTCGGCAGCGGGAGTTCCCGCGAGGGCGGCGGTGGCACGGACGTACTCGTCGAGCACATCCTCCCCGGCGATTTCGTAGTCGGTCGACCGCGGAAGGTCGAGAACGCTGCCGAGCGCAACCTTGTCGATCTCCTCGGCGATGTAGCCGTCGACGGGGGAGACGATCTGCGAGCCGTGGTCGAGGCCACCGAGGTAGACCTTGTAGCCGTTGTCCGCGGCAGGGTTGTGGCTGGCGGTGACCATCACACCCGCGCTGACGTCGAGGTACCGAACGGCGAAGGCCAGCACGGGGGTCGGCAGCAGGCGGGGGAGGAGCACGGCGCGCACACCTGCTCCCGCCATAATCTCGGCGGTGTCGGTGGCGAAGACCTTGGAGTTGTTGCGTCCGTCGTAGCCGATGACAATGCTCGGCGGGGTTCCCGCCGGTTTGCCGTCAGCGAGGGGTTGGGCGAGGAGGTACGCGGCGAAGCCAGCGGCAGCCTGCGACACCAGAACACGGTTCATCCGGTTGGAACCCGCTCCGAGCTCGCCACGGAGTCCGGCGGTGCCAAAAGCGAGGCGGGAGGAGAAGCGCGATTCGAGGTCGGTGATCGCGGAGGTGTCTCCGGCTTCGGCCAGGTGAACGAGCGCGGTCAGCTCACTGCGCGTCTCGGCATCCGGATCCTGCGCAGCCCAGGCGCGAGCGAGATCGATTGCCGACCCGGGAGTCGACTGTTCGATGGTCGCGTGCTCAGTAGCGCCGTTTTCGGCGGTCGCGTTCTCGGCGGTGTTCCCGGTGGCGTTCCCGGCGGCGTTCCCGGCGTCGCTCACAGCGCGCCCACAATTCGGGCGAGGAGCGCACTGATCGTGGACTCGGCGTTTTTACCGGCCTCGATGACTTCTTCGTGGCTCAGCGGGGTCTTCTGGATGCCCGCGGCAAGGTTGGTGATGAGCGACATCCCGAGAATCTCCATTCCGGCCTGGCGTGCGGCAATCGCCTCGAGGGCGGTCGACATTCCCACGATGTGCCCTCCGATGGCCTTGGCCATCTGCACTTCGGCCGGAGTCTCATAGTGCGGGCCGCGGAACTGCGTGTATACCCCCTCATCGAGGGCTGGCTCGATCTCGCGAGCGAGGTTACGCAGGCGCAGCGAGTACAGGTCGGTCAGGTCGACAAACGTCGCCCCCTCGAGAGGAGAGTCCGCAGTGAGGTTGATGTGGTCGCTGATCAGAACGGGGGTTCCCGGCGTCCAGGTCTCGCGAATGCCGCCGGCACCGTTGGTGAGGATCATGACGGATGCTCCGGTCGCAGCCGCCGTGCGCACACTGTGCACAACGCGACGCACGCCGTGGCTCTCGTAGTAGTGGGTGCGGGCACCGATGATGAGGGCGCGCTTGCCGGAGGGCAGCAGCACCGAACGCAGGGTTCCCACGTGGCCCTCGAGGGCAGGCTTGCTGAAGCCGGTGATCTCCGTCGCCGGAATCGTCGCCGTGGTCTCACCAATGAGGTCGGCGGCTTTAGCCCATCCGCTGCCAAGGGTCAGGGCGATGTCGTGATGCTCAACACCCGTCTTCTCGGCGATGTCTGCGGCGGCTTGGGCGGCAATCGCGAACGGGTCTGCGGCGGGGTCATCAAGCGGATGTGCAAAGTTCTGGGTCGACATCCGTCCACTCTATTCGGCAGAGCGCTGGTGTCTGGCATCAATACGGGGGAGGGGCGGGGTCGTTGTGGGGCTGAGGCCGAGTCGAGGTGCAAGGTGAGGTCGGGTTGATGTCGAGTCGAGGCCGAGTGGAGGTGCGAGGTGAGGTCGGGTTGATCTCGAGTCGAGGTGCGAGGTGCGGGGGCGGATGCTTCGGGCCGCAGCCGTTGTGCTCGCCCGGGGCATCCATCGATCCACCGCCCGGCATGCCCAAGGGCAACCGTTTTATGCCACAAGTGTCGGATAAAACCAGGTGCAATCTCGCCCCATGGCCGCGTAAACACAGGGACCGGCACCACCCGCACGCCTCAGTTTGGACTCGGCATCCACACAGGGAACAATGGGCGTTATGGCCTATGAGTTCGAGCGCAAGCAACGAATCGTTATCGTCGGCGGGGGGCCAGGAGGGTACGAAGCTGCACTCACCGGCGCTCAGCTCGGTGGCGAAGTAACCCTGATCGAACGCGTTGGCGTTGGCGGATCCGCGGTACTCACCGATGTTGTCCCCTCGAAGACGCTGATTGCGACGGCGGAAGCCACAATGTCGATCGGCGAAGCGGCCGATCTGGGTGTGCAATTCTTTACGCGGTCAGACTCCGGACGCCCCGTGCGCCCCGAGGTCACCGTCAACTTCTCTGCGGTGAACGCCCGCCTGTTGCGTCTCGCGCGCCAGCAGTCCGAAGACATGAAGGCCCAGCTGATGAAGTCGGGTGTGCGCATCATCCAGGGTGAGGGCCGCCTCGATGGACCCCAACGTGTCATCGTCTCCACCGCGAAGGGCTCTAAGGGCACCGACTTCGACGAGCTCGATGCCGACACCATTGTGCTGTCGGTGGGCGCCAGCCCGCGCGTTCTGCCGTCCGCGATGCCCGATGGCGAACGTATCCTCACCTGGACGCAGCTCTACACACTCACCGAAGCCCCCGAGCACCTCATTGTGGTCGGATCGGGTGTGACCGGTGCCGAGTTCGCCTCCGCGTACACCGCGCTCGGCTCGAAGGTCACTCTGATTTCCAGTCGCGACCAGGTTCTGCCAGGGTCTGATGCTGATGCCGCGCGCGTGATTGAAGACGTGTTTAAGCGCAACGGTATGACCGTTCTCTCGAAGAGCCGCGCCGACTCGGTTGTGCGCACCTCTGACGGGGTGCGTGCCACTCTCGCCGACGGACGTGTTGTCGACGGCTCGCACTGTCTTATGGCCGTGGGTGCCGTTCCCAACACTGCGGGGATCGGTATCGAAGAAGCCGGCGTGCAGCTCACAGAGGGTGGCCACGTGCGTGTCAACCGCGTTGCGCGTACGTCCGTTCCGTCGATCTATGCCGCGGGTGACTGCAGCGACTTCCTTCCCCTGGCTTCCGTGGCGTCGATGCAGGGTCGTACGGCGATGCTGCATGCAATGGGGGATGCCGTGAACCCCACCGAACTTCGCAATGTCACCTCCAACATCTTCACCAACCCCGAAATCGCGACCGTCGGCTGGAGCCAGCAGCAGATCGAAGACGGAATCGCGCAGGGCGAGATCTACAAACTGCCGCTCTCGCAGAACCCGCGCGCGAAGATGATGGGTGTGAAGGACGGTTTTGTGAAACTGTTCGCCCGCACCGGCAGTGGCACGGTGATTGGTGGAGTGATTGTGGCACCGCGTGCGTCCGAGCTCATTCTGCCGATTGCGTTGGCCGTGGAGCACCGTCTGAACGTTGACCAGCTCGCTCGCGCGTTCTCGGTGTACCCGTCGCTGACGGGCAGCATCACGGATGCGGCGCGTGCCATGCACATCGTCAACTAGCACATCGTCAACTAGCGGGAGTCGCTCTGGATCAGCTCGCTGCTGTCTGCGGCGTTGTTATCCACAGTTTTCGAATGACGGCTGAATCGTTCGCCGTCCAGCGATGAGTATTGCGGTGTGACGAACTCATCCCGTTCCCCGGCATACGGGGTGGGTTCGTCCCTTCCTCCGTGACACGGTGGGTCGGCGTCGAGAGCGAGGGTACCGACGACCCCGCGATAGTGCGCAGCAACTATTCCGCGATGTTGAGCAGCAACCACCCGTAAGTAGCGACTATCCCGCGATGTCGGGCAGCGACTACCCCGCGATGTTGAGAAGCAGGTGACCCGATGACACGGTAGAACCCACCGCAGCGTTGAGGCTACCCACAACACCGTCTTTGTGGGCGGTGATGGGCTGTTCCATCTTCATGGCCTCAAGAACCAGCATCAGGTCGCCCTTGACGACGTGATCGCCTTCTTCCACAACGAGCTTGACGATAGTGGCCTGCATGGGTGCCTTCACGGAATCACCCGTCACCGAGCTCACCACTCCGGCAGCGTGCCGGCGAGGCGCAGGCGCTGCGGCAGCGGTCCCGCTGAACGGCAGAAGTGTGGTGGGCAGTGACACCGCGATGCGCTTGCCGTCGACTTCAACAACAACGTTGTGTCGGGATGCCGGGGCGGGACTGTCTTCGAGCGATCCACTCCACTGCTCGATGTCGTTCTCGAACTCAGTCTCGATCCAGCGGGTGTAGATCGAGAACGGCTCCGAGATAAACGCGGGGTCGCGGACGATCTTGCGGTGGAACGGCAGAACGGTCGGAAGCCCGAGAACCTCGAACTCGTCGAGCGCACGACGGGCACGCTCCAGCGCATCCTGGCGGGAGGAGCCGGTCACAATGAGCTTGGCCAGCAGGGAGTCGAAGGCGCCGCTGATGACGTCGCCACCGGTGACACCACTGTCGACGCGAACGCCGGGTCCACCGGGAACCTTGAGCACGTGCACGGTTCCGGGAGCAGGCATAAAGCCGCGGCCCGGGTCTTCACCGTTGATACGGAACTCGAAGGAGTGGCCGCGCGGCTTGGGGTCGTCGTAGTCGAGTAGTCCACCCTCGGCGAGGCGGAACTGCTCGCGCACCAGGTCGATGCCGGTGACCTCTTCGGAGACGGGGTGCTCCACCTGCAGGCGGGTGTTGACCTCGAGGAATGAGATGGTGCCGTCCTTGGCAACGAGGAACTCGCAGGTTCCCGCACCGACGTAGCCAACCTCGCGGAGGATCGCCTTAGAGGAGGAGTACAGCGCCGCGTTCTGCTCGTCAGTGAGGAACGGTGCGGGTGCTTCTTCGACAAGTTTCTGGTGGCGACGCTGCAGCGAGCAGTCGCGGGTAGAAACAACAACAACGTTGCCGGCGGAGTCCGCGAGGCACTGGGTCTCGACGTGGCGCGGCTGGTCGAGGTACTTCTCCACAAAACATTCACCACGGCCGAAGGCGGCGATGGCCTCGCGGGTCGCGGACTCAAACAGCTCGGGAATCTCTTCACGGGTGCGGGCGACCTTGAGACCACGTCCACCTCCACCGAATGCAGCTTTGATCGCGACGGGCAGTCCGTGCAGGTCAACAAAATCGAGGACTTCGGATGCTCCGGACACAGGGTTCAATGTGCCGGGAGCCAATGGCGCCCCGACCTTCTCCGCGATGTGGCGGGCTGACACCTTGTCGCCAAGTTTTTCGATGGCATCGGCGGACGGGCCGATCCAGATCAGTCCAGCGCCGATGACGGC
>Ga0247807_10000260_pt1 | contig 34888 bp, 34 predicted proteins | sample UWRJL074202C1_FD_179931 | JGI IMG/M metagenome (GOLD analysis project Ga0247807, IMG submission 179931) | Plant litter microbial communities from Arlington Agricultural Research Station in Wisconsin, United States - UWRJ-L074-202C-1 | ecosystem: Environmental > Terrestrial > Plant litter >...
AGCCCCCGATCATGAGAGTCCCGGCATCCGATACTCGGCTCTCCTCGGGAAACAGCTCGATGAGGTCGGTGCCGGTGGTCTGGCGCGAGGAGGCTGAAGTCACGGGGATCCTTGGGTGAGGGCCACGGCGTCTCGATGGGCCGTGGCGCGATGTACCCCGAGTTTGCGGCATCCTCCGTGTGCAGTCTTTGGCTGTTCCTCTACACTTGGCCGACTGCCATTGTCTGAATGGCTAAAGAAAGTGGGATTACTGACGTGCCCACCGATGATTCGACTCTCTCCCTCACAGAGCTCATGCACACGCTCGGGACCCCGCTAATGCGCTCGCTCACGGATTCGAACCGCCTCGAGCGTCCTACCGGCGGCCCAGCCTTCTACGACAGGCTCGATGAGCTCCCGGGTTCCGCGGGTGGCATCCTCTTGCTGCCCGGAATCGATGTGTCATCTCCCGTCGCGCTGGATGCCATCACCGCGGCATCTAGCCACGGCTACAGTGCGGTTGTCATCAAGCTCAGAGAAGCGTCGCCCCAGCGCGCAATCGCTGCGGCCGACGACGGTGCCGTCGCCCTCCTCGCCGTCGCGGATGACGCTTCGTGGAGCCATCTTGCCGACCTCATCACCTCGGTGATGCGCAATCGCTCGATCGCCTCATCCCTCTCAGAACCGAACGGCGGAGACCTCTTCACTCTGGCCAACGCCATCGCGGCCGCGGCCGGAGGTGCAGTGGCAATTGAAGACATCGAGCAGAACGTGCTCGCGTACTCGAACCTCGACCAGCCCATCGACTCCTTACGACGAGACGGAATTCTGGCGAGGCAGGTGCCGGATCTCGCGAAGCACAAAGAGCAATACCGCACAGTCATGCTCACGCCCGGAGTCGTTCGATTCGAGCGCGACCCCAGCGACGGAGAGGCCGCAAGAATTGCCGCCGCTGTGCGTGCAGGCAAGGAAGAACTGGGATCGATCTGGATCATCGACGCGAGTGACGACTTCGGCGCGGATGCCGAACACGCTCTTCTCGACGCCACGCGGCTCGCCGCCATCCACCTGTTGCAGGCCAGGAACTCGCTCAATCTCGAACGGCAGCTCCGACGAGAGTGGCTGCGCTCCGTCTTCGAAGGCGCCGCGGCGTTCGGGCGCACGGCAGCGCGGGCAGGAGTTGTCTCCGACCTTCCTTCCATCGTCGTCGGTTTCACGTTCGTCTCCGACGACTCGGAAACCCAGCCGCTTCCGAGCATGCTCCTGTCGGTTATCGAGCGATACTGCGCCGTGTTCCAGGCCAACATCACTGGTGTTTCTCTCGGAGCAGTGACCTACATCCTCATCCCCGCAGTCCACGACTCCGGTCTCGCCACTCGCATTGCAGCCGGCGCGGCCTCTGCCGTGCTCGCGCAACTCGGCGAGCCTGTGCTCGTCGGAATTAGTTCTCCCCGGATCGGCACTGAGCTCATTGCGGGTCTGCGCCGCGAGGCTGATGAAGTACTCAGCGTGCTGAGCGAGGTGAGCGGGATGCCTGAACTCGCCCACGCTAAAGACGTGCGGCCTCAATTGCTGCTCTTGCACCTCGCGCGCGAGCTCGACGCCAATCCACGCCTGCGGCATCCGGGCGTCGCAGCTCTGCTCGATCACGACGACCGCAAGGGCACGGAATACCGGGAGAGCCTCACCGCCTACTTCGACGAGGGCGGAAACATAGGCAAGGCCTCAACGCGACTCACTGTGCACCCCAACACCCTTCGGTATCGACTCAAGCACGCTGACGAACTCTTTGTTCTCAACCTGGACGACCCCGACGAACGCCTCACCATCTGGCTGGAGCTGAGATTGGCGCAGGCTCGTTAGCGCGCTCGCACGACCCGCTTCTCGTCCCAGACCGGCTCATTCGACTCGTAGACCCTGCCGTCGCTTCCGAACACGAGATAGCGGTCGAAGCTCCGCGCAAACCAGCGGTCGTGGGTGACGGCGAGCACCGTCCCCTCGAAGCGCTCAAGCGCTTGCTCTAACGCTTCCGCCGAGACGAGGTCGAGGTTGTCGGTGGGCTCGTCGAGCAAGAGCAGCGTCACCCCGCTGAGTTCAAGAAGCAGAATCTGCAGCCGTGCTTGCTGCCCACCGCTCAGCGATTCGAAGGTCTGCTCCGCGCCCTCGACAAGTCCGTAACGATCAAGCGCACGGCTCGCGGCCTCTCGCGCGAGACCGGCACGGTTGTCGTCGCCGCGATGCAGGATGTCGAGCAGGGTACGGCCCAACAGCTCGGGATGCTGGTGCGCTTGCGCGAACCAGCCGGGCACGACGCGCGCGCCCAGCTTGGCGCGACCCGTGTGGGGAACAGGCTCGAGAGTCTCCCCCACGCTCGTGAGGTGTTCCTTCTCGGGAACAGTCCCTCCGCCCGCGAGCAATCGCAGGAAGTGGGACTTGCCGGAACCGTTCGATCCGAGCACCGCGACCCGTTCGCCGAACCACACCTCGAGGTCGAATGGAGCCATGAGCCCGGTCATCTCAAGTTGTTCGCACACGACTGCGCGGTTGCCCGTGCGCGCTCCCCTTAACCTCATCTGCAGATCCTGGTCGAGCGGACGCTCCTGCGGTGGCCCGATCTGCTCGAACTTCTTGAGTCTCGTGAGCGCGGCCTGGTATCGGCTCGCGAAGGAGTCCATCGCTGTCGCTCGCACCTTGAGGTTGGCGACGAGCGTTTTGAGCTTCGCGTGCTGCTCGTCCCAGCGACGCTTGAGCTCGTCGAGGCGCGCCATCCGCGCATCCCGCGCCTCGTGGTAAGTCGTGAAACTGCCGCCGTGAGTCCAGACGGTGTTGCCCGCGGCCCCCACCTCGACCGTGATAATGCGGTCGGCCGCTCGGGCGAGCAATTCGCGATCGTGACTCACGAGCAGCACGGTTTTGGGTGTCGCGCGCAGCGCCTCCTCCAGCCACCGTTTACCTGGCACGTCGAGGTAGTTGTCGGGCTCGTCGAGCAGCAGCACTTGCTCGGGTCCCCGCAGCAGCGCTTCGAGCACAAGGCGTTTCTGCTCGCCACCCGACAGCGTGTTGATCTCGCGGTACTTCGCGCGCTCGTAAGGGATGCCGAGGGCCTTCGTCGTGCAGGTATCCCAGACGGTCTCATGCTCGTAGCCGCCCGCGTCGGCGTAGTCACCGATAGCGGTGGCGTAGCTCAACTGGTTTTCGGTCGTGTCATTCTCGATGAGCGCGAGCTCAGCCGCATCCAGAGCGAGTGATGCGGCACGAATGGCTGCGGGCGCGACCGAGACGAGCAGGTCGTGCACCGTCGACGCGTCGCGCACATGGCCGACGAACTGATCCATGACCCCGAGACCGCCGTCGATCGAGATCGCACCGGCATCGGGCTTGAGCTCGCCCCGGATAATGCGCAACAACGTCGACTTGCCCGCACCGTTGGCGCCAATCAGCGCGCTCGTCTTGCCGTCGCCCACGCGGAACGACACCTCGTCGAGAAGAACGCGGCCGTCCGCGAGTGTGTACGTGACGCCGTTAACGTCGATGAAGCCCATGATGTTGCCTGCCCTGGATGCCGTGAAGCTGCCGATGGGCAGCCGACCAGACTACAGGGTGGCGGCGGCTTAGCTAGCGACGGTAGTTGGGCGCCTCGACGACCATCTGGATGTCGTGGGGGTGCGATTCCTTGAGGCCCGCGGCAGTGATGCGCACGAACTTGCCCTTGTGGCGCAGCTCCTCGATGGTGCGAGCTCCCGTGTAGAACATCGACTGGCGCAGTCCGCCAAGCAGCTGGTACACGACCGAGCCGACCGGTCCCCGGTAGGGAACCTGACCTTCGATGCCCTCAGCGATGAGCTGCTCATCGCTCGGCACATCAGCCTGGAAGTAGCGGTCACGCGAATACGAGGTCTTCTTGCCGCGGGTCTGCATTGCGCCGAGCGAACCCATACCGCGGTAGCCCTTGAACTGCTTGCCGTTGATGAAGATCAGGTCGCCGGGGCTCTCGTCGGTTCCCGCGAGAAGTGATCCGAGCATGACGGTCTCGGCACCGGCGACGAGCGCCTTCGCGATGTCACCCGAGTACTGTAGCCCGCCGTCGGCGATGACGGGAACGCCCGCCTCGCGAGCGGCGAGCGATGCCTCGTACACGGCCGTGACCTGCGGAACACCAACGCCAGCAACGACGCGGGTCGTGCAGATCGAGCCGGGACCAACGCCCACCTTCACGGCGTCAGCGCCCGCGTCGATGAGTGCCTGCGCACCCGAGCGTGTCGCGACGTTGCCGCCGATCACGTCGATCTTGTCGAACGTCGGGTCCGTCTTGATCCGCCGGATCATGTCGAGCACTCCCGCAGAGTCACCGTTGGCGGTGTCGACAACGATGACGTCGACTTCTGCATCACGCAGCGCCTGCGCGCGTTCCCACGCGTCGCCGAAGAAACCGATCGCGGCGCCAACACGCAGGCGACCCTCGTCATCCTTCGTCGCGTTCGGGTACTTCTCGGTCTTCTCGAAGTCCTTCACGGTGATGAGGCCGCGCAGCTTGCCCTGCTCGTCAACGAGCGGCAGCTTCTCGATCTTGTGCTGCGCGAAGATCGCGACGGCGCTGTCTGGGTCGATGCCGACGCGAGCCGTGATGAGAGGGGTCTTCGTCATGACATCGCGCACGAGCGTCGTGTCCTTCTCGAAGGGCGAAACGAAGCGCATGTCTCGGTTGGTGATGATGCCCACGAGGGTGCCGTCAGCCTCGACGACAGGAACACCAGAGACACGGAACTGGCCACAGAGCTTGTCTACGTCGCCGACGGTCGCATCCGGGGTAGTCGTGATCGGGTTCGTGATCATGCCCGATTCGCTGCGCTTGACCTTGTCAACGTACGCCGCCTGGTCTGCGATCGAGAGATTGCGGTGCAGGATGCCGATGCCACCGTTGCGGGCCATGGCGATCGCCATGCGGCTCTCGGTCACGCTATCCATTGCCGCCGAGAGCAACGGAGATGCTACGCGGATGCGACGGGTCAGCCTCGAGCTGGTGTCAGCCTCACTCGGGATCACGTCGGTGTGGCCAGGCAGCAGCATGACGTCGTCGTACGTAAGTCCAATAAAACCGAACGGGTCTGGCTGGTCCATGAGGTCCCCTGAGAGAAATGCGAGAAGAGCAATAGCGGCCCGGATGCCACATCGAAACCGGTACTCAATATTAACCGAGTAGGCCGCCGGGTATTCCACCCGCATAATGGTCGAATCAGAATCGTGTCCCTTCCGAAACACAAGGGACACAAACTGTGAGTATCGTCAAGGCCGACGGTGCGCCAGAACTCGCGGGATTGAGATAAATCCGGCTGGTCCCGTATGTGGAGGTTCCGTGGAATTGGTTAAAGGTAGGCGTAGATTGCGCCCCTTGATACTGCTGTTTGTCGCGCTGATGGCCAGCCTCACCTTTGTTGGGGGGATATCAGCACAAGCCGACGAGGTCGGCACAGACGAGTACGACTACATCTTCAGCGGCAACGTCAAGTTCGACGACAAGCCCCTCGAAGATGTGCTCATCACCGTCAGCGGAAACGGCTACGAAGCCGAGGTTGAGACTGACGCCGACGGAAAATGGAAGGTTGGCGTGCCCGAGAAGGCCGCCTACACCATCACTCTCGATGAGTCGACCCTGCCCAAGGGCGTCATCGTCGCCGAGGGCGGAGCATCCATCGAGGCCGAGTTCGCACTCACCAGCAACAAGAGCGTCAACTTCTTCCTGGGTGAGGGCGTGCGGGTCACGACGAGTTTCGTCGACCAGTTCGTCGAACGACTCTTCAACGGGTTGAACTTCGGCCTGCTCCTTGCCCTCGCCGCCATCGGGCTCTCCCTCATCTTCGGAACGACGGGCCTGAACAACTTTGCTCATGCGGAGATGGTCACGTTCGGGGCCTTGATGACACTGACCTTCGGTGTGATCTTGGGGTGGCCGATCTGGATCGCGCTCATCCTCGCGATAGCGCTCACTGCACTCTTCGGATTCACCGCGGACGCGCTGCTGTGGAAGCCGTTGCGCAAGAAGGGCGTCGGCCTCGTACCGATGATGATCGTGAGCATCGGTCTCTCTCTCGCATTGCGTTACCTCTACCAGTTCTTCTTCGGCGGCGGCACAAGCCAGTTGCCCGGTGCATCTGGTGGCGCAACGTCGCTCGTGCTCGGCCCGATTAAGCTCTCGTTCATCGACATAGCGAGCATGGGCATCAGCATCGTCGTGCTCCTGGCTGTTGCGTTCTTCCTACTGCGCACGCGCATCGGTAAGGCCACGCGCGCCGTGTCGGACAACCCCAGCCTTGCGGCCGCGAGCGGTATCGACGTTGACCGCGTCATCCGCATCGTGTGGATAATCGGTGGAGCCCTCGCCGGCCTTTCCGGAATCCTGTGGGCCTACTTCCGCCCAGGCGTCAGCTGGGACATGGGCTTCCAGATCCTTCTGCTGATCTTCGCCGCGGTGACCCTCGGTGGCCTCGGCACCGCGTTTGGCGCCCTCATCGGCTCGCTCGTGGTCGGCTTGTTCGTGGAAATCTCGACGCTGTGGATTCCGTCTGACATGAAGTATGTCGGCGCCCTCGTCATCCTCATTCTCGTCCTGCTCTTCCGACCACAGGGCATCCTGGGTCGCAAAGAGAGAATCGGTTAGGAGTCGTCATGATCGACTGGTATCTCATCTTTTCCAATGCCGCGCAGGAAATCATCAGTCCCACCACCGCCGCGTACGCGCTTGCCGCTCTTGGTCTCGCGCTGCACTTCGGTTTCACGGGGCTCCTGAACTTCGGCCAAGCAGGCTTCATGGCGCTCGGCGCCTACGGGTTCGCAATCGCTACTCTCACGTTCGAGTTCCCGGTGTGGGCGGCCTTCCTCACCGGAGTCGGAGCGTCGGTTATCTTCGCGCTGATTCTCGGCATCCCGACTCTGCGATTGCGGGCGGACTATCTCGCGATCGTCACGATCGCTGCCGCTGAGATCTTGCGCCTGGTGTTCACGACCAACACCTTCGAGCCCGTCACGGGATCCGCCAACGGTCTGCAGGGGTACAAGGGTGGGTTCGCTGCACTCAACCCCATCCCCGAGGGCAAGTACGGCTTCGGCCCGTTCGTCTATAACGAGTACGACTGGTGGGTGCGCATCGTTGGATGGGCCGTCGTCGCAATCGCGGCTCTCATCGTCTGGCGCTTGATCAAGAGCCCATGGGGTCGAGTCATCAAGGGTATTCGTGAAGACGAGGATGCCGTGCGCGCCCTCGGCAAGAACGTCTACTTCTACAAGATGCAGTCGCTCATCATCGGTGGTGTTCTCGGCTCGGTCGCCGGCATGATCTTCATCCTGCCTCGCGCTGTCGTCCCGTCGAACTTCCAGACCTCGCTGACCTTCTTCATCTACGCGATTCTGCTGCTCGGAGGCGCTGCGACGGTGCTCGGTCCGATCATCGGATCGATCATCTTCTGGGTGTTGCTCTCGTTCTTCTCGGGATTCATCGCCCGCGCCGTCGAGGCCGGCTGGCTGCCCTTCATGTCAAGCGTTCAGGCGGGCCAGGTGCGCTTCATTCTCGTTGGAGTGGCGATCATGTTAATAGTCATCTTCAGACCGCAGGGCATCTTCGGAAACAGAAAGGAGCTGGCTTTTGTCAAGTAGCGCTCCGTCGGGCAGTAAGCCCGTCAAATCAACCGACCTGCACATTGGAGAGGCCGCTCCCGGCGTCGCCAAGCGGGATCCGATCATCGTGGCTGACGGCATCCGCCGCACCTTCGGTGGCCTCACCGCCGTCGACGTGGATCATCTCGAGGTTCCGCGCGGCGCGATCACGGCGCTCATCGGTCCGAACGGTGCAGGCAAGACGACCCTGTTCAACCTGCTGACGGGCTTTGACAAGCCCGACGAGGGCTCGTGGACGTTCGATGGCAAGTCCATCGGTGCCGTCCCCGCGTTCAAGGTCGCACGCATGGGTCAGGTTCGCACTTTCCAACTGACCAAGGCGCTCGGGCTTCTGAGCGTGCTTGACAACATGAAGCTCGGCGCGAAGGGGCAGAAGGGTGAGAGCCTGGCTCGCGCTCTCTTCCCCTGGATCTGGCGCAAGCAAGAGGAAGAGATCGAAGCGAGGGCGATGGACATCCTCGCGCGCTTCAAGCTCGACGCGAAGGTCGACGACTACGCGGCGAGCCTCTCCGGCGGCCAGCGCAAGCTGCTTGAAATGGCTCGAGCGCTCATGAGTGAACCCACGCTCGTGATGCTCGACGAGCCCATGGCGGGCGTGAACCCCGCGTTGACGCAGTCGCTGCTCGAGCACATCCTCGACCTCAAGACCCAGGGCATGACCGTGCTGTTCGTCGAGCACGACATGCACATGGTTCGCCACATCGCCGACTGGGTGATCGTCATGGCCGAAGGAAAGGTCGTCGCAGAAGGCGACCCGCACACGGTCATGCAGAACCAGGCCGTCATTGACGCCTACCTCGGTAGCCACCACGACCAGGACCTCGGGGAGACCGAGTCCGAGCACGTCGAAGCCATGAAGGAGCTCCTGGAAGACGATGACGACAACTAGCCCCACCCCAGCCCCCACGCCCACGGAGACCCGCGAGCTGGTTGTTCACGTCGATAACGTGACTGCTGGCTATCTGCCGGGCGTCAACATCCTTAACGGATGCTCGCTCACCGCGCACAAAGGCGAGCTCGTCGGCATCATCGGCCCCAACGGCGCGGGAAAGTCCACTCTCCTCAAAGCCATCTTCGGTCTCGTCAAGGTGCGCGAGGGAACCATCAATCTCTACGGGGATGACATCACCAACCTCAAGGCGAACAAGCTCGTCTCGAAGGGTGTCGGATTTGTTCCGCAGACCAATAACGTGTTCCCCACGTTGACGATCCAGGAAAACCTCGAGATGGGGCTCTACCAGCGCCCCAAGGAACTCAAGGAACGCCTCGAGTTCGTGTCTGACATCTTCCCTGAGCTGCAGAAGCGTCTCGGCCAGCGTGCTGGTTCGCTCTCCGGTGGTGAGCGTCAGATGGTCGCCATGAGCCGCGCGCTCATGATGGGCCCGCACGTGCTTCTGCTCGACGAACCCTCCGCTGGCCTCTCCCCCGTGCGCCAGGATGAGGCATTCCTTCGTGTGAAGGAGATCAACAAGGCCGGCGTTACGACGATCATGGTCGAGCAGAACGCCAAGCGCTGCCTGCAGATCTGTGACCGCGGTTACGTGCTCGACCAGGGTCGGGATGCCTACACCGGCACCGGACGCGAACTGCTCAACGACCCGAAGGTCATCGGCCTGTACCTCGGTACCCTCGGCGACGACTAGCTAGACCCGTTCCGCGAAAGAGCCCCGGCCTTCTGGCCGGGGCTCTTTGCGTTGTCGGCTTCCCCCTCGGTCCGACGGATGTCGTCACGGGGATACCAAATGAAGGAGATCTCGGACGAGGGGGCCGCCCATCCGCAGGAAGCTGTGAGAGGAGACCGGTTTCTCCTTCATTTCGGTGATGGCTCCCGACTCGATGCCGCATTTACCCAGCGAGGGTCGGCAGACACAGTCGATTGAGCCTGAGAGCGCTCTCTGCGCCGCCGTGAGCGCCGCACGGACGGAGAATGCATCCGAGTGTGCCCGGGCACACAAAAGGGCCCCGACCGAAGCCGGGGCCCTTCTTGAGCTAATCAGCTAACTAGTTGATTCGCTCGTAGGTGTTGTCATCCTTGTACTGGAAGATACCGATGGTCGCCTCAGTCGGGTCACCGTTCTCGTCGAACGTGATCGGGCCGGAGGGGCCGTCGTAGTCAACAACGTCGCCAGCGATGATCGCCGCAGCCGCGTCCTTGAACGTGGTGAACTTCTCGCCGGGGTTGTCGCCGCCACCAGAGACTTCCTGGAGCTTCTCGGCGAGCTTGGTACCGTCCGTCGAGTTGGCAGCAAGTGCGGCCAGCGCGACGAGGATGGTGGCGTCGTACGACTCGGATGCGTAGCTGAAGTCAGCCAGGTCGGGGTCGACCTCGAGCAGGCGCTCGCGGAAGTCATCCTCGATTGCCGGGCCGGGCAGCGTACCCTTCGAGCCGGCAACGAGGCCGGGAGCGAAGTCTGCGCTGTAGTCAGCCAGGTTTCCGTCGACGAAGTAGAGCTGGCTGCCGGGGTAGCCAGCACCGACGAGAGCCGGAACAACAACCTTGGCCTGGTCGAAGGTGATAACCGCGATGGCGTCAGGGTTAGCTGCCGTCAGCGTGGAGATCTGAGCGTCGAAGCTCGTGTCGCCCTCGTTGAAGAGTGCCTCAGCAACAACCTCGCCGCCAGCGCCTTCGTAGGTTTCGGTCAGAGCGGCCGCGAGACCGGTTCCGTATGCGTCGTTGAGAACGAGCAGGCCGAGAGTGGCCGCGCCGTCTTCAGCGATCAGGTTTCCGAGAACCTCACCCTGGAGCAGGTCCGAGGGAGCGGTGCGGAAGTAGAGACCGCTGTCGTCGTAGTCGGTGAAGTCCGGCGACGTGTTGGCCGGGGAGATCTGAACAACGCCGGCGCCAGTGATCTGGTCGATGACGGTGAACGAAACACCGGACGATGCAGCACCGATGATCGCCGAGACATCCTGCGAGAGGAGGTCGGTGACCGAAGTGGTTGCGGTGTCGGTCGTGGTGTCACCCGAGTCGCGGAAGACTGCGTCGACCTTGATGCCGAGGTTGGCGTCGTTGATGTCGTTGACAGCGAGCTGCACACCGGCTTCTTCGGGCGGGCCGAGGAATGCGAGTGCACCAGACTGCGGCAGGATGGTGCCGATCTTCAGCGTGAGGTCTTCACGGGGGCCGGTGGTCTCTTCGGGCGCTGCCGGTGCGGCACAGCCACTCAGAACGAGTGCGCTGACTCCGAGGACTGCTGCGCCGCCCAGAATCGCCTTAAGGGACCGCGAGCGCGAGGCCTTAGCCTTCACGAATACGCTCATGTTGCTCCTTGCATTTGAATGTGAATGGGTTTGCTCAGATTAATGAGCATTCTGCAAAGTTAGGGCCACGACGGTTCGGACACAATACGTTGGCGTTACAGCCATGTAACACAGCTAAATCGTTACCAAACTTGATCTACATGATGGGTCCCCGTTCGGGGGCCACCGATGCGCTAGCGAGCCGGTCGCTGTCGCGATTCGTGCCGCACCATGTCAAAGGTGAGCAGTGCGAGGGCAACCCAGACGATCCCGAAGCCGATCCACCGCTCGAGGGGCATCTGCTCGTGGAGCACGAAAACGCCGACAAGCAGCATGAGGATCGGCGCGAGGTACTGGACGAGGCCGAGGTAGACGAGCGGAAGCCGGCGCGCAGCGGCGGCAAATAATATGAGCGGCGTCGCAGTCGCGACACCGAGGCTAAGGATAAGAACCGTCTGCCCGGCACCGTGACTGCCGAGGGCGAGGCCGGTGGTCTGAGCAATGACGACAAGCGCGATGATCGCGGCGGGAGTGAGAACCGCAGTCTCAACGGTGAGCCCACCGATCGCATCCACCGCGGCCCCCACGCGCTTCTTCACGAGTCCATAGAGACCAAAGCTGAAAGCGAGCGCAAGCGAAATCCAGGGAAAAGTCCCATACCCGATGGCGAGCACGAGCACGGCTATGCCGCTGATGCCGATCGCAACCCACTGCATGGGACGGAGGCGTTCCTTCAGGAAAAACACCCCGAGGAGCACAGTGACGATGGGATTGGTGAAGTAACCGAGGGATGCTTCGACGACGTGATCGGCAAGCGTCGCGTAGATGAAGACGAGCCAGTTGATGAGGATGAACACGCTCGCGGCCGTGAGAGTGATCATGGCCGTGCGGTTGCGCAGGATCGCCCAGAGTCGCGCCCATCCCCTCGTAACCGTGACGAGGACGGCACAGAAAACGAGCGAGAGCACGATGCGCCACGCGACGATCTCGGGTGCTGTCGCACCGATGATCGAGACGAACAGGATCGGCAGGAACCCCCACAGCACATAGGCCGCGGTGGCGAAGGCTAGCCCGCTGCCCGAGACTCTGGAGGGCGCAGGGGTGTTCACTATGTCAGCCTACGGGTCACCCACACGCAACAAGGCCCGGTGGCAGAACCACCGGGCCTTGTTGGCAGAAACTCACCGAAGCGAGCATCAGACTTTCTTGAGGTACTAGCGCACCACGATCGCGAGCACGTCGCGCGCGGACAGAACGAGCAGGTCCTCGCCGCCGTACTTGACCTCGGTTCCGCCGTACTTGGAGTAGATGACCTTGTCGCCTACAGCGATGTCGAGCGGGACGCGGTTGCCGTTGTCGTCAATGCGACCGGGGCCGACGGCGACAACTTCGCCCTCCTGCGGCTTTTCCTTGGCGGTGTCGGGGATAACAAGACCCGACGCCGTAACCTGTTCTGCCTCGACCTGCTTGATGACGATTCGATCCTCGAGCGGCTTGATGGACACCGACACGGTTGACCTCTTTCTAAAACTTGGGGCTTGGCACACTCCCTATGAGAGTGCCAATCCCACTATAGAGCCTGGCTAGCACTCGATCAATGTGAGTGCCAGATTTTGGGCGCTTGTAGAGGCACGGGATACGGGTACGGTCGAGGGATGGATTCCAGCGAGCTCCGCGAACTGCTGTCAACCGACGGCCTTCGGCTGCTGGACTCGCTGCCGCGGTACGACCAGGCGGCGGATGTCGTGCGCACCGTGTCCGAGCTGCGCAAGGCCGGGCATCCCCCCGCTCTCGTCGCGGCGGTGCTCAGCCAATCTCGTCTGCGCAGTCGCGCGGTCGCCAAGTTCGGGCCATTCGCCGAACGGATGCTCTTCACCGAGGCAGGCCTCGAGCAGGCAACGAGGCTTCAGGTCGCCGCGCAGCACGCCGGCCGGTTTCAGCGCGCTGGGCTCACGCGCGTCGCGGATCTGGGATGCGGGATCGGTGCCGACGCCCTCGCGATGGCCGCCCTCGACCTCGAAGTACACGCAGTCGACCGCGACGAAGTGACCGCGGCCGTCGCCACCTACAACCTCGCGCCCTGGCCGGGTGCCACTGTCTCCGTCGGCGACGCGGAAAACACCGACCTCAGCGGAGTCGATGCGGTCTATCTAGACCCGGCCAGGCGCGACGGGGTGAAGCGCCTCGCGAACCCCTCCGATTGGTCCCCCTCCCTTAACTTCGCGTTTGGGCTCGGCGCCCGGCTGCCCGCTGGCGTCAAGCTCGGTCCGGGCGTCGACCGTGATCTCATTCCCCACGACGCCGAGGCTCAGTGGGTGTCCGTGGGTCGGGATGTCGTCGAACTGGGCGTCTGGACGGGGGCGTTGCAGCGCGAGGGTATCCGGCGGGCCGCACTAGTGATCGGCGATCACGGCACCGCTGAACTCACGGCCGCCGCCGACAGCGAGGATGCGCCGGTCGGCCCGCTCGGAAGCTACGTCTACGAACCAGACGGCGCCGTCATCCGCGCGCGCCTCATCGGCGACCTCGCGAGGTCGCTAGATGCGCGGATGCTGCACGAGCAGATCGCCTACCTGACGGCGGACTCTGCCATCCCGACGCCCTTTGCCACCTGTTTCCACGTCGTCGCCGACCTCGCGCTCGATCAGAAGTCACTCAAGCGCGAACTTGCATCACGAGACATCGGAACTCTAGAAATCAAGAAGCGCGGGGTGGATATCGATCCGGCCGCGTTCAGGTCGACGCTGGGCGCCAAGGGCTCGCAGAGCGCGACGCTCATCCTCACGCGGGTGGGCGGCAAGCGTCGCGCTCTGCTGGTGGAGCGGGTTTAGCGATTCGTTAGTGCGGCGCCCAGGATAAACAGGAACCACAGCAGGCTGAATCCGATCCCGACAAAGCCCGAAATGAGACCCGTCAGCCACATGCTCTTGGCGTATGGCTGGCTCTTGCGAGCCATAAAGCCCAAGATGATTGCGGCAACGGCGGGCAGGAACCCCGCGCTGAACAGCGACAGAAACGCGCCAACGAGACCCGTGATCATGGACGCGATGCTCAGACCCTTGGGCTGCACCGCGCCGTATCCGTACGGCTGCTGCGCATAGGGCTGCTGTCCGTACGCGGGCGGAACGGTGGCTCCGTAAACGGGCGGAACGGGCGTCGCACCGTATCCCGGATGCGGCGCATTCGCCTGGGGAGTGGTGTACGGCGAGACCGGCACGGGCCCGTAGGCGGCGGGAACCTCTGGCGCTGCCGGTGCTGCCGGTGCGTAGTAGTTGGGCGCATCCGGAGCTGCCGGAGGGGCAGGAGGTGCGGTCGGGTCTGCCGGGGGTGCCGCCGGAGGAGCGGGCGGCGAGTACGGCGGGTCGCTCTCGGCGACCGGAGACGCATCCGCGACCGAACGCACTCGAGTCACCTCGTCGATGGAGTCGTCGATCACCGGAGGCTCAGGTGCTGCGGGCGGAGCAGGCGGTGCAGGAGGAGCGGGCGGCGCGGCCGCGGCGGGCGGCTGGTAGCTCGGCGTGTACGTCGGAACATAGGCGTCGGGAGCCGGCTCGATGGGCGGCACTCCCCCAGCACCGGGTGGGGGCGGGGGGATGGGAGGAATGTTGTCTTGTGCCATGTCATCTACTCCTGAGCGTGCATACGAAAGGTGTGCAACCGACTATAACGCGGCCTGAATCCGGGTGACGAGAAGTGTCGAGCTCGTCAGGCCGTTGGCGGCGCTGCGGCAACGAGGCTTTCTTTCGACCCGAGTGAGATCGGTAATCAGAATTGTGGTGCCGGCGATTGGAGCATTCCCCGCGGGGGTGACTACTTAGCAGTCTGAATGCGCTACGCCGTCGCCTGGATCTCGGTTACAGGCAGAGTGGAGTCCGCGCTGAAACTGAGCGCTGACGGGGCTTTGCCCGCCATGATGAGTTGCGATCCGAGGGCCGCGATCATCGCGCCATTGTCCGTGCACAGGCTGAGGGGCGGGATGCGCAACTCGACCGACTGCGCGGCGCACCGCTCCGCAGCCACTTCCCGCACGCGCGCATTCGCGACAACACCGCCGCCGAGAAGCAGTCGCGGAACACCAAGATCGGCGCAAGCCGCGAGCGCTTTCGTCAGAAGAACGTCGACGACCGCTTCGCGGAAGCTCGCCGCGACATCGGCCACGGGAACCTCTGCTCCATTGTCTTGCTCCCGCTCGACCCATCGCGCGACGGCGGTTTTGAGCCCGGAGAACGAGAAGTCGTATCGATGCTTCACGAGGTCTTTCGGCAGGCTGAGTCCGCGAGGGAAGCGGATGGCTTTCGGGTCGCCCCCCACAGCTGCCCTGTCGATCTCGGGTCCGCCGGGATAGGGCAGACCCAGCAAGCGCGCGACCTTGTCGAAGGCCTCGCCAGCCGCATCGTCAATGGTCTCGCCGAGCAGCTCGACATCCGAGACGATGTCCCGCACGAGCAGCAGCGACGTGTGGCCCCCGGAGACGAGAAGGGCGATCGTCGGGTACTCGAGCGGTTCGCTGTCTCCCCCGATCAGGTCGGCACCGACGTGACCGACGAGGTGGTTGACGGCGTAGAGAGGCTTGTCGAGCGACACCGCGAGCGCCTTCGCGGCACCGACACCCACCATGAGCGCGCCCGACAAGCCGGGTCCGCTCGTGACTGCGATGGCGTCGAGCTCGTCGAGAGTCACTCCGGCGTCGGCGATCGCTTGAGTGAGGGCTGGAGTGAGGGCTTCGAGGTGGGCCCGCGCCGCGACCTCTGGCACTACTCCCCCGTAGCGCGCGTGCTCATCCATCGACGAGGCGATGACGTTGGCGAGAAGCTCGGTGCCGCGCACGATCCCGATGCCGGTCTCGTCGCAACTCGTCTCGATACCGAGCACGAGGGGGTCACTGGCGCTCATGCTGGGCTCACCTCGGTGGGCTGGATGGTGTGGCGCATCACGATCGCGTCGACTCCGTCTGGCTGGTAGTAGTTGGGGCGGATGGCGAGTTGTTCGAATCCCAGCGATTCATAGAGCGCCTGGGCGTTGGGGTTGTCTGCTCGCACTTCGAGAAAGAGCTCCGTTGCCCCACGGTCTCGCGCCTCGGCGATGAGGTGCTGCATAAGCACTCGTCCTAGTCCGTGGCGCCGCGCATCCGGAACCACGGCAATGGTCTGGATGTCTGCCTGCGGTTCGCGCAACGGCGCGCGAAGCCCCGCGTAGGCCACGATAACCTCGGGCTCGGCCGTCGGCACCGCGACGACATACAGCCCGTGCCGGTCCTCGAGTTCTGCCTTCATGAGCGGAGCGGACCACGCGTCGTTCTCGAACACCGAGGTCTCGATCGCCATGATGGACTCGAGGTCATCGCCCGTCGCTCGGCGCAGGTGCCACGTCATGCGGTTACTCGCTTGGGTCCAGCGGAGATCGTCACGTCGGGTGAACGCAAGTAGAGCGGCTCGTCGGCAGCAAATGGGCGACTCGCCGCGTACATCGTCTCGGCGAGCATGCCCAGAGCACCAGCCGACACGGTGGCCGCCTCGATCAGACGGTAACTTGCGAAGTCGGTTACGGTGCTGAGTTCGGCAGTCTTGACAAGGTCGGGGCCACTCACGCGAACGGGGAGGCCCGCCGCATCCATCCCCGAGTATGCGGACCAGTAGACCTCGCGCCGTCGAGCATCCGTCGCAACGATCACCGGATCCTGCTGGCCGAACGCGATCGCATCGTGGCTGACAATGGGAATCACGGGCTTGCCCGCGCCCCACGCAAAGCTGCGGGCGGCGGCGATCCCCACGCGGAGGCCGGTGAAAGGGCCCGGGCCCATTCCCGCGACAACCCCTGATAGGTCCGCAACGGCAATGCCCGAGTCTGCGAGGCACGTGGCGATGAGGTCGCCAATGACTTCGGCGTGACGGCGCGTGTCATCCGAATCATGCTGGGCGAGGATGCCGCGTTCCCGGTCGACGACGGCGACGCTCGTGCCAGCCGAGGTATCAATCGCGAGAAGCATCGAGCAACTCCACTCCGGCCCAGCGTTTGCCGTGACCCTCGATTCGTACAGTGCGGGGTTCGACCTCGGCCGACTCGTCCCCGCCGTGCGGTCGATCGATGTCGACGGTGAGCCAGGCATCAGTGATGCCATCCGTGAGGCCGGCTCCCCACTCCATGACCACGATGGACGCCGCGTAGTCGATGTCGAGATCGTCGAGTTCGACGGCGCTACCGAGACGGTAGGCATCCACGTGAACGAGAGGCGGGGCATCCACTCGAGGATGCGTCCTCGCGAGCACGAAAGTGGGACTCGTCACGGTGCCGCGCACGGCGAGCGCTGCACCAATCCCGCGCGTGAGCGTTGTCTTGCCCGCGCCGAGTTCGCCGTTGAGCAGCACAAGATCACCCGCGCGCAGCTCAGCCGCGATGCGAGCGCCGAGCTCGTCCATGGCCTCAGGTGTCTCAATGATGAGCGTCTTCACGGGAGATACCTGCGCTTCACGCGAGGGCCAATGCGGGTGACAATCTCGTAGTTAATGGTGTCGGATGCTTCGGCCCAGTCATCGGCGGACGGCACCCCCGCCGCGGGGTCACCGAACAGCACGGCACGATCGCCCACCGATACCTCGGAGTCACCCACGTCAACGACGATCTGATCCATCGCGACGCGACCCGCTATTCGATAGGTCACGCCGTTGATCGAGACGGGACCGCGTGACGAGGCGTGGCGCGGGATGCCGTCTGCATATCCGAGGGGCACGAGAGCCAAGGTGGTTTCTGCCGGGGTTCGATAGTCGTATCCGTACGACACACCGCTGCCCGCCGCAACCCGCTTGACCGACGCGATGGATGCCGAGAGTTCCATCGCCGGCGTCAGCCCGAGACCCGCCGACGTCGCGTCGCCAAACGGCGAAAGCCCGTAGGTCGAGATTCCCAAGCGCACGAGCCCAAACCGGGCGGCGGGCACCCGAAGAGTTCCCGCGGTCGCGGCGAGGTGGACGAGTTCGGGATCGAGACCTGCGACGGATGCCGCGGCGAGCGCCTCGGCGAAATCTGCCGCCTGCGCGTTGTCCTCGTCCTCGTTCGTGTTGGAGAGGTGGCTCCACACACCTCGGACCACAATTCGCCCGGCGCGCTCGTGAGCGGCCGCCGTTTCGAAGAACTCGGCCCAGTCATCCCGAGCCGCTCCGTTGCGAGAGAGTCCGGTGTCAACCTTGAGCTGCACGTGCGCTCGCGAGCCGCACGCGGCGACGCGTTCGAGCTGCTCAAGGTAGCTCACGCCGATGTCGACACCCCGGTCGACCGCCGCGGCAAAGTCGGCCTCGGGATCGTGTAGCCACGCGAGAACAGGAGCGTCGATCCCGGCATCCCGAAGTTCGTGAGCCTCGTCAAGGTCGGCGACACCCAGCCAGTCCGCGCCGACATCCACGACAGCGCGGGCAACCGGAACGGCACCGTGGCCGTAGGCATTGGCTTTGACGATGACCATCGTGCGCGCGCCGTGAGCCGCTGCCGTGAGCGTCTCGACGTTGCGGGCGATGGCGGCAAGATCGATCGTCGCTTCGCGCATGGTCACGACTCCGCGATGACGTAGGCGATCGCGATGCCCGCGTCGTGCGACATCGAGAGGTGGAACGAGGAGATTCCACGGCGCTCGGCGATGGTACGCGTCGAGTCACGCAGCAGGAAAGAGGGATTGCCGAGCGGATCGGAGACGACCTGCATGTCGTGCCACTGCACACCGGTCGAGTCGCCGAGGGCCTTAATGAGCGCTTCCTTCGCGGCAAATCGCCCCGCGAGAGACCGGAGCGGCATGGGCTGACCGTCCTTCAGCTGTTCGCCCTCAGCGAACAAGCGCGACTTGAGCGTTGGGGTGCGCACGAGCGCGCGTTCGAAGCGCGCGATGTCGACAACATCCACCCCGATGCCGATAATCATCGGAATTACTCGACCGTGACGGACTTAGCCAGGTTGCGCGGCTGGTCGACATCCAGTCCCTTAGCCGACGAGAGCTCCATGCCGAAAATGTGCAGCGGAACAACGGCGAGCAGGGGCTCGAAGAGCGAGCCTGCGAGCGGAATCGGGATGACCTCGTCGGCGAAGGGCAGCACGGCGGCGTCACCCTTCTCGGCGATGGCGATAACGCGTGCACCGCGAGCGCGGATCTCCTGGATGTTGGAGACGACCTTGGCGTGAAGCGAGTTGGGGTCGCGCGGGCTCGGGACGATCACGATGACAACCTGGCCGGGCTCGATGAGCGCGATGGGTCCGTGCTTGAGCTCGCCTGCGGCGAAGCCCTCGGCGTGAATGTACGCGAGCTCCTTGAGCTTGAGCGCACCTTCGAGCGCAACGGGGAAGCCCACGTGGCGGCCGAGGAAGAGCACAGACTGCGTATCCGTCATCCAGTGCGCGAGCTGAGCGATCTCCTTCTGCGAAACCTCGAGCACCTCGGCGATCTTCGCGGGGATGGCCTGCAGTTCTTCGACGTTCTCGCGGATTGCCTCGTCGGAGAGTGTGCCGCGAGTGGATGCGAGGTGCAAGCCGATCAGGTACAGCGCGGTGACCTGCGCGACGAACGCCTTGGTAGACGCGACGGCAACCTCGGGGCCAGCGTGCGTGTAAACCACGGCATGCGATTCGCGCGGAATCGTCGCTCCCTGGGTGTTGCAGACGGAGAGTACTTGAGATCCGGCAGCTCTCGCGTGCTGAACAGCGACAAGCGTGTCCATGGTCTCGCCGGACTGGCTGATCGAGATGACGAGTGTCTTCTCGTTGATGATGGGGTTGCGGTAGCGGAACTCGTGAGAGAGCTCGACCTCAACGGGGATGCGAGCCCACTGCTCGATCGCGTACTTGCCGAGCATGCCCGCGTAGGCGGCGGTGCCACACGCGACGATAACGATGCGGTCGATTCCCTTGAGGGTCTCCTCGCCGATCGGGGCGAGTTCTTTCAGGTGAACAAGCCCGTCGTTCACGCGACCGAGCACGGTGTTGGCGACGGCATCCGGTTCTTCGCTGATCTCCTTCGCCATGAAGCTCGACCAGCCGCCCTTTTCGCTCGCGGAGGCATCCCACTCGATCTCGAACTCGTCGGTCTCAACCGAGTTGCCGTCGAAGTCGACGACGGTGACCGAGTCGGGGCGGATCGTGACGATCTGGTCCTGACCCACGGCAACGGCGCGACGGGTGAATTCGACGAAGGCTGCGACATCCGAGCCCATGAAGTTCTCTCCATCACCGAGCCCGATGACGAGCGGCGAGTTGCGGCGTGCGCCGACTACGACGCCGGGCTCGTTTTCGTGCATGACGAGAAGAGTGAACGCGCCGTGGAGTCGACCGACGACACTTCTCAGCGCTTCGGTGAGGTTTCCGAGGCGGTCGTACTCGCGACCGACGAGGATCGCGGCCGCTTCTGAGTCGGTCTCGCTCGTGAAGGTCGCGCCGGTCTCGGCGAGCTCTTGCTTGAGCTCGGCGAAGTTCTCGATGATGCCATTGTGGATAAGGGCGAGCTTGCCGTCGGAGCTCATGTGGGGGTGTGCGTTGCGGTCGGTGGGTCCACCGTGGGTGGCCCAGCGGGTGTGGCCGATGCCGGTCGCGCCGTTGCCGAGCGGTCGGTCGGCAAGGTCATCCACGAGCACCTGCAGCTTGCCTGCGCGCTTGCGGGTGCCGAGGGTGCCGGCCTCGTCGATGATGGCAACGCCAGCGGAGTCGTAACCACGGTATTCGAGACGCTTGAGGCCTCCGAGAAGCACTTCAAGGCTCTTGTTGTCACCGACGTATCCCACAATTCCGCACATGAGAGTTGATTCTACTTTGCGGGGCGCGTTCATCCTGTGAAACCGGTATTTCGGGGGTGATGTTCCGGCGCCCGACGGGGCATCCGGCATCCCCTCCCGCAGCCAGTACGCTGGCTAGGTGAATGACACGGGCGCTACCGCGAGCCAGTTCTCTCCATTCACCGAACTCGACCGCAAAGCCTGGACCGCTCTCGCCCCGCGCATGACCGCGCCGCTGAGCCAAACCGAGATCGTCGAGCTGCGCGGACTCGGTGACGAGCTCGATCTCACCGAGGTCGAAGAGGTCTACCTCCCACTGAGCCGTCTTCTGAGTCTTTACGCGGAAGGCTCGAAGAATCTGCACAACCTCACGAGTGACTTCCTCGGTGCCACGACCCGCAGCACCCCATTTGTCATTGGCGTTGCGGGATCCGTCGCGGTCGGCAAGTCGACGATCGCCCGCCTGCTCCGCGAGTTGCTCGCGCGGTGGGAAGGAACACCCCGGGTCGAACTCGTCACGACCGATGGCTTCCTGTTTCCGAACGCGGAACTCGAGCGTCGCGGCATCATGCACCGCAAGGGCTTCCCCGAGTCTTACGACCGTCGAGCACTGCTGCGGTTCGTGAGCATGGTTAAGAGCGGAGCGAGCGAAGTGCGCGCCCCCTTTTATTCGCACCTCGCCTACGACATCGTCAAAGAGGCCGAGATAGCGGTGCACGCCCCCGACGTGCTCATCGTCGAGGGCCTCAATGTGCTGCAACCCCCGGCTCCCGGGCGAAGCCTCGCGGTCAGCGATCTCTTCGATTTCATGATCTATGTGGATGCGCGAACGACGGACATCGCTCGCTGGTACGAGGAGCGGTTCCTGCGCCTTCAACGGGGCGCCTTCTCGAATCCGCTGTCGTACTTTCATCGGTTTGCTTCGCTCAGTGAGGACGAGGCCCGCACGCGCGCTCGCGAGATCTGGAAGACGATCAACGAGCCGAACCTCGTGCAGAACATCCTGCCGACCCGCCCTCGCGCAACCCTCGTGCTGCGCAAGGGTCCCAACCACGCCGTTTCCAGCGTGCTGCTCCGCAAGATCTAGGTGAGACGCACGCCTCGCACGCACTACCGTTTCTCGACGAGCGTGCCGTCGAAGTCGTAGGTGAGGCTCTCGCTCTTGTAGGTCCCATCGATATAAACCGAGATCTTCGGGATGGGGCCATCGACTCGGGGATAAACGGTGTCGACTCCCTCCACCGGGGTCTTCGCGAGCGCCTCTCGCGTGACCTGGCCCACCACGGAGAGGTCGAGTTTGGACGCGTCAAACAGCACGCTGTCTAGGTCCTCTTCCTGGATCAGATCCGGACCCTCGCGATACGCGTGCCCGTACCGCCACATGTACTCGTCAGTTGTGTCAGATCCCGGATACGTCGGAGCAACCACGATCACGTAGGTATCAAAGAAACCGATCGACGTGAACTCGTACCCGCCTGCGACTTCGGCAATGGCATCCACCGCGAGCTGCTGGTAATTGCCGGTCACCATGCTTGTGCCATCCCAGTCCCCCGCGGCAAGGGACTCGGCGGCGCGAGCAATCGAACCGTAGGCGGGGATGAGCACAAGCCCCGCGCCGAGAAGGACGAGCGCGAGCCTCATCACGAGCGGCGTGCGGCGAGTCGACGCAGTCGGATTCGGATCCTGCAGAACAGGCCCGCTGAAGATGGAGGGATCCCGGCGAGCAGCCTCGGCCTTAGCAAGCCACTCCGCGGGCGGCACCGATACCACCGAAACGGCCTTGTCAGGATGCCGCATCACGACGAGCACTGCGCCCGGGCCGATGGTCCTCAGCTGCTCTGGCGACATGTAGTACTCCGTCGTCGCCTCGAAGGCGGGTGCCCGGTCGGGCTTCACCCGCAATCGAAGGGTGCACAGCTGCAAGTCACCCGAGGACACGCCCATCCGCTGCACCGAATCGACTCGCGCCAAGGCATGGCCCGCCACAGACGCCGTGGTGGCGTTGCCAGCGACGACGCCTGAAAACAAAAACGCGAGGAAGCCCCCGACGATCGCGGCCATATAGGTCGGATCACCGACGAAGATTATCCCGACGATGCCACCGATGAGCGCGCCGATTGCGAGAAAGAGAACGACGGGAGCGAGCCGCTTAAGCATGGCTCAGGGTACCCCGCACGGGGGTCAGAGGGCCAAGCGCTCCCGCACGACATCCGCGAGCGAGTGAGCGATCGAGTCGGCAGTTTCCTGACGCTCGGCCTCGACCATGACCCGGACCATGGGCTCGGTACCCGACGGGCGAAGCAACACACGACCGGTGTCGCCGAGGGAGGCCTCGGCAGCGATGACTGCATCCGCAATAACAGTGTCGGTCGCAAGGGCGTGGTGATCGACACCCCGCACGTTCACGAGAACCTGCGGGTACACGGTCATGACGGATGCGAGCTCCGCGAGCGTCTTTCCGGTGCGCGCCATCTCGGCCACGAGGTGAAGGCCCGTGAGGATGCCGTCGCCCGTCGTCGCGTACTGCGTCATGATGACGTGTCCGGACTGTTCGCCACCTAGGGAGAGCGAGTGCTCGCCGAGTGCCTCGAGCACGTAGCGGTCGCCGACCTTGGTCTGGAGCATCTTGATGTCGTGCTCTTCCATCGCGCGACGCAAGCCGAGGTTGCTCATCACGGTGGCGACGAGAGTGCGATCGTTCAGCACACCGCGGTCGGCCATGGCGACGGCGAGAATCGCCATGATCTGGTCACCATCGACGACGTTGCCCTGAGCATCCACCGCGAGGCAGCGGTCTGCATCGCCATCGTGCGCGATGCCGAGATCTGCTCCGTGCTCGAGCACAGCGGCAGCAAGGTTGTCGAGGTGAGTCGAGCCGACGCCGTCGTTGATGTTGTAGCCGTCAGGGTCAGCACCGATCACGGTGACGCGAGCCCCCGCATCCGTGAAGACCTCGGGAGAGACTCCGGATGCCGCGCCGTGGGCGCAGTCCAGCACGACGTGCACACCGTCGAGACGGTTGGGAAGAGTCGAGAGGAGGTGCAGGAGGTAACGATCTTCGGCATCCGCGAATCGACGGATGCGACCGACCTCTGCCCCCGTGGGCGAAAGTTTGGGAAGCGACAGAGCCGCTTCAATACGATCTTCGACCTCGTCGGGGAGCTTGACTCCCCCGCGGGCGAAGAACTTGATGCCGTTGTCTGGCGCCGGATTGTGCGACGCCGAGATCATGACACCCAGGTCGGCTTTGAAGTCGCCGACAAGAAAGGCAGCACCCGGGGTGGGCAGAACCCCGGCGTCGTAAACATCGACGCCGGAGCTCGCCAAACCTGCAGCAACTGCAGCGGAGAGAAACTCTCCAGACACACGGGGGTCGCGGGCAATAACGGCAAATGGACGCCGGCCTGAGGCGCGACGTCCATCTGCAACTCTGCCTTTGCCAAGCACAACCGCTGCCGCCTGGGCAAGACCCAGAGCGAGCTCTACCGTGAGGTAGTCGTTCGCGACTCCGCGAACGCCGTCAGTACCGAATAGCCGAGGCATTCGAGGCGGGCAGTGTGATTAACGCTTCGAGAACTGCGAAGCCTTGCGAGCCTTCTTGAGACCGGCCTTCTTGCGCTCGATGACGCGAGCGTCACGAGTAAGGAAGCCAGCCTTCTTGAGGGCCGGGCGGTTGTTCTCGCGGTCGATCTCGTTGAGCGAACGAGCGATCGCGAGGCGAAGAGCGCCAGCCTGGCCGGAGGGGCCACCGCCGGTGATCTTGGCGATCACGTCGTACGCGCCCAGGAGGTCGAGCACCTTGAACGGGTCGTTGATGAGCTGCTGGTGCAGCTTGTTGGGGAAGTACTCGGCGAGCTCGCGACCGTTGACGGTCGCCTTGCCGGTACCGGGAGTAATGCGCACGCGGGCGATTGCTTCCTTGCGACGGCCCACGGCTGCGCCGGGAACGTTGAGGACGGCGCGGGGAGCCTTAGGCGCCTCGGATGCCGGGGTCTCGGTGGAGTAACCCGTTGCCGGGGTCTCGGTCGAGAAGACCTCGGGGGCTGACTCGATGGAGTCTTCGATCTTGGCCAATGTAAAAGTCCTTATTTCTTCTTCAGCAGCCGCGGGCTACTGAGCAACCTGGGAGAGGGTGTACGGCGTGGGCTTCTGAGCCGCGTGCGGGTGCTCAGCGCCGGCGTAGACCTTGAGCTTGGTCAGCTGTGCGCGACCAATGGAGTTCTTGGGGAGCATGCCACGGATGGCCTTCTCGACCGCGCGGGTCGGGTGCTTCTCGAGGAGCTCGGAGTAGGTGGTCGCCGTGAGGCCGCCCGGGTAACCGGAGTGACGGTACGCCTTCTTCTGCGCGAGCTTGGAGCCGGTGAGGGCAATCTTCTCGGCGTTGATGATGATGACGAAGTCGCCGGTGTCGATGTGCGGGGCAAAGATCGGCTTGTGCTTGCCGCGCAGGAGCGTGGCAGCGTGGCTCGCGAGGCGACCGAGAACGATGTCGGTCGCGTCGATGATGACCCAGTCGCGCTGGATCTCCTCGGGCTTGGGTGAATAGGTACGCGTCACAGTAGTGCTGCTTTCGTTTGATCGAGTGAGGTGTTCGTGAATCCCGCTCCGTGGTGGTTATCTGGTCGATGACCAGAAACTGCGCCGGTGGAGGGCTCATGATCGGGCATCCGCAAGACGCGCAGACACCAAGGGTCAACTGTAGTTCATGGATGTGCGCCGGGTCAAACGGAGTTGCACCGACCCGAGCTCGACTTCAGCGCGCAAGTTTGTGGTCAGCGCTGGAGATTAATCCGGCGTGCTGTGCACAAACCTCAGCGCGGATGCCGAATTCGGGGAGGCGTCGATCTAGGCGTCTCGACGCGCTCGGGTCTGGGCCGCGCGCAGCCCGACTTCTGCGTCGTCGGGGTATCCGACCTCGACGAGTGTGAGTCCCGCGGCCGGCATGACCTTGAACTCGCTCGTGCGCTCGGCCTCATCCCGGATGCCCGCGGCGCGATCCCGCTCGAGCTTGCCCGAGCCGACCGCAACGCCCGCCCCCACGAGAGCGCGCACCATGCTGTGACAAAACGCATCCGCTCGCAGTTTCGCGATCACAACACCGGTCGAGTCCCGTTCCCAGGTGAACTCCTGCAGTTCGCGAATCGTCGTCGCTCCCTCGCGCGGACGACAGTAGGCGGCCCAGTCGTGCAGTCCCAGCAACGAGCGCGCGGCGTGGTTCATGGCATCGACATCGAGCTCTGACGGATACCAGACCGTGTGCCCGCGCAGCAGCGGGTTTCGTTCCGCGACCGAGTCGGCGATGCGGTACTCGTACCGGCGCCAGATCGGCGAGAATCGCGCATCGAATCCCGGCGGCGCGACCCGCACGCGCGAGACATAGACATCGCTCTTCAACCCGGCGATGCCGTTGAGACGCCGTGCGAGCGCGGTCGTCGGCTCGAGGCTCGGCGCCCGACGACCATGAGGTCGGGCGAGCAAGGCGAGCTGCTCGGAGCTCAGGTCGAGGTGGGCAACTTGTCCCGTGGCGTGCACCCCGGCATCCGTTCGCCCGGCGACGGTGAGCAGCGGCAGTGGCGCGTGCCGACGGAACACCGTCGCGAGCGCGGCCTCAAGCTCCCCCTGCACCGTGCGGATTCCCGGCTGTTTGGCCCACCCGGTGAACGCCGAACCGTCGTATGCGATATCGAGTCGCAGACGAGTGGGTGCGGCCTCATTCACGCGAACGAGTCTATCCGGCGAGGCCCCGCGAGCCGTCTCCCGGCCGCGCGACTAGGTGCCGCGCAGGGCCGAGATTGGTTCGATTCGCGAAGCTTTGGATGCCGGATACCAACCCGCGACCAGTCCGACTACCGCGCCGAGCAGAGCCGACCCCACCGCAACGACGGGATCGAGCACAGGCGTCCACTGCTGAACGAGAGAGACCACGACGACAGCGAACACCCCCAGGGCTGACCCGATGAGGCCACCCAAGAGACCGATCACGATCGACTCGACCATGAACTGCCCCGCGATCTGTTTTCGCGTGGATCCGAGCGCTCGCCTGAGTCCGATCTCGCCGACTCGTTCCATGACCGAGAGCATCGTCACGTTGGCGATGCCGAGTCCACCCGCGAGCAGAGCGATCACGCCCAACACGAGGAAGACAACGTTGATGTCGGCCTGCACGTTCTCGCGCAGTTCCGAGCGACCGGATGGCGCCTGAACACTGAAGTTCTCCGGCGCGTTCGGATCGAGCGCAACGGGTGCCTGTCGCGATACCAGGGGTCCCGCCCCGATGTCGATCTGCACCTGCAACTCATCCGCGCCAGCGAGCCGGAAGTCGGTACGGGCAGTGCCCATCGGGATCACGACCGCATCCAGCAGATCGGGGCGTCGCTCGACCGTGTCGATGATGCCCATGACGGAGTATGCGAGGCCATCGATGAAGATCGACGGCTGACGATCGACCCGGTTGATCCCCAGCTTCTCGGCCGCGCGCGCTCCGAGCACGGCGACTCGATCGCCTCGCGCATCGTGGCCGGAATCGAAGTACCGCCCGGTGCTGATCTCGCCGCGCACCGCATCCAGCAGTCCCGCGGAGGCCGCAAGCAGCGGGGGGCTCGCGGTTGCCGGGGCAGAGGGGTCGTTGACGGGAACCGCGGTGATCGTCAGATCGGTCGCGGGAACCTTGGCGATGAGGCCGGCAGTGACAACGCCGACGAGTCGTTCGACTCGCTCGGCCGAGTCCCACGGGAGTTGAGCGGTCGGCGCAGAGCCGTTTCTCGTCTGGGTCTCGCCGGGGCTGACCACAACCTGCGTCGCGGAGACCGCATCGAACTGCTTTGCGATCTGGCCGGCAGCGGTCTGGGCAAACCCGATCGTCACGACGAGCGAGGCAATGCCCAGCACCGTGCCCATGGTGGTCATCACTAGTCGGGTCGGGCGGGCGCCGATGCCGTAACTGGCCTCGACGATCAGGTCTTGAACGGAGAAACGGTTCGCGCGCGGGATGGGCGGCACGAGTGGGTTGGATGCTTCGGGCTCGATCTCGAGGGGCTTACGCCGCCGCGGCATCCTGTTGCGAAGCCAGGCGAGTCTCATGCGACCTCGCTGAGGCGTCCGTCAGAAATACGAATGGTCCTGGTCGCCCGTTCGGCCACGTCTTTGTCGTGAGTGATCACAATGAGGGTGAGGCCGTCGGCGTGCAGTTCTTCGAACAGCTCCATGACTTCACCCGACGTCGTCGCGTCGAGGTTTCCCGTGGGCTCGTCCGCGAGGAGCAGTCGAGGACCGCTAACGACAGCGCGCGCAACGGCCACGCGCTGACGCTCACCGCCCGAGAGAATGCCCGGCAAGAAGTCGACGCGATGGCCCAGCCGCACACGGTCGAGCGCCTCGCGAGCGCGTTGCTCACGCTCAGCCCTCGGGATTCCGCTGTAGAGCATCGGCAGCATGACGTTGTCGAGCACGGGGCGGTGCGGCAGCAAATGGAAGGACTGAAAGACGAAGCCGATGGTGGATGCGCGAACCGCGGCCCGCTCATCCTCGTTCAAGCTCCCCGTGCGAGAGCCACCGAGGTGATACTCGCCGACGCTCGGCCGGTCGAGCAGACCCAGGATGTTGAGCATCGTCGACTTACCAGAACCACTCGGCCCGACGATCGACATGTAGTCGCCGTGCTCGACGCGAAGGTTCACACCCTTGAGCGCCTGCACTTCCGGCGGGCCGATGAACGAGCGTGTGACGTCGACGAGTTCGACCATCGCGGTCTCGCTCATCGTCCGACCACGACGAGTGCTCCCTCGTCCAACTCTCCTTCTGTGGGCCGGATCTCAACGTAGCCTTCGGCCGCGAGGCCGGTCTCGACGACGACGAGGCGTGTAACGGGTTCCTTGTCCTTGGCACCAGACTCGACGACCTCGACCCGAGACTCTCCTCCGGGGCCAGCCGTGACAGCAGCGAGGGGAACGGCGAGAACAGCACCGTCGGTCGCGCCGACGGGAACCTGCACGCGCACGTTCTGTCCGCGCAGTTGATCGGTCTGCTCTGGAGTGAGGGGCGCGGGCGTGAGAACAACATCCCAGCGACCAGCTCCGGTCTTGGCGTTGGTGTCAGTGGTTTTCGCGGGGCCAGCGGATGCCACTGTCGCGGTGTGCGGCGTGCCGTCCGGTAGCTCGAAGTTGGCGGTGGCTCCCACCGTCAGGAGTTTGGCATCCGCCTCGGCCGCAGAGCCGAGCAGCTGGATGTCTGCGCCAGAGACCTTCATGGCGACTCCCGTTAGCACGCTTCCGCGCTGGGCGAGCACTTCGTCGACTCGGCGCGGGAGGCTGCCGAGAAAAAGCACCTCGCCCGCGGGGAGGAAGGTCAACGCTCCACGCTGGGCCTCGCTCAACTGTGCGTGAGCCTGCTCCAACTGCGCGTTCGCCGAATCCAGCGTCGAGCGCGCTTCGCTCGAGTCGCCGGGCTGCAGAGCCTCGAGCCGCTGCAGCTCGACGAGCGCGAGGGCGTCTGTCGCATCCTGTACGGCGTTCTGAGCCGTCTGCACCGCTTCAGCCGTTTTCGGGTCGGTGGGGTCGAGTGCCTGGGCGGTCGCGAGCTCGACATTGGCGAGGTTCACGGCGCGCTGGGCTGCAGCGACCCGGTTGTCCCAGTCGAGGCGAGTCGCGGCCGACGGGCCAGCACCCGCGGCGTTGACCGCGCGCTGAGCCGAGGCAACGGCGAGCTCGGCAGACCGAACTCCATCCTGGGCCGCACGAACGTTCGCTGCGGTGTCCTCCGGTGAGCTTGGTACGGAGTATCCGACCGTGTCATAGAGCTGTTGCAAGCCGGCCGATGTCGCCGATTCGAAAACGTTGGATGCGGGATCGCCCGCACCGATTCCCACAGCTCCGAGCGCCTGCTTGAGCTGCACGACGTCGGGTCCCGAGTCACCGATCCGCAGGGTGCGGTAGGCGGGAAGGTCGCCGGGGAGAACAATCAGAGGCCGTCCGGCCACCTCAAGCGCCACGTTCAAAGGGCCGAGAGTCGTGCCGACCTCGGGCACACGGCCCGTAACGACTGCGAGGCTGCCCAAGTCGCTCGTCTCCGGCTTCACATCAACAGAGTCGGCATATCCGACATCCGCGCGGATGGTCACGTCGTTGCTGAGTTCCTTGAGCTCAACGGGCACGGTGATGAGTCCGGCATCCGGAGCCTTGGTGTCGAGCGCGGCTTGGCCGGGAGAGATCACGAGGCCGCCGATGAGCAGGCCACCCACGAGGGAGAGGATGGCGACGCCCGCCATTACCCAGATAATGCGGTTGCTGCGCAGGAGTCGCCCCCAACCCTGACTGAGGCTCCGCTGGGGTTTCGCCACGTCGTCGCCGGCGACCGCGAGGTCTGTGCCCGACTCTTCGGTCGACTGAGGAGAAAGGATTCGCTCTAGCTCAGCAGAATCACCGGTCGAAGAGTCCGTGGACTTCTTCGACCCAAACGGCCCGACCACCTATTTGCTCTGCTCGGCATCGGCAAGCAGAGCGTCAAGCTCCGCCTTGTTGTCCTTGATGAACTGCTCTTCCAGATCGAACTGCACCTTGAGGGCGAGCTGGCGGATGTCGGTTTCCTTCGCGCACGCGAGGTCGGCCAAAGCGATCTCGATCTCGCGGGCACCGAGCTCCTTGAGCTTCGGGTCGTCAGGCTGCACGCCTTCCGGCGCGCTTTCGTAAACCGCGTTGATCTCGTTCGAGAACTTTTCCTGAGCGTCCTGGGGGCTCTCGTAGTCGGCGTATCCCGCGTCGGCCATGCAGGAGGCCCACTTAGCGTTCGCCTCGACCATGCGCGGATCCTTCTGCGTGTCCTCGTAAAGCTTGTTCATCTTTTCGATGAGCGGCTTGTTCTTCTCGTCGTCCCAGGCGTTGTCGCCCTGTACCTCGTGCTGAGCCGCGCCGTAGCAACCGCCGTCTTCCCAGTTGTATTCGTACGAGCCATCTTCTGCGAGCTCCTCTTCACTGGGGCTCGGCCCGTAGAGGGTCTCGTAGAACGCGGCCTGCTCGGTCTCGGAGAGGCCCGTGACGTAATCCTGGTTCGGGTCAACAAACGTGTTCGCGTCCGGCTCGTTCGCTGCCTCCATGCCGGGCGAGTTTACGTAGCCCCAGCCGTACTGGGCGACCCACTCTTCGTCATCCGGCTTCCACTCGTTTGCCGAGCCGCTCGACTGGTACTGGGTCTGGTCGACGGGAATGTACTCGAAGCCCTCGTCCGACATGCACGCGGCGACCTTCTCTTCGATGAGCACCTGCTCGGCCGCGAAGGTGTCCTCGTCGTACCCGCCATAGATGGCGTCAAAGTAGGTGGTCAGCGGGCTCTTGGCCGGGTCGAGCTTTCCGCCGCCCCCGTCTGCACCGGTGCTGCACGCGGTCAAAGAAGCGAGAAGGATGGTTGCTGTGGCAACCCCGATAAGCGCACGAGACATGGGAAAAATACTCCTAGTGGTGGGCCGCACTGACGTGCGTGAGTTCCTGCGGTCAATTCACGATAACCCGGACTTTCTCTCACAACATCCTTCTAGAGGATGAGGCCCTCGGTACTGTGGTCCGATTCTCGGACAGCACGATGCTCGCCTCTAGTGCACGCTCGTGTAGTTGACGGTGCGGTTGGTCTGAGCGAAACCCTGTCGTTCGTAGAGGCCGAGAGCACCTGTAGGGCTGTCTGAATCAACATCCAGCGCGGCAACGTCGAGGCCCTCCGCCGCTATCGCACCAAGCGTGTGCGCCAGGAGCGCGGGCGCGATTCCGCGCCCGCGCCAGTTTCTGGCGACGCCCACGAGTTCGATGTAAGCAGACGTGAAACCCTGCCCGGGCCAGTCTTCCTGGTTCACTGTCGACAGCACAAAACCCGCGACCGCGCCACCCTCGACGGTGGTGTCGATTGCCAGATGAGACAAGTCTGCGCGAAAGATACTGCTGTCAACGAGCGACTTCCACTGCTCATCGGTGGAGGGCTGGCTACCCCAGTGGTCGCGGAAGGCATCGTTGCGAGCAAGTCTGGCCTCGTCGCTGCGCTCTGCTGTGAGCACCTCGACCCTGATCCCTTCAGGGAGCGGAATCGAGTCCACTGGGACTGTCAGGTCTCTCTGCAGCTCAAGAAAATACCGAGCGGGGGTGAAACCAAAGCGGTGGTACAGCTTCTTGGTCGCTTCGACAGTGTCATCCGTTGACAACACGAGCCATCCGGGAAGCGTCTTTTCGGAGGAAGCAAGCTGTTGCAACCCGCGTCCACGCTGCCACTCGAGCAGCTGGCGACCGAGGCCACGTCCGCGCTGGTCCGGACGCACTCCCCCGTACAACACCGAACGCACGAGGGTGTCCTGTCCGGGAAGGAGCGCGACCATGCCCCACGCGAGCACCTCGCCATCATCGTCAACGGCGATCAGGGAGTCGGCGGATGCGTCAATGTAGCTGTGCGCGAAGTCCTCCTCAATCTCTTCGAGCGGAGTCGTGTAGCGCGGGTGGTCCGCTACGCCGATCGCACGCTCACAAGCGTGGATAGCGGGAGCGTCGCCGACGGTTGCCGCTCGCCAGGTGACACCAGGCACGGAGGTCGGGAGCTTGACCGTAGACGGCGCAGAAACGCGAGCGCTCAGGGGAACGGAAGTCATGCTTAAACACTAAGACCCCCACCAGAAGGCGGGGGTCTTAGTAATGCAGTGCGAAGACTACTTGGCGTCCTCGGAAGCCTCGGTGGCCTCGGCCTCTTCAGCGGGAGCGTCGGTCTCAACTGCTGCCTCGTCGGCTGCGGTCTCGTCCTCAGCAACAACTGCGTCTTCATCAGCAGCAGTCTCGACCGCGGGGGTCTCGGACTTGGCTGCTGCAGCGGCGGTCTTCTTGGCCGACTTCGGCTTCGGGTTCACGGGCTCGAGAACGAGCTCGATCTGAACCATGGAGGCGTTGTCGCCCTTACGGAAACCGAGCTTGGTGATGCGCGTGTAGCCACCCTCACGGTTTTCAACGAGCGGTGCGATCTCGGTGAAGAGCTCGTGGATGACGTCCTTGTCGCCGATGATCGACAGCGCGCGGCGACGGTTGTGCAGGTCACCCTTCTTCGCGAACGTGATCAGGCGCTCGGCAACGGGACGCAGGCGCTTGGCCTTGGTCTCCGTCGTCTTGATGCTCTTGTGGGTAAACAGGGCAGCGGCGAGGTTCGCGAGCAGCAGACGCTCGTGGGCCGGCCCTCCGCCGAGGCGGGGTCCCTTGGTAGGTGTAGGCATTGTTCTAGTTCTCCAGTATCAAAAAGTCAGTGAGGCTTACGCGGGTGCTTCGTCGTCGTCGTATCCACCGTAGAAGTGGGCGCCGTCGAATCCGGGAACGCTGTCCTTAAGCGACAGGCCCATCTCCACGAGCTTGTCCTTGACCTCGTCCACCGACTTCTGACCGAAGTTGCGGATGTTCATGAGCTGCGTCTCGCTGAGTGCAACGAGCTCGCTCACGGTGTTGATGCCCTCACGCTTGAGGCAGTTGTAGCTGCGCACGCTCAGGTCGAGGTCCTCGATCGGCATGCTGAGCTCGCTCGAGAGCACGGCGTCGACGGGAGCCGGCCCGATCTCGATGCCCTCTGCAGCGTTGTTCAGCTCGCGAGCGAGACCGAACAGCTCGGTGAGGGTGCGACCAGCGGATGCGACTGCATCGCGCGGGGTGATCGCGGACTTGGTCTCGACATCCACCACAAGGCGGTCGAAGTCGGTGCGCTCACCGGCACGAGTTGCCTCGACGCGGTAGGTGACCTTGAGCACGGGCGAGTAGATCGAGTCGATCGGGATCTGGCCCGCTTCGCTGAACTCGCTGCGGTTCTGCGTTGCAGAAACGTAGCCGCGTCCACGCTCGATGGTGAGCTCGAGCTCGAACTTCGCCTTGTCGTTGAGGGTCGCGATGACGAGCTCGGGGTTGTGGATTTCCACACCCGCCGGAGCCGAAATGTCAGCAGCGGTGACCTCGCCAGCGCCCTGCTTGCGCAGGTAGGCAGTGATCGGCTCGTCGTGCTCGCTCGAGACAACGAGGTTCTTGATGTTCAGGATGACCTCGGTGACGTCTTCCTTGACACCGGCAACGGTGCTGAACTCATGGAGAACGCCATCGATGCGGATGCTCGTGACTGCAGCTCCGGGGATCGAGGAGAGCAGGGTACGACGGAGGGAGTTTCCGAGGGTGTAACCGAAACCGGGCTCAAGGGGCTCGATGACGAAACGCGAACGGAATTCTGAAATATTTTCTTCGGCGAGTGTGGGGCGCTGTGCGATGAGCACTGGTGATTCCTTTCGGCAAGGTGTCCGCTATTTGACACCTGAGTACGACGAGTGGCTGGCCCGTCGGAGTGTTGAGTTATGTGAGACGTGCTGTTAACCCCGCCAATCGAGCTCGCCCTGATTGCTCAGGGCCAGCTCGATCAGCGGTAAATCGTTATACGCGGCGACGCTTGGGCGGGCGGCAACCGTTGTGCGCCTGCGGGGTGACGTCGTTGATCGTTCCGACCTCGAGGCCAGCGGCCTGAAGCGAACGGATAGCGGTCTCGCGACCCGATCCCGGTCCCTTGACGAAAACGTCAACCTTCTTCATGCCGTGCTCCTGCGCCTGGCGAGCTGCGGACTCCGCAGCGAGCTGAGCGGCAAACGGGGTCGACTTACGCGAACCCTTGAAGCCCACGGCACCCGAGGATGCCCAGCTGATGACGGCGCCACTGGGGTCCGTGATCGAGACGATCGTGTTGTTGAAGGTCGACTTGATGTGGGCCTGGCCCAGTGCGACGTTCTTCTTTTCCTTCTTGCGCGGCTTACGAACGGCCGATTTTGGTGCTGCCATTGTTTTCTCCTAAAACTTGTATGGCGACGCCGGTGGGGGTGAACCCAGCGACTATCGGGCCTTCTTCTTGCCGGCTACGGTGCGCTTCGGGCCCTTGCGGGTACGAGCGTTGGTCTTCGTGCGCTGTCCGTGAACGGGCAGGCCCTTGCGGTGACGGATCCCCTGGTAGGAACCGATCTCGACCTTGCGGCGGATGTCTGCTGCAACCTCACGGCGCAGGTCACCCTCAACCTTGAAGTTGACTTCGACGTAGTCGCGCAGCGCAATGAGCTGCTCGTCCGTCAGATCCTTTACACGGATTTCTCCGCTGATCCCGGTGTCGGCGAGGGTTTTGAGGGCCCTCGTACGGCCAACACCGTAGATGTAAGTCAGTGCGACCTCTACGCGCTTGTCGCGCGGGATGTCGACGCCGGCTAGACGTGCCATGGTGGCTTCTCCTGTGAGTGAGTG
>Ga0247807_10000261_pt1 | contig 34879 bp, 28 predicted proteins | sample UWRJL074202C1_FD_179931 | JGI IMG/M metagenome (GOLD analysis project Ga0247807, IMG submission 179931) | Plant litter microbial communities from Arlington Agricultural Research Station in Wisconsin, United States - UWRJ-L074-202C-1 | ecosystem: Environmental > Terrestrial > Plant litter >...
ATCAGCAGGGGTCCGGAGCGCTCTCGTCAGATCAGTCCGCCATGCGGGAAGCCCAGAACGGAGCCGAGGTACTCCCGCCGTACCTGGCTAGAGCCGAGGAGTTGGCGCTGGTCGAGCAGGTGGGGGATGCCGTTCTTCTTGAGTGGATAAAGCCGGCAGAAAATGAACCGGCCTCGCTCCTTCTTATGAAGGGCGAGGCCGGTTGGAGGATCAGAGACTATCTGAGCCAGTGATTAGATTCCGAGATTACCGGCGAAGTCGCCACCCTCAAGGCGGTTCTTCACCGCGACAAGGAAGCGTGCAGCATCCGCGCCATCGACAATGCGGTGGTCGTAGCTCAGCGCGAGGTAGACCATCGAACGGATCGCGATCGCGTCGGTGCCGTCAACCTTCACGACGACGGGCTTCTTCGCAACGATGCCCGTTCCGAGGATCGCCGACTGGGGCAGGAACACGATAGGAGTGTCGAAGAGCGCTCCACGCGAACCGGTGTTGGTCAGCGTGAATGTTCCACCCGCGAGCTCGTCAGGCTTGAGCTTGTTGTCGCGCGTGCGCTCGGCAAGGTCCGCGATCTGACCGGCGAGACCGGCGAGGTCGAGAGACGAAGCATCGCGGATGACGGGCGTCAGCAGTCCGCGCTCGGTGTCAACGGCAATGGAAATGTTCTCCTGAGCCGGGTACACGATCGTGTCGCCATCGATCGTCGCGTTGATGATCGGGTAGGCAGTGAGTGCTTCGGCCGCTGCCAGAGCGAAGAACGGCAAGAACGAGAGCTTGTTGCCGGTCTTTGCGTGGAAGTCGTTCTTCACCTTGTCGCGGAACTGCGCGACAAGGGTGACATCGACCTCAACAACAGAGGTCAGCTGCGCTGAGCTCTGCATCGAGATGACGGCACGCTCGGCGATGACCTTGCGAAGACGCGACATCGGTACAGACGTTCCGCGCAGAGGGGAAACCTCGAGAGCGGGGGCCGCGGGCGCGGATGCGGGGGCTTCGGCGGCCGGAGCAGCCGAGCTCGTCGCGTCCAGGATGTCCTGCTTGCGGATGCGGCCACCAACACCAGTGCCGGTGACGGCAGAGAGGTCCACGCCCTGTTCGTGAGCGAGCTTGCGCACGATCGGCGTGACGTATCCCGCGTGCGAGTCGTCAGACGGAGCGGCGGGCGCCTCTGCGGCGGGGGCTGCCGGGGCAGCAGCAGCAGGGGCCGGCGCGGCGGGAGCCGCAGGGGCCACTGCCTGGGCCGGAGCTGCAGGCGTCTCGACTGCGGCACTCTCGCCCTGCTGAACCTCGGCAGGAACAGGAGCCTCTGTGGAGGGAACCGTGGGGTTCTCCACGGACGGCTCGGCGGGCGTTTCCGCGGCGGGAGCCTCGGCTGTAGGAGCAGGCTCAGCCGGAGCAGCCTGGGCCGGAGCCTCAGCTGCGGGAGCCGGAGCTGCCTCAGCGGCGGGAGCCGGATCTGCATAGGAAGAACCAGAAGATGCTTCGGTTGGCGCTTCGGCCGGTGCCGATTCAGCAGGAGCCGCCTCGGGCTCTGCCGGTGCGGCATCCGCTGCACCAGATCCGTCACCGATGGTGACGAGAGCGGTTCCAACCTCGACGGTCTCGTCCTCGGCAACGAGGATGGCCTCGATAACGCCAGCGATGGGGGACGGGATTTCGGTGTCGACCTTGTCGGTGGAGACTTCGAGCAGAGGCTCATCCACTTCGACTCGGTCGCCGACCTGCTTGAGCCATCGGGTTACCGTGCCCTCTGTGACACTCTCGCCGAGTGCGGGGAGGTTGACGGATTCGCTCATCAGTGATGCTCCTTCATAATGCTTTGGCGTCTCTAGCTTAGTTCCGTGATCCAGTCCGGGGACTACATCGCGTGAAGTGGTTTGCCGGCCAGAGCGAGGAATGCCTCACCCAGAGCCTCGTTCTGGGTGGGGTGGGCGTGGATGAGAGGAGCAATGTCCTCGGGGTACGCCTCCCAGTTCACCGCGAGCTGTGCCTCACCGATGAGTTCGCCGACGCGAGCACCGATCATGTGAACACCAACAACGGGGCCGTCGTTGACGCGGACGACCTTAACCGCGCCGGCGGTACCGATGATGTGGCTCTTGCCGTTGCCGGCGAGGTTGTAGTCGTACGCCGTGATCTTGTCCGCGCCGTACTTCTCCGCGGCCTTCGCCTCGGTGAGACCGACCGAGGCAACCTCGGGGTCGCTGTAGGTAACCTTCGGGATGTTGACATCCTCGATGATGATCGGCTTGAGACCAGCGATCTCCTCGGCAACGAAGATTCCGTGCTGGAAGCCGCGGTGCGCGAGCTGCAGGCCAGGAACGATGTCGCCGACAGCGTAGACGCCGGGCACGTTGGTCGCGAGGCGCTCGTCGGTGATGACGAAGCCGCGGTCAACGTTGATGCCGACCTCCTCGTATCCCAGACCTGCCGTCGCGGGACCGCGGCCGACAGCAACGAGCAGCAGCTCGCCGTCGAAGGTCGTGCCGTCTTCGAGGGTGACGACGACTCCGTCATCGTTCTGAGTGACGCTCTGGAAGCGCACGCCCAGGTTGAACTTGATGCCGCGCTTGCGGAACGCACGCTCGAACTGCTTGGAGATGGCCTCGTCCTCGTTGGGAACGAGGTGCGGGAGCGCCTCGACGATCTGAACGTCGGCACCCCAGCTCTTCCAGACGCTCGAGAACTCGACGCCGATAACGCCGCCACCGAGCACGATGACCTTCTTGGGCACGAAGTCGAGCTCGAGAGCCTGCTCAGACGTGATGACACGTCCGCCGATCTCAAGACCGGGGAGCGAGCGCGAGTAGGAGCCGGTGGCCAGAATGACGTTCTTACCCGTCACGGTGTCTTCGCCGACCTGCACGGTCGTGGGGGAGATGAGCTTGCCCTCACCCTCGATGACCGTGATGCCGCGAGCCTTAATGAGTCCCTGAAGTCCCTTGAACTTGCTGGAGACGATGTCTTCGCGGTACTTGGTTACGCCAGCGATGTCGATTCCGCCGAACTGTGTGGTCACGCCGTATTTGGCGGACTCGCGGCTGACATCGGCGACCTCTGCCGAGTGCAGCAGAGCCTTGGTCGGGATGCACCCGACGTGGAGGCAGGTGCCGCCCAGCTTGCCCTTCTCGATCAGTCCGACCGTGAGGCCGAGTTGGCTCGCGCGCAGAGCTGCGGAATAACCGCCGCTTCCGCCGCCGAGTACTACGAGGTCAAAATTGTGCTCAGTCAAACCCAGCAACTCCTCTGTAAGGATCCGTGCTCCGGCGCCGCAAAGGTGTGCGTGGCGTCCGGATTGAGCGGGAGAACAACCCGCCTTAAAACCCTACTACTTGTCCGAATACTCATCGGCCAGCGTGATGAGAGTTCTCACTGCAACTCCCGTGGGTCCCTTACCGGTGAAACCCCAACCCGAGCCGCCATTGTTGGCTGGCCCTGCGATGTCGAGGTGTGCCCAGGGGATCTGTCGCTTGTCGGTGCCTTCACCCGTCGTGCCGATGAAGTCGCGCAGGAACGCTGCGGCGATAAGCATGCCGCCTGCGGTGTTTCCTGGCTTGATGTTGGCGATGTCTGCGATGTCCGAGGCCAGCAGGGGTCGGAGTTCGGAGGGGATGGGCATGGGCCACAGGTTTTCGCCGGCCCGCGAGCCTGCTGCCACGACCTGAGCGACGAGTGCGTCGTCTCCCATCGTTCCGACGTAGCGGTTCCCGAGGGCGACGAGCGCGGCACCCGTGAGAGTAGCGACATCCACAATCAGGTCTGGCTGCTCTTCAGCGGCCGCGACGAGACCGTCAGCGAGCACCAGGCGACCCTCAGCATCCGTGTTGAGCACTTCAACGGTCTTGCCACCCTTAACCGTGATGACGTCGCCGGGACGAAGGGCGGAGCCGGACGGCATGTTCTCGGCAATGCACAGCCAGCCGGTGATCTTCACGGCGAGTCCGAGCTTCGCTGCGGCGAGGGTAACCGCAAGCACGGTTGCCGCGCCCGTCATGTCGTACTTCATACCGATCATGGATGCCGGTGGCTTGAGCGAGAGTCCGCCGGAGTCGAAGGTGATGCCCTTTCCGACGAGGGCGATGTGATGCGTTGCACCGGCGGGGGAGTAGCTGACCTTGACGAGACGAGGGCCTCGATCCGATCCCTGCCCGACGGCAAGAATGCCTCCGAAGCCACCCTCAAGAAGTTCGTCCTCGGCAAGCACATCGACGGTGACGTCACTCGAAGCTGCGAGTGCGACGGCGGCGTCGGCGAAGCTTTCGGGGTAGAGGTGCGACGGCGGAGTGTTGACGAGATCGCGCACGGTGTGAATGGCCTCGGCAACAATCGTTGCGCGCTCGGCCACGCCCGCGAACTCCTCGGGCGTCGCTACCGTGATGTTCTCGGCCGCGAGCTTCTGGGACTCGAGTGAGCTCACGCGGAACTCGGTGAAGGAGTACGCACCGATAGCGGCACCCTCGAGGATCGCGAGCGCATCCGCGGCGCTGTGAACGGGCAAAGCAAAGACGAGCGAGGTGATTCCTCGCAGCTGTCGTGCGGCAGATCCCGCGGCGTAGCGCAGCGAATCGGCGGAGACATCCGCGCTTCCGAGACCCACGAGGGCGAGGGACTCGCTCGCGCCGGGGGAGAGCGGAAGCCGACGTACCTCATCCTGCGCACCCGTTACTCCGATGGATGCGAGGGAAGCCTGGAGCTCGACGAACTCGGGGGCATCGCTCAGGAGCTGGGGGCCGTCATCGGTCGAACGAACTCCGAGCACGAGCACATCGGCCTCGATCGATAGCGCAGGAAGTGTGGACGTGTGAAGAGAGGCGACAGTCATCACGCAATCGTACCTAGCCGGTCGAGGGGTGTTCGCTCTCGGCATGACGGCGCACCCCGAATGCGCGCGGAGCCGTCATTAGAGTGGAAACATGCGAGATCCCGACGACCTCTTTGAGCTTGCGAGCGACCTATCCGAGGTTCCGCTCGGCCTTCCCCTTGTCGCGGCTCTCACCGGATTTACGGATGCGGGCAGCGCGGTCACCCAGCTGAGCGAGTACCTTCTCGAGACTCTCGAGCACCAGCCGATCGCCGAGTTCGATAACGATGAGTTGCTTGACTACCGCGCCCGTCGGCCCACGATTTACTTCGACCAGGATCATGTCGGCAGCTACACACCGCTCGCCCTCGGCCTCTACCTCGCGTGGGATGAACTGCACCAGCCATTCCTACTGCTCACGGGCTACGAACCAGACTTCCAGTGGGAGCGCTTCACGAGTGCTGTTCTCAGCCTCATCTCTCGCCTCGATGTCTCGACAACCACGTGGGTGCACGCGATACCGATGCCCGTTCCCCACACCAGGCCCATCGGCGTCACGGTGAGCGGTAACCGTGAAGAACTCATTACGGGAATGTCGGTGTGGAAGCCTCGCACGCAGGCTCCCGCTAATGCTCTCCACTTGCTCGAGTACCGCCTCCAGGAGATGGAGCACCCGACCGCGGGATTTGTCCTTCTCATTCCGCACTACCTCGCGGACACCGAGTTCCCCGCAGCGGCAGTGACTGCTCTCGAGAGCGTGAGCGCCGCCACCGGGCTTATCTTCCCCACCGACCGGCTCCGTGAAGACGGGCGGGACTTCCTGTCCAAGATCGAGGGTCAGGTGGAAAACAACCAGGAGTTGGCTCGACTCGTCGGTAGCCTCGAGGAGCGTCACGACAGCTACATGCTCGACAACCCGCTCCCTTCGCCTCTTACCGATATCGATGGAGAATTGCCGAGTGCAGATGAGATCGCCGCGGAGCTGCAGAAGTTCCTCGCCAACCGTCGCGCTGGTGACGACGGCGTAACCCCGATCTAATTCCCGCCGCGCGTCGCTACGATGGTGTGAGTGAATTCGCGACGCTCCTGGGTGATGTTCGGCATAGCCGTCTTCGCTTACCTGATCGCTATCCTGCAGCGGAGTTCGCTTGGGGTAGCTGCGGTCGAAGCCACCGACCGATTCGGGATTGCCGCAGCCGAGCTATCCGTGCTCGCGGTCGTGCAACTCGTCATCTACGCCGCTCTGCAGGTTCCCGTCGGGGTCATGATCGACCGAGTCGGTCCGCGTTTCCTCATCGGTCTCGGCGCTCTGCTCATGTGCCTCGGGCAAGCAACACTCGCTGTCGCGCCCACGCTGTCCGTGGCCATTATTGGTCGGGTACTTGTGGGAGCTGGGGATGCGATGACGTTCATCTCCGCCATCCGTCTGCTCGCGAGTTGGTTCGACGGGCGCACGCTACCGATCCTGTCCCAGTTGCTCGGCACAGTGGGCCAAATGGGGCAGATTCTCTCGGCGTTTCCGCTCGCGATAGCGCTGCACACCTGGGGATGGACGCCGACCTATCTATCTGCGGCCTCGTTATCGGTCGTCGTCGTGATCGTCGTCGTTGTTCTCGGGCGTGCCAAGGAGCCCAGCGCGGTCGTGCACCAAGCCCAAAGCTGGGGGTCGTCGCTCCATCATCTTCGAGAGAGCCTCAACCGGCCCGGCACTCAACTAGGTTTCTGGGCGCACTTCGTGACGCAATCGTCCGTGACGATGTTCACGCTGCTCTGGGGATTCCCGTTTCTTTCGATCGGCCTCGGCTACGGTCCGACCGGCGCTGCCGCGGTGCTGAGTCTCATCGTGGTTGTTGCAGGCATCAGTGGACCTATCCTCGGCATCCTGTCTGCTCGATACCCGCTGAGGCGCAGCAATCTTGTGCTGGGTATCGTCTCGGCGATGGCTGTGGTCTGGTCGGTTCTGCTTCTCTGGCCGGGACAGCCGCCTCTGTGGCTCGTGCTTGTGCTAGTCGCTGTGATCGCCGTCGGTGGCCCGGGCTCGATGATCGGTTTTGACTACGCGCGAACCTTCAACCCCATGCGCTCCTACGGCTCAGCGAGTGGCGTCGTTAATGTCGGCGGGTTCACCGCGACATTTGTCATCATGCTTTTGGTCGGGTTCGTGCTGGATGCCGTGGACCGTTCACGAGGAGGAAGCGGCGTGCCGGAGCAGCTCTACTCGCTCGACTCCTTCCGGATCGCGTTCCTCGTGCAGTACCTCATCATCGGTAGCGGTGTCGGCTTCTTGTTGCACGCGCGACGGCGCACTCGCCGACGAATGCTCGACGACGGGGGAATATCCGTGGCCCCCTTATGGGTTGCATTAGTACGACGGTGGAGGCGGCGGCGAGCTGACTAGCTCGGCATAGCACGAGACCATCGAGCCGCGACTGCACTCGTGGCGAGAACGCCCCACAAAGCGTGCAATAATTGTATACAAGACCCGGTCTTGTCCCGTTGGTTCGTGCCACTACTTGTAGTGCGCGGCGGAGGACTTGACATGGGTCTTAGTACTGCCCGAAAACAGTGCGATCGAACGGAAGGTGCTCACATGGCAACCCGAACCACCACAGCAAAGACTTCAGCGGCGTCAACGTCGACGACCGTAGAAGAAGAAATTGTCGCGCCAGTAAAGGCGCCCACGAAGGCCGCTCTTGCGAAGGCCGCCAAGGAAGCTGCCGCGAAGGAAGCAGGCACCGCGCCGAAGGCTCCGCGTAAGACTGCTGCCAAGAAGTCCTCCGCTAAGGCATCCGCCGGCGGCGACGATGCCGATGAGCCCGACGAGGTCGAAGAGGCTGACGTAGTCATCGTTGTCGATGGCGACGAGGCGAAAGACGCGCCCGAGTCGAGCGACGATGACGATGAAGAGAAGCCCTCAACGGGCAAGGACGAGGCGCTGCCCACGGGTGCCCTAGTTCTGTCTCTTGTTGATGACGAAGACGAAGTTCCCGTCTACTCGGCCGCGATCACCGGGGCTACCGCTGACCCCGTCAAGGACTACCTGAAGCAGATCGGTAAGGTCGCACTCCTTAACGCTGCAGAAGAGGTCGAGCTCGCCATGCGCATCGAGGCCGGGCTGTTCGCTGAGGACAAGCTTTCGGCAATGTCGCAGACCGAGCTTCGTTCGCCTCTCGGTCGCGAGCTGCAGTGGGTCGCGAAGGACGGACAGCGCGCCAAGAGCCACCTCCTTGGTGCCAACCTGCGACTCGTTGTATCCCTCGCCAAGCGCTACACGGGTCGTGGCATGCAGTTCCTCGACCTCATCCAGGAGGGAAACCTGGGTCTCATCCGTGCCGTCGAGAAGTTCGACTACACCAAGGGCTTCAAGTTCTCCACGTACGCAACCTGGTGGATTCGCCAGGCCATCACGCGCGCGATGGCAGACCAGGCTCGCACCATTCGCATCCCCGTGCACATGGTCGAGGTCATCAACAAGCTTGCTCGCGTTCAGCGCCAGATGCTGCAGGACCTCGGTCGCGAACCTACGCCTGAGGAACTGAGCCGCGAGCTCGACATGACTCCCGAGAAGGTCATCGAGGTTCAGAAGTACGGCCGCGAGCCCATCTCGCTGCACACCCCGCTCGGTGAAGACGGCGACAGCGAGTTCGGTGACCTCATTGAGGATACCGAGGCGGTTGTTCCGGCGGATGCCGTGGGCTTCACGATGCTGCAGAAGCAGCTCGAGAGCCTGCTCGACTCCCTGTCGGAGCGCGAAGCCGGTGTGATTCGTATGCGTTTCGGACTCGGAGACGGCATGCCGAAGACTCTCGACCAGATCGGTGACACCTTCGGTGTGACGCGCGAGCGCATCCGCCAGATCGAGTCGAAGACGATGGCCAAGCTGCGTCACCCCTCGCGTTCGCAGTCACTGCGCGACTACCTCGAGTAAATCGGCATCGCTTTTCGCCTGCGGCTGTCGAGCCACTACAGCTGTTGAACCAGTACCGCTGTTGAACCAGTACAGAGGAGTCCCGTCGTGGGAGCAGAAGCCAATCCCGGCAAGGTCCTGACCAGCGAGGTCGATGGGGTCGTCTACGAGCGCATCCCGATCAAGACGCGTCTTGTTGGTCCCGACGATGACATCGTCTCGGTCGTGACCGAGTACGCCGATGGTGCGATCCGTGAAGGCGACCTGCTTTTCGTGACGGAAAAGATAGTCGCTATCACCCAGGGGCGCTCGTACCCGATCGATGAGATCGTGGTGCGTCCTCTTGCGCGCAAGCTTTCTACCTACGTCGTGAAGACGCCATACGGCATCGGACTGGGCATGCCCGAGACCATGGAGATGGCGTTCCGCGAGTGCGGCACGCCGCGTATCCTGTTCGCCGCAGCCGTGGCCGCGGTCACCAAAAAGTTCGGCCGTAGCGGTGACTTCTACCGCATTGCGGGGCCCAAGGCTCGTGGAATCGACGGTCCCACCAATGGCACGATTCCGCCGTACGACTCCGAGGTAGTGCTCGCGCCGTCGAAGCCGCGCCAAGTGGCGCAGGAGCTCAAGGCCGCGCTGGGTAACCGCGTGGACGTGCTGATCGTCGACATCAATGACATCGGCGGCAATATCCTCGGCTCTACGCTGACGAAGGCCGACGACAATCGTGCCGTGAAGATCCTCAGTGACAACCCGCTGGGCCAGGGCACGCAGAGCACCCCGATGGGGATCATTCGTCGCGTAGCGTGACCCGCGCGGTAGTGAGCTAGAAGCCGATCACCTTGCGGAAGAGCGGACGGCTTCCCGTGCGCACGCCCGTAGCGGTTGGCTTGTTCTCGTAGGCTCCCGGCATCCAGTTGCCCTCGAGCAGCACGGGACCGTTTTCGCAGAGCACAACGTCCCAGCCGACGTACTGAATCTCGGGAACGACGAGACTGGCGTCCTTTGCCATCTGGATAACTTCGGCAGCCATGGGCAGGGTGAAGTCGACGATGGACGCCTTGGTCTCCGGGTGCTCGCGATAGATGTTCTGGTGCGAGCCGTAGCCGGGGCCGAGAGACTTGCCCGTCTCGTCCAGGAGGGTAAAGAAGCCTCCGAATGCCTGCTGGTCACTGGCTCCCGTTCCCACGCCGAACTTCTGGGCGAACGAGAGAATGTGAACGGTTTTTCCGTCGTAGAACGTCGTGATGCGCGTTGTGTTGACGAGGCCCGGGGAAACGGCGTTAAGCGCGGGGTGCTGGTCGGAGATGTACTCCTCGACGAGGAACTGCTCCTTGCGCAGCAGTTCGGCCTTGAACGCATCCCAATCGGTCACGTGCGCGGCAAAGTACTTCTCGACGCCGTATCCGGAGTTGGAGACGGGGACCTTGCCCATAACGCGGCCCGCGTTCTCGACGAACTTCTGCAGATCGGTGGCCGAGGTCTCACGCACGTCCAGCCAGCCGCGCGTGATGTACGAGGCAAAGGTCTTGTTGAACTCGATCTTGTCTTCGAACAGCCGGCGGAACTCCTTCTTGTCGTACCGCTCGGCGAGGTGGTTGGAGATCGCGTTGGTCATGAAGGTCTCGCGCTCGGCACGAGTGAGGATGACAAAGTCCCAGTCGATGTAGTCCTGGAAGCCCGTGTCGTGCACCGCCGACCACCACAGCATGTCGATGAGCACGACGGGGGTGAGCTTCTTGTGCTTCTTGGCGACCTCGCGGGCTCGCTTCACAACGCTGCCGAAGTCGAGATTTCTCGCGCGGTAGATGAAGTAGTCGATGCGGGAGCGAAGGCCCAGCTTGCCGGTCATGAAGCTCATTTCCTCATCGGATGGGGACACAGGTGCGGGGCGAAGGCCCCGAAACACTCTAGCCGGATCGGCCGCGGGCTACCGCTCGCCAAGATAGGTGCGGGGGATGCGTCGGCTCGCGCGCACGACGATCTCATCGCCGATGGTGCCCGTCCGAACGGCCCATTCCTCTGCGGTCATCGCACCGTCGTCGCCCGTGCCGAATATCGTGACGGAGTCGCCCACCGACACGAGAGCGTCACCGACATCGATCGTCAGGGAGTCGACGCCGACCGAGCTAATTCGGTATCGTTCCCCTCCGATCGCAACCTCGGCGATGTGCGATGGGCCGACGTGGATGCCATCGGCGCTTCCCACGGAGATCGTCGCGGTTCCGGCATCCACGGACACGACAGGCGCGCGGAAGGTCATCACGGGGATGAGACCGAGGTCAGCGGCGGACTCATCATCGAACGGGGATATTCCGTAGGCCGCGATTCCGAATCGGACGAGATCCAGTCGCGCTTCCGGCTCCCGGATTCCCGCCGAGCTTGCGGCGAGGTGCAGTGTTGTGGGGGTGGCGCCGAGATCGTGTGCGACTTTGATCGCGGTGTGGAGCCGCTCCAAGGCATCGGCGTCGTCCTCCGGAGAGGCGTCCGCAAGGTGTGACCAGATGCCCACGATCGTGAGAACACCCGCCCGCTCCGCTGCCACCGCTGCGCTCACGAGTGACGGCCATTCTTCGATGCTTGCACCGTTGCGGTGGAGTCCCGTGTCGATCTTGAGATGCACGCGCGCTCGAGCGGGCTCACCCGCAGCGATGATCGCATCGAGTTGCCACAGCGCAGAGATGCCTAGGTCGATGCTCTCTCGGATCGCGCAGGCGAAGTCAGTGTGCGGGCCGTGCATCCACGCGAAGATCTGAACGTCGAATCCGGCGGCGCGAAGTTCGAGGCCCGCGGGAACGTCCAGAACGGCCAGAGAGTCCGCTCCGGACTCGAGCGCGGCTCGCGCGAGCGGGAGCAAGCCGTGGCCGTAGGCGTTTGCCTTGACGGCGAGCATCGTTCGCGCGGGCGCGGCGATGGACGACAGCAGCCGCACGTTGTGGCGGAAAGCGTCGAGGTCGACCTCAATGCGGGGTTCGGTCATGAGAAGACCCTTTGCACACGTGGGCCGATGCCTGCGGTCAATTCGAGTGGAGGCCGTTCGGTATGCACGGCCCAGTCAACGGCCGACGGGAAGCCGAGAGCGGAATCTCCGAATAACACGACATCGTCGCCCACCCGTGGTTCGGCGGATCCGCAGTCCGCGACAAACTGATCCATCGCGATACGCCCGGCAAGTGGATGCTGACCACCGGCCACGAAGACACTCGCACGGTTCGAGGCGAGGCGAGGGATGCCATCGGCGTAGCCGAGCCCGACCAGGGCGAGATGAGATTCGATGCTAGTGCGATAGGTGTACCCGTACGACACCCCAGCACCCTGTAACGCGCGCTTGACGGCAATCACTTCACCCACCACGGTCATGACGGGCCGGTGGATACCGTCGACACCGTACGCCTCAGCGGAGACCAGCGCTCGACCTGAAGTGTGGGTCACGACACCGGGGGACCCGAATTCGCCCCCGGGCGAGACGAGAATCTCGCTTACGCCGGCTTCTGTTGCGGCGGCGATGACCGCATCCGCACCGTGTCCATACGCGTCAGCCCGGGCATCCAGAACGAACGAATCGTCGCGCTCAAGCAACTCAGTGAGGGTTGACTTCAGCGCGACGAGATCGATCGTGGCCGTGCGCCGCACCCCAGACATGCGTCTGGCACTCTCGGGGATGCGCGGTACTTGTGGTTCGATTGCGAACTATTCCGAGACGGACTGCAGAAGTCTGGCCGACTCATCGTGCCAGTTCAGCGCCGTCGGGAGCAGCTTGTCCTTGAACTTCGTGCCGTGGTGGGCACAGAAGAGGAGGTCACCGCTCGCTAGCGTCACCCGAACGTACGCCTGGGCGCCGCAGCTATCGCAGCGATCCAGAGCGGAGAGGGTGTAGTCCAGCTCGGAAGGGTTCTGGTCGACTGCGGTGTTCTCGGTAGCAATGTGAGACATCTGCTGCTCCTTTCGGCTGGCGGTGATGATCACCGTTGCATCAATACAAGCACGCCTGTGTTTCAGATAGACGTCAATTACGGGTATTTCGCTGAACGCGTACGAGCATTCGCAAGACGAGTGTCAGATGCCTCGGCTGACGGTGGCTGTCCCTATTCTGGTAGGCGGCCCATGGCCGAAACCAACCCGAGGAGTACTCCATGTCGAACGCCGACTACAACGCCCGTCACCTGTCGGTGCTCGAGGGTCTTGAAGCCGTGCGCAAGCGCCCCGGAATGTACATCGGCTCGAACGACTCTCGTGGGCTTATGCACTGCCTGTGGGAGATCATCGACAACTCGGTCGATGAGGCGCTCGGCGGCTACGGCAGTTCGATCGGTGTGACTCTTCACCCCGACTCGAGCGTCGAGGTGCGCGACACCGCCCGTGGGATTCCCGTCGACATCGAGCCAAAGACGGGCCTCACCGGTGTCGAGGTCGTCTTCACCAAACTTCACGCCGGCGGAAAGTTCGGTTCGGGGTCCTATGCCGCATCCGGCGGCCTTCACGGTGTGGGCGCTTCTGTCGTCAATGCCCTGTCCGAGCGGCTCGATGTTGAGGTCGACCGAAACGGCAAGACCTGGGCGATGTCGTTCCACCGCGGAGAGCCCGGGATTTTCGCGGATGCGGTTCCCGGCGTCCCGACACCCGATGCCCCGTTCACTCCGTTCGTGACGGGCAGCGAGTTGCGTGTCATCGGCAAGGTCGCCAAAGGGGTCACTGGCACCCGCGTGCGTTACTGGGCCGACCGCCAGATCTTCGCGAAGGGGGCAAGCTTCCAGACCGACGAACTGCTCGACCGCTTGCGCCAGACCGCGTTCCTCGTCCCTGACCTTCGACTCGACCTCAGCGATCTTCGCGGGGAGGAGCCCGTTCGCGAGACGTTCCACTTCGCGGGTGGCATTGCCGAGTTCGTCGAGCACCTCGCCCCGGATGCGCCCCTCACCGATACCTGGCGTTTCCAAGGCTCCGGGACCTTCACGGAAATTGTTCCCGTTCTTCAAGACAATGGCCACATGACCCCGACCGAGCTGTCGCGCGAGTGCCAGGTCGACGTCGCGCTGCGCTGGGGAATCGGCTACGAGACCGTCTTCAAGAGCTTCGTCAACATCATCTCGACGCCCAAGGGCGGAACGCACCAGTCCGGGTTTGACCAGGGACTGCTGAAGTTCATGCGCGCCGAGACGGAGAAGAACGCTCGACGACTCAAGCTCGGAACGGACAAGCTCGAGAAGGACGACGTGCTCGCGGGACTAACCGCCGTGCTCACCGTGCGTCTTCCCGAACCACAGTTCGAGGGACAGACCAAGGAAATTCTCGGAACCCCCGCTGTGCGCAATATTGTCGCGAACGTCATCGCCAAGGCGATGGCCGAGAAGTACACCTCGAGCAAACGCGACGACAAGGCTCAGAGCACCCTCGTGCTCGACAAGGTCGTCGCCGAGATGAAGTCGCGACTGTCCGCTCGAGCCCACAAAGAGACGCAGCGCCGCAAGAACGCGCTCGAGTCGAGCTCGCTTCCCACGAAGCTCGTCGACTGCCGTTCCAATGATGTTGAGAACAGCGAGCTGTTCATCGTCGAGGGTGACTCGGCGCTCGGCACCGCGAAGCTTGCACGCGACAGCGAGTACCAGGCCCTCCTGCCGATCCGCGGCAAGATTCTCAACGTGCAGAAGGCATCCGTGAGCGACATGCTCGCGAACACCGAGTGCGCCTCGATCATCCAGGTGATCGGCGCGGGATCCGGGCGCAGCTTCGATCTGTCATCGCGACGCTACGACAAGATCATCATCATGAGCGATGCCGATGTGGATGGTGCCCACATCCGCACCTTGCTGCTCACCCTCTTCTTCCGCTACATGCCCGAGATGATCAGCGCGGGCAAGGTCTACGCGGCAGTGCCCCCGCTTCACCGGGTAGTCGTGATGAATCCGGGCAGCAAGCCCAACGAGACGATCTACACGTACTCAGAAGCCGAGCTTCACGGCGTTCTCGCGGGCCTCAAGCGCTCCGGCAAGAAGTATCAGGACCCGATCCAGCGGTATAAGGGCCTCGGAGAGATGGATGCAGACCAGCTCGCGACCACCACTATGGACAGGCGTCACCGCACGCTGCGTCGCGTGAATGCACCGGATGCTGAGAGGGCCTCCGCGGTCTTCGAACTGCTCATGGGAAGCGATGTTGCCCCGCGTAAGGAGTTCATCATCGCGGGCAGCGACATAGCGCGCGACCGTATCGACGTCTAGGCTTCCCGCTCTGCTCGGTTAGTGATCGTCGAGTCGCTTGCCCAGTGTGAATGAGTCAGGTCCGACAGCGATCGTCCTGAATCCGAGGTGCTGGTAAAAGCCCACCGCGCGCACGTTCGCGAGGCTCACGCCGAGGTGCACTCCGGGTACACCACGAGCGGCCAATTCGGTGAGCAGAGTGTCGATGAGCACGCGGCCCGCGCCGCGGCCCTGCAGGCTCGGCAGCAGGTCGATGTGCAAGTGGGCGGGATAGCTCGCGAGCACTCCGGGTTCCGCGGTGGGTGGACGGTGGATGAGGTCGACGATCGCCGAGTCGGCGGGGGAGGACTGCGATCCCCTCGGATACCGTTTCCTGAGTTCGGGCCACCACTGGGCTTCGCAGTGCATCTCCAATGACCAGGTGTCGGCTGCGCCCAGCACGTACCCGGCGGGCTCGCCGTCAAGCTCGGCGACCCAGGCGAGATCCGGTGCGAATTCGAGGTACGGCCCGACATAGACCTCACCCAGCAGGGTGGGAACGGCGTAAAGCTCGGAAGCATCCTCGCCGTCTGCGCCCGTCAGAAGACAGATCTCGTAGAGACGATCCCGGTCCTCGGGTCGATACGGCCTGATGATCACTCTCGTCCCCCTCGACCCTGCACGACATAAGCCCGACCCGACAGACACCCGCCGTTAACCGCTCATTCGTAAGATACCCGCGTGGCAAGGCAACTGCGAGTGGATGTGACGGGTGGTGCTCTTCAGGGCCACCTGCGCCGGGATCTAGCCATGTGGCGGGGCATTCCTTACGCCGCACCACCTGTCGATGATCTGCGGCTGAGAGCGCCCGCGCCGGTCGTCCCGTGGGTGGGAGTGAGGGACGCCGCCCACTTCGGTCCCGTTGCGCCCCAGGACCGCAACGGTCAGTTCCTCGGTCCCGCCCGAGGCGTCCCGATGTCCGAGGACTGCTTGACGCTCAACGTCATTGCTCCTGATGATCGGGCGGTCGGTTTGCCCGTCATGGTGTTCATCCATGGTGGTGCGTACAGCGTGGGATCGTCCCGAGAGATTCGGCGCCAGGGGGAGAGTCTCGCTCGCGCCGGCGTGGTCTTCATCAATTTCAACTACCGCCTGGGAGCACTGGGCTACATCGACTTCACTGCCCTGTCGACACGGGAGCGTCCCATCGAGTGCAATCTCGGCCTTCGTGACCAGGTCGCGGCTCTCAAGTGGGTGCAGAGCAACGTCGCGGCGTTCGGCGGCGACCCCGACAACGTGACGATATTTGGTGAGTCTGCTGGCGGTAATGCCGTCACAACGCTCATGACTGTGCCGTCGGCATCCGGGCTCTTCGTTCGCGCGATAGCCCAGAGTTCGCCACCGAACGCGATCTATCCGTCGACGATCACGGCCGGATGGGCGCGCGACTACCTCGAGCAGCTCAGCGAGGTCGTCGACAATTCCAGCACCGAGAGCACGAGTCTGGAAAGCGCGGGCGAACTCCTTTTCGCCTCGTCGGCGGACGACCTAGTGGTGGCCGCGACGAGGCTGCAATTGGCGACCCCCGACCGCTCGCCAGGAACCATCGCGCTCAGCCCCGTCATAGACGGCGACTTCGTGCCCGAGCGACCTCTTGATGCGTTCAAGGCAGGGCGCGCGCATCCGGTGCCGCTCATCATCGGAACGAATGATCGAGAAGGATCCCTGTTCCGTGGGCGCCTGGACATCCTCGCGACAACCCCGCCGCGCATCCGCGCGATCTTCGCGAACACCTCCAAGAAGGCGAGAAAAGCGCTCAAGGCGCAGTATCCGGGTCTGCCGGCACCGCGGCCTGCCGCCGACTTCGGGGGAGACTTCGCCTTCTGGTACCCCAGCGTGAAGGTCGCCGAACGGCACGCGCGGTTCGCGCCCGTCTACTTCTACCGATTCGATATCGCTCCGCGGCTCGTGCGGCTAGCGGGCTACGACGCGACTCACGGGCTCGAACTTTTCGCGCTGTTCGACCGCATGGACGGCTGGTTTGGTCGGGCGATGGGACTGCTCGGCGGCCGTCGAGCGTTTAAGGCGGCGGGCGAGAGGATGCGACGCAACTGGGTGAGTTTCGCGCACGACGGCGAGGTCCTCGGGTGGCCCCGGTACACGCGCAGGCGTCGGCGGACGCTCATCATCGATGTCGTTGATCGTGTGGAGGAAGATCCGCGGCGAGATCGCCGCATCGCATGGCAGGACTTCGTGCCGCACGTCTAGCTCCAATAAAGCAGCGCCGAGCTAGACCGATTCTCCGATCGAGCCGACCACCGCATCCAGCACCGTGCCTGACGCGTCGCGCTTGGCTCCCGCGTCGGGAAGCTGCCGAACAGCACCGTCGGTGCCGACCGCCATCGCCGGAGCAGGCCCAACCCAGGCTAGAGCCAGCACATCTTCCCCCTTGAGGAACGAATGAGCCCGGACACCGCCAGTGGCTCGTCCCTTGCCCGGGAACTCCTGGAGGAACGACACCTTCGCGCGCCCGGCATCCGCGCCCGCGATTGTCGCGAGCGACGTCGATACAGTCACCGCGACGTTCTCTGCGGACGGATCGACCGAGCCGAAGAACACCACATTCGCCTTCGCGGACAGCTTGATCCCGGCCATGCCTCCCGCCGACGCACCCTGGGGACGCACAGCGGATGCGGCGAAGTGCAGGAGCTGAGCATCCGAGGTGACGAAAACTAGTTCGTCGGCGTCGTCGCCTTGAGAAACTCCCACGACCTCGTCACCAGGCTTGAGAGAGATGACTTCGAAGTCGGGCTTCGACGGGTAGCCTCCCGCGGTCACTCTCTTCACGACACCCTGTCGCGTGCCGAGCACGATCGGCTTGTCTGAGTCGAGCGAGACCAGTCCGAGAACCTTTTCCTTGCTACCGATCGCGAGGTATTCGCTGATCTTCGCGCCGGCGGCAAGCTGAATCGAGTTTGCCGGCACGCTCGGCAGGTCGACCGCGGTGAACCTGATCAGACGGCCGAGCGATGTGATCGCGCCGATCTCGGTGCGGCTCGTGGTCGTTACGCGGGACCGGATCGCATCGTGCTTCGAACGCCGTCGAGCGATCGTAGGAGCGAGCTCGTCGCTGGATACATCCACCCGGATCGCCCGACCCGTAGTCGACAGCAGTACCTCGCATGGTGCATCAGCGATCTCGAGCACAGGAGCGTTCTTGCGCGCGGCGGCACTCGATGTCGCGACCGAGGGACGAGCCTGCGTGAGGAGGGTGCGGCGAGGCGTTCCGAACCGTTCCGCTACTTCTTCGAGCTCGTCGGAGACGAGTCCGCGGATACGAGCCGGGTTACGCAGGATCTCTTCCAGGAACTCGATCTCGGCGCGAAGCTTCTCGGCCTCGGTTTCGAGCTCGATGCGGCTGAACTTGGTGAGGCGCCTGAGGCGCAGCTCGAGGATGTACTCGGCCTGCAGGTCGCTCAGGTCGAAGACGGTCTGCAGGCGACCGCGAGCCTGTTCGGAGTCCTCGCTCGTGCGGATGACCTGAATGACCTCGTCGATGTCGAGGATCGCGACAAGCAATCCCTCGACGAGGTGCAGACGTTCCTTGCGCCGAGCGAGTCGGAACTCACTGCGGCGTCGCACAACCGAGAGCCGGTGGTCGAGGTAGACGCGGAGCAGTTCCTTGAGGCCGAGGGTCTGGGGGCCTCCATCGACGAGAGCAACCGCGTTGATGCTGAAGTTGTCCTCGAGTGGGGTGAGCCGATAAAGCTGCTCAAGCACGGCATCCGGGCTAAAGCCGGTCTTGATGCCTATAACAAGCCGCAGGCCGTGCTTACGATCCGTGAGGTCGGTGACGTCGGAGATACCGCTGATCTTCTTGGCGTTGACGCCGTCTTTGATCTTCTCGATGACTCGTTCCGGGCCGACCAGGTACGGCAACTCGGTGACGACGAGTCCGGTCTTGCGGGCGGTGAGGCTCTCGACCGAGACCTTTGCGCGGGTCTTGAAGGCGCCACGACCCGTGGCGTAGGCATCCTTGATCCCGTCGAGGCCGATGATGGTTCCGCCCGTGGGAAGGTCGGGTCCCGGCACGTACGCCATGAGATCTTCGAGGGTGGCGTCGGGGTTCTCCAACAGGTAGCGCGCGGCGGCAACGACCTCGATGAGGTTGTGCGGAGCCATGTTCGTCGCCATGCCCACCGCGATGCCGCTCGCGCCGTTGACCAAGAGGTTCGGGAAGGCGGCGGGCAGCACCTCGGGCTGCGTGAGCTGGTTGTCGTAGTTGGGAACGAAGTTCACGACGTCTTCGTCGAGATCCGCTGTCATTGCCATTGCTGCAGCTTCTAGCCGAGCCTCGGTGTACCGGGGAGCCGCGGGACCATCGTCCAGGGAGCCGAAGTTGCCGTGTCCGTCGATGAGCGGCACGCGCAGGATGAAGTCCTGGGTCAGTCGAACCATTGCGTCATAGATGGACGCATCACCGTGCGGGTGCAGCTTTCCCATCACGTCACCGACGACACGCGCCGATTTCACGTGGCCGCGGTCGGGGCGGAGACCCATCTCGGTCATCTGGTACAGGATGCGGCGCTGTACCGGCTTGAGGCCGTCGCGCGCGTCAGGAAGGGCGCGCGAGTAGATGACCGAGTAGGCGTACTCGAGGAACGATCCCTCCATCTCGGTGGTGACATCGACATCATCGATGCGTTCGCCGGAGGGGGACGAGGGCAGGGGAGTATCGGGGGTAGCCATAAGATTGCCCCCATGCTACCGGCGCTCACACCAACGCGAACGAGCCTTGCCGATGTCGTGCCAAGTTCGATTCTCGCTTTGTCGGGGCAGGCGAATCCGTTGGGCTTGCCGGAGGCCAACCACGTGGTGGTTGTGCTCGTCGACGGCCTTGGTTCCGAGGCACTCGCTGCTCGTTCTGGACATGCCCGCACGCTCGTATCGCGCCTGACCAAGAAATCCGTCATTGAGTCCGGATTTCCGACGACGACGGCCGCCGCGATCGCCACCCTGACTACGGGAGTGCGCGCGGGACAGCACGGATTAGTGGGATATACAGCTCTTAACGGCGACCGAGTCGTGAATCAGCTCTCCGGGTGGGATTCCCGGATGGACCCGGCGACGTGGCAGCGAGTGCCAACCCAGTTCGAGTCGCTCGCCGCGCAAGATCTCACGTCCGTGGCGATCGGTCCGGCTCGCTACAACAACTCGGGCTTCAGTCAGGCGGTGCTCCGGGGCGCTCGTTACGAGTCCGCGTCATCAATCTCCGACAGGATGCGCCGCGCCGCGGATCTGCTCGCCGGACCCGACGCTCCCGCGCTCAGCTACGTCTACGTGCCTGAGCTTGACGTCGCCGCACACGCGCATGGCTGGCAATCACCGCAGTGGACCCACGCCCTCGAAACGCTGGATGCGGCAGTGGCCGAGTTGAGCCGTGCTCTTTCCCCGAGCGACGGACTCTTGATCACTGCTGACCACGGCATCCTCGACGTGCCCGCGCACTCTCACGTTCTGTTCGATACGGTGCCCGCTCTCGTCGATGGCGTGAGACTCGTCGCGGGGGACCCGCGGTGCCTGCAGCTGCACTTCGAGCCAGACCTCGGCGAGAAACAGCGCACCGCGCTCGTGGACGCATGGCGCGCTTCCGAGTCCGAGCGTTCATGGATTGCCTCGCGGTCGGAGGCAATCGAGGCGGGGTGGTTTGGAGCCGTCGACGCGGATGTCGAGCCGCGCATCGGAGATCTCCTCGTGGCGGCACGCAAATCCATTGCCTACTACGATTCGCGCGCGTCTAATGATCACGGTCGCGGCATGATCGGCCAACACGGCTCGTGGTCGTCGAGCGAGGTGCGGGTTCCGCTACTGCGCTTCGGCGCTTTCGAGCCGCGCTAGCTCCTACTAAGCCGGATCGTCGTCCGAGCGAGCCCCGAACACGATCTCGTCCCAGCTCGGCATGCTCGCGCGGCCCTTCTTGCGAACACCCGGCTGCGGAGCGGTGCTGCGGATAGGGTCCTCGTCCTCGACCTCATCACGGAAGTTTTCGAGAGGAACATCGACAATGCGAATGGATCCCGTCGACGGGTGATTCGACCGGCCAGCATCGTCGTCCTCGAAATTGGCGGACTCTCGCTCACCGCGGCGGCGGCGGAGCGCTTCGAGCAGATCGGCGGTCTGGTTGCCGAACACTGCCGAGTCTTCCTCTTCGCGGGCACGATTGATGGCGATTGGGGCAGACTGCTGCTCTGGGGCGACAACTTCTTCGGGCGCGTCGATGGCGAAGGCCCCGCTGTCGAACCGACTCGCCTGGTCGGTGTCGTCGTTCGGAGTGACCGCTCGCAGGCGAGGGATGAGCGCTCCCGCCGTTTCGCCCTGCTGCGAGAGCGTCGTCGCTTCGCTGTTGAGCGGTGCAAGAGTCTGCTTCTTGGGGTCGAACTGCCATCGGGCATCGTGGTCGATGTTGTTTGCGGTGAACGACAGCTTCACGATCCAACCGCTGTCGAGTTCTTTCCAGCTCGCCCAGCGCTCGTCGGTGCCGCCGAGATCATGGAGGCGTTCGCGCAGAGCGGCGCCGAAGGTGGTTCCCTGGCGCATGGGGTCGGTGTCGGCCGCGGTGTGCACGGGAACGGCGAGTGCCGATTCAACAACGAATTCGCGTTCGGCGATCACGGGACCCTCGAAGCGGCGAATGTACTCGAGCGATACGCCAGTGACAGCCGCGACATCCTCAGCGGACATTCCCGAGCGGATGTGTGCCTGAATTTCGCGAGGGGCGAGCTTGCGCCCCGTGCCAGGGTCGGGAATGCTCTGGCGCAGCTTTGACTGCAGCACCTCGTCAATGGGAATGCGAAAACGCGTCCCATCCTCTGATGCCACGAGCAGCGCACCGTTCTCGACTCCGATTACCCGCAGGTCCTGCATTTCGAGTGCCTCCAGCCTCACGATTCGCCACAAGGATTGCACGGGTTCGTGCCCAAGTCTGGGAATAGAACGGGCGCGCCGTCAGTTGTCTGGTTAGCGCAAAAACGACGGCGGTTGCAGCGGTTTGCTATTCCACCGTGATTGATGCAAACTGTCGCCGCCGCTTGACGCCTCGCATGCGTCGCAGCGCTACGAATACAGAACTGGATGGGTATGGCAACCGACTACGACGCACCTCGTAAGACCGACGACGATTCCGAATCGATCGAGGCTCTTAAGGAGCGCGTTCCTGACAAGATGTCTGGGTCCGTCGGCGACGACGACGCAGACAACCCGGGTAGTTTCGAGCTCGCAGGAGCGGATCTCTCCGACCTCGAACTCGACGTCGTCGTGCTTCCTCCGCAGGCCGACGAATTCACCTGCGTGAGCTGCTTCCTGGTGAAGCACCGCTCACAGATCGACCACCAGTCCAAGCTGGGACCGATCTGCCTGGAGTGCGCGGCCTAACGCAAACCTTCGTCTCAGGCTGGCAGTTCGCCGCGACTTGTCGCGAGCGCTTCAGCTAGACGATCTGGATGACGGCTGGACACCAGCCAATACGGGGCCGGGTCGTTCTCGTCGAGGATGTCAATCTTCAGTACGGGATCGACCCAGCCACGGATCAGCAACCAGGCTCGAGCGTCGAGGCGCTGGCCGCGTTCGAGCCGACCTTCGTCACCCGAGAACGATTCGGTCTTGCCCACGAGTGCAATCGGCAAACGTGCCTTGCCGGCCCGCAGCTCCGTGTCGGTGACGACGAGCGCAGGCGATGCTGAGAGCAGAAGTGCCACGCATCCGAGGTACAGCACGATCGCGACGACGATTCCCACCTCGAAGTTGATCGGCGTGAACACCAGCAGTGTTGCCGGGATCACCAGGGCCGTGGAGATGTAGAGCCAGGGTGCTGGCCACAGTCGTTCTCGGTAATGCGTCATGGGTCTATTCGACCAGACTTTTCGGAGCGTTCAGTGTTCTGCACTACCCTCGTGACGTGGCCGACAACGTTGATGTACTGATTTCCTCAGGGCCCGTCCCGGTATACGCCCACCCCGGCGATGCTGGAGCCGACCTGACCGCGTCCGAAGCGACCGTGCTTGAGCCCGGCCAGCGCGCGACCGTTCCTACGGGAGTGTCTATCGCTCTGCCTGACGGATACGTGGCTTTTGTGGTCCCTCGTAGCGGGCTCGCAGCGCGCAGCGGCATCACCATCGTCAACAGCCCGGGGACGGTGGATGCGGGCTATCGCGGGGAGATCCGCGTGACCCTCCTGAACACCGACACCGAGCATCCCTTCACCATCGAGGTGGGGGATCGAATAGCTCAACTCATCGTCATGCCGGTTTCCCGCGCTCGATTCATCCCGGTAGACAAGCTGCCCGGCAGCCACCGCGGAGACGGCGGATTTGGCTCTACAGGTCTGCGGTCATCCGCTGACACCGACATCATTAATCAAGGAGTGACCTCGTGACCGACGACAATGACGACCTGATCGTTGCTGAGGAGCCCAAGTCGGCTCCGGAGAACCGCTCCACCGAGGGGCCGCTCGACGAGAGCGAAGCCAACGCGGTGCGCCCCTACGTTGATCTCGGTGGGGTCAAGATTCTGCCTCGTCCCGAGCTGCAGCTGCGTCTCGAGGTCGAGGAAGGTAGCAAACGCGTCGTTGCCGTAGGCCTCGATTACGCGGGTTCCACCCTTCAGGTGCAGCCCTTCGCAGCGCCCCGCACGAGTGGGCTCTGGCACGAGATTCGCGCTCAGATCACCGACCAGATCAACAAGCAGGGCGGCACCATCACCGAGCAAGACGGTGTTTTCGGACCCGAGCTGCTCGCGGAGATCCCCGTGGCGGGCGGCGAGCCACGGTTCGCTCGATTCGTCGGAGTCGACGGTCCTCGCTGGTTCCTTCGCGGAGTCATCGCCGGTCCTGCGGCGAAGGATGCCGAAGCGGGCGCCCGAATGGAAGACCTGTTCCGGTCCATCGTCGTCGTCAGGGGCAATACCCCCATGCCGCCTCGGGACCTCATCCCGCTGCACATGCCCGCTGGCGCCCAGCAGCAGACCCAGGCATGACCGAAGAACACCGCGTACCGGATTCGCCCGACCAGACTCCTGATCTGCGCGAGTCCTTCGCTCAGGCGGCACGCAAGTCGGGGTTAGGCAAGGTCACTCCGGGTGAGACACCCAGTGGATCCGCGCTGCTGGAAGCGATGGGAGGCATCCGCGGTCTCGTCGAGTCGATAGTCCCTGGCGTCGCCTTCCTCGTCATCTACACGTTCACCCTTCAACTTGTTCCTTCGGTGGCGGTGCCCGTCGGCATCGCGATCGTCTTCGTGATTATTCGCCTGGTGTCTCGCCAACCCTGGACTTCTGCAGCCGCCGGGGTGATCGGGATCGCGCTCTCGGCCGGGCTCGCTCTCTTCACTGGCCGCGCCGAAGACAACTTTGTCTTCGGTTTTCTCCTCAACGGTGGCTTCCTCATCGTCCTTCTCGTCAGCATCGCGGTGCGCTGGCCGTTTATTGGTGTCATCGCCTCCCTCATCACGGGGGAGGGGAGCGGGTGGCGGCAGGACCGCGCCAAAGTGCGCGTCGCTCTCATCGGCACTGTTCTGTGGTGTGGGCTCTTTGCCGTGAGGCTCGGTGTGGAGTTGCCGCTGTACTTTGCCGGCAACACCTCCGCTCTCGCGGCCGCCAAGCTCTTGCTCGGCGTTCCGCTGTACGCGGCCCTGCTCTGGGTGACCTGGCTCCTCGTGCGCACGGCCTACCGCCGGCAGGATTCTCAGCCCGCCGAGTAACTGCGACTGGCCTCGGCCAGAACGTTAGTTTCGCGGTGCTATATTTATCTTGATATCGAGATAGTTTTAATGCTTCTCGCCACCTCGACAGCAGTGTCGTCGTCTTAGGCTTGCCTTGGTAGATCCGTAAGGCTCCGACGGCGAAGATTGACGATATCTGTGCACAAGACAGGCGTCGCGGGTGACAGGGTTCAGCAAGGGAGATGACAGTGTCAGCAGTCAATAGCTTTGGATCGAAAGACACCCTCACGGTCGGCTCGACCGACTACGAGGTGTTCCGAATCGATCAGGTTCCGGGTTACGAGAAGCTCCCGTTTAGCCTCAAGGTTCTCCTCGAGAACCTGCTGCGCACCGAGGATGGCGCAAACGTCACTCGTGCCCAGATCGAGGCTCTCGGTTCGTGGGATCCGTCGGCAGAGCCCGACACGGAGATTCAGTTCACGCCCGCTCGCGTCGTGATGCAGGACTTCACCGGCGTACCCTGCATCGTCGACCTCGCCACCATGCGTGAAGCGGTGACGACCCTCGGGGGAGACCCCAACCGCATCAACCCGCTCTCGCCGGCCGAGATGGTCATCGACCACTCCGTCATCGCCGACCTCTTCGGTTCCGAGAACGCGCTCGAGCGCAACGTCGAGATTGAGTACGAGCGCAACGGCGAGCGTTACCAGTTCCTGCGCTGGGGCCAGACGGCTTTCAACGACTTCAAGGTCGTTCCGCCCGGAACCGGCATCGTTCACCAGGTGAACATCGAGCACCTCGCCAAGGTCATCTACGACAGGACTGTGGATGGAGTGCTGCGCGCGTATCCAGACACCTGTGTCGGCACTGACTCCCACACGACAATGGTCAACGGCCTGGGCGTGCTCGGATGGGGCGTCGGTGGCATTGAAGCCGAGGCAGCAATGCTCGGCCAGCCCGTTTCGATGCTCATTCCGCGCGTCGTCGGCTTCAAGCTCTCGGGCGAGATTCCCGCGGGCGTCACGGCAACCGACGTCGTTCTGACCATCACCGACCTGCTGCGCAAGCACGGCGTCGTCGGCAAGTTCGTCGAGTTCTACGGTGAGGGTGTGGCGTCCGTGCCTCTCGCAAACCGCGCGACGATCGGAAACATGAGCCCCGAGTTCGGCTCGACGGCAGCGATCTTCCCGATCGACGACGTGACCCTGGACTACCTGCGTCTCACGGGCCGCAGCGAAGAGTCGGTCGCGCTCGTTGAGGCCTACGCCAAGCTGCAGAAGCTCTGGCACGACGCAGATGTTGAACCGAGCTTCAGCGAGTACATGGAACTCGACCTCAGCACGGTTGTTCCCTCCATTGCCGGTCCCAAGCGTCCGCAGGACCGCATCCTGCTCTCGAACGCTAAGTCTCAGTTCGAGACGGACATCCTGGCGTACGCCACGGCATCCACCTCCGACGACATCGTCGATCTCGAGTCGAAGCACTCGTTCCCAGCTTCCGATCCGGGCGCGGTTCCCGGAGACGAGCACGAAGACACTCGCGTTGTGCACATCTCCAGCGGTGGACCGGCGGCGGCGTCCAACCCCGTCAAAGTCACGACCCCCGCTGGCGAGACCTACTACCTCGACAACGGTGCAGTCACCCTCGCGGCGATCACCTCGTGCACCAACACCTCGAACCCTTCGGTTATGCTCGCCGCGGGCCTTCTCGCGCGCAACGCGCTCAGCAAGGGCCTCAAGCAGAAGCCGTGGGTCAAGACCACACTCGGCCCAGGCTCGAAGGTCGTCACCGACTACTACGAGAAGTCCGGGCTCGACAAGTCGCTCGAGGGTCTCGGCTTCTACACCGTGGGGTATGGCTGCACAGTATGCATCGGTAACTCCGGCCCGTTGATCGAAGAAGTTTCGGCCGCGGTCAACGACCACGACCTCGCGGTGACATCGGTGCTCTCGGGTAACCGCAACTTCGAGGGTCGAATCAGCCCCGACGTGAAAATGAACTACCTCGCGTCGCCGCCCCTCGTTGTCGCTTACGCCCTCGCCGGATCGATGCACTTCGACTTCGAGACGGATGCGCTCGGACAGGACCAGCAGGGTAACGACGTCTTCCTGAAGGACATCTGGCCGTCGACCGAGGAAGTTCAGTCCACGATCGATTCCTCGATCTCGCGTGAGCAGTTCATCAAGCAGTACGCCACCGTATTCGATGGTGACGAGCGCTGGAGGAGCCTGCCCACTCCGGATGACGCGATCTTCCAGTGGGACGAGAACTCGACGTACGTGCGCAAGGCTCCGTACTTCGACGGCATGACGATGGAGCTGACCCCGGTCGCTAACATTTCCGGAGCGCGCGTAATGGCGACCCTGGGTGACTCGGTCACGACCGACCACATCAGCCCCGCCGGAAACATCAAGTCAGGCACGCCTGCCGCCGAGTACCTGATCGAGCACGGTGTTGACCGCAAGGACTTCAACTCCTTCGGCTCGCGTCGTGGTAACCACGAGGTCATGATTCGCGGAACCTTCGCGAACATCCGTCTCAAGAACATGCTCGTGAGCGCCGTCAACGATGGCGCAGTCGTCGAGGGTGGCTACACCCGTGACTTCACGCAGCCCGGCGGGCCGCAGGCGTTCATCTACGACGCAAGCCAGAACTACCAGGCCGAGGGCACGCCTCTCGTGATCTTCGGTGGCAAGGAATACGGATCGGGTTCTTCCCGTGACTGGGCGGCTAAGGGCACGAGTCTTCTCGGAGTCAAGGCCGTCATCACCGAGAGCTTCGAGCGCATTCACCGCAGCAACCTGATCGGGATGGGCGTTGTTCCGCTGCAGTTCCCGGCGGGCCAGAGCTGGGAGTCGCTCGGTCTCGATGGCACGGAGATCGTCTCGATCACCGGTCTCGAGGCGCTCAACGAGGGTGTCACCCCCAAGACGGTGCGCGTTACGGCCGAGCCGAGCGAGTTCTCCGCCGCCGGCAAGGAGACGGTCGAGTTCGACGCAGTCGTTCGCATCGACACCCCGGGTGAAGCCGACTATTACCGCAACGGTGGCATCCTCCAGTACGTTCTGAGGTCGCTGGTTTAGAGTCAGAGTATGACTTTGCTAGACGGCATCAGCGGTCCCCGCGACCTAGACAACCTGACGCCGGAACAGCTTGTCGAGTTGGCCTCCGAGATTCGGGAGTTCCTCGTTCGCGAGGTCTCGAAGACCGGGGGCCATCTCGGTCCCAATCTCGGTGTTGTCGAGCTCACGATTGCCATTCATAAGGTCTTCGACTCCCCGAACGACGCGGTCGTCTTTGACACCGGCCACCAGAGCTACGTTCACAAGCTCCTGACGGGCCGTCAGGACTTCAGCCACCTGCGCGAGCGCGGTGGTATCGCGGGCTACCCCCAGCGCGCTGAATCGCCTCACGACATCGTGGAGAGTTCCCACGCATCTAGTTCTTTGTCGTGGGCGGATGGCATTTCTCGCGCCTTCACGATGACGGGGCAGGGCGATCGCCACGTTGTTGCCGTTGTCGGCGACGGCGCTCTCACCGGGGGAATGACCTGGGAGGCGCTCAACAACATCAGCGACGACAACAGCCGCAACCTGGTGATCGTCGTCAATGACAACGGCCGCTCCTATGCGCCAACCATCGGTGGCATGGCGCATTTTCTCAATGACGTGCGCACCCGCCGGTCGTACCGCAACCTGTACTCGACGAGCCAGAAACTCTTCCACAAGTTCGGCGCACCCGGACGCGCTCTCTATCGGGGCATCCGAGGTGGCACCCACGGGTTCCTTGCGCGCTTCAGTAACAACGAGGCCCTGTACTCGAATCTCGATATCAAGTACCTCGGGCCCATTCACGGTCATGACCTCAGAGCCCTCACAGAGGCGCTCGAGCAGGCCAAGAACTACGGGGCACCAGTTATCGTCCACGCGATCACGGAGAAGGGCAGGGGCTACCAGCCGGCGCTCCTCGACACTGCCGATCAGTTCCACGCCGTCGGGCAGATCGATCCCGAGACTGGTGAGCCCATTGAGGTCGCGAGCCGCCCATCGTGGACCTCGGTTTTCGCCGATGAGATCGTGAACCTCGCCGATTCCAACCCGCGTCTCGTGGGAATCACGGCCGCGATGCTTCGTCCGACTGGACTCCACAAATTTGCCGAGAAGTACCCCGATCGAGTGCTGGATGTCGGCATCGCCGAACAGCATGCCGTCACCTCGGCCGCAGGTCTCGCCTTTGGCGGTCTCCACCCGGTTGTTGCTCTCTACGCGACTTTTGTGAACCGAGCATTCGACCAGGTGCTCATGGATGTCGCGCTGCACAAGGCGGGCGTCACGTTCGTTCTGGACCGCGCTGGTGTGACCGGTCCCGATGGCCCTAGTCACCACGGCATGTGGGACCTCGCCATCCTGCAGGTCATCCCGAACATTCGTATCGCGGCTCCTCGCGATGCCACACGACTTCGCGAAGAACTCGCCGAGGCGGTCATTGTGGAGGACGGCCCCACCGTCGTGCGGTTCTCCAAGGGCGAGGTAGGCACGGAGTTCGAGGCAGACCATCGCACTGAGGACGGCGTCGATGTGCTTCGTCAAGCACCGCACAAGGACGTTCTCATCGTCACGGTCGGGCCCATGGCGGCGATCGGCCTTCAGGTCGCGGAGCGGCTCGCTGCTCAGGGGATCGGCGCAACCGTCATAGATCCTCGGTGGGTCGTGCCCGTGCCCGAAAGCGTGATCGAGATCGCTGCTGAGCACCGCCTCGTGATCACGATCGAGGACGGCGTGCGTGTCGGTGGTATTGGTACTCGCATCCGCCAGGATCTGCGCGCAGCGGGCGTCGACACCGCGGTGACCGAGCTCGGGCTGCCCGACCAGTTCCTCGACCACGCGAGCCGCGCCCAGATTCTTGAGCAGGTGGGACTCACGCCGCAGACGATCGCGCGGGATGTCGTGGCTCAGGTACTCGGCAGCAAGATTCCGGTCGCTCGCCCCTTGCCTTCTGAAGCCGGCGTCGACTCTTCTATCGACGCGGACAACTAGCGCAGCGAGTACTGCAGTTCGACGGCACCGCCGTCGAACTGGGTCGTGTTTACAAGCGTCAGTCGAGGCGTCGGTGCTTCGACAGGAAGAAGTCGCTTTCCGGATCCGAGCACGATGGGCATGACGGTCACGTGAATCTCATCGAGCAGATCGGCCGCTACGTATTGCGCGGCAACGTTGCCCCCTCCGACCACCCAAATGTTCTGGTGCTGGGCCGCAGCCGCGGCCTCCGCATGGATCGCGGCGATATCGCCTGAGCGGAACCGGATGTCTGCTTCGGTGACCGTGGGCAGGTCACGACTCGTGAGCACTATTGCCGGTTGGGTATAGGTCCACGCCTCCGGCCCCGCAGCCAGCACAAACTCGTACGTCGCGGATCCCATCACGACTGCTCCAACACCGGCGATAAAACTGTCGTACTGCTCCTGGAACGCCTCGAAGCCGAACTGCAGAAGCCAGTCGAGTCCATCATTCTCATCGGCGATAAAACCATCGAGCGAGCTGGCAACGTAGTAGACAGTTTTCGACATGCCCAGATCGTAGAAGAGGCCACTGTCATTGATTCGGCATCCATTTGACTTAGAGCGCACTCTAAGTTCTAGCCTGAGGACATGACCACAACGGATGGCACACTCTCGATCTCTCAGGTCGCCGAGGCGACGGGACTCACGAGCCACACTCTGCGGTATTACGAGCGCGAGGGCCTCATGCTCGTGCCTGTCGATCGCGCGTCGTCCACCCACCGTCGGTTCACTTCGCGGGATGTCGACTGGCTCGTGTTTCTCACGAGGCTCCGATCCACGGGCATGCCCATCTCGGTGATCCGGGAGTATGTCGAGTTCGCTCGACGAGGTGAAGCAACCTACGCCGACCGACTTGAACTCCTGCTCAGACATCGGATTACGGTGCTCGCCCAGCTCGACGAGATCACCCGTAGCCTCACCGCGATCGATAAGAAGATCGAGCTCTACGAGGGGTCGCTGCTTGAGCATCCTCTCCCGCCCCAATCAGAAAAGGTACGAAACGCATGAAGAACATCACACTAGGCACAAACGGACCCGAGATCGGCCGCATCGGACTCGGCCTCATGGGAATGAGCGCCTTTTATACGGGAAGCGGAACCGACGAGCCCGGCGCCATCGCGACAATCCACCGAGCTCTCGAACTCGGCGTGACCCTGCTCGACACCGCCGAAATGTACGGCCCATATCTCAACGAGGAACTCCTCGCTCGCGCCCTCGTCGGTCGCCGAGACCAGGCGGTTATTGCCACCAAGTTCGGCACTCTGCGCCACCGCACAGACGACAGCTATGGTGCCGACGCTAGCCCAGAGAACATGCGAATCTCTGTGGAGGGATCGCTTCGCCGCTTGAACACCGACTACATCGACGTGTACTACCTGCATCGCATGGATCCTCAAGTGCCCATCGAAGACACCGTCGGAGAGTTCTCGCTGCTGATCGCGGAGGGCAAGATTCGCGGATATGGCCTATCCGAGGCGCGTCCTGAGACCATCCGGCGTGCGCACGCGGTTCACCCGATGACGGCACTCCAAACGGAGTACTCCCTGTGGACTCGGGATGTCGAGGCGGAGATCCTGCCCACGGTGCGGGAGCTCGGTATCGGATTTGTCCCATACTCGCCTCTAGGGCGGGGATTCCTGACGGGAAAGCTCCGTTCGGTCGACCAGCTCGATGCGACCGACTTCCGCCGCAGCAACCCGCGATTCGAAGCCGACAACCTAGCGGCGAACATCGCGATCGTCGAGCAAGTGGACGCGGTGGCGCAGGATCTCGACGTCACGCCGGGTCAGGTCGCTCTCGCGTGGCTTCTGGCACAGGGCGACGACATCGCTCCGATCCCGGGGACCAAGCGTGTGAGTTACCTCGAGGAGAACGCCGCGGCAGATGCCGTAGTGCTCTCGGACGCACAACTGTCCACCCTCGACGGTCTGAGTGCACCTGTCGGCGATCGCTACGCCGATATGGAGTCCGTGCGTCGCTAACCTGACGTGTCGTTAAACAACGAGCCCGCCGAGAATCTCGGCGGGCTCGTTGTTTTATGCGTTTTTAGCTCACTCCGACGATCTTCGGGTCATGGAACGTGCCGCCGAAGGCGCGTTCCGATGCTCCGACACGGTCGAGGTAGGGAGTCGCTCCACCCATCTGGAACGGGTATCCCGCTCCCAAGATGAGGCAGAGGTCGATGTCCTCGGCTGCGGCAACAACGCCATCTTCGAGCATGCGGTGGATCTCGTCGGCGAGGCCGTCTTCGATCCGACGCTGAAGCTCGGGCGCTGTCATCGGAGAGGTGCCGCCCTTCACGATGTCGAGGGCTTTCTTGTCGATTCCCTTGATCTTGCCCTTGGCGTCGCGCTCGAAGATGCGGCCCAGCTCGGCAAGCTTGTGAAGGTTCGCGCTCTCGAAGAAGCGGTCCGGGAACGCGGCATGATGCGTGTCGAGCACGTGCGCGCCGACCTTGAGTCCGACGAGCTCGAGGAGCTCGAACGGCGTCATCGGCAGACCGAATGGTCGCGTGGACTCCTCGACGACTTCGAACGGGGTTCCCGTGTCGACGGCGTGCATGGCCTCACCGAGCACCTTGGCGAGGATGCGGTTGACCACGAAACCGGGGGTGTCCTTCGTGATCACGGCGTTCTTGCGCAGGGCAGCCGCAGTGACCATGGCCGTGGAGAGCGCGGCATCCGTCGTGTGAGGTGTCTTGACGACCTCGATGAGCGGCATTACCGCAACCGGGTTGAAGAAGTGGAAACCCACAACTCGCTCCGGGTGGGCGAGCTTCGCGCCGATCTGTTCGACCGAGAGGGACGAGGTATTGGTCGCGAGAATCGCTTCGGGGGAGATGTACTTCTCCACCTCGGCGAAAACATCCTGCTTCGCGGAAAGCTCCTCGAAGATCGCCTCGATCACCCAGTCACAGTCGGCGAAGTCGGCCTTGTTGGTGGTTCCGGTGACGAGAGCCTTGAGGCGGTTCGCCTCGTCGTTACCGATGCGACCCTTCTCGAGAAGATCCGCGATCTCCTTGTGGATGTAGGCGACGCCTTCGTCAACACGACCCTGGTCGAGGTCCGTGATGACAACGGGCACCTGCAGTCGGCGCACGAACAGGAGCGCGAACTGGCGGGCCATGAGACCAGCGCCTATCACGCCGACCTTGGTCACCTTCTGCGCGAGTGCCTTGTCCGGAGCCCCTGCCGGGCGCTTGGCGCGCTTCTGCACGAGGTTGAATGCGTAGATGCTGGCGTGGAACTGGTCTCCCGAGATGAGATCTGCGAGCGCTTCGTCCTCGGCGAGGAAGCCCGTCACCTTGTCGGTGTTCTTCGCCGCCTTGAGAAGCTCTAGAGCCCGGTACGGTGACTTGGCGATCTTGCCGATGCGGCTGTTGAGGGTCTTCTCCGCGATGCCGATCGCGATATCCCACTTGACCGCGCGCTCGATCTTGCCCGGCTCGTTCTTGCGCTTGACCTTGATCGCGCCGCTGATCACGCCGTCAGCCCACTTGATCGAGTCCTCGATGAAGTTTGCCGGCCCGAACATCGCGTCAGCGATACCGAGCTCGAAGGCCTGCGGACCCTTGAGCATGCGGTTGTTCTTGAGCGGGTTCGAGATGACAACCTCGAGCGCGTTCTCTATGCCGATGAGGTTGGGGAGCAGCCAGGCGCCGCCCCATCCGGGGATGATGCCGAGGAATACCTCGGGGAGGGCGAGCGCCGGCACCGAGCTATCGATCGTGCGGTACGTGGCGTTGAGAGGGATCTCGACACCACCACCGAGCGCGAGACCGTTGATAAACACGAAGGAGGGAACTCCCAGGTCGCTGAGCTTGCCGAGTGCGTAGTGGCCCAGCTGCGCCATCTGCTTGCCGGTCTCACGATCGGGCAGGTCGCTCACCTTGGAGAGGTCTGCACCGGCCGCGAAGATAAACGGCTTACCCGTGACGGCGACACCGGCGATCTCGCCCTTGCCCGCGCGAGCCTTCTGCGCATCCAGAACCTCCGCAAACTGCAGAAGTGTCTTCGGTCCGAGTGTGTTGGGCCGGGTGTGGTCCTTGCCGTTGTCGAGGGTGATGAGCGCGAGAGTCTTGCCTCCGGAGATGGCAATGTCCTTCACGAAGGAGTGCGTCACTACCTCGTCGGGATCTAGCGCGGACAGCTTCGCGAACTGGTCAGCGGTGACCGGGTACGTGGATGCCATTACTTCTTTGCTCCCTTGTAGTTGGGGTTCTCCCAGATGACAGATCCGCCCTGGCCGAGGCCAACGCACATGGCGGTGAGGCCGTAACGCACGTCGGGGCGCTCCGCGAACTGAGCAGCGAGTTGGATCATGAGGCGCACACCGGACGAGGCAAGCGGATGTCCCATGGCGATAGCTCCACCCCACTGGTTGACGCGAGGGTCATCATCGTCGATCCCAAAGTGGTCGAGCAGAGACAACACCTGCACGGCAAAAGCTTCGTTGAGTTCGAAGAGGCCGATGTCGTCGATCGATAGGCCGGCCTTGCGCAGGGCCTTTTCGGTCGATGGCACGGGTCCGATTCCCATGATCTCGGGCTCGACGCCCGCGAACGCAAAGCTCACCATGCGCATCTTGGGTGCGAGACCAAATTCCTTGGCAGCGTCGGCACTGGCGATGATGCTTGCGGTCGCGCCGTCGTTGAGTCCGGAAGCGTTACCGGCAGTGACTCGTCCGTGCGGACGGAATGGAGTCTTCAGCCCTGCGAGTCCCTCGAGCGTGGTCTCGGGGCGCAGACCCTCGTCACGAGTGGCGAGGCCCCATCCTGCTTCGCTGCGAATGGCGACGGGAATGAGGTCGGGCTGAATCTTGCCCGCTTCATACGCGGCCGCCGCCTTCTGCTGGCTGCCTAGAGCGAACCGGTCTGCGCGCTCTTTGGTGAGGTGGGGGAAGCGGTCGTGGATGCGCTCGGCAGTGTTGCCCATGTTGAGCGCCTCGCCACTGACCAGCTTTTCGGAGAGAAAGCGCGGATTGGGGTCGGCGCCAAACCCCATCGGGTGGCGCCCCATGTGCTCGACACCACCAGCGATGCCGATGTCATATGCGCCGAACGCGATACCGCCAGCGATCGAGGTCACACTCGTCATGGCACCAGCACACATGCGGTCGATCGCGTAGCCCGGGACCGACTTCGGGAGTCCCGCCAGGAGAGCGGCCGTGCGGCCGATCGTGAGTCCCTGGTCACCCTGCTGGGTAGTTGCGGCGATAGCGACT
>Ga0247807_10000264_pt1 | contig 34512 bp, 30 predicted proteins | sample UWRJL074202C1_FD_179931 | JGI IMG/M metagenome (GOLD analysis project Ga0247807, IMG submission 179931) | Plant litter microbial communities from Arlington Agricultural Research Station in Wisconsin, United States - UWRJ-L074-202C-1 | ecosystem: Environmental > Terrestrial > Plant litter >...
AATTATCAAAATATAATAGGACTTCAGCCTTCTCGTTTATTCAATCCCGATTTTGCATGGGAGATAAATAAAAAATTAGAAGCAGCCTTCGAGACAGGTTTTTTTGCAGACAGGATTTTCCTCACATCAGCATGGTTTCAGAACCGTTCTTCAAATCAGCTTGTGGGTATACCGCTGCCGGGATCCACGGGTTTCAGCCAGCTGCAGGCAAATCTTGCAGCTACGGTGCAAAACAGGGGTTGGGAATTTACTTTGAGGACAGTGAATTTCAAAACTAAAAATTTTGATTGGACGAGCAGCTTTAACGTGAGCTTTCTCCGAAATGAACTGATTGACTTTCCAGACCTAAACAGTTCAACTTATAAAAACAGATTCAGGATTGGAGAGCCTCTCAATATTCTGCTGCGCTATCAATATACCGGTCTTGATCCGCTAACAGGAACATATCGTTTTAGAGATGAAAACAATGATGGGAAAATCTCATCTCCTGATGACAGACAGACTATTGTAAATCTTAACCCTGATTATTTTGGAGGGCTGCAGAACCAGTTTCGTTTTAAAAACATTAGACTTGATTTTCTCTTTCAGTTTGTAAAACAGCGTAATCTTAATTATGCCGGCGGAATGGCAGGTTTGATGGCCAACCAGCCTGTAAAGATGGTAAACAGCTGGCAGCAGCCCGATGATATGCAACCATATCAGATTTACAGTGCCGGTTATAATTCAGCAGCTCTGAGCGCACAGTCATTTTATTCAAACAGTGATGCAGTTGTTGTAGACGCTTCTTATATAAGACTCAAGACAATTGCACTGAGTTATGATGTTCCTTTAAAATTAAAAGATATGCAATGCACTCTTATGATGCAGGGACAGAATCTTTTAACATTCACCAATTACAAAGACGGAGATCCTGAATTTAAGACAAGAGGTTATCTGCCTCCACTGAAAGTTTTGACTGCGGGACTGCAATTAACCTTTTAAAAATAAAAAGATGAAAATTTCTATAAGACACACAATAATTTATGTCCGCTTGCTAAAAAAAGTAGCTCTGATTTCTGCTGTTTTACTGCTGATATCATGTGATTCCTTTGTTGAGGTAGATCTTCCAAAATCACAGCTTACCCGCGACGCTGTTTTCAGCGATTATACGACGGCCAACGCTGCAATGGCTGATATTTATTCAAAGATGAGAGATACCGGAATACTCACTGGAAACCTTTATGGACTCTCTGTGCAGCTGGGCAATTATGCAGATGAACTGGTATTCTATGGAACTCCCAGCAATGCTACAGTATCTTTTTATACCAATGCGGTGCTACCGGCCAATAGTACTACAGCCCTGCTGTGGAATAGTTCTTATAATCAGATTTATGCCGCTAATGCCGTTTTGGAAGGAACAGAAGGTGCAAATTTCAGCGCTGCGCAGAAAGCAAAACTGAAAGGGGAAGCACTTTTTATACGTGCACTGCTTCATTTTTATCTGCTACAGGTCTTTGGGGATATTCCCTACATTAAGACCACAGACTATAAGGTCAATAGCAATGTGCAAAGAATCCAGAGCAGTATGGTGTATTTAAATATTACCGCAGATTTGACAGCAGCGGAAGGTCTGCTGCCCGTTGTATATGATTCAGCTGATCGTGTCCGGGTGAATTCTTATGTAGCAAAGGCCCTTCTGGCTAGGGTTTATTTATATCAAGGCCAATGGCAGGAGGCAGAAAAAACAGCCTCGGAAGTTATAAATAATAACGCCCTTTACATTTTTGAAAACAATCTCAATAAGGTATTTGTAAAAACGTCTACTGAAGCGATATGGCAGTTCATGCCTTCTCTTACAGGAAAGAATACAGATGAAGCCGCAGTATTTGTATTTACCTCGGGACCTCCGCCTCTTACAGCTTTGAGCCAGTCTCTGGTAAATTCATTTGATAATAATGATCTTAGGAAAACAAATTGGATAAGCGCGATAACCAATCCTTTTGGCACCTGGTTTTACGCCAGTAAATATAAAGAGGCTAAACCAACAGCAGCCTCTGCGGAGTATTCAATGATTTTCAGGCTGACCGAACAGTATTTAATTCGGGCCGAAGCAAGGGCAGAACTTTCAGATCTGCAGGGTGCAGCCGAGGATATCAATAAAATTAGAAAACGTGCAGGGCTTGATGTTGTTAATGTCAGTTCTAAAGATCAATTGGTTCAAGCAGTACTTGAAGAAAGAAAAAAAGAACTGTTTACAGAATATGGACATCGCTTTTTAGATCTTAAGCGTCGAGGCCAACTAGATTTGGTACTTGGAATAAAACCCGGTTGGAACAGCACCGATGAACTCCTACCTCTGCCTGAAGCAGAACTAAATGCAAACCCGAATCTAAAACCGCAGAATCCCGGATATTAAAATGTATTAAAATGAGACAGTTTACCTCAATCTTTATAATTCCTGCCTGTAGGGCAACCCTTTTTTTAGTTTTAATTTTGCAATTAGTAACCTGTCCCCTATGGGGGCAGGTCTTGCAGAAAAAAGCGCTAACTGCTGCTGATTATTCTAAATGGGGTGAATTAAGACTAAAAAAAATGAGCCCTGATGGGAATTGGATCAGCTATACCATGAATTATCGTTCAGGTTTAGACACATTATTTGTAAAAAATACTAAAACTTTAGAAACTTTCCCTTTTCCTTTAGGAAATAATGGAGATTTTATAGGAAAAGACTGGTTTATATCCCGGGCATCAAAATCAGTAGAGATTCTTAATTTAAAAAACGGACGCAGGGAAACCCTTCCTAATATACAGCAGTTCATTTATGCGGCTGGATCAAAACTTCTGCTGGTGCTAAACAGGCAGGAGGCAAAGAGTGAACTGATCATCCGTACACTTGATGGAATAGTGAAAGATAGAATTTTAACAGTAGGTGAGTTTGCAGTGGATCCATCAGGTAAGCTGCTGCTTTATACTGCCGTTTCAGATGCTCAAAATACAATTAATATTTTGGAACTTTCACCAGTCTTCCTTCTTCATCGGGAACTTGCCCGCGGAGAAGGAAAATTCGATAATTTAGTTTGGAATAAAGCTGGTAAGTCGACATGTGCCTTCCTGCAAAATACAGGCAGTAAATCCGGTTCTCACAGCTCTATTTTCTATTTTGATTCAAGTAAAAAGAAGCTGTTAACCTCCAGTGCTGAAGCCCTTAAAAATTCTGTGGGAGACACCCTAAATATTACAGACAAGAGCTTTAAGCTGCTGATTTCCGATAATGCGGAGAAGGTTTTTTTCATGCTAAAAAAGAAAGAAAATCCGAATGATGTTATTAAAAGTTCCCAGGTACAGCTATGGAACGGAAATGCACAATGGATTTATCCAATGCAGCAGAAACAAAAAGCATTTGAAGGAAATTATCTCGCATCGTGGATGCCGTTTCAAGAAAAATATAACCTGATTTCCAATGATATTTTGCCACAGTTTATGTTGAACGGTGATCAGCAGTATGCCATACTTTTCAATAAGAAAAAGTATGAACCCCAATATGCTGTAGATGGACTGACGGATTATTATCTATACAATCTCTCTACAGGTAAAACTACATTGTTTTTAAAGAAACATTCGTCTCACGCCCTGAGTGCTGTCCCATCACCGGCCGGGAAATATGTTGCCTACTTCAAGGACCGTAACTGGTGGGTATACGATATCAAAAAAAATATCCATACAGAGATTACTAAAGCAGAAGATGATTCTTTCTACCAAAATATGAAAGAACATCCTCACGTTAAAGAAGCCTATCCTCAATTAGGATGGACAGCTGGAGACAAACAAATACTTTTATACGATACTTATGATTTATGGGCTTTTACTCCGGATGGGATTTCTGCACGCAGACTGACAAACGGCAGAGAAACTAAAACAGAGTTTAGGAATCAGGATTATTCAAGAACAACTAGAGGCAGATCAAATTTCAATGGATGGATGCAGGATCCTGTTACCCTTAACGATGGATTATTGCTGCAGATTGATAATTACGCGAGACATTCGGGATATTACAGATGGTCTTCCAAAATGAATGAAAAACTCGTGCTTTCAGATTCCTCACGTGTCGATCAGCTTGTTGATTCTAAATCTTCATTTGCCTATGTAGAACAGCGTTATGATATGCCGCCTAGAATAATGGCAAAAGAACTCAATAGCAATTATTCAAAACTGATTTTTCAAAGTAATCCGCATCATAAATCATTTCACTGGGGAAAATCCGAATTGATTTCTTATAAGAATTCTAAGGGCAAGATTTTAAATGCGGTTCTATACTATCCTGCCGAGTTTTCTAAAGAAAAAAAATTTCCAATGATCGTATACATTTATGAAAAGTTATCTAACCGTATTCATAATTATATAAACCCGTCGGAGTACACAGGCGACGGATCTTTCAATATATCAACTTTCACCTCTCAGGGCTACTTTGTATTGGCTCCGAATATATCATACGAAACGGGTGCTCCTGGATTTTCTGCTAAAGATTGTGTAACTTCTGCGGTGAAAGAAGTGATTGGTAAAAAATCAGTGAACCCTGATAAAATAGGATTAATCGGACACTCTTTCGGCGGGTATCAGGTCGACTTTATAATCACCCAGACCACTATTTTTGCGGCAGCTGTTGCAGGCTCGGCTGTGACAGATCTAACAAGTGCATATCTTTCAGTATGGGAAGCCACGGGAAGGCATGATGCATGGCGGTTGGAGAATCAGCAGCTGCGGATGGGAAAGCCTTTTTTTGAAGATCGTATTGGGTATGCTATGAACTCTCCCGTGTACCATGCTGAAAATATGACTACTCCATTGTTTTCATGGACAGGGGACAGTGATAAGGATGTAAACTGGAAGCAGAGCGTCGAGTTTTATTTGGCTCTGCATCGCCTGAAAAAGAAACATATCATGGCTGTGTATCCCAATGAAAATCATGTACTGGACAGCGAAGCAAATCTGAAAGATCTTTCGGTCAGGCTGCATGAATGGTTCGATTATTTCCTGAAGGATCAGACTCCCGCTTCGTGGATAAAAGAAGGAATTAAATAATAAACAATGCAGTTCTTTATGAACTGCATTGTTCTTTAGATTGAAGTATCAATCAGGTCTGTAAACTTGTTGGGCACAAGTTGTAGGACTGTCCATAGCTTTTGCCTGTGGACCCGAATCATCAAACTGGCGGCATAAATCACCAATTTCGGTTTTACAGTTTACAGCAATATCACAAGGGCTTCCGCCATCCAGATTATCTATATAACCTAAAATTGGCGCACTTGTTTTAGAGCTACTCTGCATTGAGGTAGTAAAAAATGCACCTGAGATACCCAGAACAAAAACTGCAACGGGCGTCATTTTTTTCAAAATTATTGATTTCATAATATTTAATTTTATGGTTAATGATCTACTTTTTTTTACAGGTTTTCGATCTAATTCCTGATACCGGCGCCGGTATATTTTAAGTGTATCAGTTGTGATCCTGTGATACACGATTAATTTCGTTTTTAAGGTTCTCGTTCAGCTTGTAGACCAGAAGTTTGTTCTCTATTAGTGCATACACATATTCCGGGGTAACCATGAAGCTGCGAACCTTTTTTTCATTAATTCCATAAAGATGGAAGCTGGACAAATATGTTTTTTTGGTTAGATCATAAACATCAATTACGGATGCCTGTTTCCATACTTCTTTTTGCTCATAACGACCCGGTACATTTGAATTTACAAAGAGCAAATGGCCACATACGCTGCTGCTTTTATTGACATTTACAGCTGGTGACGCCATTGCCCGTTCAGTCTTTCCTTTGAGATACGCTACTTTTATTTTCGCATGTGAAAACGTGTCAATTGTATGGGCACGAAAGTCTAAAACTCCATTTGTATCTGCTGCGATATACTCGTTGCGATAGCTATACAGATATATTATGCGTTTCATTTCCGAACTATAATGCAGCATTCCATCAGTATCAAATACTCCGTCAGTCTGTTTCTCAAGTAGCTGGGGAAGCATTTTTGTATTTGATTTTTCTCCGAACCTGAATAAGCCCATGGTATTATTATTTGTTTTGGAACTAATGCCCCTAAATACAATAGTGGTGCTGTCAATTGGAAATCCAATATTAAAATATGGAGGGTTAGGAGTTAATAAGTTCGCTTTCCAATCCGTAGTTTTTCCTCTGAAAATTGCAGGAGTACTGCCGTCAATAATGAAAAAGTAGGGAGGGTTTACCGTAATTTTAATAGATTTAAACAGGAAGCGGTTGCGATCTAAGGAGACTTTAACTGTCTGGGGGATCATCGTATTATCAATTACTAAAACACTCAAAGGCGCAGTCAGATTTCCAAGGTATAATTTTTCATTTCCATATCCGGCTAAATAGTATGAATTGTATTTTAAATCAATAGTTTTGATTAATGACACAGGATGGTGCGGGTATCTCCTTATAAAGGGATTTTTATGCTGCATGATTTCCTCTGAGCAGGAAAACAAAATAATAACAGCAGAAATGCAGACTACAAAAGATAAAACTAATTTTACAGGACTTGCCAGAGTGACTTTAAGGGTGTCTGACTTTCTCTGTTGATTATGATGTATTGAAAGAGCCGCTGCCCCAAGTACAACAAAAAACAGGTTGAATATTAAATGCTGTTCCCAGCTCATCTTTTCTAAAATGCCCCCGCATGAACATGGAAGATAGGAACTGTAATTGAGCATTATAAAAATGTACGCCGTAAACATAGTCATTAAACAAAATCCGGCATAAAGGGCCTTTATTCGTGTTTTGGGGAAAAGCAGAAAAACTGCAATGCCAAATTCTATAATAACGACCGTCCATGATATCCAATCAGCAAAAGCGCTGAGAAGGGGTGACTGTGCCAATTCCACTTTAAAATTTTCAAAATCTAGCCCTTTATTCATAGCAGCATAAACTAGCAGCAGAATGTATAGTAGGCATACAATTTCTATAAATAGCTTACCTGTTTTGACGTTTGTTTTCATAATTTTTTATCAATTAACTTCTATCTTTCCAATAAACAGATCTCTTTTTTTTGAGTTTTTCTGCTTTTATTTTTATATTCAGAATATAGGTTTGAATTATTTTCTGAAATTATTATTACAAAATTATATGTATCTAATAGAATGGTTGTTACCAAAAACAGGCTGGGATTTTTTAATAACATTCAATCATAGTTAAAAAACTAAATATTGTATTTAAAATGATAGTGAAGAAATAAAAAAGACACCCATAAATAAAATTTAAAAGGTGTCTTTTCATTTTAATCGGAAAAAATTTAATTGCCTGACTGGTTGAAGATTTGTAATTTTTCATGTAATTCATTAAGACCTGCTTTTTGAAGACACTCGTCTGCAAATAATTTCAATTCATGAAGATTTTCAGCAGCAATACTGTTTAAAAGCACTGATGATTTATAATCATCCTGTGCAGCTGATCCGCGTTCAATTACATGGTTTAAAAGCAGTACATTTTTGCGTGAAATCTTAAGGTCAATTTTCACTGTTTCATTCATGCCTGGGATACTCAAAATAGTATCAAAGACTTTGGCTACATCATTTTCTGTCATCATCATTTTCACGTTTTAGATTAATAATTAATTCTTGTAAAGATATAAAGCACCTTTGAAAATATCATGGACATAATATGTCCATGATAGGTGAGATTCAGATGTCTTGCTTACTTTCGTTGTACTGAAATAAAACACTGCTCTAAGTTTGAAAAAGGAAGTGATGACCTAATATATTGTAAAGCCTGATTTTAAGATGCTGAAGTAATGAATAGCATTCAAAAAGCAGTAAGATTGCCACGTTCCTGCAATCGGCCAGATGTCCGGTTGTTAAACAACCGAATCTGGCTGCTCTTTACTCGGAACTCGTCAGCAGTGAAACTGAAAGAAGAAAAAGAGTTTGAAAATAATGAAAATGAAAGATGATGGAAAAGGAAAATTCAAACAGAACACGCATTGTAGGGCTCCGCTTTACACCTTCGGAGTATGCAGAAATAGAAAAAAAATGGAAGGGAAGCACCTGCAGAAAACTTAGTGATTATCTACGGAAAATTATATTTAATAAACCCATCACATCCAATTACCGCAATCAGTCCCTGGATGAATTTATGTTTGAGATTATCAGGCTCAGAAGTGAACTTAAAGCCTTGGGAAACAACTTTAATCAGGCAGTAAAAAAGCTCCATACATTGCAGCAGATTCCGGAATTTAAAACCTGGATTATCAATCATGACCTGGAGCGAAGGATACTTTTTAATAAGGTAGAAGAGATAAATAAATATATTGAGAAAATCTCCCGAAAATGGTTGCAATAATTAAGACCGGAAATTCATTGTATAACATTTTCAACTATAATGAAAATAAGGTAAAACAAGGTGTAGCGGAGTGCATAGGCGAGGGGAATTATCCTCTTGAAATCGATAAAATGAGCATCACAATGAAGCTCAGCAGGCTACTCAAACAAAATGCTTTAAATGAGAATGTAAAGCGCAATAGCGTGCATATTTCCCTGAATTTTGATCCCTCTGAAACCTTATTAACCAACGAAAAATTAATGCAGATCGCAGATGCCTATATGCAGAAAATTGGTTTTGGCGAGCAGCCTTATCTGGTATACCGCCACCATGATGCTGGACACCCGCATATTCATCTGGTGTCTATAAAGGTAAAGCAGGACGGAAGCAGGATCGACATGCACAATATTGGCAGGAACCAGTCTGAAATAGCCCGTAAAGAAATAGAGAAGATGTTCTCTTTAGTGGCTGCACAGGGGCGTAAAAACAATATTGATAAGGTTATTAAGCCTATCAATGTTCAGAAGGTTTCATATGGAAAGATGCAGTCAAAAAAAGCGATTGCAGCAGTGCTTAACGGAGTGCTTCGAACCTATAAATATTCAAGTCTTTCTGAGCTTAATGCAGTGCTGCAACTCTACAATGTTTTTGCTGACAGGGGATCTGAAGACTCAAGGATTTTTAAGGCAGAAGGATTAGTGTACCGAATACTTGATAGTGATGGAAAACCTATCGGGGTTCCTATTAAAGCCAGTGACTTTTATAATAAACCGACTCTTAAATTTTTAGAGCAAAAATTTATATCCGCAGGTAGTGGAAGTGTATCGATGAAAAACAGGATAAAGAATGCCGTGGACTTAGCGCTTCTTAATAAAAGCATTTCATTTTCCGAGCTGGGAAAACTGCTCGAAAAAGAAGGGATTAATATTATTTCAAGAAAAAGTGCTGCCGGGATGATTTACGGTATCACCTATGTGGATCATACTACAAAATATGTATTTAATGGAAGCGTTTTAGGCAGGCAGTACAGCGCAAAGGCAGTACAGGAACGCTGTAATTTAATGGATAAAACTCTGCAGGGTTCCGATAAGGACATAAACATAAAATCCAAAGCTGAATTAAAGAGAAGTATTTCAAATAAAGATTTATTTGAAATTAGTAAAACTGATGGTTTTGATACGGCTCTGGCTAAAGTTTTAGATGTATTGACCAGGATGGAATCCGCGCAGGCTGACCTGCCCAATCAGCTTAAAGCAAAACGCAGGAAGAAAAAAAGAAAAGGACAGTCAGACAATCAATAAAAAATTAATATCATGGGAATGCAGACAGGAGAAAATGAACAGGCAATGAGAAAAATATTGGATATGACAAGGCTCATAGGGGTTATCATTCTGGTAATTCACTTTTACTATTATTGTTATTCAGCCTTTAAGCAGTGGCAGCTGGTAAGTGAGTTTACCGATAAAATTTTAGGCGGTATTTATCGTGCAGGGCTATTTGATAATTTTCATAAATCGAAATTTTTTGCCCTCGGATTTCTCGTGATTTCGCTTCTTGGTGCAAAAGGTAGAAAAAATGAAAAGATCAGTTACAAAGTTGCTTTTGCTTATTGTATTTCTGGAATGCTCATTTATTTTATAAGTTATTTTGCGCTTTTGTTATTTTCATTGCAGACACATAAAGCAATAGTTTATATTGTAATTACTTCGACTGGATTTCTTATCATGCTTTCCGGCGGGACAATGCTTTCTCGGATTATAAAAAACACGCTGAACAGCAAGGACATTTTCAATAAGCTCAATGAGACTTTTCCACAGGAAGAAAGACTGTTGGAGAATGAATATTCTATTAACCTTCCCTCCAGATATTATCTGAAAGATAAACTACGAAACAGCTGGATAAATATTATAAATCCATTCAGGGCGCTGATGGTTCTGGGCACTCCGGGATCGGGTAAATCTTATTTTGTGATTCGCCACGTTATTACCCAGCATATAAAAAAAGGCTTCAGCATGTTTGTTTATGATTTTAAATATGATGACCTCTCAAAAATTGTCTATAATACATTTGAAAACAACAAACAGGCTTATAAAATCCTGCCCAAATGCTACTTTATAAATTTTGATAATATTATGCACAGGTGTAATCCGCTGGACCCGCAGAGCATGGAAGATATAACCGATGCTTCGGAATCAGCCAGGACTATTCTGATGGGGCTTAACAGGGAGTGGATAAAAAGACAGGGAGACTTTTTTGTAGAGTCGCCGATCAATTTTTTATCGGCCGTAATCTGGTATCTAAGGAAGTATAAAGATGGGGAGTTCTGTACCCTTCCTCATGTAATTGAACTTATGCAGATGGATTACGACAGTCTCTTTACGCTGCTTCGGACAGAAAAAGAAATTGAAGTCCTGATAAACCCGTTTATTAACGCTTACCTCAACGAGGCGACTGACCAGCTTGAGGGGCAGATTGCTACGGCGAAAATCGCTATGGCACGGCTTTCCTCCCCTCAGTTATACTATGTTTTGTCAGGAAATGATTTCACTTTGGACATCAATAATCCCCAGGAACCTAAGATTGTCTGCATGGGAAACAACCCCCAGAAAATACAGATATATGGGGCCGTATTGTCCCTTTATGTGAACAGGCTTGTAAAACTGGTAAACAAAAAAGGGAAGTTAAAATCCAGTCTGATTTTTGATGAGTTTCCAACAATCTATCTCAATAATATGGACAGTTTAATTGCTACTGCAAGAAGCAATAAAGTGGCAACCTGTCTGGGTATTCAGGACTTTACCCAGCTCCGCAAGGACTATGGGCGGGAACAGGCAGATGTTATTATGAATATTGTTGGAAATATAATAAGCGGTCAGGTTACAGGAGATACTTCCAAACAATTATCAGAGCGGTTCGGTAAAATTATGCAGGACAGGGAAAGCCTGTCGATCAACAGCGCCGACACTTCAATCAGCCGTTCAAAACAATTGGAATCTGCAGTCCCGCCATCGAAAATCTCAGGGCTTAGTTCAGGGGAATTTGTAGGCATGGTGGCCGATGATCCGGATTGTAAAATTGAACTCAAAGCCTTTCACTGCGAAATTATCAACGACCATAAGGCACTTAAAGAAGAAGAAGATAATTACAAGGAAATACCTCCGGTACGTAAACTGGACAACGCAATGATTCAGCGAAATTACCTCCAGATTAAACAGGATATTCAGGATATAATTCATTCTGAGATGGAGCGATTATTAAACGATCCGGGACTGGCGTATTTGATATTGAAAAAATAAAATACAATCAAAAACTTAACTATTAGAAATGATGTCACAACAGCAATTTACGGATCTTATCCAATTGATTAAACAGTCCAGATTGAAAGCGATCAGGGCTGTCAATACCGAAATGATTAACCTGTATTGGAATATCGGACAGTATATTCATAATCGGGTTGAAAGTGAAGAATGGGGTCAGTCTGTTGTGAAGCAATTAGCAGATCATTTACAAAGAAACGAACCGGAGATAAAAGGTTTTTTAGATAAAAACCTTTGGAGAATGAAACAATTTTATCAGGTAGATTATGAGTTTCCAAAACTCTCAGCACTGCTGAGAGAAATCAGCTGGACTAATAACCTTATTGTTTGAGCAGGGCAAAATCAATCGATGAGCGAGAATTTTATCTGCGTCTTTCAGCTCAGGAAAAATTTAGTTCAGGAGAATTGGAAAGACCGATAAACAGTGGAGTTTTTGAAAGACTATTGCAGGGAATACAAAAGTCTCATCACTGATGAGAGAATTGTATACCGATATTGCCAACACATTTAACGACAGTTATGTATTTGAATTTCTTCATCTTTCTGAATCTCATAGTGAGAGTGATTTACAGAAAGGACTAATCAGCCAAATGAAGAATTTTGTACTTGAACTGGGCAAGGATTTTCTATTTATTGCAGCATAAATTACGTAATTATTCTTAAAGTAGCACGATTTGTATTTAAGTAAAAAAAACACCTTGTAGGTGTTTTTTTTACTTAAATACGTTGGACTAATCTTCGGACTTATCCTCTAGTGAAGGATCGTAGAAAGTAGTTTCCATCAATTCGAAACCCATTGTTACTTTCACTTCTTCTCCTTTTACTCTAGCTGAGCTATTAAGATCCAGTACCTTTCTTTTAAAGAAGACATTGTCTTTTATCTCTACGCTAGATGGTATATAAATCATTGAACCAGATAATCCTTCAAGTTTCTTATCTTCTGTGCATAGCGGCAATGGAATCTGAAAGGTATAATTTCCATACTCCAGCATAAAGGTCATATAGGGTACATTATCGGAATGTGTATCTTTTCGCTTCAACAAATAACATCTGGTAAAGTCGAAAGGCATTGCTCCAGGCGTAAATGTCATTGCTGCAGTGGCACTAGATAATGTAAACCTTGATTCAGTGTGACTCTCTTCTAATATCCATTCTAAAGTATGTGAGAAATGCTTCAATTCTTTTTCATCCATAATGGTCAAAGCCATTTTGCAAAGGCATTTGAATACTGCTACTGGAACATAAGTAGCTCTGACTCCTTCTATTGTAATTGTTTTTGCTTCTTCATCTATAGTGAATATTTCAGATGAATCTTCAGCAAAACTCTGAAAACGCAAGCCTTCGCTAGTCATGTCAATCCTAGATTGTTTACCACCTTGTTTATATGATGGGACACCTTTTTTTCCCTTAACTTGAGATAGCGAATTATGAATATTCATATAATCACCCATATGGGTTTCAACCAAACGTGCAAATTTGCTATTACAGGAATCACATTCATAATAAGAAAAAAGCTGTTTATTACCTACAAATTCTGGTATAGCATGGGCTATTGTATTAAATGTAACTTCGGGGACGCTTTTTTTACAAAAGCGGCAATTACCTTCATCTTTATTTCCTAGGTAAATAGGTTCTCCAATACCTAAAGCAGTTATATCTGGACTCAAGTAATTATTTTTTATTGCTGTTAGTAGCTTAAGAATTTTTTCGTTCATAGTAAATAATGATTATGTTTTAGTGATTGCAAACTTATTGATTAAATAGTACTTTATATTTATTATCTTTTGAAGCACTAATAAAGGCATTTATATCCATAATCTATTAGCAAGTTGTGGTATTTTAATCATTGCATCAGTATAATTTCAATCTGATGTATAGTCTTTACACTCACTATAAATTAATTTACTAAAATACTTATCATCAACAATCCCAATTAAATTATCATATCCATTCTGTGAACCTGATAGTTGAACCCTTTTACGTACCACAGTAAACTTTAACTCTTTAAAAATCTTGCTTAGAAATTCTAATGCCAAGATCTCCAAATCTCCTACTTTTTTTGTCATACAGCAAATTTTAATGTGTCTTACAAATATACTATTATCTAGGATGTATCCTATGTAGTTTTGATATGGGTTGCTTCTGATCAGCGTAGTTTTTGATTTCTGGTAATGATTATATAAGGTTTTCATTCGAAACGGACTAAAAGGGCAGCCAAGATAGTGGACGCCGGATCCTGCAGGCGCATAACGGCCTTGCCGCCCTTCGGGACTTATAGCCCTCCGTATCCTTAACCGCCCACTTGATTCTTGCTTTCTTTTTTTCCGTTTTTTCTTTTGAAAACATTTTTTTCGGAGCAGGCGGGAAGAAGCAGTAATAATCTAAAATTTTTTAAATCATGGAAATCACAGGACGTTTGACAAGGGATGCAGTTGTTGCCAAAACAGCAAAAGACAGGGAGGTGGTAAACTTCTCTATAGCAGTTAACGATACTTACAAAGCCAAAGGAAATACGGAAGCAGTAAAAATAGTCACCTATATCGACTGTTCGTATTGGCTCAGTGCGGGTGTTGCGCAATGGCTCAAAAAAGGTGCAATGGTGGAACTATACGGAAGAGTAGGAGTTAACGCCTATATTAATTCTGAGGGCAAGGCTGTGGCAAGTCTCACTTTTCACACAAGCAACATCAAAATATTGGTGTTTGTCTCAGATGCTCAGCCCCTGCAGGCTACTGCCGTTCCCGCCAAAAACAACAAAAAGGAACAGCCTGACGACCTGCCTTTTTAATCCGAATCAACTATACAAGCCTAAAGAAATGAGTTATGAAAGCCTTAGAAAAATCAATATACGCCGAGTATGAAGTTCACGATGCATTCCAAAAGATAGTTCTTTTCGAAATGCAGTCGTATGACGGAACAAAAAAAGAACAGCTTAAATCTTTCCTTGAAGACCTGCAGAGAATCGGGTGCATCAGCGGTATGATTTCCGAATTTATTTATCATGCAGATTGTAAAAAGTTCTACATCCAGCATCTTGAAGATTTGGAAAACATCAGGGAAGAAATCGAAGATTCGCTTGGAGAAGCTGTAAAGAACAGACACCGCCTGCCTCACTACACTTTTATGTGCTGGCTGTGTTTCGAAGAATACTGTTTTGACATCTACAGAAGCAGTTTTGAATAACAGTTACTGTTCAATCTTAAATCAACTTTTATGAAAGCTTCAGACAAATTTAAAACCGTTATAGAAAATTATCTAAATGAAACTGCCCAGGGCGACACCGTCTTTGCGCAGAACTTCAGTAAAGCATCCAAAAACTTGGAGGGCTGTTTCAATTACATTTTTGGAGAGGTGAAAAAGACTGGATTCTGCGCCTTTGACGATTCTGAAATATTTGGCATGGCTGTTAAATATTATGCAGATGACAGTATTGCTGAGCCTCAGCCTGTGCAATGCAGGGTTGTGGTAAATCAGCCTGAAAAGGCTGATTTGTTTAGCTCTGCTTTTGAAGTTCCCCAAAACAGCGTCGTTGCAAAAACGCAAGTGCCTGCTTATAGACCCGCACCAAAAACCTTAACACTCTTTGACCTATGATACCTAAAACCATCATCGAAAAGCAGATTACAGTTTTGAGCGATTCGCTTAAACCAGTAACGGAAAAAATGCAGGGGAGAGCGGAAAGAGACATTTTCCTTAAATGGGCGGTGCTCTCAAGGGGTAAATTTCACTGTTTGGAATGCACCCGAAATTGGACGCCTTATGCGCAGAAAGCATCCTGCAAAAATTATATAAACTGTACAGCATGCAGGGGAAAACTCAAAATACAGCAGTACAATCAGGTACATTTCAAAGAAATAGAGTACTGGGCTGTTTTGAATGTATGCGCAGGATTTCAGGTGGTGCGTATTATCTGCTCGCATAAAAACATGAAAAAGAATTTCTTGCCGTCTTACTTTCACAAAGAAGTCATGCAGCACTGGATAAATTCAAAAGGAGAGGTGCGCACCCTCTCGCTCGGCACCAACGTTTTTTCAAACACGTATGACGCCTGGAAATATTACTCGCCCCTTGAAATCCGCCCCAAAAATTTTGAGGATTCTCCCAAATACCTCATTAATCCTTATAAGGTTTATGCAGGAGGGCAGGTGCTTAATATCTTGAAAAGAAACGGTTTCAAAGGCAACATTTACACCATTGCCCCGCAGGTACTTTTTACCGCTCTTTTGAACGATTCGTATGCCGAGACACTCCTTAAAACAGGGCAGACAGATTTCCTTAAGCATTATCTGCTGTCGCGCGCGCAGAATATCAAAGAGAACTGGCAGGCTGTTAAAACGTGTTTTAAAAACAGTTATAAGGTGTCAGATTTTACGCTTTGGGAAGATTATATCTCACTGCTGAGATGGTTTAAAATGGATTTAAGCATTCCTGCTAATGTTTGCCCAGAAAATTTGGCTGAGGAGCATGACAGGCTAGTTGAGCGCAAACGCAGGATTCAGAGACGTGTTAAAATAAAGGAACTCCGCTCGGAAATACAGCAGGCACAGATGATCTATGAAGACCAGAAAAAACAGTTTTTCGGACTGGAGTTCACAAAGGAAAATCTCCGCATAAGTGTCATGGAAAGCGTGCATGATTTTCTCGAAGAGGGCGATATGCTCCGACATTGCGTATTTACAAACGAATATCATAAAAAGAAAAACTCGCTTATCCTTTCGGCAAAATTTGAAAACAAGCCTGTAGAGACTATCGAAGTGGCGCTTCCATCACTTGAAATTGTGCAGTGCAGGGGAAATAAAAATAAGGAGTCCCCGCATCACAAACAGATCCTAAAACTTTTGAATCAGAACCTCTATCAGATTAAAAAGCGTATAAAAAACAAAAAAGCAGTCCGAGCCGAAATTTAGTTTTCGGCTTTTTTTAACAAAATGTTAAATTTTAGCACCCAGACACTGAAAGGCGGGGATATTGTCTCAGGGGTTCAGGCTTAATTTCAGAACAAAGTTCGGGAAGGAAAGGCGGTTCGCCGAAAAAAATTCCCCCATAAATGCAGGTGAAAAACCTGCTTTATTGCGTTGCTTTTTTCGCTCGCTTTCTCATTCCCGGCCGGGGTTCCATAATTAATCTTAAAACTTTAGAAATCATGGAAACTTCAAAAACACTTCAGAACTGGAATCAGGTAGCAGAAATTGAACTAGTCTACAAAACAAAAGTAAAAGCATCCGAAAGACCTTTTATAAATTCTTCCAAAACTGCTTACCAGCTGGCGCTCCAGTCCTGGAATCCGGATACAATAGAATTTTTCGAGCAGCTTAAAATCATGCTTTTAAATCAATCCAATAAAGTGCTTGGCATTTACGAAGTATCTTCTGGAGGTATTTCAGGCACTGTGGTTGACCTGAGACTAATATTTGGAGCAGCACTTAAAGCAAATGCCGTATCGCTCATTATGATTCATAACCATCCCTCAGGACAGATCAGACCTTCCGAAGCTGATAAACATATAACCAGAAAAGTCAAAGAAGCGGGAGGAATTCTCGATATTGCATTGCTGGATCATCTGATCATTACTCCGGATATTTACTATTCCTTTGCAGATGACGGAGTTTTATAGCTCCGTTATGTTTATTGACATACAGTTTATAAGGACTATTGCTCTATTTTCCAAAGCAAAATTTAAAAATTTTATTTTTAGAAATTAAAATTAAAGTGAGAATAAAAGTAAGATTTAGGTATATAAATGCATCTCTTATAGTTATATTTTGTTAATTTGTAGCAAACAAAATTACAATACTATATATGTCTGAAATATTGACAATTCCATCAAATAAGCTTACTTTTTCTGGTCATGACACTTTTCACTGCAGACATTTGTGGTTAAAAAAAGGTTATGATTTTGTAAAAAAGGGAAATAAATTCACTGATAGTGAAGCAGTAGTTTTATTGGGTGTCGGCAAAAATATGGTTTCTGCCATATTTTTTTGGATGAAGGCATTTGCATTGATCGATAAAGACGGTAATACAACCGATGTAGCGGATTATATTTTTTCCTCGGAAGGAAAAGACCAATATTTAGAAGATGAAGCGACACTATGGCTGCTTCATTATCAATTGACAAGCCAAGGAATTGCTTCTATATACCATTTGGTTTTTAACTATTTGCGAAAAGAAAAGATTGAGTTTACAAAAGAAAATTTTTTAGTTTTTGCGGAAAGAAAAGCAAATGAGATAGGTTTTACGCAATTTAATAAAAAAACTGCTGCGACAGATTTCGATGTAATGACCAGAATGTATATCAGGACAAATGATCAGATCAAGGATAAAGAGGATACTTCATCAGGGCTTTTGACAGATTTAAATCTTATTCAGGAAGAGAAAAAGCATAATTCAATTTACTCGATTCCTAATGAGAGCCGTAATAATTTACCTGAAGAGGTAATATTATATACGATTTTGGATCAAAGTAACATTCAAAACTCAGTAAGTTTAAATTCATTGTCTCAGGATAGAAATATGGCTGGTTCTGTTTTTGCAATTACAAAAAACGCACTAATGGAAAAGTTAGAATCAGTTGCAAATAATATACAATATCAGAAATACGGTATCACATTAAGTGATCATGCAGGAATTAAAGAATTGCAGTTTACATCAAAACCGGACAAATTTGAAATTCTAAATCTTTATTATGGCAAATAAGTTCAGCACATCAACTAACATCATTCGTGATACAGATAGGGAATTAACATATATTCCCACTCCAAATGCCATCCGCATAAGCAATCAGATTAGTAATGATTTTAAGCAGGGAAACAGATCATTTAATGTGATTGGATCATATGGAACAGGTAAAAGTTCTTTTTTATGGGCTGTAGAGCAGACCCTGAAAGGGAATAAGTCTTATTTTGGCTTGAATTTGCTTCCAAATCCAAAAATCGATTTTATTAAAATTGTAGGAGAATATAAGTCATTGAAGCAGTCATTTATTGATTTGCTTGAAATCAAAAATGATAAAGATCAGATTGAAAATGTTTTTTCTGAAATCTACAATCGATATTATGATTTGGATAAGAAAAGTCCGCTCCTTTTTATTTTCATAGATGAGTTTGGAAAATTTCTTGAATACGCTTCTCAAAATGAACCGGAAAAAGAATTGTATTTTATACAGCAATTGGCTGAGTTTGCTAATAATTCAGATAACAATATTGTTTTATTAACCACAGTTCATCAAAATTTTGATGCGTATGCCATTAACTTGGAATCCACGCAGAGACAGGAGTGGACAAAAGTAAAAGGCAGGTTCAGGGAAATTACATTCAATGAGCCTGTTGAGCAATTATTGTTTCTTGCTTCTGAACATATAGAGGAAAGACAATCTACAATTAAAAAAGAAAAAACAGTCAACGAACTAGTTGAGTTGCTTACTATTTCCAAGGCTTTTAAAACCAATGAGGATTATGTCAGGGAGATAGCTAAAAAGTTGTATCCTTTAGATGCAATTTCTGCGTATGTACTAACATTGTCACTACAGAAATATGGGCAGAACGAGAGATCATTATTTTCTTTTTTGGAATCAACCGATCACACGGGATTATATCAACATAGTATTCTGACTGATAATTTTTACTCGATAGCAGAAGTATATGATTTTTTGATCTATAATTATTTTTCTTTTCTTAATTCAAAATATAACCCGGATTTTGCTGCATGGAAGGCGATAAAAACTTCTTTAGAGAAAATTGAATCTTTATTCAATGGAAGTATTTCTGATTATGCAAAAATAATCAAAACTATAGGCTTGCTCTCAATCAATGCCCAAGGGGGATCATTTATAGATCGTGATTTTTTGGTTTTATATTCTGAAAAAAGTTTGGGAATACCAAATGCAGATAAATTAATTGAAGATCTAGAAGGGAAGAAAGTTATTCTATATAGAAATTATAATAACAGATACATTCTTTTTGAAGGAACCGATCTTGACATTCCCACGGCTCTATATGAAGCAGGTAATAAGATTGATGACATTACAGATGTTGTTACTTTACTAAATAAAAACTATTCACTGCCGGCAGTTTTAGCAAAAAGGGCAATGTTTGAAACAGGAACACCTCGTTTATTTGAATATAAGATATCATCACAGCCTATTTCAACAAAACCGGAAGGAGAAGTTGACGGATTTATAAACCTAATTTTTAATGAGAAGGATATACTTTCAGACATAGAAAAACTATCATCAGAAAATCAGGAGTCTATTTTATATTGTTATTATCTAAATTCAAAAGACATTAAGGATCTTCTTTTTGAAATAGAGAAAACAAGAAAAGTAATTGAAGATAACCTTGATGACAAAGTTGCGGTTAGTGAGCTTAAAAATATTGTTGTTCATCAAAGAAATTTATTAAATCATAAAATCCTCAATAGTTTTTTTGGAGAAAAAACCTCAGTTAGATGGATTTTTGCAGGTAAGCAGAAAGAACTAAAATCTCAAAAGGAGTTTAATTCATTTCTTTCATTTATATGTCAAAAAGTTTACTTCAAGACACCATATTTTAATAATGAACTTGTAAACAAGCATAGGATATCTACCTCTATCCATACAGCCAAAAGGAATTATTTTAGATCTCTTGCCAATGATTGGGATATGCCTCAGCTTGGTTTTCCTAATGATAAGTTTCCGCCGGAGAAAACAATATATCTTTCCTTATTGGAAAATAATGGAATTAAGTTATGTGATGATAATCTGTCAAATTTGATAGAACCGCATAATGAGAATGGTTTTCATGATTTATGGAAGGCATCCGTTGAATTTTTGAATAGTGCCAAGCTTACGAAAAGAAATGTTTCTGAATTTACAGAGACTTTAAGTAATAAACCATTTAAGCTCAAACAAGGATTCATTGATTTTTGGATTCCTTCTTTTCTGTTTATCAAAAGAGACGAGTATGCGTTATTTAATGGAGGTATTTATACCCCAACAATTAATGAAGATATCTTAGAACTTATTGCAAAAATTCCAAAAGATTTTGAAGTGAAATCGTTCGTATTGGAAGGCGTAAAATTGGATATTTTTAACAGCTACCGTAAATTTTTAAATATCGATCTGAATAAAAGCGGTAACGCGCAAACTTTTATTGAGACAATCAAACCATTCTTGGTGTTTTATAGAAGTTTGCCTGATTATTCAAAAGAAACCAAACGACTCTCTAAAGAAAGTATGGCTATCAGGGAGGCAATAGCTACATCTAAAGATCCGGAACAGTCTTTCTTTGAAGATTTTCCAACAGCATTAGGTTACTCTGTGGCAAAAATCCAGAAAGACCGAGCAGAATTACAACATTTCATTATACATTTACAGGATTCAATCAAAGAAGTCCGGAATTGTTTTGATGAACTTGTCAATCGCTTTGAATTTTTTCTTCAAGATAAATATTTTGATACAAATTTATCATTTGAGGAATATAAATTAAAATTTCAAATAAGATATAAAACATTGCATCGTCACTTACTGCTTAATTCTCAGAAATCATTTGTTCAGCGAATCGATTCGAAGATTGAAGATAAAAAGGCTTGGCTTAGCTCGCTTGCACAATCGCTTGTCGGTAAGTCATTGGAGAAATTCAAGGACGAAGATGAACTTATGCTTTATGATAAGTTTACAGATATGATTTTGAGCCTTGATAGTTTGAACAGAATATCTAAAACGACATTTGATGAAGAAAAAGAGATAGCGTTGGATGTACAGATCAATTCTTTTGATGGCGGAATGGCAAGCAAAGTGATTCGGCTGCCTAAAGGAAAATTTAAGGATGTTGAAAAACTTGAAGAGAAAATCAAGGGGTTGTTATCTAAAGACAAAAGCACTGATTTGGCTGCATTAGCAGCAGTTTTAAAAGGATTATTATGAGCGGTAAAGTTAGACACGTGTTAGGAATTTCCGGTGGGAAGGATAGTGCCGCTTTGGCTATTTACATGAAGCAGAATTACCCTGAATTGGATATCGAATATTACACATCTGATACAGGTAAAGAGCTTGAAGATACATATAATTTAATTGAGTATCTGGAAAATTTTTTAGGCAAAGAAATTTATAAATTGCCTGTCCTTTCTGATGGTTCTTTAAATCCATTTGACCATTTTATTAAAATGTATAACGGTTTTTTACCGGGAAATATGTCTAGATGGTGTACCAAAAAATTGAAGCTTGAGCCTTTCGAGAAGTTTGTAGGAGATGATTTAGTGATATCTTATGTCGGCATCCGAGGTGATGAGGATAGAGAAGGTTATATCTCAAAAAAATCTAATATACAGTCTATCTTTCCATTTAGAAAAAATATGTTTAGTGAAGATGTCACTGCTAAATTTCTTGCAAATAACAATATCAATAATGTATTGAAATATTATAGCATGTTAGATTTGGGAGAAAAGAAAGCAAGGATTTTCGAAGTCATTAATGAAGAGATTTCGATTAATTTTAGCCAGAGCCAAAAATTGAATAGCCTTTTGGATTTAGGAATTAAGGAATATAATCATACTATGTTCGAGTTCCTGCAGACAACCGAATATCCATTATCTATGGAAAGTGAATTTCCACTAGTCAGTAACGAGGAAATACTTGTCAGGGATGATATTTTTAGAATATTGGAAGAGTCTGGTGTTGGTGTTCCTGCTTATTACAAGGCAATTGAATTCGAAGTGAACGGAAAAAAATCAACATATGCACGTAGTCGTTCCGGTTGTTTTTTCTGTTTTTATCAGCAAAAAATCGAATGGGTATGGCTTTATGAGCAACATCCTGATCTGTTCTTGAAAGCAATGGAATACGAGAAAGAGGGTTATACTTGGATACAGGATGAATCACTTGCAGATTTGGCAAGACCGGAGCGTATAGAAAAAATAAAAGAAGAATATATTAAACGTAAAGAACGAACAAAATCAAAAGTACAATCACCTTATCTGTTGGATATTTTAGAGGATGCAGAGGGAGAAGGTTGTGCGAGCTGTTTTATATAATAATATAATATTTTAAATGAAAATAAGACTTGCTAATTGGAAGGTAAAGACTCTGAATACTAGAATCGACAAAATAAATCCTGCTCCACAATATCAAAGAACTTCGGTCTGGTCATTGTCAAAAAAGAAACTACTTATTGATTCAATGCTTAGAGGTTATGATTTACCTAAATTTTATTTGAGAGCTACTCCAAACGATCCTTTATATGAATATGAAATCACAGATGGACAGCAGCGAATAAGAGCTATATGGGAATTTATGAGCGATGACTCAAAGTATAGTTTGGAAAGAACCATTATAAATGGTACAAGTACACATAATTTAGAGTATGAAGAGCTTGGTGCTCTAAAGGAAGATTTTGATAATTATGAACTTAATATAGCGATAATTGAAGAAACTACTCCTGAGGAAATAAGAAGTTTATTTGCTAGATTGCAAATGGGTGCACAATTGAATCAGGTTGAACTTCGACATGCAATGGCAAGCAATATAGGTTCAGCTATTTTTTCAGTGGTTGAGGCGCATAAATTTTTTAAAGGTTGTAGAATTATAAATACAAGATTCAAACACCAAGATTATTTAGATCATGTCATAACAATCGCCTACAATAACGGTTTGTCTGATGTCAAAGCTAAAAACATTGAGAAACTCTACAAAGATTTAGCTGATTCGACTTCTAATATTTTTAGGCCATATATTCAGAAAACAAACCAAATTTTAGATTTGATGGATAAAATGAACTCGATCAGCAAAGGAATTTTCAAAAATAAATGGACTTTTGTCGACACTTTTTGGTTGTTATACAGTTGTCATGACGATATTGATCGAATTGATGAAAAGAAGTTTGTTGAACAATTTAAAATTTTCGAACAAAGGCGAGTAGGAAATAATAGAAATCCGGATATGTTAATAAGTGATCCAACCAAACCAACATATGATAGAGATCTTTATGATTATATTCTATCATTTAAGTTTTCAGGAAATTTTCAAAAAAATATAGCATTACGTCATGGTATTTTTAGAAAAAAGTTTATTGGTAATGGAATTTATCTAAAAAAATAAAATGGTAGAAGATATCAAAAAAGCAATCGACAAAAATTCCTTTGGTCTATATGTTGGTGCAGGAATGTCAATGGGGGCAGGGCTTCCTAGTTGGGGTCAATTACTGAATGAATTAATTGACATTCTCGAGAGAAAAGGAATTGCAAGTACTCGTATTGCGGAGATGAGGGTATTGGCAGGAATCCCGTCTAAATTTTTAATGCTTGCCGAGGAATTGAGAGATCTTATCCAAAGTGATTTGGATAGACTAATCAGGGATCGGTTTGAGGATAAAACAAAGGTGCCAACAGAAACACACGATGTTTTAGTTAAATTAAAATCGAAGTTTATAATCACTACTAATTATGACACATTAGTTGAGAAGGCCTTAGTTAAGAATTTCAATAACTATTTTCCAACAGTCTACACCTATAAGGATGCATCCTCTATAAATTACAGCTTATGGAATAATGACCATTTTGTACTTAAAGCCCACGGCGATGCTAAAACTCCTAAGGAAATTGTCCTTACTGAAAAGGATTATAGAAATATAATTTACAATCAGAGCGGATATCAAAGTATTTTGCATGCAATATTTTCGACAAATTCAATACTATTTGTTGGCGTTTCCCTAAATGACCCGGAATTATTGCTACTGCTAGGCTATATCCACAACATTTTTCATGGTGGTTCTCCGACTCATTATGCCTTAGTCTCAAAAGATATGGTGACAGAGACAGAAGTTGAAAGATGGAGGAAAGATTTTAATATTGAAATAATAAAATATGACCCAACTGGTAATCATATTGCAGTTAAAAACTTTTTGCAAGAAATAATTGATGTTACGGAGGAAGCTAATTTTGACGTTTAATTTTTTTTGGCAGCCATCTCGTAAAAGATAATTTATTTTAAATAGAAGATATTCATATCTACACACTTTAATGGTGTGTAGATAATGATTCTAATTTTCTAAATCTGATAATATTTCACCAGTAAATTTTGCTAGTGGTCTCTTACCAAAATTGTTTTCATGAATATAATTGCCATATACTACTCTTTCAATAAAATTCTCATCAATTCCGGAATTAGTTCCTAAAATAGACTGTAATTCCTCTATTTTCGTTTTATTGTAATAATAAGCCTTATAGACTAACTCTTGCGCAATGTCTTTATGATTATTGTATAATTCTTTAGTTTTAAAAGTTTTTAATGAGTTATTAATCATTGTCATTTCACTATTATTCAAGCTAGGATTAAAATTAAAATCAATTTCGAATTGATTGATATTTGGAATGACGGTTTCTATTTTCAAGTCTTTGTAATGTAATTTAAATGTAATTTTATTTTGATTTAAATTTTCAAAAGGATGGATATGTTGCACTTCAAAAAAATTTTTCGAGCCTTTTAAATTAGAATTACAGATATGACAACTTGGAATTAAATTGTAAATTGATATTGAAAGAAAGGGGTACAAAGATTTTGGATAAAAGTGATCTAATTCTGCACGTGTTCTACCGGTGTTTGTTTCTAACGTATGAATGTAATTTCTGTTACAATACGGACAAACTGTAACGCCTAAATCTGTTGTGTATTTATATGCGTTCCAATTATCGCTTATTTTGATAAACTTAGAGTAATCAAAAATAGATTTCAGCAAATCATTCCAAGATTCTAATTTAGAAGATATCTTATTAGCAATGTAATCGAATCTGCTTTTTAATGTACCGATGTTTAAGCTCTCATTGTTAACTTGCCCATAAAGCCTTTCCATTGAAGTAAATCTTTTATCTAGATAAATCATTCTCGCTTTAATATTTTTTTTATTGGATAGGCCCTTTGCATCTCTGTTAATTTTCACCCATATAGAATTCCAGCCTCCAGTAACAATAAAATCCTTGTAAAAAGCAAAGGCGTCATTTGAAACGATACGACCTTTATTAATAACTAACTCGTTATATTTGTCGATTATTTCCCTTATCTCAATAGGTTTACCTATAATTATTTTTTTTAATAAATCGTGATTACTAATAATTCGAAATAGTGCTCTTTGTTTTATTGGTAACGCATCCTGTTTTTTGTATTCCTCAATTTTTTTATATCCAATTGATTTTTCGAAATATTCCCAATGTTTATCTAATATTTCTTTCGGTATATCTCCTAAGTATATCATTCAATTTCCTTGTTTAATTGCAAAATTTGTGACTTATGCCATTCAATTAAAGCTTCTTTTCCAATTTTCTGAACATGTTTTTGAAGTTCCTCCTCTAATCTAATTCTTAAGACAGGTTCTCCAATCATTGATATCAATTTTTGATACTTTTCAAGACTTTCCTTATCAACATCTTTTAATTCTGATAAAATATTAGAAATTTTATTTCTAGCAAATTCGCCAATGGCACCATTGACTAAGAAAAATTGCTTATTATACAACTGATGAATATTAGCACCAAAAGAGGATTTTTGATCTAACTGTCGATCTGGTTTACAATTCTTGTCTAGTAGAATAACGTTCTCTTTTGGTAAATCAGAAATTAAAAAAGGTGAATGTGAGGTTAATATTAACTGAATATTGATGTTTTTAAAAATTTTCTCTATAAACCATATCAAGTCATTTAAGAAATTCTTTTGCCATTCAGGATGTAGGTAAAGGTCTCCTTCATCGATACAAATAAGTACATTTTCATTTTTCGTTTTAGAAACTTTATCAGTTAAATCAAACAATTGGGAAAATAGATTAAGGTACGCTTTCAATCCTGAACTTAATTGGGACCAATCATGAGTAATTAAACTTACATTATTAAATGCTATTTGATTTCCTTCTATTAAATTAATAAAATCTTCATTATAGTCAACAAGTATTGAATTATCAAACTTATCAACATCTCCAAACTTGTAAACAATTGCTTTGCCACTTTCATCTTTCAATAAAAAATTATTTAATATAGTTTTATATGAAGAGAATTCATCTTGATTCATTACACTTGAATCGATACTGTCAATATCTTCTATAAAAGATGTTATTTTCGGATGTAATATTCTGATTTCTTCAGCGAACCCGTCTGTCCCAACTAAATTAACATTGGCTAAAACTCTTCCTATGTTATATTGATTTTCGTATAGAAAGCATAACAAATTTATGGCTAAGCCATAATAAAAACGATTGGCATTAGAAGATGATTCCTCATATATTGCTTTTCGATATCTTTTTAAAATTCCCGCTAATTTTTCATTTAAATCATTTAATCTTTCGGTTCTGAGAAAAGCAACAGGATTAAAAACAAATCTAACATTCTTTACTGGTGAATCTATTGTATTTAGCCTCTGCCATGTATCCTTAAAAAAAATAGAATTTACAAAATCAATTTTGTTTGACTGTAATTCATTTAATTTGTTAAAAGAATAATTTAAAACTGTACTGCCGTTAAAAATATACTCTTTATTATCAGCCACATTTGAATAAAACATTGCTGACCAACTTTTTTCTGGCTCAATATTTAAAACCTTTTTGTTCAAACAATTTAAATCGGAAGTTTTTAGACGCTTATTAGTTTTACCAAAAAAACATAACTCATTATCTTTTTTAAAAACCAGAATATAATTTGATTGCAATTTTTTTCTATTTCCTGTACTAATTGCAGTCAAAATGAAATCTATAATGTTGCTTTTTCCGGATGAGTTTTTTCCAATCAAGGCGCACACTTGTGAGATCCTGACATTGTTTGTGTTTTGAAAATAGAAAAAATCCTCCAAATAATGCTTATCATCAGTAAAAAGTAATTTAACATCATTTTCTTTTAAAGCTGGTCTTCCATCGATGGTATTTACGGTTATTTCATTCCGATCTATTTTGTAGCTGATCTCATAACGATTAGAAAAATTAAATCCGACATTTTCTATATTTCGAAATTTTTCAACCCAAACAAATAGTAGTTGATTCATATAATTTTATTTAATTTAATCCTCCAAACTTCCCATTAGTTGTTCCATACCGAAATTCAATAAAAAATCAGAGTAGTAGCTATCGAAAACATCACGAATATAATCATCAATGGTAATTTCTTCGTCACTATTGTCAGAAGTCAAACAGAGTTTGTAATTCTTCTTTTTGGTAATCATGTATAGAAATAAAGAGTGGAAGTATATTGATGCAATATATCTTTTTTGAGCCACGATTATTTGTTCTGCATTTTTCAGCTTTCTTCGATAATTGAGAAATACATTACTGTCTATATTTATATAGATTTTTTCCAGGATGTCTCCTGAAGCTACAGGATTCATAACTGTGTCATAATTCATAGAGATTCCTTGTAGTTCCACTTCCTCCCATTGTTCTTTTGTAACTTTGACAAGTTCAGGCAGTCCAATATTGTTGAACTCATCTTCTTGCTTTGGTGCTGCTTCCTTTTTCTGATCAGGATCAACAATTTTCAGGAAAACAATTTCCTGAAAATAATCGTCACCGGCAGCTTTTAAAGAAGCTTGTATTTCAATTTCGTCTCCCTGTCTTAAATCCGTATCAGGGTTGAGTGTAATTTTGATTGTACCCTTATCAGGACTTGACTTGATTATATTTATTAATTCTCCTGGTTCTTTTTGACTACCTTGTTCAGTTCCCCCCTTTGAGACTGTGCGTTTTATATGTAAAACGCTGACCTGTAAATCTCCGGGATTATCCGTTCGGTCAAAGTAATGATCCTCAACATCAGTTTCAAAACGCAAAGTCTTTTCGCCACCTACAGGAACAGGAATAGGGCTGTTTGCTTGATGTTGTAATTTAAAAAAACTTGGGAAACGCTCAGGCTTAAATGGTATTTGTTCTTTTTCAGGTCGTCCTGTTGGTTGTTTTTTTTCAGGTTTTTCCTTTGTTCTTTCTTCAAGTTTAAGTGTGTTTTGCAGCAACTTAAAGAGATCGCTGTCCTTCGATAGGTTTTTAGCAAAGCTTTTTATTAATTCTGATGTATCCTCGCTTTCTAAGCCTATCGAATCTTTTCTACGTTTATTGATTTCGTCAAGTTTTGATTTCGTTAACTGTTTTTTTATGTAATCACGAAGTTCTTCGGATTTTGCACCATTTTTTAAACGATCGCGTGATGCCATAAAAAGATCTTTCCTGAAATCATAGTTCATCATAGTGCAATCTACATTTATAAGTAAATAATCCTTCAAAAGATTATATTTTAAACCTCGGGTAATGAATTCGGAAGTATAATGGCCATGAACTTGTCCATTCATTGAAAATAAAGTGGACATGTTATTTTTGAAATACCTACGCTGTATATCGGACTTTGTTTCTTTAACTGACTTTCCTTCTTGTTTTGCCTTAAAAACATAGCAGGTAACTTTCATTTTGCCGAAAAGGGAGTCTTTATATTCTTCGGAAAACCAATCCTCCACATAGTCCTTTTCTTCCTCCAAGCGCCTTTGAAGTCCATAAACTGTGGTTTCTAATACCTTATTGTTTGGATATCTCTCTTTTGTGTCAATTGTGAATACTGGCAGTACAGGTTTAAAAAGGAATTCATTTAAATTTTGATTTAAATCCTGTGCAAACCCAGAAACTCCTTTCATTTGGTAGGAATACATCTTTATTATTGAACCGGTAGTGAACTGTTTATTTAAAAGTCGTAGATCAAATTCAGTGATGCTAAAAGAAGGTATACGTCCATTAATTTTTAAATACTCATACCAAGTATTTTTTTTGGTCTCCAATTCGTTTTTTGACAGGGGGTGTTCTCTTACTAATGTAAAGCCAAAGTCTCCGGAACCATCATATCTTTTTGAACCTATCAATTGATATCCTTTTCCGCAAAAAACAATTGCGCCGCTTCCACCCATGTTGTATTTGCCTTGAACAAAATGGATTTCATTTTTATTTCCTCTCATTAAAGAAAGAAATGTGTCCTCAAAATCTTCAGGATGTTGCCCTTCCCCGTTATCATAGATTATAACTGAACTTTGTTTAGTTGGACCGTCAGCTATAATTTGGATGTCTTCGGCCTGTTTCCTTCTTGTTGTAGTCAAATCCCAATTTTTATTGTTTGGAAAGAACAAATCAATTGCATCATCCATTGATTTAGGAGCTTCTTTTCCTTTTGGGTTTAAATCAGCTTCCAAACATTTTTTCATCAGAATTGCATCTATGGAATTGGTAACTTTTTCGACCAATGCAGCAATTGGATTTGATTGTTGATTTTCTATGATACTGAAATTTGATTCAGTTCCTCCTATCGGAAACCAGTTATTGGGATCAGACAACTTATATTCTAGTGAAATCATTTCATCAATATCAGTCTCCGTTTTGCAATTATAAATAGAAAGGAATAGAGTTTTCAGCATATAAATTAATTTATTTAATTGTTGATGAATAACGTGATTCTTTGAATAAGCAATTGGATATCTTGGAAAGTATTATCCTTGCCAATAGAAACACGCAGGCTGTTCATGGCGTCTATATTATTTAGATCCATTGCCAATAAGACATGCGATGGCTCAATTAGTGCAGAAGTACAGGCAGAACCATTGCTTACAGCAATATCCTTGTTCATCGCAATAAAAATCTCTGCATCTAATTGAGGTACGCAAATATTCGTTGTATTGTAGATTCTTAGTGTATTTTTACCATTGATGTAGGCCCCTTCAATGTCTAAAAGTTCGCTTTCAAGAAAGTGTCGCAGATTGCTGATGTGAATTTTGTTAGCGTTCATTTCCTCTTTGGCTAGAGTGATCGCTAATTCTAGTCCCGAAATTAATGGAGTATTATAAGTTCCGCTTCGTAATCCATTTTCCTGTCCGCCGCCATGCATTAAAGGCTGTATTTTGTTTTGTTTGGTTATTGATTTATTGATGTAAATTGCGCCGATACCTTTAGGAGCATATAATTTATGACCTGAAAAGCATAATAAATCGATTCCAGAATCATTTACATCAATTGGTAACTTCCCAATACCTTGTGTTGCATCACATAAAAAATAAACACCGGCTGTTCTTGCTATTTTTCCAATCTCAATAATTGGATGGATAACGCCTGTTTCATTATTTATCCACATTAGACAAATCAATAAAGTATCTTTTCTAATAGCTTTCTGTAAGTCATGCAAATTAATTTCTCCCGTACTATTTACAGGAAGATAATCGATTTCATATCCTATACTCTCCAAATATTGACAGGTTTCCAGAACTGCTTTATGCTCAGTAACACAAGTAATGATATGTTTTTTGGAATTATTATTATGTAGAGCTAATCCTTTTAATGCAAAATTAATTCCCTCAGTGGCACCTGAATTAAAATAAATTTCATCTGCATCCGCACCGAGAAACTCGGCAATATTGGTTTTAGCCCTTTCAATTGCTTTTTTGGAATTATTTGCAAAGCCATAGCTGCTCGAAGCATTCGCATATAGATCTTGAAAATCTGAAGTAACTTTTGTAATTACTCTCAAATCAACAGGAGTTGTTGCATTATTATCTAGGTATGTTATTTTATTTTCCAAAGTACAAAAATGTTATTCTAAGCTAATATACTATATTTACTATTTGAAAGGTGTTGTTAAACGATAATTATTTACGAGACATAAATTAATATTTTTAAATAGAACGCTATTAGCAATGCATGCTTTCTAAAATTAAGTAATAGGCTTATTTATATTAAATTACATGGTGAATTAAGTTTACAATTTGTTATTTACATTTAGACGGTATTAAGAAAAATTCAAATGTTCTACTAATTGTTTTTTAGCTTAACATGATGAATTAGGTTATCATGATATATTTTTACATGTTTTGCTTTACTTAAATAAGTTAGTGACTACTAAAATATCTAATTTAACACCATATGCCCATGCAATTTCCCATTTTGTATTTGTGTAATAATCGAATTGTGGTTGGGTTACAATTGAACTTCCTTTTTCATAACCAGGCATATCGAAAGTATTTACTTTCCCCCAATGTCCTCCTCCAAAAAAACTAAAACCTCTTGCAATTTCCCAGTTTAAGCCAAAAAAAAGGTTTTCAAATGTTTTACTGCTTAAACTAACACCGATCGCGGGATAAATTCTTTCATAAAATTTATGATCATCAAGAAAATTTCGCCCCGTTAATTTGTATGAAGGTATGTGCTTCTTGGATCTTTTTTCCATTAATTTTTCTAATAAAATAATGGGTGATGTATAAAATGTTGCCATTAGGGTAACTATTCCTCTACTGCCACCATCAGTTTCCTTTACTACCATTTCAGCTGTGTTAGTTGGGGATTTTATCAAAGAATAAGTAGGATTACTTAATTCTGAATTTATTAGACCAATATCAAAAGAACCATGATAGACAGGAGACATTTTGATCGTATAAGTTTGCAGGACTCCCGAAACGGCACGTTTGGTTGTGGAATCAATGGTTGTTGCTAATATTTCAAATGTCAGATCATCTGTCGCTGTACCTAATAAAAATGTCTTTTCTTTCCAAGTATCGTAAGCTCTTACTTCAAGGGCTGCTTGCATATTTGATGAAATTTGATTTTGGATTCCATTGTTAAGAAAGTTAAGCGAGCTATTATATGTTCCACTTTTTTGCCTTACGGAATATACAACATTATCCTCTGTGTCACTATAACCCGGAAAAATTATATGAACGATGTATTGTCTATTTGAAATGCCTTGAGGAATTGTACCTAATAGATTGTTACCATTTTGATCAAAGAAAAGATGGACAGGATTTTCCTGTTCAAGATCTTCAGCTACTGCAGAAGCATTTTCTATGAAACCTATTTTTGTTTTTTGATACTTGTTCTCAATGTCTTGAAGTATATTTGTTAATGAAGGCATACTTTTATTAGCCGTATTTGTAGTGCCTGTAGTACCAGTGCTTACTAGCTGGGGGACATCTTTCATAAATGTGAAAGATGCGACCGTTTTAGGATTTGGTGCGCCATCATCATATTTTACCTCAATGAGATGGCCAATAATATCCGATTGGAAGGTAAAAACTTTCGGCGCAATGGGATTATTGTAATCTCCGTTTGGAGTAATAGCTGTATTGAGTGCAACACCAACGCATGAAATTATAAATTTGTGACCTGTAGGAATTGCGGATGAGCTCGAAAAATTAAAAGTATTTAACGATTGTAAATTACTTGCAACACTGAGGTGTTTATCAAGTCCTAAAACAATGGCGGAAACTGAACCAATATTGCGACCAGGGTCGTAATTAATTTGCACTGACGTTTGAGAAAAAATTTTAGCATAAACAAGAGTTAATGCTAAGATGATCAATATCTTTTTCATAATTATGGTTTTAAATTATATCTAAGGAAACAAATCTATTTATCTTAAAATATGGAATTGCATACGAATATTTGTCATCAGCACCAATGATTATACCTATTAAAGTATTTTGCGCCATAACTGCGCTTCCTGAATCCCCGCCTATAGTTAGAACTCTGTCAAGCATTATTACGTCCTTAAGTAATAGATTACGAAAACCGGTATTAAACACAGCACTATTGTTTTTCAAAGTACAGGAAATTCCGGTAGGTTTGGATCTTGAATAAACTTTTAAATCAAGCCCTATTGCATTTGGAGAAATGGGGCCCAAGGCAAATGATTGGATATAATTGCCGGATAGGAAGTTATTAGAAAGCCCCGAGAAGTTTGGTACTTTAACGAATGCTACATCGATTTCAGTTGAAAATAAACCGAATATTAAATTTGATTGTATACTATTATCTACAACAACATCATTTTCATTGCCGTTAAATTCAAATTGATTATTGAGCATATGGTTCCAAGCCGCTACATGGTAATTCGTTATTGCATATATATTATCATTTGAATCTCGAACAAAAACTCCTACAGTACCAATCACTTTTGTGTTATTTGAAAGACGTTTATGGCATATTGAGAATTGAAATTTAGAGGAGCCCGTTTCTTCAATGTCAGTTTTTATTCGTCGTGTTTTTCCATCTGGAAATTTAATTTCGAAAAAATCAGGAACTATGTTTCTCTTTTTGAGTTTATGTAAATCAATTTTCTTTGCCACATGAAATATTACACAATAACGACCTTTTTCATTTTTTTTTCCGATTCTAAAACCTGTAATATTACCGGGATGAATTGCATACCAGGTCTCATACCAATCTTGAAGGTAATTTTGTAAAAACTCAATTTTTTTTAAAGTTCTATTATGCACTTCCTTTTATAATTTGATTCGTCAAAAATAAATAGATTAGTGTACATAATAGTAGGTATAATTACCTGATTTTATGCTGTATAAAGTGTGGTATCGTATTAGGTAACAATAATTAACACAAATAATCAAGTTCTTCTACTTGCTTACTCCATGCAAAATGAAACTGAATGATGAACATATCTATGACATTTCCACAAATCAAGCATACCTTTGGGACATCTTAGTATTATCTATGCAATTAATAAATATAATTAGTTTATATAGAAGGATACTTGAGGTCAAATATTATAGTTACAATAATTAAGTACTTTTTAACTCTTGTATATTAAAACCACTTAACGATAAAGTGGAAGTTTATTAATGTATTATAAAAACTTAGTTTATTGACAAAGTAAGCCTTGCTAAAGTTCAAAAATTGATTGTTTCTCAGAAGGGGAATACGTTGTTTTGTGAAATAAAATTGGCACTTTGTTCCATATTTGTATCATTGTTTTGTAAGTTATTGATTTTCAGTACTGATTATTTTTGAAGAGGTGAAATAAGTATTAAGTACTTAATACTAAATATTAAGAAAGCCGAGTCAGAAATGACTCGGCTTTTTTTATGCGTCATTTTTAAATATCTTCAGACCGATGCTGTCAAAATG
>Ga0247807_10000265_pt1 | contig 34399 bp, 26 predicted proteins | sample UWRJL074202C1_FD_179931 | JGI IMG/M metagenome (GOLD analysis project Ga0247807, IMG submission 179931) | Plant litter microbial communities from Arlington Agricultural Research Station in Wisconsin, United States - UWRJ-L074-202C-1 | ecosystem: Environmental > Terrestrial > Plant litter >...
CGCTTAAATAGAGCGACTTTGACGTCTTTACCGCACCCGCGGTGGCTATGGCTACGGTACATACCCGTACGTCAAACATTTCTCGTACACCAAATTAGTTGCAAGTCATCTATAGCAGGTAACTCCATAACCTTAAAATTATCAAAAAGGTGTAGGGCATTAAGCTTCTACGTTAATCGATCGAGATTAGTTACGATATGTAATATAAAAATCAGATCCCTCATCGAAGAGTCACAATTCTAATCATTTGTTTATATTACTACAGAGTTTACTATTTACCTTAATTATTTACAAACAGATGTAAAAGTAGCTCTCGGGCAGGCTGGACCTATCTATCAGAATGAAAGACTGTCCAGAGGCGGGTATACAGTCAGATGTTAAACAGATTCCATAGGTACGATTCAACGAGTAAAGAGACCACTTCTGGAAGCTGTACAGAAGCCAACCCATATTTTGTAAAGCTATTGAGCACTACCACAGGCAATATGGGGAGGGTAGCCTGTAGAAACTTAGTTTCGTGACTGGCACCAATACGGATAGAGTGTTAATACAAGCGCGTGATTCATTTAGCTGATTAGAATGATTACTATTTATAAGTACTCCAGATGCCAAGGTGAAGCTAATCTGTATGGGAATACTTCTCCATATCTCATGATAATCCCTTTTCAACTAGGGGAACTCCATATTCTCCACCAGATGTACCACAAATAAGAACGATAGCGGGTCTCCCTAATCAGTTATTTTCAAGAAGGTGCTAGTTTTTATAGTATGGCTTGTAAAACGCTTCAAGCAAACCACAAATATCCAATGAGGTGTCTTGAAGGCCTACTTTTCTTCACTGAACCTGTTTTAATGAGGCGAAATATCTTGGTGCACTGACCCATGTCAGCACTGGGTTCTTTTATACTCTGATTTAAACAATAATAACCCACCCATCACTTGAAAAGAAGGGACCCTACGATCCCCGCACTGATATCAGATCATATCGACTGCCGCCTTTCCTGGCTCTAGATTACGCCAAATTAACACTGAAATCTTTCATCTTAGTTTTATTGACATCGTAACAGCATTCTTCACGACCGTTGTCCATTTCATTGACTTAACTACATGAAAGGCTTGTATTAGTACCAACCTAGCATCTATCCATATAATAGAGATATTGCACAGCGCTATGTTTCGTCCCTTGCAAATAGGTACCATATGTTCAAGAGCAGCATTATTAACCTTTCATTGTGAGGGACTATCAGGTTCTCGGCAGTTACACGTACGGGGGTATGGACTCACCCTCGCCATCGCCCAACCAAAGTGCGTCAAATTTCACTGGCTCTATAATCATTGAATATGGCTCTGCTAATTCGCATTAGAATCGTCACTGCTGTTCTGACATTCTCTGTTATTCCACGTACATGAAGTTTGACGTAGATTGCAGACCATAGTCCTAGAAACAGTTTAACCTGCGGGCTGAAGATGGGCCGAGTTCACTGGAAGAATAGAACGCAAGTCAGCACAGCCATTAGGAAGTACAAATACATCTTGACTAAAATATCGAAAGTGAATAGTGCGTGAGTTCGCAATATATACTCGACAGAACAAAGCCGAATTGATACAATATGCCACTGACAAGATAAGAGCATAGCTCGCGGTCCTGATCATAAATTCATTGGCACCAACTGCTATCGGCATCTTACTCTTTTCTTCCAACGACAGGGATCATAGGGTTAAGCCTATCACTGCTACAAGGTCTCTTGATAAGCTTACCGGCACCTCAAAAGAGAAATCTGCAACTCCTTTGAGGAACGGAGTTCCCAGAGCGTAACTCATCCTACCATCCTAGTACCTACCATACAGGCTATTGAGGCATCCTTGCTATCCCACCAGGATAACCGGTAAGTACCTAGGTAGTATTCACAAACCACCGTGCATTAAGTGTTGACTAAATGCCCAGTCATGAAAGACTCCAGGCGCAGCACTTGCAAAACGCCACTCAGCGGCATGATTATGGATTCGGCACGTCTCTCACTTGAACAACCGCACCTTATGAAAGATCAAAGTCGGGGCAGCTGGCCTACCAATAGGTCCAGCTCTAAGGATATATCTCACTTCTTAGTTCAGCTCAGGTTACCAACTTACTAGCTTCTAAGTCCATAGACACGTTACACTATTTAAAGAATCAAAAAGTTGAGTCAATTTTCTCGTCAGTGATACCTCGCACTCTTCGGCTGTGTAAAGTGCTGGGTTCGGCAAGCCGAAAAGATTCATTGAAGCCGAGCCGCCATACAATTACACGACTTGAGTTTCTAACTCCGACTCCGGTTACTAACTCCGACTCCGGTTACTAAATTCAACTCTGGTTTCTATATGTTCCGCACGATATGTTCAATTCTAAAGCCTTGAGGCCTATGTGACAACGAGCATAGTTTGGAGAACAAGAATTTGGGACTTTCAAGCATATTTTGCAAATAGAGCATATATCGCACACTCCTCATTTACCTCAAAGTATGCCGTGCTTTTCTATGTGACTGCGGGTTTTACTGTACTGGGAACTTTTCTTACTACGTACGTGTACACAGTCAGGCATAGGCATAGCCAGCCAAGCCTTCTTGGGCTAAATTTCCAATCCAGATTCCTGAAAAGTGGCTTCCAGGATCCGCTCAACCGACAGCTGTCCAGGATTCGACACTTCTCGCCGTAATGTGACCAATTACTGTTTAGCTTAGAAGCACTAACGTAAAACTTTGTGTTAGATAAAGTAGAATATAAGCCTTCCATGCCTGCTCCTTATTCCCCATCGCGTCAACATGTTTGTCCCTGTATCCAAATGGGTTAGCGTTTTAGGGATCCAACACAGCCGCTCTGCATGCAAGGCACTTTGAGCAGCCTTTACATCAGGAATATATACCCGGGTCCAGTAAGAGCAACGACATGATGAGCTTCCTGGGGTGTAATATTAATAGGCAGCGCGTCGTCTAGATGATAGCGACACCAAAACTACCATCTAAATAGAGAAAGTTTTAAGTGCGATGCTTGAATTTGTAACGTAGCATGTATTGTTAATTCACTTATTCTAAGGTATCCATCACACTGCGCCCCTATCGTTCTACTAATGTTACCTATTCAAACTGTCATTAACTCTTGGAACAAACCTCGCTGGATCAAATCTGATCTAAAATGATCACCTTGCAAGAAACTCTCCATTAAACTCTTTCTCGTCACATGGCATTTTGTAAGTCAATGTCTTATATGCTATAAATCAATACTAACAACCAGTTACTGTAATCTATCAGTGCCTCGGCTTTCAAACACCAATCTCTATCCCCGACCAAGCGTCCACAAGGCTCCGGGAGAAAATAACTACTCAAACTTTGAAATATTACACGAGCGTATGAATACTGGGTGCAGGAGGGAGATTAGGCACGCTAGGAAACACCTAGACGGATAAATAGCATAGAAGAACATCACTGAGGGTCCGTTGTGAGCGATCATCTGGGAAGTTCTATCCTTCGATCAACTTCAAGGACTAGAGGGGTGCGGCTGGGTATCTAGAAAAGCCAATCAAAGGCATAAATCCTTATTTGTATGGGCGGTCTTCAGCATCATCTATCCAAATCTCGTCTTGGATCTTCTATCCTAGGATAGATTCCGTTGTCGTAGTCACCTGTCATATCTACCTATGCACTGTGTCTAAATGGGGGCCAAGTTTTCTCAAGAGATGTTGTTGTGCTCAAATCCATGGACCCAATAACAGATTTTACTAAAGTAAATTACTAGGATTGGTCGTATTGGAAACGTATGTCTAATAACGGTAGAAAGCACCAAATCTGTTCAGTCATAGAATACCTCTCCTCCATTTCCTTCTATTCTTGTATATTCCTTGCAGCAAGAGGAGTGGCCATTACGAGAAGGATATTAATTGCCAATATAATCGATTCTAAGCTCTCTTAGTTAAGATGGGGATATGTGAGTACTCTCTAGGAGCTAACTCACCAATCATCAGAAGTGAGCAGTTTTCTCGACAACCATTACCATAGCCCTGGGGCAAGTTTCCTGGAACCGAAAGCAACTTTTACATCGAGTTGTGAGAACGTTAAGTCTTAAAAGTAGTCAACAGGTCTGTGCTTTCGTTGCCAATACAAGGATTTGCATAATAGTAGAGATTAGCTTTTGGGTTTGCTCACAGGAACAAATGATTAGTAAAGAGAGTCTTACTTGACCTCACTTTGAAGTATTGTTCAAGCACTTTACATGGACTTGAATATAAGCTAACATCGCTCAGACCACCTTTGAATGAATGGATGCGGACAGAGTTGAATTACATTCCTACTCTGAACGGATAAACTAAATTGGGAAGTGAAGATATATTCTCGGCGTTGAGTAGGATACTGAAAGATGCTCTCTCCAGCCAGAACAAAATAAATCTGCGTGATACGTCGATACGTGTGAGCATTTGGCGTTTATGTTTCACTAGCTGAGCTGGACTTTAGAGATGCGGTAAGAAAATCTTAGATGGCAAAAGGTTTCTAGGTTAAAGATGTAACAGATAAACTGAGTATGAGACTATGCGTAATGGCAGTGTCAATCACCAAATGGTACCGCATTGAAATGTATTTACAGGAATAGTGTTATAAGAAAACACAACAAGATATCAGAAGGTTGATTGGGTATTCGCGGCAAACTAGTGGTTCCCCTTTCCTTGGCACAGACGTACCATTTTATCACGTGCCGGCGATCAACCTCAACTTCCATAGAGTCTTATCTTCCACATGTTCAGCACGACATCCCATCGTTAAAACTATTAACTTTGTGACAATTCTATCATCCGGACTCTCTTTTCTAACTGACTTCCAGTCTGAGCGTCACTTAGTTTCGATATGGCGCCTATCCGTCTCTTGGAATCACGGAATGCTATGACAGGTTATTCCCAAGTTTCAGATCTTGATCCTGAAGCTGGCGATGTCGATGAGCTCACTACATCGAACTCAGGTCCGCCTTACATGGATGGAGATTCTCGTGTTAATTTAGGATCTTCGGGTTCGGATGAGAAGTCCTCGTCACTGTTGATAGCGCCAAAAGCAGCTAGAACGTTGGGCTGGGGCGACAGACAAGCGGTTCAGAAGCCAGCAAAAGAGAAGAGCAGACTTGGAGCATTGCTACAAGTGCTTATAGCTATCCTGGTTGTCTATCATGTTTTCCAGGTATATTTAATAATTTCTCCTTTACCAATTCTACTTCTCCCTTCAGATCTATCAAGTACGAACATGGCACCAAGGAATTTAGCACTAATAAGGCAACAGTATGCGTCCTCTCAAATTTCAAAGACCCTAGGCGAAGAATCATGGGAGACTCTTCAGCATCATGTTTCTCTACTCGATGTCTCTCCAATCCCTCGCTCAGAGTTCCTGTCTCGCCAGGCCACTCTCGCCAGGGTTTTGGACAAGGCTGGCATTGATGCTTTTATTGCCGAGCCTTCTGCCTCATCAGCGTATCTAGCTAATATCTCTACTACGTTTGAACTCTCGGAACGTCCATTCCTGGTCATCATTACCAAGACCGGGCAGTTTTCTTACCTAGCACCGAAATTTGAGCTAGGAAGGATTGCGGGCTTGGAGATGGTATATGAGAACAAGACCGTCATTGAATGGCACGAGCAAGAGTCACCTTTCGAGGCATTGAAGCGCGCTACTGGATTCAAGACGATCATGTTGGATGAACACGTGCGTTTCTTCATCGCCTCGGGATTGGAAAAAGCAGGGATTAAAGTTGTGGCTACGAGTGAGGAAGTGCAATCCATTCGAGCAGTGAAGAGCCGGAATGAGATTGTCATTCTAAAGGCCATCAATGAATTTACGGTCGAGCTTGTCAGATCACTACAAAAAAATATCAAGGTCGGCGTCACACAAGCCGAAATTACTGCAGCAGCAGATTATCTGTTCTCATCAGCGGGGATAGGGAAAGGATTCTGGGCATTGGTATTGATCGGTGAACAAGCTGCAAATCCACACGGCGGAAGTTACGGCAGAGTGTTGAAGGATGGAGAGTTTGTTCTGATTGATATCGGAAGCAGTTTGTATGGATATGGAAGTGATGTTACGAGGACCTTTCTTCCGGCTGGTTCAACCGTCAGTGAGGAGCTGTTAGGAGTTTGGTGGACGGTGTATGCGGCGCAGACAGCGGCCATTGCACGCATGAAGAGCAACGAAACGTGCTCAGTTGTGGATGCTACAAGTCGGAAGGTTGGCTTCTCCTTCACACGGTGGCTTGGGGACGAGTGCTTACAGATTCTCAATAGGTCATATCCAATGCGGGTTTTGGGCCTTACTACACCCATCGACTTGGCCACGGGCTAGGTTTGGAAATGCACGAACATCCCTATCTCAACGGTGCCAATTCCGAGAAATTGCAGAAAGGTCATGTTGTGACCAACGAACCTGTAAGTGTCCTTGCCACAGTCCAATCCCATCTCCCAGGTCCAGCATCTACCTGACGTCTAGCATATCTCCATCTAACTTGCACTCGCAGGGAATTTACGTAACCTCCGAGGAAGCCAAAGGCCTCAAGCTGAAGTTCAGCGCTGGATTCGGCATCCGACTTGAAGATGCAGTTTTGGTTACGGAAGACGACGCGCAGGTATTGACGGGCCAGCGAGCGAGAGGACCATACGAACCATGAGCAAGCTCGCGAATGCATGTGCCCCGTCCGCTGGCATGGTTTTGCTAAAGGGTGGCACGATGTCACTGGAAGAAAGCGTGGGACATCGCCAGCACCGCATGTCGGATCTTATATTTAGTTATCCATAGAAGTAGAATCTGGGGAATCCCCACGGGGATGAAGGGCTTCACTGCCCTCACCTTCACCCCCACCCCAATTTGCAGCCTCACCGCCCCCAGGTATGCGATGCTGGTGCTGCTTGATGCAGTTCCATCCCACGATGAGTCTGGTGTGCGCTTTACCGCTGGTACCAATGGGAATATGTTCACTTTTCACCTGCTGATGTTCTCGTGCTCTGCCTCTGGACGGTGAACATACATGCTATGCCCCCCGCTCCGACTTTCCATCGGGAAGGCGGCATGGCATATTCTCGGATGATGATGCCAGATGTACCGGTCATCGAGAGTACATTTTCCCCATCCCCCAAGAGTTTGTCCCCGTCCCATGCTTCTGCACTATACCAAGACCAAGCCCAACCCCCGCCGTCCACTCGCCTTCCCCCACACTGAAGGAAGTGCATCATACTAGAAATGCATCACGTGGTCTATCCCGGTGATGCGTGTTTCCAGCCCTTCCGAAGCATTTCCTCCTACCTGACTAAGTTGCCTGCAGCAGCCTGACTGGTGTTTGTTTGGTGATGCGTAGATAGTGATAGACACAATCACATCAAGTCATTTTCTTTATCTCTTCTATTCATACAATATAACCTCTCGGCCATGACTAGAAATACAAAACATCAGACACCCGTTGTACCGGATGTCAGGCGTGCGTTGGATGTGGCATCTCATATCGGATGACGGTATTGATGCATTGTTGACCTTCTTTTCGTAACCAGGATCCCAGCCCGCCAAGCCCGCCATCCCTGGTTTTTAAACCTTGGCGCCAATCCCCATTGAAAAAAAAGCGATGATGACATAATCCTCGCTAATACCCGTAAATCATCGTACAGTAGGATGGGATGGATAGCTCATAGATAGAGAGATAGAGAGATAGCTAGATAGATAGATAAATATATGTGTATATATAGCTAGACCTGGGTCAATTGAGGCTACGAAGTATAATTCAATGCTATCCAGTTCATCCACATCCATTCGCGCGTACCTCGTAGTAATTGTCGTGCGAAGGAATAGATGAATGGCAATATCTGCCCCAGCCAGTGGTGACATCGGGTGAACCCACGCAAGCCGAGCCCGGTGCAAAAAGAACAGCCATCCTCCACCAAAGTCCACCAGAATCCAAGCAACTCCCAAGCAAATCCAAGCCAAATCCAAGCAAAACCCAAGCACGCTCCTCTCCAATCTCGTCGCCGCCTCATGTCAATCGTGCACGCTGCCAATTCTGCTCGCGCGCTTTTGCTCTCCGCTCCACGTTGCTTCCTTTCGTCCAACTCTTGATTTCTCTTGTCATCTCTTGTCACTGCTTGTCACTGCTTGACGCTGCTTGACTACTCTGGGATTCTCTTGACGCTCTTGGCCCTCGATCCCGTTCTTGACTGAACGCTGAGCATCCTGCGCGGGCATCATAGTGCGTTGCTTAGCTCTGAGCTGCCACCCGGATCTGACGTGGAAGAAAAGAGACTTTTTTACTGTCTTTCTTTCTTTCCCCCATCTACCATCTATCTGCCAAGCGATAGACATTGGATTGAAGGGTTTGAACAGCTTCAATTCGACTTACACCTTCACTCCGCCCAAACCCGACTTGTGGCAGACGAAGTTGCAGACGAATTGCAAAAGACAAGGCCGAAGAACTCGCTGCATCGTTCCCCAGGATACAAACTTTCATACAATTGGGAGGAGCGGCGACTGGGCGCGACCAGACTCTGAATGCTGCGACACCACGCCATACTCTTGCGCGAATCGACCGACTGGGGCATTGGCAGTACCATCGGACCACCCACATCAACAATAGCTTCGTCCCATCGTTGAACGGGCTCATATCCCTCCCCTCGGATTTACCTCCCTGCAGCGTTGGCAAAAAACAAGAGATCGCACCAAGACTCTGGTGAACGAGAAGAAGCGGACCTAGTGGAGGCAAATCTAGAAAAGCTCCCTTGGCATTTCGAGATCAAATAAATAAATATTGGCATTTGCCAGCTCGAGATCCTCCTCACCCCGACCCCGACAACCCCATATGCTGCCGGAGGCACCACCGACATAACCTCCTACAGCCCTCAACATGTGGGACCATCTCTCCGTCAACAAGCCGCACTTGGTGTACATCATCTTGGGCGGCTTTACCTCGCTCTTCATGTTATGCTCGTCCTTCATCAAGGAGCGCATGTACATTGGAGAAGCAACCGTCGCCACCATCTGCGGCGTCATTTTTGGCCCGCACGCTGCCAACCTCATTGATCCAGGCACCTGGGGCAACGAGGACCAGATCACCCTCGAATTCTCCCGTATCGTCCTGGTGGTGCAATGTTTCGCCGTGGGCGTCGAATTGCCCAAATACTACATGGAGAAGCACTGGCGGAGTGTGGTCTACCTGCTGATCCCCGTTATGACATGCGGCTGGTTGATCACCAGCTTGTTTATCTGGTGGATGATTCCCAACCTAGACTGGCTGCAGAGCCTGTGTGTCTCTGCCTGCGTTACAGCCACGGATCCCGTCCTGGCCAGTTCCGTGGTGGGAAAGGGTAAATTTGCCAAGCGGGTGCCCAAGCATCTGAGAGATATCTTGTCTGCGGAATCCGGCTGTAACGACGGCATGGCCTTTCCCTTCATCTACCTAGCGCTTTATCTCATCGAATATAGACCTGATGCCGAAAAGGTTGCCTTCAGCTGGATTGTTCTCACTATCTTGTACGAATGTGTATTTGGTGCATTTTACGGGTTTATGGTGGGCTATATTGGCAGACATGGCATCAAGTGGGCGGAGAAGAAAGACATGGTAGATCGAGAGAGTTTTCTTGTCTTTTATTTTGTGCTCGCGCTGTTCTGCGCTGGATCTGGCAGTATCTTAGGCGTGGATGATCTACTGGTGGGCTTTGCAGCTGGGGTAGGTTTCTCCAACGACGGTTGGTTCACGCAGAAAACAGAAGAATCTCACGTTTCCAACGTTATTGATTTACTGCTCAATTTGGCATATTTCGTTTATCTCGGCACTATTATCCCCTGGGAACAGTACAATAGCCCGGAAATAGGCACCACACCATGGCGACTGGTGGTTATTGCTCTATTCGTTCTATTCTTCCGCCGCATTCCCATCATGCTGATGCTAAAACCTCTAATACCGGATATAAAAACCTGGCGAGAAGCATTGTTTGCGGGCCATTTCGGCCCTATAGGGGTGGGAGCCATTTTCGTAGCCATTCTTGCCAGAGCGGAACTGGAAACCGGACATACGACGCCGTTGGCTGAGTATCCGGTTACCGGCGCCCATAACTCTGAATTGGTGGCTTTGATTTGGCCCATCACGACCTTCCTGGTCATTGCTTCGATTATTGTACATGGTTCTTCCATTGCCGTGTTTACACTCGGACGTCATATCAACACACTGACACTTACCATGTCCTACACGACCGCTCATGAAGATGGCCCTGGATGGTTGAACAGGCTGCCAAGAATCACAACTACTTCCAAATCGCAAGCGAAATCATTCGCATCCGAGAGTGACGGAGAGGGAGTTTTGGAGCGTAGTGAATTCCCCCCAGGAACTCTTCCTCCCGTTGGAATTCCAGGACATCTCTTACGCAGGCAGAAGGAAGAAGATGGCACGAGTCGCTCGTCATCCCTCGTTGCAAGTAGACGCAGAAAGAAGAAGTGGGATGACGGACTCGGTCCTGGAGGACCAGTCAGTCAATCTGCTATTTTCCCACAACGCCGATCGACTTCAGAAGCGCAGCGCGAATCCACTACCTCAGATACCCTCACGCCAGGTGATTCTCCCGAAAATGAAAAGGACGAAGGTGAATTAGGAGAAATACAGCATGACCGCGAGATGGAAGAAATCATGTCGCACAGTTCTGATGAAGATCCTGAATCACATATGTCTAAAGCTGAGCGCCATCCTGAAGAAAGAGAATTCTACCAAGAAGGCGATGACATCATTGTCGAGAATGAAGATGGTGATGTTCTTGCACAGTCCAAGACGGAAGAGAGCCGTGAGCGGAAACGTGGGAAGGAAAAGGACACGAAGCAAAAAACTGAAGCAGTCAAAGAAGAAGTCGTCAAGGATCCACTAGGATACAAGAACTTAAGAAAGAAGCTGGGTGTCTGGAGACATAAAGATGAGCCCGTAGATCTAGATGAGCATGGACAGCCTCGTGCGAAGGAAATTCGTACCCGGGGTCCGGCTCTAGCATATCAGTTCGGCAATACCGTAAGTTTCCCCCTTTCCATCGCGATCTAATACCACGCTAACGTACATAGATCATCGTCGAGGATGAAGATGGAGAAGTCGTCAAAACCTACGAACTACCGCCAAACAAACGTCAAAACACAACAACAGAGGGCAATCACCATATGCGTCAGACCGTCATGCGAATGGGCTCTCTCGCTGGTTTCAATACCAAACCTACCGCTACCACTACTGCAGGAGGCGAATCGAGTAAAACTGGCGAAGCAAGCAATCCTGTTGAAAAATCAACCTCAGCGCCCCAGGACAAAGCGGAAAAGCCAAAGCGTCAAGCTATGACTCGTATGGGTTCCCTAGCAAACTGGGGTTTTGGAGGCAAAGCCACCGAGCCAGACGCCGCCAATGTCGGAGCAGAAGATGATGATCACCGTATTCGCTTCACGATCGGTGGTGGTGCCGGACGGAGACTGACCAAAGATGATTTCTTGCGCGAGATCCAAAGCTTAGATCCCAAGTCCCGAGCAGAGGTTGTCCGAAGTAGTGATGCACCACCAGAAATGAAAATTATGGCCGAGAAAGACGCCAATCGTAGTGTGGAGGGCAACAATAGACTGATGGGCGCGAAGGCAGCTCAAGTTGCGTCTGGTCTCGGAGCAGGTAAAGCTGTGGGTGCAGAGATGGCGAGAAGGAGAGGCGCAGATGTGGCCGCCGACGACGAAGGGTCGCCGAGACACAGAACTCGACAGCTCTCCACGGTCGACTCGGAGCCTGATGAGACGGGTGAGAGTGCAGCCGAGCGTAAACGTCGCGAAAAGGCCATGAGAGGTATCGACGACGTCACCGACGTGCAACGCGGTCGTGGCGCGTCGTCGAAGAACCAAATCACGCCTTCCATCGGTGGTTCTTCCGGCGGCCCCTCCTCGTCGCCTGCAGCTGGCAAGGTGTCATCATCTTCATCTTCGTCTTCGAAGCCAAAGACATCTCGAAACAACACCGAAGAGAGAGAGACGCCAGCCGAGCGGAAACGCAGAGAGGCAGCTCTAGGAGTGGGAAGGGAAGACGATAGCGACGACGACGACACGCCACGTGTGCCGCCGCCCGTGGTACAGAAGGATAGCCAAAGCCAGCGAGCCAGACCCGGCATTCGATTCGCCGAGAGTCCGGTTCCGGTTCGAGGCGAGGGCAGCGGGGACAAACGCGGAAAGAAGTAGACTTGATGACGAGCTGACGGCCGACGGCTTCACGCACATATAAACATACATGTAAAACCATAACATGGTTGTTAATGTCCCATGTTCTTTTTCTCTTTTTAATCTTTTCGTCTATAAATATATATCTTGGTAATTTTGGCTGGGGATGCATCACAACGAGCATTTTGCTTTTCTGTCTTTGTGGCATTTCATGGCAATTGTGGCATACATAGCTGGCTGGCTGGTCAGGGAGGAAGAGAGGGAAATGAATGTAGATAGAGAGAGGCGCGGATAAGCGAACATATGTGAATAAGGCTAATAAGTCGATATACAAAATACATCACACATCACATTATTCTGATTATGTTATTTAATGATATTATACGTGATATCTTGACATGAACATATGTATCTGTATGTATCATGTCTCAGCATCTTTGATAGGATAGAATATATTATAAAAGCTGGGAAAACTTGGAAGATACTGCGCTCTATAGATTGCCACACCAAGGGGGGAAGTCTTAATCTAAGTGGAAATTTAAATTGATGAAATGCTTTTGCTAGATCGAGAGGAAGGCTGCTAGTGCTAGATAATCAATTGGGAAAGAGAAAATTGGCCCAGCGAGTTGATGGCTTGCTTTGCTGCTACTACTGTGCTGACGCAAGTAGCCGCATATGATATTCATTGGGGTTCGGCTCAACCTGTCGATATACTCATCAAAATGAATCATCAGACTAAAACAAACACTTTGTCCGGAGGTCGTGGCTGCTCTTTGAAAATCTCGCCATTCATCAATCCGAAGACAAACGCGTCGCTAACGAATTCATATTCCGAGTCAGAGCCAGGCGTTGGACGCAAAACAAACGGGGTAAAGCCGTTGTACAAAATGACAATCTGATCTCCAACTTGAACACGACTAGATGCGATGCCGATTTTGCCTTCCTCGGTGCGGAAAAAGCCGCCCCACGCCGCAGTTTTAAAGAAACGTCGCACTTGAAGTGAGAAGTCGTGAGTACGTGCTGTAAGCTCATCAGAGAAGGGTTGGGACAGCGCAATGGCTCTGAAGAATGATTTCAGTAAGATGTATTCGTCCTCAGAAGGTGCGATGTGTTTGTCGCAGACGGAGATCATCGCCGTCCAGTGTTCCTTGGGGATACTGCTCTCTGGCTCGTCTAGGTAGAGTGTTCTGGAGGTAGCCAGACACTGCTCCTCCCATTCCAGGATCCTACTGCATTTTTCTGCTTGGGTTTTGTAGTCTTCGCTTACGTATGGCACAACATATGATACTTTACCAACCGGGACACCGTCTACTTGAAGCTTTTGCCCGATCATTGTGGCAGGCTTCTTACAAGAGCTTTTGTCCATGCCAGTCCGGAATCTTGGCCAGATAACTCCAATACACCAGTGCGATCCAAGTTCTCCAAAGCATGGTACCCAGGATGGTAACCCGTTAAAAGCCTTGACCCTATGCAAGCTTGCCAGGTTTAGGATGAAGAGATCTAAGCCATATTTTACATACCATCGAGCAATCTCTATGGATACTTCCGTGATGGATTTTGAGTAGTCTACCACCAGAGAGTTTGTGAAGGAGTGATCGGTCAGACCTAATAGCCCGTAGATCTTATCCAGAGGATCGGTCGATGACCAAGGTCGGGTAAAGTACAGCATTTGAAGAGTACCCAGACTATTCTGAAATCTTGAATCTGTACCTCTGAGCTTATGTATACGCACTGTTTTTAAGTACCCGACGAAAGGCTCGTTCCTAAATAAACCCAAGTGTTGGAGGCATGTAAAATGATTGAGTAACGGACTTGCCAAAGGTGCGAGGTAGTCGAAAGCTACAACCTTGCCACCGCATAGCAACTTAACATCGGGAGGGAGAATTCCTTCTTGGAAGGTCCAAACACGTTTAAACCAGGACCGAGAAAATATATCCGCAAAACCTCTCCAAAGATCAGAATCGGAGATTGCTGGATTTGCAATCCCAATCCCTTCCATCTCCCACACCTTCCAGGCATCTTACTGCTCCAAGAGACAATTTATTCTTGGTATGGCATCAATAGCTATCTCCGCTTGCGGTGTGCTCTCTCCAAGCCAAACGAGGCCTTCACAGCATGAGGTGTAGATCTTGTTCATGAGAGGGATCTGGATAGCCTTTTCCTCAACATCGTCTTGATTGATACACACTCCATCGGCCCAGATATATTCCGTTTTAGCAGCCTTGATGAGTTGAGGTAGTGCAGTGCGGAAGCTTCTGACTACTTTAAGAATATGCCCATCAATAAGGATGGGTTGATCAGGTGTCTCGCCATTCCATGCATACGATACTGCAGTGAAGTCAAGAGATATGTCAAATCCTGTATGAATGATTTGTAGCTCTTCGGATTCTTTATTGATATGGAGGAGACGAATGTGCTGGGGAAGCAAGGGCTGGTAGATATACTCCTGCAAGTTGCTGATGTCTGGATCCTTATCTCTAACCCGGTGGTGGCTGGAGACAGAATATATCACTGGCGAAGAATATAAAGACATGAAAGATATCATACAACAGTGGTTTTCTGTCAAAGAATGGTGTGGTTGAGAGGTACAAGGAGCCTTACGTGGTGAGGCTACGAATTGCGGAACAGTTCACGGTTTGGCTAGGAAACTCACTACCTCAAAATGACAAGCTAGGTGATCAGTTACTTGGCTAGGTGATTCAAAGTAAGTTATTTAAGGTTGGGCATTATCATCGCGTTGGGTTGATTGAATTGGAGGTGGAAATAAAACGGGCAGGAGAGGACGAGTAGGGCATACATGCGCCATCGGGCGCGACTGCAAAAGTCATGTTCAACAGCAACGAATATTAACCCTGTTGTCATTCATAGCCTTTTCTGAGGCTGTTGAGCTAAATTTACTGCAGGCTGTATTTGCCTAAATAGATGTGCTCTTGTTAGCAATGAATGCTGGACTCTGAATTATGAGCAGAGGAATGACGCCTACGTTTTCCTACCACTCTGCATAGGCAGTGCACTTTCCTATTATTTACATTATAGATATTGTTATTACATTTAACTCTCCTCCGATTAATTTGAATTTTATCGGTAGAATACTGACTATTGGCAGATATTAAGAGATCTTCTTGCCTATGAAAACCCTATATTTAGAGACAAGATGGATTCATTCAGGCTAATAATAAGCGACACTAAGTTTAGCTTATTTAGTACTCCATTCAAATAATATTTACTGACGAACAAAATGATAAGACGTTCTAAGAAAGCCATATTAGTTTCTATTCCAAGCTCTCGTTTCTTCCTCATATTCTAAAGGCTGTTGAATAGGCGGTGGGGATAATTAGAACAATAGACGATCTTGTATTGAAGTTGCTATGGTCGATGGTATATGACAATTCTCATAGAACGTCTGCGCCACCTATATCTAAGCTTACATCTGAGTAGCTACAAGAGGAATATAAAGCATAAAAGTTTTCAAAGTTAGGTTCCAGTCATGCTATAAAGTTTCAGATGTCTACATCAAGATTATCGTAATAGCAAGAGTTTCTACAAAGTATTATAACATATGGCAAAAAGACGATATTCCTAAATGATAAGTAGGATCTGACTATTTAGAGGCTGAACTTTTCGGATAGTAGATATTTGCGATTCGTACCCAAAAAGGAGGGACAGTAAGGCTGACCTCATGTTCGAGCGGGCTTGATGCATGGGCTGAGTGCGAGTGCACAGCCTCGCTATCATGCGAAAAGGAGGGGTGGCTCCAAGTCAAACGCTGTGTCATCAAAGTAGGCAATAAAAAATAGTCGCACTCCACTTCTACTTTACAAGTTTGAAGATCTTTGATATTCATGGCCGAACCCGTCGGGCTATTGTTTGGGGTGATCGCCTTAGCAGGAACCTTCAAGGATTGCGTGGACCTGTTCTCTTACATACGCGCCAGCCGCTCACTAGGCCGTGATCATGAAATCTTAGAGACGAAGCTCGACGTTGAAAAGACGCTTTTCCTCCAATGGGCCCAAAGAGTTCGTCTTCTCCGTCCGGAATACGATGAGCGACTAGATCATCCACCCACGCGGGACACCATAGCAAGAGTCTTGGCCAGTGTCAGACTTTTACTTAGCGAAGGTGATAAACTACAGCATCGCTATGGTCTGGAAAGACAAGCAGTAGAGGAGCCGGTGCACGTCATGAAGAGCGTTGAGGAGGGAAATGACCGACTGCTAGAAGTTTGCGCTGGTGGTGAGGACAATGGTCAGGTGATGGCAGCTACAGTTCTTCCCATTGAAAATGGCGGCGACGATATAGCTGACGTGCCTGGAATCATGAGTGGCCCTCGCATGAGCTGATTTGTCCATGAATTTAAGGCAATGAGCATCCGCATCAATGACCGCAACAAGAAGGTCTCTTCCATGCGAAAGCTCCGTTGGGTGGTGCAGGATAAGGACAAATTTGACAAACTAATACAGGAGCTGTCCTACTTCATTTCTAAGCTCAATGAGATCATTCCTGACACGAAAGATTCGATGGTACCCATGCTGGAAGCCGATCTCGAAAGTCTTATAAGTGTAAAGAAAATGCACTTAGTGTTGGAAGCCTCATTGGGTAATGAAAACCTGGTCGCCGATATAGTTAGACGAAAGATGGCAGAAATCTGCGAGCAGAGGATTCTACGCTGCCTTTGGCATCGAAAGATAGATGACCGAGAGCAAGCTGTAGCAAACTCACATTTCAAAACCCTTCATTGGGCACTTGCACCTCCTGACAAAGTAGTTGAATGGGATGACTTGGTAGAGTGGCTTCGATCAGGTTCTGGTATCTATTGGGTCTGTGGGAAAGCAGGAAGTGGTAAATCAACATTAATGAAGTTTCTACATACTCATGCAACGGCAAAACAACACATAATAGACTGGGCTGGCGAAGTGCCTTTGACCACGGCTAGTTTCTTCTTTTGGAACTTAGGCACCGCAGAACAGAAAACTTACAACGGACTCCTAAGGGCACTCTTATACGATGTGCTTCGGTCAGATCATACACTCATTCCAGAACTGCTACCGAAGATGTGGCAGGAAGCAAGTCAGCCGGATGCTCAAGATCTGGCTATGCCGTCTTCCACTGAACTTAGGCTCGCATTCGAGAAGCTTGGTAAACTACCAAGCACCTCGCGCAAATTTTGTTACTGGATCGATGGACTTGATGAATATTCAGGAGACTACAGAGATGCTATCGCCTTCATCAAAAACCTATCATGTAATCCAAACATCAAAGTGGTCGTTTCGAGCCGGCCGATTCCAGCCTGCGTGGAAGCTTTCAATAAGTGTCCGAGGCTTCAGTTACAAGACCTAACGAAAGATGACATTGCCACATATGTTAATGACACTCTCAATCAGCATTCTTACATGAAAAGTATTCTTGCTACAGATCCAATCAATGCTTCACAGCTACTCAACGATCTCATCTCAAAGGCATCTGGTGTTTTCTTATGGGTCGTCCTGGCCTGTCGTTCTCTCCTTGATGGCTTTGCTGCTTATGACCGTATCTCAGACCTCCAAAAACGCGTTAATGAGCTACCTCCAGAGCTTGAGGACTTATTTCGGCACATGTTAAGCAAGATCCAGCCGCGTTATATGGAACAGGCAGTTAAACTCCTCCGTCTTTGCTACCAGAAACATTGCATGCATAACACAAACTCCATGCAGACCATGGCCTTCGCTTTGCTTGAGGATCACGCTATGGACCTTACTCGCATTCCAGCGCGTAGTTCTATGTCTGCCAAGGAGAAACGTGTGAAGTGCGAGGAATTTGAAGGCCGGCTAAGAAGCCGTTGTTATGGACTTCTTGAGGTAAATAGAAGTTCTATTCGTTCTGGTGGTGATTGCCTGTGCGGGGTCAAATATCACGACAGTCTAGTTGATTCGACTGTTGAGTTTATGCACCGTTCCGTCTTCGAATTCCTGGACATTCCTGGGATCTGGATGTTAGATTATCTAAGCTTTGAATGCGAAGGGTTCGAAGCAAACGCAGTTCTTGGATGTCTAGCATTGCACTCAGCTAGGCTAAGCCTGGACATAGATTCTGGTCAAGCAGAGCACTATATCAAAGACATTCTTTTATACAGCACTCATTTGGAAGGTCCGGCATCCGATTGCATCATTCCAATTTTGTTAGAACTGGAAAGTTTATTACAAGACTTAGCAGAAAGATGGAGCAGTTCTGCATTCTTCACGAATATTAAAGCACATAGTTCATGGGGCATGACAGAAACGCGCTTCCCCGTTGTCTTTCTATTGGCAGTGGAAGCAGGCATGGCCAATTTCATCCAGCTTTACGAGGCTGAAAACCAACCGAAAACATTGGTAACGAGCCAAGTCTTTCCACTTTTGTATCATGCGATCACTCGACCATTTCTGTCGAGCCTGCGTTGTTGGGATAGTGATATCTCGCCGACTATAGTCCAATATCTTTTATTGTCCAAGCGCGATCCCAATGAGTTATTCATTGACAAGGAGAATGATTCTAATACTCCCTGGGCAAGCTGGCTAAGGCGAATGAGCGCCTCCGACCCTGATAAAGCGTTGTTGACAGCGGAATTGACAGAGATGTTCATCAATGCCGGGGCGGCAATTCAGATTGCTGAAGCTACTATTGGGGAAACGCTTGGGATGCGAATCAAACGACGACTTGTTCGCTTTGGCGCAGGAACCTTGCGGACAATTAAAGGACGTGAGATCATAAGAGCAAAAGGGAATAACCTTCTCAGGTTACTAAAGGAGCGGGGCCAATTACGACCGGAAGAGATTACGGATAATGAAATCTCTGATCCTGTAAGCCAGGTGGGCAATGGAGGCATCCATACGACTTCACATGGAAAGCTATCAGGTTTCAAGAGGCCTTGGTCTGAGCCTGCCTTTGGAGAAGGGGCGCTTGAGTGTCCAGATACATCTATGCAAGCTGGTTCAACACGGTCTGCATATATGATGGATAGCTTAGGTATACATACAGCTGCAAATGAAGAGCTACCAAGTTTCAAAAGGATCCGGCTTATGCCATGGCGCTTGCCTGATGACGGCCGAGATCGCTAATACCGAAGAAAAACATAGATGGGTATAAACAAATTGGACATTAATTACAGAGCTAGAAAAATATTGAGAGTTTCAATAGAGTTAAAGAGAGAGCACATTAAGTTGACCAAGCCGCATGAGATATTTAGTACGCTCGTAATTTGCGAGTACGGCTATACAACCGGTCATGGTCCAAATTAGATTTAGGAGAGAAGATTATTGCTTTATTATTTGCTATAGATCGATTTAGAAGTGCATGAGTCGCTAGTAGAGCAGCTCTGCTCACTGTTTCGGACAGAAATGGATTTCCTTAATGTCCAGATTAGTGTGCGATAATGGGCTGTTGGTTTTGTTTAGAATGGCACAAAAACACTGCTCCGCCTCCTATGTATTCGCTTCCGGCCCCTGAATTTAGTGCTTCGGCAAGATGCCAAGACAGGAATAGTGTCAACAATTGCCCCTGTTCAAGCTGTTATTTATTTATGCCCTTCTGTCGAAGCTTAGCTCCCGTGCAAAATCGCATGCACAATTCCATCATGATGGCATGGAGAATTCACGGAGGACTATGGGCAAATAAAGCGGTGTAACCAATGGCCATCGCCCGAGCACAATTGGGACCAGGAGCAGTGATTGGGCTGCCAACATTTCGCCAGCTCGGCAATGGTTTTCCCCTGTATTGAATTCACGTCATTGTCGCTCACTACCACCATATCACTCCCAATCAAGCAACGAACCACAAATGTCATATCCCCAAAATGGAAATCAGAAGTGCCAATCCGTCGCAAATTGCCCCTACTGTGCTTTGAGACTGTACTACGAATGTTTGGTAAGTCTGGGGTAAGGGAGAGTCTGGCTATCCCGGCGCCATCGAACCAATCTCTATGAGCGTGATGCTATGAGCTCATCTTTTTGAACGTTTCACAGTCTATCTATTCCATAATGTCTCCTCAACTCCAAATTAGAATGAACACTTTGTTAAGTGATACATTTGTCGTCTCACCATGCGCTCGTTATTGAAATACCTCTCGTTCGTTTTCTTTGCCGGGGATGCGCTTTCAAGAGCTGTAGTTCTAGAGCAGAGAGCAGATGAAAATATAACATTGGCAGCTCCCATTATCGCTGTGCCGAGCATTCACTGGTAAGTGCGCCAGATGCCCTCTTTTCGGTAATTGAGAACTAATCTGAGTGTAGGGAAGGAATTGATGGAAGATGGAGCACATTCACAATCCGTGTTGGAACGCCAGAGAGCGGCATCAACACCTATCGCGTACTACCCGCCACCAGCTTAGAGGAAACCTGGGTAGTATATGGAGCTGCGGCAGGCGTATGTAATACAACCTTAGGAGTGAAGGCAAATTGTGCAGAGGATCGAGGAGGGGTATTCGACTCAGCGAATTCGCCGACTTGGACACAAACTCAGACGACAGCTGTAGCTAATCAGTTCGAGCTGGGTATCAACGAGCAATTTGGCTATGAGGGGGTCGGGCAATATGGTACACACACTGACAGAAAATTTACTGGCTTTGCTAAAATTTGCTAGGCTTTGACACCGTTGGGCTGGGCTTCGACCCATCACAAGGCCCTACACTACCTAATCAAGTTGTTTCGCAGATCGTGTCGAATACATGGTGGTTTGGACAGCTAGGGATGAGTTTCGAGCCTGTCAATTTTACCAGCTTCACCAATCAGAATACCAGTTTCGCCGAATCGCTATTCAAGAACGGTAGTATTGCGAGTAGAACCTGGAGTTATACGGCTGGCGCTGTTTATAGGATAGGAGGGAAGATATTCGGCAGTTTGATCTTTGGAGGCTATGATGCTTCTCGATTCGTACCGAATAACGTCCGCTTCAACATGAACGCGGATAACTCAATCGATTTGACTGTCAACATTCGCTCTATGGTTGCAACGACCCCCACCGGCAACACGACATTGCTATCCTCGCCAGTCTTCGCATTCATTGATTCCACCGTTCCGGAATTTTGGCTACCGACTTCAGTATGTAAAGAATTCGAGAAGGCGTTTGGCCTCAAGCTCAACGACACAACTGGCACATATCTTTTAGATGAGCCGACACACAAAAGTCTCCTGTCTTTGAACCCGAGTGTCACGATCACTCTCGGAAACGACCAATCAAGCGACGGATCAGTCGACATTACCCTACCATACGGAGCCTTTGATGTCAACATCTCAGCACCAATTTATACAGAGGGCACTTCATACTACTTCCCGCTTATGGCAACAGACGATACCAACAACTACAGACTAGGACGAACGTTCCTCCAAGAAGCGTATGTCACAGCGAATTACCACACCAGAACCTTCAACGTCTCCCAATGTATTTTTGACGATGGTGCATCCGCAAAAGTCATCGCCATTCCTTCAGTACTACCTTCAGACACACCCACCACAATTGATCCAAGTGATCCCAACAGCTCCAAGCCAGCTAAATCATCCCGCGCCCTCGGCGGCGGCGCTATAGCCGGCATTGTAATCGGCGTCCTCGCCGTGATCGCAGTAGCTGGTGGCATCATAGCCTGCTGCTTAGGCGGCCTTCTCTGTTTCCCCAAACGCCACAAGGACTCTCGACCCTCAACGCCAATTGTTGAGGCAGATAGCAAGCGGATCGAGAAACCTGGTGGTTCTAGCGCATATACCTCTCAGGCCTCTGCTTTCATATCTGAGGTCTCGGGTAAGGATGCGAAGGTTGAGATTCAAGGAAACCCAATCATGCGACCTCAAGAACTTGAGGCCGACGTCCCAATGCCCGCTGGCGCTGTGGCAAGCGATCGCGTCAATGGTCCCAGCGACAGCTCCCGAGGGACAGCAGATACAGGCGTGAGTTCCATGAGCCCCGTTTCCGAATATCCGGCCAAAACGCCCATGGCAGAATTAGGAGCCCAGGAAAGGGGCTTGGGGTATGGAACGACGAGTATGGGAGAGCGGGTCGATCATGAACATGTCGTCAGTCCAAACAGCCCCACGATACCGCAGGGAAGCTTGATGGGCCGGGAAAATCCTCAGATCACGGTCAGCAGTCCGACGATCAGTGAAGCGACGTGGACACCGACGACTCCCGTGCAGAACAGGAGTAGTGGGAGCAGATTTGAAGAGAGGTTTAATTAGTAATTTGAAAGGGAAAGTTCACGAATTCTGAGGTGATACACAATGGGCGTATGGAGTTCGGGGTTGAGTTCTCATGCCACATCTATGCTGAATGAAGAAAGGCAGAATATACAAATCTGGCTTGCTGGAGATTGTACAAGTACTTGAATACATAATAAAGCTCATGATAGTATTTTCGCAACTTTTTAGTACTTCGATAAATCGTGTGACAACTGAAAACTCTATCCAAGTGAAACAAGCTTATGGCAAGTACTGGCCTGAATATGCCAGCCTGTAATTCAATGCGTAAGCTTGTCACGCTCAGATATTTCAATTGGAATTTGCGAGTGATACATTCTCTATCAATCATAGACCATACTATTGACTGCCCTGATAAATTGTACTGAAGTTTCCTGCCTTTTTATTTTCGCTTGCAACCCAACCCGTAATGAGTTCTGAGCCGTACAGAGATAGCAAAGCTGATAATAAAAACCAACAAACTGACTCCGAGTTAAGGATCTCATTGGGGGAGCGTATTCGGTAATAGTAAGCGTCGACCTATGCGTGCTAGCTTCACAGCACATTGAGCGCCTGGCTCGCATACCAGACTTGACTACTACATGCGTAACACATGTTAAAATCAGCTCGAGGAGTTTTTTATCACGAACTTGTTCAAGGTATAGAGCGGCACAAAAGACGAGATCCGTGATACCGTCCCTGCTTGGATATATGCAGTACCTGAAATCTGTTGCTTGATTTGCCAAACATGAGAAAACCAAATGAAGTCTGAGGGATGCGTAAAATGCCCTCTGCTCCCTATCAATTGAGTTTTTTGACGGATGCCTCCTGCTACCCTACAGCCAACAGCCATAGACCATTGAAGTTATATATATATAAGCACTTGAATGAATTACCTGTCATCATCCGCTTTCTTTATGTTTCTCCAGAAACACCTTTCCAATGAGGAGATTGGCAACTACAGGTCGTTTGGATCCTTGAAGAGCTACAATTACCATACATCATCTGGTCATTTCGATATGAAAGTTAAAAAGCATATTTTTTATTCCTATCCATCCCAACGGATGGGTCCCTGGTTTGTTTCTCTCTTCTCGTCTTTTCTTTCATTTTATATGATACGGATTCGTACTAAGCTATGAGAGCTTCAACGAGCGGGATGTTTTGCAATCAATGGGCTAATGTTTCAAGTTAATGGGCATGGCCTATATTTCGGACAAGCTAGCTATTTCGTATTGCCCTTCTCTCCAAGATTTGTTCTTCATATCCATTCTATAAGTTTGGTATCACGAACAGGTCACTTAATGGTGGGGGTCTCATCCCGCAACCCAGGTTTTCGGGTCACTGGACGGTAGGTGTCTTGCATCTTAGATTGGTGTTCAATCCACCAAGTGCGAGATGGTCATTGTATTGGAATTTGAAGTTTGAATATTGAGAAATGAAATTCTTGAACCTCGTGTCACAGAATCGGTGTTTATTGCTGACATATTGGCATGTTTCGTCAGTGATCCTGTGCTGCTCAGCTGTAAACTTGCTTTTATGTGCACCGTCACAATATCTCCTCAAGTTCACATGTGTTTGCTCTTCCTCTTTCCCTAGCACCGACTTTGCCCTGTTCCTCGCCACACAATAGCATTAATTGTCTCCCCAGCCCTTCGATCCGTTGGTCATCTTTGCGGAGAAATGCCTCCTCTTTAAGCAACTGGCTCGTGGTTCATGTTTAGCCGTGCGTCACCTGTACACAACCTATGCGTAACCTATTCGCAACCTATGCTGCAAAACGCATACGGGAATGGATGCGAGATTGCGCAATGCATAAACGCAGGTTTTATTACCATAATTACACACGCAACACTGCCTCGCTACCTCGGCCGCGCAAAGGTGAGTTTTCTTCGAAACGAACTTCCCCGCAAATGTACTTTGTAACCTTGTCGGTTGCTCGGTTACGAGCCGCACCACCTCACCAACCCGATGCGTGATGCAAATCCGATTCTAGCTCGCCACGCCCAATCGCAACAAACTGCATCCTCGCACCAACTACGCCAGACATCACCAGGCCTGCGATGACCGCAAATGGCTGGCGCAAGAACTACCAATATTGGGGCCCGCTGCACCAGCGCACAAAGTCCCTTGGGCGTTCCTAGGCCGCACCTAACTCGTCCCCCAAGTCGTCCCCAAGTTGTACCTGATTCGTGCTGAAGCGGTAAAAGCGCTCATGGCCGGCCTGGCAAGATGCCTGGTCTCTTTCCCCATCTTTCTCATCTTCCATACATCCTTCTACGCAGGAAGGTGGAACTCTCGTTGCAAAACTAGCCGCGGAGTACTACGCCATTCGGGACACGCTAAGTATTCTCCAAACATCGTCTTGTATTGATATGCCTCAATCCGCTGCTTTCTTTCCTGCTTCCTCTATTCTTCCTGTTCTGATTTTGACTTGCCTTTGGGAACGATGAAGTCTTCACTCCTACTCACCGTTGCGTCGGCAACAACCGCATGGTCTTCACTCTTTTCTCTGGATCCGCTTGCAGATTTAAGAATAGACCCGAAGTTACTCGAGTCGGCCCCTCAACGAAGAAGTGCGCCTTCGGTAGAAGTTGGGAAGCGTCAGACCGCTTGGGAAGTTGGGCAAACGGTGGAGACAAGTAGCGGACCTGTTTCTGGTCATGCTGGAAAATCGCTTGACCAGGTTAGCGAGTATTTGGGGATTCCATTTGCGCAACCACCAACTGGAGATTTGAGGTTTGCAGCGCCAGTCAAATATAATGGAACGAGTCCAATCAGTGGAGCTTCCTTCGTATGTTACACTGCGCCCTGACCAAAGCCCGAGCATATGCTAATAGATATTAGGGAGCTTCATGCCCAGTCAAAAAAAGTACATCAAACTCCACCGTTTCCGCTGAGACGATTGCAAAGGCGAACATCACTGCTAGCGGCTTGCAGGCCCTTTCTGCTGGAAGCGACTCAACCGGAAACAATGATGAGGATTGTCTGTTCTTAAACGTGTGGACGAAGCCACAAGTTGGAGAGAAGAAGAAGGCAGTTTTGCTATGGATTTACGGAGGTGGTTTCAGCGGGGGATCTACCTCGATCCCAACATACAATGGGGCAAGCCTTGCAGAGGAGCAAGATGTCGTGATTGTGTCTGCAAAGTGAGTCCAATAGAGGCGAGAAGTAGCTATCATAAGTACTAACAGTTAACAGCTACCGACTGAGCATTCTTGGATTTCCGGGAAACCCGGCTGGACCCCAAAATTTAGCTCTTCTTGATCAACGTTTGGCAGTAGAATGGGTCCGCGACAACATTGAGAAGTTTGGAGGAGACCCATCTAGAATCACCCTTTTCGGACAATCAGCTGGTGCGGCTTCAATAGATTTATATTCCTACGGTTGGGCTAAGGATCCTATTGTCGCTGGACTGATTCCAGAGTCTGGCAATGTTATGGGCTGGGGCTTACCAAACCCCAAAGCATCAACAGAGAAGGGATGGTTCATCGTCAGCTCGGCATTAGGATGTGGCAACGCATCTTCTGTAGCGTCAGAAGTCCTCTCGTGTATGCGTACCAAATCTTCTGCGGATATTCTCAACGCTATACCATCTGCAACTGGTACTGCTGGAATTCTAGGCATGTTCGTCCCGACCGTCGACGACACCGTCGTCTTTGCCAACTACACTGATCGTAAAGCCGCCGATGTGCCCATGCTCATTGGCAACAACGATTACGAAGGTGGTCTCTGGCGCACTACATTTGCGCTCCAAGGACTGACCTTTCCAACCAACTTCTGGCACGCCTTCAATCTCCAAGCCTTTACCTGTCCCACTGGTATCCGCGCTAACGCTTCCCTTGCACAAGGTGTCCCAACCTGGAGATACCGTTATTTTGGAGTCTGGGATAATCTTGCCTTCTCTACGGATTCAGGAACGTACCATTCAGCCGAGATTCCTATGGTTTTCAACACTGCGCCAAAAACGAATACCACCGAAGCTCAAACAGCATTTGGAAAATACATGCGTGGCGCTTGGACTACCTTTGCCAAAGATCCAAAGAAGGGTCTGACAACTTATGAAGATGGATGGCCAACTTGGGATCCTACGAAGGATACACTCATCAGACTCGCGTTTGAGGAGAAGACTGGTGCCAACCTAGCGAAGGGTTATCAGTATGATGGGTGGTGTGCATTTGCCAACGTTAGTAACACGGACAGCAGTGCCTACGGAGCCTTCCCTCAAGATGTCAATCCAAGCGTGCCCCCTACACCACTTGCTACTGGTACCGCTACAGATGCCGGTGCGGGAAGTCCATCAGGAACTGGTGATGCCCCTGCTGCAACTACTTCGGCACCAAGTAGTGCATCTAAACTTGGTTTGGGAATTTGGACTGTGATGGCTGCAGTCATGGTTGTAATTATGATGTAAGGATCTAATGAGGAGTCCACATAGTCCTTAGATGTATATAAACACAAAATAGGGTTGGCTAATAACTTGATGACCAAATATGTAACACCATGAAGCAACGTACGTATATCATTCCTTTATTCCATGTGTGTTTATTGTACCTCGGAACCAAACTAGTGGCCGATCTAGAGTTGCACCGTAAATGTAAGCTATTCAGATACTTACTATAAGATATTCGGGAAAGCCAACACGCCTAACAGCGTTTGGTGATTTCTTAGTTGAGATTATCTAATTTGCTGTAGTAAGGGATGAAAATATATATTCGCCATGAATTTGAGAGTATCCTCAGTATTGAGAGCTGTCATGGGGTGGCGTGTTGGCCCAATTGTACACCATATACATGTATTGTGAGATCTGAGGACTGAGGACTTCAGCCACGATATGCACAACCTACAATCTTCACCACACGCACCCATTAAATTACGTCGTAATTAAGCTGACCCGCATGCCAGCTCCCCCCAAGCTTTCAGCCCTAAAGCCAGTCAACGTCTGGACCCCAATCTAAACAAGGTCAGCGCACGTGATCCAAGCGTTAAAGTTGTAATCTGGAAAGGGAAGTGCGGATTTAACGGTTGCAACCCCCAACTTATAATATTTTATCAACAGAGGGGCCACGGCATCTCTACGTCTATTGTACACTATTGTAACTCGCATGTATAGGAGCGGAAAGTTCAATAGTATCAGTTTTTTTGTTGATTCGCTAGCCTTGGGGCGAGATTGGCGTGGCATCACGTGTGTGTCGCAACCTTATCTTCATCTGCATCCTTCGCGATCCGCCATAGTAATAGCCAAGGTTGTCCAATACACGTTATCGGGGTCGTCTCTAAGGCTGAAGGTTTATTGGAGAGGGGGGCTCAAACATATACGGCCATGATGAACGGCCAATTTAGTGCTCAGGGCTCCGTGACGCCAACGCCTATGGATGAGATTCGCTCCACGGAGGTCCCGGGCATATTGAGGGAGTCGAGCCTTGTGGCGAGGAAGATGAATACAGATATCCCAAACATATTGCCTCATGAGCGGGTGTTCCCAATACAGATAGGACAGGAGCTTTTTCGGTTGAGTGGGGCTAGTATTAGTTCTGATGGTATGTGTACCATGCGCTCTCCCATTGTTTTCATGTTGGGGCGAGATGAAGGCAAAACCAGCTGACAAACCTAGAGCACCCTCATATTTCTCTCAGTTTTTCCAGTGTCAGCTCCAGCAGGCCCAGGATACGGGCGACAAGTCAAACAACGTGCGCACGCTGTATATAGATCGTGATCCCGTCACCTTCAGAGACATCTCATTACATCTACAAGGGTATCATGTTATGCCTAGAGATGGAAGTCATTTTGTAAAACTATTCGCTGATGCGCAATTCTATTCCCGTACGTTTCTCCCAGAGAACCCCTATAATCATCCTTGAGTTTCTCCCGAGGTGAAGTTAGACGCAATAAAAGCATGTTGATTAATCTGACACACTATTAGTACCACGTCTAATGTCTCAGCTTTATGAAGAATCAATCTTCATCTCCATCGGCCACCGCGATTTTCAAATTCCCCGCGAGATATTCTCGGATCCCGGAAACTCTCCCAACTACTTCTCTCTGGGTTTCGCCGTCTTCTTCAGCACCCCCACCGAGGTTTTCCCCGGTCTCAGCCGTGAAGGTCTCCTCCGGCCGCCATCTATACTTCCCCCCTCCGTACCTAACCGTTCAGCTGATACATTTGCTGAAATCTTGCATCTACTACGCGGCTATCCTCTAAACATCAGGAATGAAGAACATCGCGCGGAACTATTAAGAGATTGTCGGTACTTTCATCTCAAAGGATTAGAACAGAAGCTCATAAGACATCACATCGGATACAACCCATGTCGTCAACGTTCAGAAATCACGCTACGTTTGGAAGACGTAAGGCAATCGGGAATAAGTATCACAGCCTCGAATACTCAAGACGCACTAACATCCACTTTTCTGGGCTACGTTTCGTATGCCCGTCCTTTCATCGACAACAAACCCCACGATCTCATCCTCGAAATTGGTGACGAATGTACAATGCTTCATTTCTCCAATGCTTCCAGTACTTCCAACCCTTCTTCAAAGCTGGAAGTAAGAGCGGAGTTCTTCAACGAGGGGAGGAAACGAATAAGTAAATTGTTTGAAGTAATTGCAACCAAGCTAAATCTGCCAACAACACAACCTCTAGGGCTGTTGATGAAGAATGGGGGAGCGAGTAGTGCGCCAGCTAGTCCTGGTAACACGGGCATAAGCGATGATTTGGTTCGGGTGGTTATCGATCCTGATGCATTCGTGTCCTTGGATGGAAAAGAATGGTTCAACGAGGCAAATACGAAGGATGAGGATGATGGAGAGGAAGGAGGATCTAGGAAACGAAAGAGGATAGAGGGGGCCAGTGATGAAACCTGGGTGATCAAGACTGGGCAATGGAGATTAAGGGTGCAAAATGGAAGAGGTGGGAGGGGAGTAGAATGTCTCCTCGTTGCCGTAAACCTCGATGCCGTGTCCGGAGAAGGAGGAAGGAATAAGAAGAGAGCGTTTCTTGCTTAGAACTACGTGACGACATGGAGGATTGATACGGCGATGGAAAGAGACTAGAATATGTATGGTTATATGTATATCTATCAGATCAGACAAGGTCAGTACAAGGATGAATTATGTAAAGACTATGTAGGGAGAAGATTATGACATGACTTTTTTAGAGATACCCTCGTAGTCAAAAACTCGAGTGCATGATATCTTCTCCTCGCCCCTTCTCTTCTAGTCACGTAATATCTCCTATCCTTCTACATTCCATTATCATGTGATCTCGCCAATTCTCAGGGGGGACAATATATGGCTAGGCGATGTCAAGGTCGGATTCTTATTAATCAGTATTGTATAGCTACTAAATGCACAAGATTTGCTAGATGGCTCAAAGATACGGTCTATGGCAATAGATCAGTAGTACGAACTGCTAGGACCTATGCCTTTGTATTCGAAAGCAATAGTGTAGAGGAATCCCACCTCACTGCTTGGAATACAAGGACGTACATGTTTTGAGGAATATATGAAGTCACTTATAAGACAGGACCCATTATTGCCTTTCCTCCCTTGACAAAGACAGTCTGTTGATCTGAGAAAGACGAGTCTGGTTCCAGAAGTCTAGCACAACAATCTTATTCAGAAATTGCCTACCGTGGCACAATAGTTACAAACTGCATGCATTTAGATATTGTTATCGGATCATAGACACAATTCTGCTTTGAATTCTATATTCTTCGAACTATATACTTCTATCTATGAAAAAATACCGTGAATAGTTGCCACAGAACTGCTAAAACTCTAAATATCAAGATAAAAGCTAGGAGATTCAGATCGTTCGCCTCTAAAGACTGCTTCCACTTCCACTTAACTGCTTCTTCTAACACTCAATCTGACCTATGCAGATCAAAATACCCAATATACTTCTCATGTCTCTCGCCTTCCCATCCCTCAGGATATCTAATCATGATCCCGCCCCGCAAGTCCACTTCTCCTTTAATCCGCGTGGAAAAGTCCCCCATCAGCTCAAAGCCCAACTTCCGATACAAATGCTCTCCCTGCGGGCTAGAGCTCAACCCTATAACCACCCGCTCCCTCTCCGCCCTCTCGATCAGATCCTTCAACAACAGCTTCCCCACGCCCTTGCCCTGAAACTCCTCCGCCACAACCACGCTCTCTAGAAACCAGCGATCTTGCCACGCCGGTCTACTCCAGTGCGTCGCCTGGTCGGCGGCGATATACTCACCGAACAGCTTGAGGTTGCGGGCATCCGTGATGCGGGTTTTCCACAGCCGGTTGCTCGCCGCATGCATTGCCCAAAACACCCAGCTTAGAAGCCACAACCACGCTCTCATCAGCAGGCCTTTCTCCCTCGCCACGGCCTGTGGCCCTCCATCGCTGCCCACGCGCCTGTATTGCGCATACCCGATGGGAACATCGGGACGTGTGGCACGGCAGGCCACAGCGGTGATACTGTCCGGTCTGGTGTAGCGCTGCTGAATGCCCTGGAGTCTGGAGCGGATCTGGTCCTCCGGGTAGGTGTTGGCGTATGGGGTCAGGAAGTTGGTGACGGGGTGGTCGCGATAGACGTCTGCATTGTGGATCGCGAGGGTACGGAAGTCGGTCAGGCGCGCGGGACGGATGATAAACTGTTCTCTTGCTGGGGCGAGAGAAGCTTTGTGAGTCTTGGAAGAGCTGGTTGCCATGGCTAGATGGTGTATTTATTGGTAAGGAGGGAAAAGAGAGAGAGGGATGAACGTGTAGTCTGGATGCTAAGAAGAGTTCTGTCCAACAACTTTAAATACTATCATGTTCTACATAATACCACCGTACTAACTCTGTAATTTTAGAAAACCATAATACCCCTCACATATCTTGGTTGTATTCCTCCGTGTCCATCGACAAATGACTCACAATGCGTAAGGCAATTCTTCGTATAAATGGATCCTTGATAATGGTTGCCCCGCCTATTCCCGACGGATGTCTTGTGAAGCGAACTTCTCTCTATTCGCCCTTAGCCACCTCCTCGAACTCATCGCTCAGAGATTGCGACTCGAACAATCAAGCTTTCTGGAGAATCTTTACTTTTAAGTATATCTTTTGCGATTGGCGTGTCTGTGTGACATGTCGGAGAAACTCTTGGCCATGCCCTTTTTCTGTTCCGAATTTGACCCTCTATCTAATGTAGAAGGTATTTATTTAGATACTTGAGAAGCGAGGTAGAAATACTTCCTCGCTCCTTTCCCAATGATTCAATACAGCGTGAGAACATTTCCCTCCAAAAACCCTCCGGCCAACCCAGAAAACATAATATTTGCGATCTCCCTCACCCACCATAGCAATACTTGAGGCAGAAAGCTACCTATACACCACACCACCTCACCTGCCGCGTTCCCCCACACGCGCGCTCACCGAGTTCGAATATTCCATGGTGGTAAGAAAGACATAACACAACGCCACGTCGCGGGATTTGATTTTAACGTCTCGGCTCTGATATGATAGGAAGCTCAGAGTGTCACGATGGTAATGGGGTCGGGCTCTGGGATCGGATGTCTTACTTCGCCTTCTTCTCTACATATGAGATAGAGAAAAGTGCGCTACGGAGGGAATAGGCGGCATAATTCGAGGTCTAGTCTGTAATCTGTGAGGTTCAATTCGATTATCTCTTCCATTTCTCGAGTCTTATCTATATTGTATTATGGAAGAATATCTAGGTAGTAATTACTATTTGCTTTGTTCTGGGTTCTTTTAAAAATCTGTAAACTAGGCCTCGATCATGACACCAAGAATATTCACATATATGGTGTGGCTACTTTACTAGAGTAAGAATGAAGCATCCATGCATTTCGAAAACTGCCAATAATTTCATGTTTCAATTTATTATTTTAATACTATATTTTATTGTTTTATGTAAAGCGTAACAGGAACGCACTATACTTCAATAATTTCCATTACGGTATGAGCTTTTCCTAACAATGCACACCAGCCTTTGATCGCGAAAAACCTGGGTTGTCTGCATATTATTCTGTGATCGTGTTCAGCTCCAGCTTGCTTCTCGCTCTGATCTGGTGCCCCCATTTGTACAATGCCCATGGAATAGGGAGCATTGATAGCGACAGAAATCCGAGCAGGCTTGTTGCCCAGCCAATACCTAAATGTTCATACACTATTGATTGTCAGCAACCGATCGAGATAGAAGAGAGGGGCGGGGACTTACTTTGGATGGTGAAAAGCGGAAAGGTAGCTCCTAGCAGGTATCTTAGGAGTCCGTTGGCTCCAATAGCTGAAGCAGCAGTAAGAGCTGCGTAAGTGTCGACGAGATAGAGTGCGGTTGCGATCTACGACATGTGAATTAGCTCAAGAACTCAAAAGAAAATGCCGCGAAAATAGAGCACACTTACAAAGATACACAGATTCCCCCACCCGAAGGGTATTAGGCCAAGGATTGGCACAATCCAATGCACATCCTTCTCTGCCGCCCATCCAAACCAAAATAATCCGATAGGAAGGCCAACACCACCAATCATTGCTGGCCATAATCGATGTTCTGGTGCAATATTTACATGGTCTGCTGCTGCAAGACTGCCATTTCTCTTGTGCCATTGCTTCATGTAAGTCATTTTGTCCAGGTAGACATATGTAGGGACAGCCAACACGCAGCCTAAACCAAGACCGAGGAAAACCAAGCCTGTATCTTCACGATCGAAACCGTAAACGGTATAGAAGACGTAAGGAATGGAGCCGAAGAATGTAAAGACGACGGCGAAATTGTATGCTACATAGAGTGATAAGAAGATGACGATGGGTTCGGTGACCAACATCTTCATTGGCCGGAGGAGCGTGATGAATACCACACCTAGCAAAAGCGTCGATGCTTTGGGTTTTGGTTTGTCGTCTACCGTGGAGACAGTTGTACCTGCTGCGCTCTCGGCAGCTTTCTGACGTCGCGCGAGGATCACCTTCAGATAAGTTTCCTCTAGGAAAAACACTGGGAGGTAGCACACCACCAATATAATTGTCAGGGCATATTGTGACCATTTCCATCCATTTCCCTGCGTAACAAACCCTCCAATGAACGGTCCCATGGCCGGTCCCAAGAAGGGGGCAAACAGTTGCAAACTCCCAGGCAGCGCTCTATCTTTCGGCGCAAAGAGATCCGCTCCAGTTCCTGCACTCACGGCAAAAGTAGCGCTTCCAAAAAAGCCAGAGAAAAATCGCAAAACGCAGAGCGCAGCCAAATTAGGAGCGAACCCACAAGCTAGGGTAAAGATTGCTGATATGGGGACAAGGTATCTGTAGGTTCCTAGACGTCCCATGACTTCACTTATTGGTGCACTTACCATTCCGGAGAACGCAAGACTGAGCACATATGTTGTCAAAGGAAGGATGGCGACAGTTTCTGAGACGCGGAAGTCAAGCATGACATCAGGGATAGCGGGAGTGTAAATCGAACTTCCGAAAGCACTACAAATTTGATATTAGATAACATCTCTAAGACTTCTTGCAGAAACTAAGACCTCACAACGACCTTAGGTTCTAGTCCCCAGTTGCCCAATGGAAGAAGAACTTACACAACAAATGTGAGCACAGCTGGGACTATCGAGTTGAAATATTTCTTGCTTGTCGACCAATTCAAGGGAAGTGTTGGGTCATTAGGATCATATTCTGGTTGGCCAGGCGCAACAATGGTGTTCTCCGATTCTTTTGGACTTGCTGCTCTCTTTTCCGTCGATGCTTGTGAAATTCTTCCCGAGTTTCCCTTTTCCACATCTTGTTGCTGTGTCTCCACAAGCAGCGCTCCGTTGACTGGAGCTTCAGTCGCCATGGTATCTTATCACCTTCAAGTCAACACGGTGAAGGAGAGATCTTGGTACTCGCAGCATCCACGAAGCGTCAGTAAGTAGTATTGCAGACGGACAACGGCTTGAAATCAACGAAAACTCTCCACAAGATTCGAAAAGCCATCCGAGGGGCGTGAAGCTTATAACAAGCCACCCACGCTCACAGTGTCTCACTTATAACATGACCCTAGCCCAGCGAGTTGGTTGTATTCTCTGT
>Ga0247807_10000266_pt1 | contig 34243 bp, 34 predicted proteins | sample UWRJL074202C1_FD_179931 | JGI IMG/M metagenome (GOLD analysis project Ga0247807, IMG submission 179931) | Plant litter microbial communities from Arlington Agricultural Research Station in Wisconsin, United States - UWRJ-L074-202C-1 | ecosystem: Environmental > Terrestrial > Plant litter >...
TTGGGTGAAGCGCTGTCGGTTGACGGTCGAGTCGCGATCGGGTCAGGCGTTGATGTGGGGGATGCTTCGGCGCTTACCGCGTGGGTCAATGCGAGCGCCGCTGCCCTCAACGGCATCGATGTAGTCGTCGCGAATGTGAGTGCGCTGGCGATCCCGGAAACGGCGGAGAACTGGCACACCACGTTCCAGGTGGACCTGATGGGCGCGGTCGGGCTGGTGACGTCCGCGATGCCGTACCTCGAGAAGAGCGAGGCGGGTGCCATCGTGACGATTGGGAGTGTGTCCGGGCGGGAGATCGACTTCACCGTAGGTCCCTACGGAACAATGAAGGCTGCGACCGTCCACTACACGCAAGGGCTCGCCTACCAACTGGCGCACACGGGCATCCGCGCGAACACAGTCAGCCCTGGCAACACCTATTTCGACGGTGGGGTGTGGCAGTCGATCGAAGCGAACGACCCCGCACTTTTCGCTGACTCGCTCGCACTGAACCCCACCGGGCGCATGGCACGTCCGGAAGAGATTGCGAATGCGGTGGTGTTTCTCGGCAGCGCTGCCGCGAGTTTCATCTCGGGAACGAATGTCGTAGTTGATGGCGCGCTGACGCGTGGGGTTCAGCTATAGAGCGACGCCGCGCGTGTTCGTCCGTCTGGATCCGAATCTGAGACGCCTGCTAACAGACCGGCATCGGCGAACAGCGTTGGAGTTGCGTCACCAGAGCGAGACTCTGCGACTCGTGATCGGATCAACTCGACTGTCGTCTCTGCGTCCCGCATCAGCTCAAGAATGGCCGCATGGTTGCGCCAATGTTGATCCCACAGGTCGTCGCCAACGATCTTCGCAAAATCGATGATCGTAGGTGTCTCCCAGTCTTCGTATGCCGTGAGGCGGGCGGCCCTGTTTTCCAGCCCCGCCACTCCCCGGGTGCTCGGCGAAAGTCGCGCAAGACTAAACATCCACTCTCGCCACGGTTTGTTCCCTTTGCTCTGATTGCACTTGCCGCAAGCAGGCACCAAATTATGGATTTCGGAGATATAGCCGGTTGGCAACTTCCCGACGACGAGTGGACGCAAGTGGTCCCATTCTGAGGCGGTATCGCCACAGTAGGAACAGACGACTGCCTCGTCCATTCCAAGGATTCGCAGCGCCTCATCGATTTGACTGACCGTAGGCGGCACGACCGGAATGATGCCATTCACAAATGAGTTTGTGATGCTCGACGAGCGACCGGAAATGCGCACAGGTTTAGGCATAGCGAATCGAAATACAACGCTGTCGATCATACGGATGATCCTAGATCGTTTGAAAAGTTGGGATAGTCGGGACGCGTTGAGCATCGAGTACCGAGTTGCGCTGAGACAAGTCTCCAAAAGGATTGCGCAAAACCAGGTCGCGCGCGTCGCGACCCTTAAAACGTGAGGTCCAGTAACGTTCGGTCATGGTCAATGTGCCGACGCCGAAAGAAGCGTCCTACCTATCAACAGGTGTAGTCGCCCGTGCATTGGGTATCGACGCTGCTGCAGTGCGCTCGATGATTTCAGCCGGATCCTTGCCGCAGCCACAGTGGATAACTCTTGGTAGCACTGTCGAGCGAATCTACTCACTGGAATGGCTACTGTTGGCCGGAGAGAAAGTGAACAGTCGGCGCCTGTCAGGACTTGAGTATGAGATCTCGCCGGACGACTCCGTAAGGTTCGCGCTGAGATTTGAGCGGACCGACTGGAACTTGTCGGAAGTGACTCGAAAACTCGTTGCTCTGGAAGCGCTTTGGAATCTTTGCGCACAGACGTTGAGTGCGTCGGATGACGTTTCTCCACCATCAATGAACATCAGAAGATTGTCCGCTGGTTCTCCCCTAGATCTTCTTGCATGGGCGAGCGAAAACTGGCCGGGCCTAGCTGGCGCCGGCGGGCTCGTGAGTCTCTTTATCTATGTGATCAAGAGTCCCGACAAGGTGGCTGGTGCGATCCCGCGCTTCATCTCGTCTTGGCGCGACGGATGGGCAGATGCAGATGACGCAGCAGTGCGCCGAGTCACTTCACGCGCGAATCGCGAACGGTTCGAACGGGAAGCTGCCCGGCATCTCGAAGAACTCAGCGTCCGCCCTTCAGAAACGGCTTTGTCCGGCCCGGGTACTCGTCGTTTGGAGTTAGAAAACGTTGACGACGACGCTCGATCGATCGAAACTCCGTCAGAGCCCACGGAGATCTCAGAAGCGCGCTCGGATGTTGGTATCGATCCTGCCGGTCCGACCTCGTAGTCTCACCCGCGTGCGCCCTCACTCTTTGAGTCGTCGGAGGTTCGATGAGACGCTGAGAATACCTCGGCCTTCCCGTGTCGGCTGCGCTTAGGCTGGTGCGTGTTGGGCCTCTGCCCTACATCTGCCCCGCAACGACGATACCGATGATGACGACAATAAGAGCGGCACCGAGTGCTCCCCAGAGTTTGATCTGGCGCAGCGACCGGTACTTCACCGGTACGCCACGACCACGGAACGCGTTGAGCCAGGTATAGATGCCTGACTTACTGAGGATGCCCGCAGAGCGGAACAAAAGCGAGTCGGTGCTCATGAGCCCACCGCCGGCGCCGGAAGCAAAGTCGACGCTGCGCGCAACGTCGCCCGCTGTGAAGGTGAGCGTCGCCATCGACCCACCCACGCGCAACTCGCTGAGCGGAACATCCATCACGGTTGTCATCGTCTCCGGGTTCTTCCAGTTGAAGGACTTCAGCACAAACGTGTCGTCGTGAAGCTCGAGCGTCGCCGCGTGCATGCCAGCGGCAGAGTCGCCGACAAAGAGTGAGACGTTCTGCGTGAGGAAGAGAGCCATGGCACTGACCCTAGTGACAAACCGAACCACTGATAATTAGTAAGTGACTACGCACACGAGCATCCAGCACCTCAATGACGACGAGCGCGAACGCTTCACTGCGACGGTCGAGCTCATTGGCAAACGTTGGAGCGCGGGAATCCTCGTCGCAATCGCTAAAGACGCCCATCGCTTCAGCGAGATCGCGAACGTGGTGTCCGGACTCTCAGATCGGCTCCTCGCTCAACGCCTGCGCGAACTGGAGATCGCCGAACTGGTCGTGCGCGAAGTCATCCCGTCGACTCCGGTGCAGGTGCGGTACCACCTCACCGAGAGCGGTGCCGACCTCTTGCGCGCGATGGAACCCGTGATCGAGTGGGGCCATCGCTGGCGACCTGAGCGGGACGCCTAACCCGCGATCGCGACGTAGCCAGCAACACCGGCAAGAATGCCAGCGACTCCCACGAGCGAACACAGCCAGATCTGGCCCATCGTGATGTAGCTCACCTTGACTCCGCGAGCCTTGAATTCTTTGAGCCACGCTGTGATGCCGGATGCTTGGGCGATCGCACCCGCCGCAAAGATCCCGCCGGGTGCCACCAGTACTGCGCGGGCGGCGAACGAGAAGTCGACGCGGCGTTTGAGGTCCCCAACGGTGAACGTCAGCATGGCGCCGGAGCCGCCGACCTTGAGCTCCGTTAGCGGAGTATCGATGACCGTTTCGGGTTCGCCATCCATTTTCGTCACAACCAGGCGGTCGTCGAACAGTTCGATCCTCGCGGGCTTTGCGCTGAACTGGGAGACGCCTTCGAACATGGTGAGGTCGTGACTGAGGATGAGGGCCATGGCTCTGACACTAACGGTCAGACGAGCATTCCTCCGCCAGTCGTAGTAGCGAAGCGGAACCGGGCTTACAGCCCGAAGAAGGGCAGAGCTCCCGCGAGACCGTCGACCACGACAGTCTCGCGCTCAATGCCATACCAGTCGCCCCGATCCAGGCGAAGTCGATCCGAGATCACGAGCTCTCCGTCACGAACGTCGCGCGAGATCCCGTCGAATCGGTAGCCAAGCCGGCGCGAGACACCCTGTGATCCGGCGTTGTCCTGAAACACATCCGTGCGTGCACTCTCCGCGCCGAGATCCTCAAACGCGAAGTGCAGCAGCGCCGCCCGGGCCTCCGTTCCATACCCCCGGCGGTGATACTCCAGCCCCAGCCACGACTCCGTGGTGACCTCGCGAAGCCCGGCAAACTCGCGGGCTCGAAGGGCCACCATTCCGATGGGCTGGTCGTCGACAACAACGGCAAGTTCAAGCGTCCAGGCATCCGGAGTCCACCCCTCACGCCGATCCCGATGCTGGTTCACGACATGTGCAGCGGTCTGTTGGGGAGTGCCCTCGGTCCAAGGGGTCAGGTAGGGACGTTCGCCCGGCAGGTGAATGCCGGCGGCAGCCACCTCGGCAAGGATCGCGAGCTCATCGTCGGAGGGGTACCGAAGAACGAGGCGGGGTGTGGTGATGCGCAGGTCACGCAGGGGCCAAGGGATTTGGGGCACGAGCGCATCTTTGCACGGTTGGAGCCCGCGCGAGATTTAAACGCGAAGTCACTCACTGGGATGACGCCGGTCACCGAACGCGGTCGTAGCGTCGAAAACGACGGGAGATCACATGACATTGTTCGACACCTGGGTGGCTCACTTCGAGAACAACCCTACGCATCACCGCACGCTGGAAGCCACCATCGCGTGGACGGCTCCGCCCATCCTCTCGGGCCATGCCCGACGGGCATTTGTGCACTCGTTCCAGCGGTTTGAGCTCGGCGAGGGTGGCGAGGGCACGCGGCTGCTTTCCCTGGCTGCGGCCGCGGGCGATCCCACCTACACGAAGGCGCTGAGACGTCTCGTTCAGGAGGAGCAGAAGCACTCGGCACTGTTCGAGCGGGGATTGCGGCATCTGGATGCTCCGACGCTGGGCTCGCATTGGTCCGACGCCGCGTTCACCTGGCTTCGCCACCAACTCGGGCTGCGGACGGAGATCGGACTGTTCCTCATCGCCGAGAGTGTTGCGATGGGCTACTTCATCGCTCTCGCCGAGAGCGCCCCCGACCCTGTTCTTCGCGGCATCGGGCGGCGTATTGCGGAGGACGAGCGCAACCACATCCGGTTCCAGATCGACCGGCTGCGCGTGGGATTCCGGTACACCCCCGCACCCCTTCGACTGGTGATCGGACTCGGGTGGACGGTCATCGCTGCGGGAGCCGCTGCGGTTCTTGTGGTCGACCACCGCGGGGCACTCCGCGCCTGCGGCATCGCACCACTCCAGTACTGGGGACGCGCGATGCGAAGTTTCCGAGTTGCGGCCCGTTCGGCACTCGCCCGGTCTGGCGGCACGCTCCTCGGGCCGCGCGCAATGGCGGACCGCTCCCCCGATCCGGCCAGCACGGCCTGAGCCGAACACGGCCTGACCCGAGCATGGCCTGACCCGAGCATGGCCCGAGGGCGAGCGCTCCTCCATCGTTCGCCAGATCGCCATGAGTCATTTCATTGCCGTGGTACCAGGGGCGTGGAAGACTGCACGCATGGCCGATACTGCGCACAAAACCAGTACGAACCCACGTTCAGCGGTGCTCACCACCAGCCGCCGTCCCAACCCCGCACTTATTGTTCTCACGGCAACCACGGCATTTGTGTGGCTGCTCGCGTTTATGCTCTGGATCGTGCTGGTGAATTTCACCGACTACACCACCTACGACCTCGACACCGCGGCAGCGCTCACCACGTGGATCACCATCCTGATAATTGGTGGCGTTGTGACGGCAGTGGGCGCGACGGTCATCGTGGGTGTTCGGCACGAGCTTCGCACTAGCGCCGCCCACTGAACGTCGCCGGCGTTAAGCCAGGCTCTTCTCCATGCAATAGCTCGTCGGGTCGTCCACGTACTGCCCAAACCGCGGAACCTGCTGGAACCCCGCCCGTTTATATAGTGCGATCGCGGCGGCCTGTGGCAGACCGGTCTCCAGCTGCAGCACGGTGATCCCAGCGGCAACGGCGTGTGCTTCGACGGTCGAGAGCAGGCTCCGACCGACTCCGAGTCCGCGGGCGGCATCGGTCACAAACATTCGTTTGATCTCGGCGGTGCCGTTGCCACGGTTCACGAGGGCGACCGTGCCGAGGGCAATCCCGTTGTCGCGGGCGACGTAGAACGAGACGTCGGGATGCTCCAGCGCACCCACATCCAGGCCGTAATAGCTCTCGGCCGGATACAGGCTCAGGGCGAAGTCATCCCCCTGCTGCAGAAGGGCAAGCACGTCGTCCTGGCGGGGATTCTCAATGTCAACGGTCGGCACCAGTTCAGTGTAGAAGTTTCCCACCTCACCCCTGGCGCGTGGGCCTGATGGTCAAGTCGCCAATCTCCACGTTGTCGGGTTGTTCGATGGCAAACAGGATGGCCCGGGCGACGGCGCTTGCCGGAATCCCGAGTGCAGCCATCGAAGCTTGCGCCTGTTCGCGGATCTGTGGATCGGCGATGCTGTCCACGAGCTCGGTCTGCACGTACCCGGGAGATATCGAGGTGGTGCGCACAACGCCGTCAGTTGACTCCTGTCGAAGTCCTTCGAGCAGCGTGCGCACCGCGTTTTTGGTCGCGGCATAGACCGCCTGGGTCGGAACGATCTTGATACCGGAGGTGGAGACCGTGGTCACAAAGTGCCCTCGTCCTTGCCCCTGGAACACCGGCATCGCGGCAGCGATGCCATTCAGCACTCCCCGGAGGTTCACGTCGATCATCGACGACCACCCGTCGACATCCAGCTCAGCCACTGGAGACAACGACGAGATCCCTGCGTTGCCCACAAACACGTCCAGCCGCCCGAAGGCATCGACCGCTCGTTGCACAAAATTGACAACGGTCGACGGCGACGTCACGTCCACTTCGCACGCAATGGCACTCCCGCCTGCGGCCACGATGCTCGCCACGATCGCGTCGAGTTTGTCGGTGCGACGAGCTCCCAGTACTACGAGGGCACCTCTCTCCGCGAGCAAGTGCGCGGTCGCCTCGCCAATCCCGCTACTTGCTCCCGTAATTGCCACAACTTTGCCGACGATGCCGTCCATGCGCGTTTCCGATCGTTAGAGTGGACACGTGTCCGCTTTGTTCCACTATACGGACACGTGTCCGATTGAGCGAGAACAGATAAGCGGGACCCCATGAACACCCCAGCACCGCGGGCTGACGCCCAGCAAAATCGTGTCAAGATCGTCGACGCCGCCCGGGAGGTCATCGCCGCGGCGGCCCCCGGCGAGGATCTGCGACTGAACGCGATCGCCCAGCGTGCGGGCGTGGGGCAAGGAACGCTCTATCGCCACTTCCCGACGCGCGAAGACCTGCTGTCCGAGGTCTACCGTTCTGAGGTCGACGAACTCGTCGCTCTGGCGCCAACTCTGTTAGAGACCCTCGCTCCCGATGAGGCACTCTCTCGGTGGTTCGACCGCGTCGCCGACTACGCACGCGTGAAGCGCGGAGTGTTCGCTGCAGTTGAGGCATCCGTCTGGAAGGATCTCAGCGCCCAGAGCCTCGGCCCGATCGGCGAGGCCATTCGCCAGATACTCGACGCGGGACACGCCTCGAAGGTCTTTCGCGAGGATGTCGACGCCCGCGACGTCATCACCTTGATCAGCTTCTTGACTCGCTTGGACGAAGCCGATTGGGACGCCCGCGCCCGCTATTTGCTTGCCATTGTGCTGGACGGGTTGCGGCACCACTAGACACGGTAATTATGGGGCGGATGCCTCGCTGAGAGCCAGTTCCTGGGCGAGTTCCACACACCGCACACGCGCCGGAGACCAGTCGTAGGGCATCTTTCCCGCGGCTTCGAAGGCGCTCATCGTCTTCTCGCCAGGAGCAGGCGCGCTGCCGGACTCAGCACCCGAACCCTGCCCGGCCTCGTCCGCACCTTCGGGGTGCAGAACATCCCAGGCGTCGAAGAGCGCGTCGTCGCCGTCATTCAGACCCGATTCCTCGAAGAAGGTCTGCAGTGCCAGTTCGAAAGCGTGCCGTTCGGCAGCGACTTGCGCCACGCGGGGATCGTCGACGGCAACCGAGTCGTCGAGTGCCTCTTCGGCGGCGTCAACTCGATCGGATTCTTCTCGCAGACCCGGGTGGGTGGCCAAGGCGACGTATCGGGTGGCGTTGACGGCCGCACCGAGCGGACCGAAGACCCGCTCGATGACCAGCAGGTTGTCCAGGTCCGCCTGGCGCAAAGAGCCCTCGGGCAGGCTCTCAAGACGGTTGGTGACGAAGTCGGAGAGCAGACCCATCCGGCTGCCTCGGGTGCGCATACGTTGCACAGCATCTCGCTGCCGCTGCAGTTCTGCTTCCTTCGCGACGAGGGTGTGCTCCAGTCGTTCCAGGATGCCATCGATGTTGTAGTCGCTGGGCGCGCGTGCAGGAGCCAGGTCGGTCGCAGGAACCATGTCGGTCGCAGGAACCATGTCGGTCGCAGAAGCGGTGTCGACAGCAGGAGACGTGTCCGCAAAGGCATCCCGGATGTCATCTAAGGCGATCCCCGCGTCGGCCATTTTGCGGATCCACAGCAGCCGGATCATCTCGTTGTACCCGTAACGACGGCGGTTGTCGGCACCCCGCTCGGGCTCGGGGAGTAAGCCGATCTCGTGGTAGTGACGGATAGCCCGCGGGGTGATGCCCACAAAGGCTGCCGCGTCGCCGATCTTGACCTGGCGCGGCGGGATAAAGGACAGAGACATAAACGGGGCCTTCCTCAGTGGAACGGGACGTGAGACCACCGAACCACATCACGCTACGAGAGGTGCAACTCCAGGCTCTCCACCCAGCGTGGCACATCCACATGCGGCGAGTTAGAGCGCGTACCTCGTGAGGGTTACCCCGCCGGAGAATTTGCGGTGTTCGAGCAGTTGCAGGTGTTTGGCACGCCACCCCTCGGGGAACAACCGTCGCCCCTGGCCGAGCACAATCGGGAAGGTGAAGAGGCGAAGCTCGTCGACCAGGCCGGCGCGCAGCAGCGTCGACCCGAGGGTGATGCTGCCGGTCAGCACAATGTCGGTGCCGTCTTCTTCGGTGAGCGCGTGGATCTCCGACTCCAGCGCGTCGCCGCCCTGCAGGATGCGCGTTCCCGCCCAACCGGGATCCTCGAGTGTCGTTGAGACCACGTATTTCTGCACACGATTGAGGTGCTCGGTCACCCCGGTGAGGTCGTCGACCTGGTGCGGCCAGAAGCTGCGCATCTCTTCGAACGTCACTCGGCCGACGAGGAAGCCGTCGGACATCGCCGCGTGCTGTGCGGTGACGTCCGCGAGTTCGCGCCCCTGGTCGGTATCGGTGGTGACATCGAACCACGACTCCGCCGTGTCGATGACGCCGTCGAGGGTGATGTTCTGCGTGATCACTATCCGTCGCATACTTCCACGCTAGCCATGCGGCGGCGATCAGACGAGGCCGCGGTGCCAATCCGCGAGAGCTGCCGCTATGTTGATCGACCCGGAGTTGACAATCTATGTACGCTGCCACGACCGTAGAAGGCATGGGCACCTTCCACTACGACGCGGATTTCTCGGCGGACTTCGACGACCGCCTTCTGGCTCATCTGCAAATCGTCATTGGTGCGAAGCTTCGCCGGGGTGAATCCTTCTATATCAGCTGGCGCGATGATTCACGCATCGGCAATGGCCGCACGTCTCTCTGGCTCCATCCGTCCATTCCCCTGCGCTACAAGTACTACGGCGGGCGGATGCCCCGAATCAATCCCGCGTGGGTGCACAAGCTTTCCGACTCGGCGAACTCGACCGGTGGACTCCAACTCGTCGAAGAACCTCCACCGCCGTTGGAGCCGGACCCGCCGTTGAGCCACCCCGACACGACTCTCTGACGGTCGAGCCACGCTGCATCGATCAGACGAGCCCGCGGCGCCAATCGGCGAGAGCTGCCGCAACGATGATCGATTCGTCCCAGGTCATCTCGGGAACCTCGGAGCGACCCTCCGCAATCGCCAGGGAGACGGCGTCGGCTTCCGCCGCCATGGGATCGACTGCGTCGACAACAACCACTCGAGGCTCGCCGTCCGTGGGGTGCACGGTGAAGGTGGTGCCGCTCTCAGAGCGACTCCCCCAGATGTCGGGAAAGTCGATCCAGCCGTCCGTGCCATACAGCCGGGCCGACTGGGTCAGCTCGGAGATGATCGACGTGTGCACCGAGGCGACGAAACCGCCGAAGGTGATGTCGGCGTTCGCCCAGAGGTCGACATCATGAGCATCCACTTCGCCCTCAATCCCCGTGACGAGAACCGGACCATTGCCGGTCAGCCCCGCGGCAGCCGCGATGCCCACAGCAAGGGAGACGGGATACCCGCCCACATCGAGGATCGCGCCGCCCGCGAGACTCGCCTCAAAAAGCCGACCCGTGCGCTCAACCGCGGCAAAACCGAAGCTGGCGTCGAGGCGCTGCGGGGTGCCGATGTCCCCGCGGAGAATGACGGACCGCAGCTCATCAGCGAGAGGCCCGAAGCGAAATTTGTATGCCTCGAGAAAGGGGCGTCCGGATTCTTTGGCCACAGCGATGACTTCGGCTGTCGCTTCCAGCGAGGGGGTGATGGGCTTCTCGCACAGCACCGCTTTGCCCGCGTTGAGGGCCGCGATGGCGAGCTCCGCGTGCGTGGTGTGGACCGTGCCGATGTACACCGCGTCGACATCGTCGCGCTCGATGATCTCCTGGTAGGTGCCGCTCACCATCGCGCCCCGTTCGCCGGCGAACTTCGCTGCGCGGTCCGCGTTGGAGCTGCCCACGGCGTACAGCTCGCCCAAACGGGCATGCTCCAACGAGTCCGCGAAGTTGCCGCTGATGACGCCTGGTCCAAGAATTGCCCACCGAGTCTTACTCATGCCGCGACCGTAGCAGAACGAGCGGTGACCAAAGGAGTGGGCGCACCCTAGAAGTCGTTGAGGTTCGCCCTCAGCCCTCCGTTACCGAACTCCTGTCGCAGAATTCCGCGGCGGCGCAGGATCGGCACTAGCTGGTCGAGGTAGCGGTGCACGGTAACGGGGTGGAGGTCGCCGTTGAAGATAAAACCGTCATTGTCGGCGTCGTCTCCCAGCTTCTCGATGAAGTCCGCCAGATGGTCGGGCGTTCCGACGAAACCGGTGCCATCGGCCAGTCGACCCTTTTTCGCCTTGCGGGTCGCGATCTGGCGGAGGGTATCGGTGGCCAAGTCGCCGTTCGCGCCGACGAGGTTCTTGATGGTGCCCTGCGACACGTGCTGGCCGAAGACGCCCTCGGCAATTGGCTGATCGAGCGGGAGAACGGTGAGGTCGGTCTCGAGGTCGCTGGACTGCGCGGCGAGAATCTCGCGCAGCGTGGCGTCGTCGGGGTGGAGCGATGCAGCAATCACCCGATCCACTTCCTCGTCACTGGAGACGAGTTCGGGCTTGATGACAAAGAGGATCTTGATGTCTGAGGGCCGCCGCCCCGCCGCACGCGCAGCCTCATGCACCTTGGCGCGATAGGCCACGACACCCTCGATCGTCAGCGGCGCGAGCGCCAGCTGCACGTCGGACTGCCCGCCGGCAAAACCCAACCCGCGTCCGGAGCCCCCCGGCGACACAATCACGGGGTCGCCCTCACTGAACGGCAGCGCATTGAGCGGGCCATCCACCGAGAAGTACTCGCCCCGGTGCTGCAGCAGGCGGAGTTTGTCGGCGTCCGCGAACTGCCCGGTGAGGCGGTCGCCCACGTAGGCGCCGTCGTCCCAGCTGTGCCACAGCTGACGCACCACGCTGAGCCACTCCTCCGCTCGGTCGTAGGCGGCGTCGTGGGACAGCTCGGCAATCCCAAAGTGCCGCGCACTCTTGACGTCGGTCACCAGGTTGATTCCAAAACGGTTGTCACTGAGGTGCTGCAGTGTCGCCGCCTGCCGTGCGGCCAGGTAGGGCGGTGTCGCGCCCGCGTTGATCGTCGGGGTGATCCCGATGTGGGATGTCGCGGCGAACAAGTACGGCGTCAGTAGCAGCGGGTCGTGCTTGGGTCCACCGTAGGCCGTGTTGACGCGCAGGTTGAGCGTCTCGGGTGACCCCAGCGAGATCGCGTCCTCGATGATGACGAGGTCGAGCCCCGCCTGTTCGAGTTCGCGCACGGACTGCTGGTAAATCTGCGGCTTCTGCCAGGCGTAGTTCCAGTCGTAGTCGCTCTTTCCCCATCCCTGTGGGCCGAAGCCGCGACCGAAAAACCATCCGAAGTGCTGCTGCCGTGTCATATGCCCATTGTGTTTTGTTTCGATCCGCGGGCGTTCGAATGTGTCGGTTTGTGAATCGGGACATTGGTTGATCGGATGCTCCGCCCGTAGCGTGACTGCAACGCAGAAGGGATGGACCCGTGACCACCACCGCCACACCGTACGGCCAGGACAACTTCGGGTTCTCCACCGAGCAGATCCACGCTGGCGAGGTCATCGACCCGACCTTTGGCGCGCGCATCACACCGATTTACCTCACGGCCGGTTTTCTCTTTGACTCGTTCGACCATGCGCAGGCGCGCTTCGCCGGCGAGGACGGCGGACTCGTCTACACGCGCTACGCGAACCCCACCAACTCCGCGGTCGAGGCGAAGCTCACGGCACTCGAGCGCGGTGCCGACTCGCTACTCGTCAGCAGCGGCCAGGCTGCGATCACCGTCGCGCTTCTCGGCATCCTCAAGTCCGGCGACCACTTCTTGGCGACTCCGAGCCTCTATGAGGGATCCAAAACCCTGTTCCGCGAGAACTTCGCCCGCCTCGGCATCGAGGTGGAGTTTGTTGATGACCCGCACAACATCGAGGAGTGGCGCCAGCGCATCCGGCCCACCACCCGCGCCATTTATGGCGAGACCATTCCGAACCCGAAAAACGACCTCATCGACATCGCCCTGATCGCGGCGTTCGCGGCGGAAGCTGGCCTGCCCTTTATCGTGGACAGCACGGCATCCACCCCCTATCTCATCCGGCCGATCGAGTATGGCGCGACCATCGTGGTGCACTCGGCGAGCAAGTTTCTCAGCGGCCACGGCGCCTCGCTCGCGGGAGTTGTTGTCGACAGCGGCACGTTCGACTGGGCGCGGTACCCGGACAAGTTCCCCCAGTTTTCGACGCCCATCGGCGGTGCGGGCAGCCCCACACTCGTGGAGAAGTTCGGAGCAACGGCCTACCTCGAGTACACCCGAACGATCATTGCGGGGCGGATGGGGCCGGTGCTCTCGCCGCTCAACGCGTTTTTGCTGCTGCAGGGGCTTGAGACGCTCTCGCTGCGGGTCGAGCGGCACTCCCGCAACTCGCTCGCGATCGCGCGCTGGCTCGAGGAGCAGCCGGAGGTCGAGTCGGTGGACTATCCCGGGCTGGAGTCGAACCCGTCCCACGCGCTGGCGGTGAAGTACTACCCGCGGGGTACCGGTTCGGTATTTGGGTTCACACTGCGCGGCGGCATCGCGCACGCCCGCACTCTCATCGACGCGCTGGAGATCTTCAGTCGGATGTCACACATGGGAGATGTGCGGTCGCTGGTTCTGCACCCGGGAACGACCTCGCACGCGCATCTCACGCCCGAGGAGCGGCTCGCTTTGGGAATCGGTCCCGGACTCGTTCGGCTCTCAGTTGGGCTCGAAGACGAACCCGACCTCATCGCCGACCTCGCGCAGGCGTTCGCGGCGGTGCGGGCCGCGCACAGCGCTCCTGCAGCTCAGTCGCGCTCGTCGCCCGACGTCGACAACAGCTCGATTGGTGCAGGCGCAATCTGGGAGTCTGCTCCCCAGCTGGCGAGCAGTTTCAGCCGGTCTGCGCTGATGGAACCCGGCTCCGCCGTATAAACCATCATCACCAGGCCCGGGTCTGCGGTGATTGCTAGTTCTTCATAGGCGAGTATCAACTCGCCAACCACCGGGTGATTGAACCGCTTCGTTCCCGTTCCATGGGTGCGAACGTCGTGCGCTCCCCACAGTGTTCGAAAGATGTCGCTACGGGTGGAAAGCTCACCAACGATGTCGTGCATTGCTTTGTTGCCGGGATCCCGTCCCGCCCGCGCGCGCATGATCGCGACACACATTTCGGCGAAAACATCCCAGTCGGGGTAGAAATCGCGCGACGCTGGGTCAAGAAACTGGAAACGGGCAAGGTTCGGTATCCGGCCTCCGTCTCCGATCACCGGCGCGTAGAAGGCACGACCGAGCTCGTTGGTGGCCAGTACGTCCTGGTGCTGGTTGCAGACGACCGCGATGCCCCCGGTGATTGTCGAGAGCATCCATTGCAGGCTCGGCCGATGGGCAGCAGTTTTACTTGTGCGTCGGCGCGGACGCCCAGAGAGAGGGACGCCATCAGCCGCACGGGCAAGGTCAAAGAGGTGGGAGCGCTCGGTGTCATCGAGCTGCAGGGCTCGCGCAATCGCGTCGAGCACGGAGGAGGATGCTCCGGCAATCGATCCGCGCTCGAGCTTCGCGTAGTACTCCACACTCACCCCGGCAAGAGTTGCTGCTTCGCTGCGACGCAGCCCTGGAACACGCCTGTTGTCGCCCGCGGGGAGCCCGACCATCTCTGGTGTGACCTTCGCGCGGCGCGACATGAGGAATTCGCGCACCTCAGTGTGATTGTCCATACCTCCGACGTTACGGGTCGATGGGGCGGAAAGGGATGCTCTCCGGGTACACCCTTTGACAGAGACTCCCCCGTGTCGCGCCCTCCCTCTTGACTGAAGTAACGATTCAGCAAAACGAAGGAGCGCACTGTGCGTGGAGTAATGATGTACGGCCCCGGCGATGTTCGAGTCGAAGAGCGGGATGAGCCCAAGATCGTCGATTCGACCGACGCCATCATCCGCCTCTCCGCAACCTGCATCTGCGGATCTGACATGTGGCCCTACCGCGGCGCCGAGCCGCTTTTTGTCACCCCTCAGCCGATGGGTCACGAATACGTCGGTGTGGTCGAGCAGGTTGGCGCCGATGTGCACAACGTCACAGTGGGCGACTTTGTGGTGGGCTCCTTCGTCGCCTCCGACAACACCTGTGAGATCTGCCTCGCGGGATACCAGTCCCGCTGCATCCACAACGTGATGATGGGAGCGATCGGCACCCAGGCGGAACGTGCTCGCATCCCCCTGGCGGACGGCACACTCGTCGCCACGCCCGGGCATCCCGAACCCGATTTGATCCCGTCGCTGATGGCGGCCTCCGACGTTCTCGGCACCGGCTGGTATGGCGCCGTCGCCGCCGAGGCCGGGCCGGGAAAAACGATCGCGATCGTCGGGGACGGTGCAGTCGGCCTGTCGGCAGTTCTCGCGGCCAAGCATCTCGGAGCCGAGCGGATCATCATGTTCAGCCGCCATCCTGAACGCCAGGCCCTGGCTCGCGCTTTCGGCGCGACGGATATCGTCGAGGAAAGAGGCGACGAGGCCGCAGCGAAGATCACGCAGCTCACCGGCGGGTATGGCGCGCACGGAACAGTCGAGGCCGTGGGCACGCAGGAATCCATGTGGCAGGCCATCAAATCGACCCGTCCCGGCGGATACGTCGGCTATGTAGGCGTCTCTCACGGTGTCGAGCTCGACGGACTTGACCTCTTTTTCACCAGCGTTCACCTCCACGGCGGACCCGCGCCGGTGCGCCAGTACCTGCCCGAGCTCATCGAATTGATCGTCAGCCGCACCATCGACCCGGGCAAAGTCTTCGACCTGACGCTTCCGATCGAAGAGGCCGCCGAGGGATACAAAGCGATGGACGAGCGGCGTGCCACCAAGGTGCTCCTGACTTTCTGACCCCTCGCACGATCACTGCACTCCACCGAAACGAGCCAATGAGTACTGTCACGCCTGAACGGACGCCGGTCACCAGCGGCGATCCACAACGAATGCCGGTGGGCACGCTCAGCGCCCTAGCGGTGATCGGTTTTGTGCTGGTCGCTATGGAGACCATGCCTGCCGGTCTTCTGCCGGTGATCGCGGCGGGGATGTCCACCAGCGAGGGGACCGTTGGTCTCTTTGTGAGCGCGTATGCGCTCGGCACGGTGATCGTCACCATCCCCGCGATCAGCCTCACGCGAGGGATGCGCCGCAAACCGCTCCTGCTGGCGGGCGTGCTTGGCCTGGTGCTGGCCAACACTGTCACTGCCCTCTCGAACGACGTCACCCTGTCGTTGGTGTCGCGGTTTGTCGCAGGAGCGTTCTCGGGGATCATTTGGGGGATGCTCGCCGCGTACGGGCGCCGGATCAGCCCACCCCGGCGGGCGGGCCTCGCGCTGTCGATCGTCTCCACCGGGGCGCCGGTGGGCTTCGCTCTTGGCACTCCCCTTGGTTCGTGGCTCGGGACAACGTTCGACTGGCGGTGGGCATTTGTTGGCCTCACCATCGTCGCAGTCATCGCCGGGGTTGTGATCGCGCTAGTTGCCCCCGACGCCAACGGGCAGGCCGGAAAGTCCCGTCTGCCCGTTGTGCGGGTCTTACGAATTCCCGGCATCGTGGCGATTCTGGCTGTGATCTTCACGTGGATGCTTGCCCACAACACGATCTACACGTACATCTCGCCCTACTTGCGGGCGACGACCAGCGCCATCACGGTCGACGTGCAGCTCTTTATTTTCGGGGTTGCCTCAATAGCCGGGATCGCGCTGACCGGGTTATTGCTCGATCGGTGGCCGCGTGCTCTGCTGCACGGCAGTGTGGTGCTCTTTGTTGCTGCGGCCGTCGCGCTGCTCGCCGGGCATACGTCCCCAACACTGATCATCGTCGCCACCGTGCTCTGGGGCATCACGTTCGGAGGGGCGTCTGCTCAGCTTCAGGCCGCGCTCACAACAACGGGCGGGGATGACTCGGACGTGGCAAACTCGTTTCTCCCGGTCGCTTTCAACGTCGCGATTTTCGTCGCGGGTCTGCTTGGCGCAGCACTGCTGACGCGTTTCGACGGCCTCGTTCTGCCGGTGGTGATGATCAGTTTCGGCGTCCTCGCGCTCCTGCTCACGATCATCGGGCGCCGTAACGCATTCCGCGCCCGACTCTAGGCGGCAGCCAGCCCCGGCACCTCCTCGAGCGAGAAGTACACCGGCAGTCCGCGTTCGCGGGCGATGGCGACGTCTTGGTCGGCACCCTTTGACTCCCCCGGAAGTCGCAGCACAGCATCCGCCCGCACCAGCAACCGCTCGGCCGTCGGATACATAATCTGCGAGGCGATCGGATCGGCCACACTCGTGCCACCCGCGCCACGAAGAACCGGCAGAGCGACCCACTCGCCGATCATCGGGAGGTGCCCGGCCTCGAAGAGGGGCCAGGCGGCCTTCTCGAGTTCGGCGAGGTTTGCAGCGAGCAGTTCGGGGTCGTCCCCGGTTCCGGAACGGTAGGGGCCAGCGATAAGAATCAGTAATTGTTTCGACATGCCTGCACCATAACGTGCAAGAATGGGGAAAAACAAGGAGGAACACGGATGCTTGCCGCTGAGCGACACGAGGTGCTACTGGACCGCCTGACCCGCGATGGCAAACTCGTCGCCCGCGAAATTGCCGTCGAACTCGGTACTTCGGAAGACACCATCCGTCGAGACCTGCGTGACCTCGCCGCTGCCGGACTCTGCCAGCGCGTCTACGGCGGCGCCCTCCCCGTCTCCCCCGCCATCGGCAACTACGCGACGCGTCAAAGTATCAACACGGATGGCAAGCGTCGGGTGGCTCGCGCCGCGGCGTCCCTCATCACCCCCGGCTCCACCGTCATTCTCGATGGCGGCACCTCCACCCTTGCGGTCGTCGCCGAACTGCCCGCCCAGCTGCACGCGACGGTCGTCACGCACAGCCCCACCATCGCCTCCGCGTTGATGGACCACGCACACGTCGAGGTCTATCTGATCGGCGGACGACTCTTCAAACACTCGGCCGTCGCCTGCGGGGCCGCCGCCGTCGAAGCCGCGCAGCTGGTCAACGCCGACCTGTTCTTGCTCGGCGTGACCGGCGTCCACGCGCAGACCGGGCTCACCACCGATGACTCGGACGAAGCCGCCATGAAACGCGCCCTCGCCAGCCGCGCGGCCGACACCTACGTGCTCGCGAGTTCAGAGAAGATCGGGGCGGCGTCCCGGTTCACCGTGCTGCCGTTGGCAAAAATTGCAGGCATTGTGACGGATGCTCCGGCCGACAGCCCCGCGATGCGCGAGATTGCTGCGCTAGGTCACTCCGTTATTCCTGCTTGAACTGGCGCTCGTGAGGCCCCGGTCACGCGCGCTTCCTGTTTCGGCGGTCCTCTCGGATAACGCTGACAATGCTGGTCGCCGTCGCAATCCACAGCAGGAATTGCAGGGTGGCGGTGATCCATGTGCCGGGGGTCATGTCGTGGTTGTTGCCCAGAGAGACAGTCGGAGTGCCAGCGTCGGCGTCGAGGTAGAGCACCCAGTCGGTTGCGGCGTGGATGACTATCCCCACCCAGAGGCGGCCGGTGACTCGACGCACCCAGTAGTAGGCGACACCGACGCCGGCGAGGGCAGTGAACTGGATGGCAATGAACGCGACCGGCACTCCTTCGATCACGCTTCCCGGGATGTGCGCAGCCCCAAAAACCGCACTAGTTGTGAGCAGGGTCGCGAATTCCCCGTGTCGCGCGCGGACGGCGGTGAGAAGGATGCCGCGGACAACAAGTTCCTCCCCGAATCCGACCATCAGTGTTCCCAACGCGATGAGGGCGATGAACCCGGCCGATCGCGCGGCCCAGGGAATCTCGCCGAGCTGGCTGATCGGCAGTAAGGCCACTAAAATGGGGATGGCGACCAACCACCATCGGCGCGGAGTCAGCGTGGGTGTGGGCTTCTCCCTCCAGACGTCTGAGCCCCATCCCGACCAGCGGAGAAAGAGGAGAAGGAAAACGATGGCAAGTGGCAACGGGATGAGATGGCCGAGCGCAAATTCTGCGGCCACCTGGTTCTCGTCAACGAGCCCGCCGAACAGATTTCCCAGGCCCGCGGCAAACACTATGTAAACGACAACGACTGCAAGGGCGACCCAGATGCTTCGTGGGCGACGACCGACTTCGAGGGTGGTCACAGCGCTCCTGACGTGAGAGGTTAGGCCGGGCGGGTGGAGGCCCGTCCGCGGATGAAGATCACAGCGACCACGGCCGCCAGCACAAACACGTAGTTGAAGGGCGCCGCGATGTCGAGGATCGGGCTGTGTGCTGCACCGTTGCTTGCGTCAATCCCGCCGGAAGCCAGAAACGTGGTCGGGTCGGTGAGCGCGTGGACCACCATGGCCCAGACGATGTTGCCGGTAACCCGCATAACCAGGTACATCATCATCCCGAACCCGAACGTGAACACCACCGTGACGAGCACAACAACAAGCGGTTGCCCGGAAAGTAGGTTGAGCAGATGCGAGAGGGCGAAAAAGAGCGACGACAGCACGGCGACTGTCCACTCGCGGTGACCGCCGTCGCGAAGGATTTGCACAACGATGCCGCGATAAAGAAGTTCTTCGGTGAAGCCGATGAACAGACCCACAAACAGTGAGGTCGCCACAACACCCGCACCGTACCCGGCGTAGTCGATGCCCGCGAAACGCAGCACAATCGGCAGGCTCACCAAAACAACCGCGATCCACATCCACCATCGGCCCGATACAGGCTGCCCGGAAAATATGGAGCGAAGCCATCCGATGGACGCCACAAAACACAGGAGCAGAGCGGCGCCGACGACGATCGGGGAGCCGATCCCGAAGAACACACTCGCGGGATTCGCGAAGATGTTGTCCGTGTCGACGAGGTCGCCGAACGCGGCACCCAGGCCCGCCCCGGCTAGCCGATATAGGGCGAGGTACACAACCACCGCAAGCGCGGCCTTCCACCATCGGCCTTCTCGCCAGAATGTCTGCCACGGGTTTGCCCGCGCCTCCGTCATCGGCTCCCCCTCAGCATCGGTCCAGCTCACGATCAGATCGGTTTGGCTCCGGGAAAAGCCGCCCGCCGCGTCGCGATCCAGTAAGAAAGTGAGGCGTGCGCCGGGATATGCACAGCACTTTATTCTGCGAAGGGAGAATAAATCAATCACCAGATTGTGGCGGCAGAATCGGCGCGCTGGTCCCAGCTGCTGTTTCAGAGTCGTTTCGACTGAGCGAGGCGTTCGTCCGCGCTCTTCAGGAGCTACCGCAGGATGAACGTGTACATCACAACAACGAACCCGATGAAGGTCAGGATCGCCGCCGTCGGCACACCACGACTTAGTCGGCGCCCCTGGGGAGCGACCTCATCCGTTGGTAAGCGTATGGCGGGTGCAACCGAAGGTGAGGCAGACGACGGCTCGTCGACCGCCGTCGAAGCGGAGGCACGATCGTCGCGGTAACGGTCAGTTTGCGTCAGTGTTTTCGCCCCGACGGTTTCGATGACGCCGAAGGGGGGTTCAAGTGCGCCCGGCTCGTCGAGGGCAAACGGCTGCATGGAGTAAACGAACATCCAATCGTCGACGATCTCGACGTCCAGGGCCGAGGCGTTATCAATAAGGAGCGCCATCAGATCCGGGGTAAACACGTAGAGAGCATCACGCTCATACTCACGCGGGCAATACAACGTGAAGTACGTGTTGAAATCGCCTTCGAGCGAGAGTATTTGGTCGCGCCCAAAGGCGCGAGGCAGATTGGATGTCCCGAACAAACCGTTATTGCCAACGGCGTCGAGAACCATGTGGGGAAGCTTTCGTTCGAGTCGCATGGCAACGTATCCGCGAACGTGAGTCCTTTGGTTCTTCCCGCTGCCGGTGCGGTAACGATAGTTGCCAATGTCGAAGCCTGGTGCTTCGGTGTGCGAGAACACGCCGGTGAACTGTCGGCCGCCACCGATCGAAAAAAGAAGCCCGGGGTAGCTCGTGCCGTTGCCGTTGCCGTTGGCCGAATAGACCAGACCGTTCGCGGTCGCAAAACGAGTCAGTCGGATAAAACGCGTCCACGCGCGTTTTTCAATAACCCGTCCGAGCAGCACTGCTCCGACAACAACCCCGACGATGATGACGCCCACCACAACCCACGAAACGGGAGAGCGGCCGGTGTCCGCACCGATATCAGGGACTGCGGGGAAGTCGAATCGAAAGAGGATACCGACAACAACAAAAATCACGATGAGGATCGTCGCCCACACACCCTTGGCGAGAGTGGGCCCACCGCGTCCTGCGAGCTCCCGCTTCGACTGAGCGACGTCGGAGGTGGTCACTGCAGAGGTGAGTGCGCTGTAGTCGCGGGGCTGCATCATCCGGTCAGTATGGCAGCCGACTGTGATGTCCGGACGAGGATGCGACATGGTCTCGGTCGTGGTGTCGTCAACGAGCAGGGATTCTTTATGGAGGTCGCCACCACACCCATTGACGACTCACAACGCGCTGGATAGACCAGACTCCATGACCACCGAATTTGTCTATGTCACCTATATCCAGGCCAGTCCCGTACAGGTGTGGGATGCCCTTACCAACGCGGAATTGACCGCGCAGTTCTGGGGACACAGCAACGTCAGCGACTGGGCCGAAAACTCGGAATGGAGACACGTTCGCACCGACGGAAGCGACATAGCCGACGTCACGGGCCGCGTTGTCGCCTCTGACCGCCCAGAGCTGTTGGCCATCACGTTCGGCGAACCGGAGGAGGCAGACGGCCCACCGCCCACCGCGACGTTTACGATCGAGCAGTTCCACGACATCGTCAAACTCACAATCACGCACAACCATCTCCCCGACGTCGAATATGAGATCGCGGCCCTCGGCTGGTCGAGCGTTGCGTCCAATCTCAAAACTCTCCTCGAGACCGGGCACGTGCTGCCGCAAGCGCCCTGGGAGATGCACGCGGAGCTACGCCCCGACGCTCAGTAGCAAACAGTGGCGAAAACACCGGTGGCGGCTCCGTCGCCGCTACGCCACACCCACCGTCTCCTGCACCATTCCCCCAATGCGGCGGAATAGGCTGAACGACAGTTCGACAATCGCGGCACTGCGCACGGCACCATCGTGGCGAGAGGCCGCGAAACGGCCCGACCAGGCCAATGAGGGGATTCTGTGGACCACGCTGTACTTCATTCGACCGTGGGCGAGACCCTGTCGCTGCTGGCAGACGGGCTCGAGCCCTTCGTCACGCGGGTCTTCGACGCGGCACTTCCCGACGGCGAGACCTGGACGTCCGCGCTGCAGCACCAAGACGAACTGACGAACCAGGCCAGCGGCACCTACGAGTCGCACGACCTCACCCTTCTGTTGAGAGTGCTCACCGAACGTCTCGGCGGCCTCGGCTTCCCCTTCGATCGCGACCTGCCCCGTCAGGGCCAGCTCTACGCGACCGAACTGCGCGCCACCCAGAGCGACTGGGCTGAGAACACCTCGTTCACCCCGCAGACCGCCTACCGCGCCGCCGACTCCGCATCACTGCTGCTGCGATTGGTCGGGGCCACCGCCGAGGCCGATCAGGTCGATGCCCTGAAACTCCCCCTCCTGCCTTCGCGAGTTGACACCGTTGCGATGGAATCAGATGCTCCGCAGGTGGATGCCGAGCGGGTGGATGCCACGCCGGCAGAACCCGCCCGCTCCACACCACCGTCAGCCACACTCACCATCAAGTCGGTACCGTTCCTCAGCTACGCCATGGCGCACTGCCGGGTGCCCATCATCGACGAAATCGTTATCGACAATCAGTCAACCGAACGACGAGGAGCCTCCCTCGAGATCAACGTTGTGAGCGCGCAGGGATCGCTCGGCGCCCCCAAGGTGCTTATGGTGGACCTCGGCGAAGGTGCGACGACGACCCTGCGAACGGTCAACCTCCTGCTCGACCCCGCCCTGATGCTCGACGTCGAAGAACAGCGCCCCGGCATCATCCGCGCGACGCTTCGCGATGCCCTCGGCGCCATCATCGGTGAGACGTCGGTCGACGTGCAGATCCTCGCCTACAACCACTGGATCGCCCAGCCCCTCAACCTCGGCCTCGAACTCCTCGCCGCACACGTGCAGCCGAATGCCTCTGCGATTGCAGTGCTGCTCGCCGAAGCATCCGACCTGCTCAACATCCGCACCTTCGACCCCTCACTCTCGGGGTACCAGACCGAGAGCCCGGAACGCGTCGACACCATGGTCGAAGCCATCTACGACGCCATGCGCGCCCGCGACATCCGCTACGCCGAGCCGCCCGCCAGCTGGGGATCCACCGGGCAGATGGTGCGCACCCCTGCCGAGGTACTCGACGGACGACTGGGCACCTCCCTCGATACCACGCTGACCTTCGCCGCAGCCCTTGAACAGGCCGGGATCAATTCCACGCTCTGGATGCTCGAGGGCCACATCTTCCTCGGGTATTGGCGCATCGACTCCGCACTCGAGTCCGTTGCGCACACCGACGTCAGCGAGATCGTCAACCGTGTCGACCTCGGCTCGATCGCACTGCTCGACACTGCAGGAGTCACGGGCGGATCCACTTCCGCGACCTTCGCGGCTTCCCGCCGCGTGCCCCACACCACGCACCTTGCGAACGGGCTCGACAAGTTTCTCGGTGTCACCGACATCCGCGAAGCACGCAACTCGCACATCTACCCGCTGCCGAGCCGTTCTGTCGACGACGAGGGGCACGTCACTGTCACGCAGTACCAGCCGGCGGGCGCAGTGATCGCCCCCTACTACGCCGCCCCCGGAGCGGCGCGCGAGAGCGAAGCCAGCCCGGTGCCAGAGCGTGTTGCCGTGTGGAAGAACTCGCTTCTCGACCTGAGCCTCCGCAACAAACTCATCAACTACACCGACCGCTCGGGCTTCCGGCTCGAGGTTCCCGTTCCCGCCGTGTCGCGCATGGAGGATGCCGTCAATGCCGGCACTCCCCTGAATCTGCTCGGCTCCGACAATGTGCCCGCCATCGACGCGAGCCGCGGCATTCAGTACGGCCGCGACCTGTCGGAAGACGCCCGCGAGCTGCTCCTGGCGGACAAAAAGTCCGTCTACATCGACATCACCTCCGCCTCCTACACGGCGAAGCTTCGGTACCTCGCGAACAAGGCGAAAACGATTGTCGAAGAGACCGGCGCCAACAACCTATACCTGGCGTTCGGGATGCTCCACTGGAGCATCAACGATCGCGAACTGCGCTCGCCCCTCGTGCTGATCCCCGTAACGATCACCACAGCGAACCGCGGCACCAGCTTCCGGATCACCATCGATGAATCCGGCGAGTCCACCCCCAACTACTGCCTGCTCGAAAAGCTCCGGGTGAGCTTTGGCCTTCAGATTCCGGGCCTGTCCGCCCCTTCGGAGGATGCCTCGGGCATCGACCTCGCCGGCACGTTCCGCGCGGTGCGCGAAGCCGTCGACACCGCCGGGCTCCCCTTCCGCGTCGAAGAATCAGTCGACCTCTCGGTGTTGCAGTTCGCCAAGTTCCGACTGTGGAAAGACCTCGACGAGAACTGGGAAACGCTGACACAGAACAGCCTCGTCTCCCACCTCGTCCACACCCCGCTCGACGCCTACACTGACCCGATCGCCGCCTCCGCCGAGGTCGACCTCGACGCGCTCGGTGGAACGGTGCCCGTTCCGGCGGACTCCTCCCAGCTCGAGGCCGTGGCCGAAGCAGTGCAGGGCCGCACGTTTGTGCTCGAGGGCCCTCCCGGCACAGGCAAGTCGCAGACGATCACCAACCTGCTGGCCCGCTCCCTCGCCGATGGCAAACGAGTGCTTTTTGTCGCCGAGAAACGCGCCGCCCTCGACGTCGTAAAGAAGCGCCTGGAGAGTGTCGGACTCGGCGCCTTTTCGCTCGACCTCCACGACAAGGGCGCTCGCCCGAACGCCGTGCGCGCCCAGATCAAGTCCGCGCTCGACCTGCACCTCGAGTCCGACAGCGTCTCCCTGGAGATGAACGAGGAGACCGCACGAGCCAGCCGCAGCAGCCTCGCCCGCTACGCCACGCGCCTGCACGCGACCAACGCCGCCGGACTCTCGCTCTACAGCGCAAGGGCCCAGGAGATGGCCGCCGACCCGAACGTCACCGCCCTGCCAATCCCCTCCGCGCTCGTTGCCGACGGCTCCCCCGAGATCTTCGCCGCCCTACGCAGCACCTTCCGGGGCCTGGCCGAGGTCTCCGATCTAGCGCGCCCGGGACCGCAGCACCCGTGGGCCTTCCTCGACGAGAAGCCCGGCACCACACTCGATACCGCGAGCATCGTCGACGCGGCCCGCGAGTTCGATCGCGCCCTCGACGACGCCCAAACCGCCGGCTTCACGCTCGAGACCCTCAACCGTCTGACGACTCCGTCGATGGTTGAGCGGTGGGATGCCCTGGCAGGCGCCCCTCGCTATCCGCTAGCCCAACTCGACGACCTCTACAGTGATGCCTGGCAGAACTACCTCACGGCGTTCCGCGCCGACATCGCGACCCTCAAGGTCTCGACACCGGACTGGACGACCACCTTCGCACCCGCGGTGCTCGCCCGGGACATCCCGACGATCCACCAGGCCGCCCTGGCGGCGGACGACTCCGGGTTCTTCGGACGCAAAAAGAAGCGTCGCGCGGTGCTGGCCTCGCTGGCCGCCGACCTCCTTGTCGACGCGACCACGGTTCCGCTCAAAGAACTCTCCACCCTCACGGCATCCCTCGCCGCCTCGCATGCTGCCGCGGCGCAACTGCGCACGAGCGCGGGCAAACTGCCGATGCCACTCGTGACGGAATCATGGAACCCGTTCGTTGCCGAGCAGGCCGACACCCTCGACCGCGCACTGAGCTGGCTGACGTGGCTTGGCCGCACGCTGCACACGCTCGACAGCACAGTTGATGGCGGCGACCACACCGCCGACCTCCGTGCGTACTACTCCTCCACTCCGGTCGGTGCCCAGCAGGCGGAACTGCACCGCCTCGCCGAAACGTGGGCAAGGCTCGACACCGTCACCGCCGTCGACCCGCACCTCATTGAACGCTGGGCCGCCGACACCGGCTGGATCGCCCAGTGGTGCGCCACCCGCACCGCGCGCAAACTCGACGCCGCACAGCCCGTGACGCTCGAACGCTGGCTGGCCCTTGTGCGCCATGTCGAGCCACTGCGCACCGCCGGACTCGTCGCCGCTCGGGAATCCATCCTCCGCGGACAGGTGCAGGCCGACGAAGCCGCCCTCGCCTTCGACAAGGGAGTCGCTCGTGCCTCGATCGCCGAGCGCGCCGACGCCAACGCGCTGACCGAGTTCGACGCCCTCGCGCACAACCGCACCATCAACCGGTTCACCACCAGCACCAAAGAGGTGCGCGCAGAACTCCCCCGCGCCATTCCCGTCGACGTGCTCAAGCTCCGCAGCTTCAGCACCAATCTCGGTGCCGGCATGCTGGGAGGCCTCCAGCGCCAGCTCGACCGCCAGCGCGGCGGAATGAGTGTGCGCACGCTGTTCGAAAACTATGGCGAGCTGATCACCAAAATCATGCCGTGCACCCTGATGAGTCCCGAGTCGGTGGCGCGATTCTTCCCGGCCAACGCCGACCTGTTCGACATCGTCGTTTTCGACGAGGCTTCCCAGATTCGGGTGGCGGATGCCGTGGGTGCCATGGGTCGCGCCCGCTCTGTCGTTGTGGTCGGCGACAGCAAGCAGATGCCTCCGACGAGCTTCGCCGAGGTGGGCACCAGCATCGACGAAGACATCGAGATCTCCGCCGAAACCGTCGTGGACGAAGAGTCGATCCTCTCGGAGTGTGTGCAGGCGCGCGTTCCGAGCAAATGGCTGTCGTGGCACTACCGCAGCCAGGACGAGTCGCTCATCGCCTTCAGCAACTACCACTACTACGACAACCGGCTCTCGTCGTTCCCGGCGCCGGTGGCCGCAGCGCAGACCAGCGACGACGGCCACGGTGTCTCGATGGTGCTCATCGACGGACACTTCAACCGCTCGGGCAAGGGCAAAACCCTCCGCATCAACCAGGTGGAAGCCGACGCCATCGTCGCCGACATCCAGAACAGGTTCGCCGCCTCCCCTGACGATTCGCCATCCGTGGGTGTCATCACCTTCAACGCCCAGCAGCGCGACCTCATCGAAAACATGCTCCGCGACAGCGACGACGAACGCATCGCCCTGGCCCTCGACGAGACCGACGGCCTGTTCGTCAAAAACCTCGAGAACGTACAGGGTGACGAGCGCGACACCATCCTCTTCTCCATCGCTTTCAGCGCCAACGCCAAGGGAGTGGTGCCTCTCAACTTCGGACCGCTCTCCCGCGCCGGCGGCGAGCGTCGCCTCAACGTCGCCATCACCCGTGCCCGCCGCCAGGTCGTGCTTTTCGCAAGCTTTGAACCTGGCGCCCTCCGCGCTCAAGACACGAGCTCGGTGGGCATCAAGCACCTCAAGGCCTATCTCGAGATGGCGGCCAGCGGCGGCGCGCAGACCACCGACGCCCTCCCGCGCCAGTCGATCATCGACCGTCACCGCGAAGATGTCGCGACAGAACTGCGTGCCCTCGGTTTCGCTGTGCACACCGACGTGGGGCTCTCTGACTTCCGTGTTGATCTGACGGTGGCCTCAGCGGATGCTCCGCAGCAGCCTCTCGTTGCTGTGCTCCTCGACGGTCCCAACTGGCGGGCCCGTCGCACGGTCTCGGACCGCGATGGGCTTCCCGTCGAGGTACTCGAAGGGCTGATGCGCTGGCCCGGTGTCGAGCGAGTCTGGCTGCCCGAGTGGCTGCAGGACCGCGATGCTACCGTTGAGCGCCTGCGTGCAGCGGTCGACACTGCGGCAGCGCGCTTCGAGCGCGACAACGCGGCGTAGCGCGCACGCATTCTAGTTACGGGTCCTCTCCGTCCCTGCGGTAGCCCCTTTTTGGGGCGTCGGACCGTAAGCCTTGCGCTTCCTGTGAAAACACCGATACGGTGATGCCAACGCCATCTGACGAAAGGAGCCTCGCGTGTTTATCAAAGTAAAGAATGCCAATGCATTCCGTACCGCCGCCGGCTTCGTCGGCGTCCTCACCGCCTAACCGGTCTTTTGATTACCCACCGGTCAAGTCGGTGGTGACGCTGTCGAAGCTCGACCGCAGGGCATCCCGAGACCGCTGTCTTCGTCTGCCCTGACGGTCCACCACCCCTCGTGTGATGCGCCGTTGTGCGTCACTCTCCGTCGCAGCTTTCGCTACGACCTCGCTGTATTCGGCGACCCCGGATGCGCTTCTCAGCGCCCGGACTCGCGGCCGCGCGTCACCACACGCGCAGCCGTCGCCACACCAAACAAGGACACAATCCATCATGAGTACCCACTCGGTGACCGAAACCGTTCACCAGGACCACCCACCCCAACCCAGCCATTCGACGGAAACGGAAAGCGGACAAACAAGTGCGCTGCACCGCATCCGTCCTCTCAGTGCGCTGGACCGCGCAGCACTGCACCTCGGTGTTGCACTGATCCGCTGGGGCCGTCGCCCCGTCACACGCACGCGACGCGAGCGACCGACTCTGAGTCACGAAGCGTATGAGGCACAGCGGCAGGCGGAAGCGCTGCGTGACGAATACCGCACCATGTCGATGACGCAGTACCGATGAGTGCCGCATCATGACCGCCGCGAAACACACGGGGTCCGTACCGAACTTCCGCTTCGGTGCGGGCCCCGTCCCGGGCTCACGCGGGGATACCTCGCGTCACTCCAGGCGACCCGTGGAGGCGGAACCGCCCAGCTAGGCTGGCGCGGTGAACACCATCGATCCGGCCAGCCGACGCCTTCTCGACGCTCGTCTGATCTACTACGTCCTATTCGGCGTCGCCTCCGCGGCCGTTGGCCTGCTCCCCTGGCTCATCACCGGGCTCACGCTCCCCCTGCAAAACCTCTGGAACGTCGACACCCTCCCCGCCGACATGCCCCGCACCCTCCTGCCGTTCAGCCAGTACGCCCTCACCCTCATCGTGGGGTTGATCGTGGTGGGCTCGGCGATCGCCGGCGGCATTGCGCGCGGCAAGCGAGAAACCCAGCCACGCCTGGCGCTGGTTGCCCTCATCGTCGGTGTCCTCGCGGTGCAGATCGCAGCCACCATCCAAACCGCCACCGTCGTCTCGGAGGGCGTCGGCCAGTCCAGCGCATCCCAGCTCTATCTCGCGCTTCTCGTCGCCGTCACCATCGTCGCCATGGTTGTGGGCCTCCTCGTCCTGACGCTCATCGCCCGATCCCGCGTTCCCGGCGCCGCCATTGCCGTGAGCCTCGCCGCGGTAGCCCTTGGACCATGGCTCGCCGGCCTCGCACTCCCCCTCAACAGCCTCGGAACCGACGCGAACTTCACCGCGCTCAGCATCGTGCGCTGGATCCCCGCCGTTGTTGTCGGTCTCGCCATGGCCTGGAGCGGTTTCAACTCCCTCGGCCGCGCCGTCGCCTCCTTCACCTCACTCCTCGCGCTCTGGATCGGCCCAAGCCTCTTCACCGCCATCAGCGCCGCCGCCGGCACTCGTGTGCTCGCCTCGCGCCCCGCCGAAATGGCCGAGTACGGCGCCCAGGTCTTCCAGAGTGTGTTGCGCACCTCCGAGTCGCTCAGCCCCCTCGTCCTCGCACTCGTGGTGATGGCTGTCGCCCTGGGGATCGGGTGGATGCTCCGCCGGCGAAACCCCTCCCCTCGTGACGATGTGTCATCATCGTTCGTATGAGTACCCCACCTGAGGTCCCTGGCAGCGCAGCATTTCTCCCGTGCGACAACTCCAAAAAACCCAACGGGATCGGCCTGGCCGCGCTCATCATTGGTGGGGTGGCGTTCGCGGGATCCTTTATCCCGGTGGTGAACTATTTCTCCGGACTCCTCGCCGTGGTTGGCCTGGTTCTCGGAATCGTCGCCTGGACGCTCAAGGGACGACGCAAGCCATTCGCCGTGCTCGGAACGATCGTCTCGCTGCTGGCGCTCGCACTGTCCATCACCCTTGCCACCTTCTATACGGCAGGTTTCGTGAACGGAATTGGCGGACTCCTCAGCGACGGAGACGGCCCCCCTCGCGAGGTGTCACTCGTTTATGCAGTAACCGGCGAAGCCGGCACAACAGCCTCCATCACCCACGCGACGTTCACCGAAGGTTCCCCGACAGAGGAGCAGCTCCCGAACGCGACGCTCCCGTTTTATGAGGAGATGACGGTCACGGTGGGCGGCGAACAGTCGTTCAGCAGCTTCACCGTCACGGCGGTTGCCGACGGAGCATCTTTGACGTGCACGATCACGCTGGATGGTGAAGTGATCGAGGAGCAGACCTCGTTTAATACCTGCAGCGCGAGCCACTTGCTCGACGAGCGCGAGTAACCACCGCGTCATCCGGGCGGATGCTCGCGCACCGGCTGCAGTCGGAACAACCGCACTGTCCGGCCCGAGTCCTTCTCGTAGCCCCGATACCCTGGCCACTGCCGCTCGATTCTGCGCCACACAGCATCCCGATCGGCATCATCGATCAGCGACGCTCGCACCAACAGACGTCTCCCACGCACCGTTATTGCGGCGTCGGGATGCTCGAGAAGGTTGTACGTCCAGGCAGGGTGATGTTCGCGGGCGAAACTGGTGCCGGCAACGATGGCACGGCCATAACCGTCGGGGGTGTACATCAGGATGGAGTCGCGTGGTGCTCCCGAGCGCGCTCCCGTTGAGTGCAGCACAAGGGAGGGAACCAGCAGCGCACTGATCTGCACCCGCCCGCCGGTCAGCCGGTAGAGCAGAGCCTCAATGTGGGGAAGCACTCTCGGACCGACCCGACGGAACACCCGTGTGTGCGTGAGCGGCGCAATCGTGTGCCGCACCGCACGGAGAACAGCCGGGCCGAGCCAGAGACTACGGTGCCGCTGACGCGTCGAGGGGTCAGAGCCTGCGGATGAATCAGACATCACACTCCACCTGACATCACACGGCGCCAGAAATCAACTACCGGCGGCGGCGCGCGGCGTCGAGCCAATAGTTGGAGAAGCCGGCGTCCTCCGGGTTGATGTTGGTGCCCGGCGGAACAATCTCGTCGATGCGGTCAAGCGTCGCGTCATCGAGCTCGAGCGTCGAGGCCCCGAGCTGGGACTCCAGCTGTTCCATCGTGCGCGGCCCGATGATCGCACTCGTGACTCCGGGGTGGCGCAGCACAAACGCGAGGGCGAGGTGCGGCAGCGGGACCCCGAGGTCGTCCGCCAGGGATCCCAACTGGTCTGCGGCATCGAACTTCGCCTTGATCGCGGGGATCTCAAGGTCGTAGCGGCCCGGGTCGCGGTCACTGCGGTGGGTAGTCGGCAGCTCTTTACCAGCCCGGAACTTGCCACTGAGCCATCCACCCGCCAACGGACTCCAGACGAGTGTGCCCATCCCGTGCCGAAGGGTCGTCGGCAGCAGGTCGGCCTCGATGCCGCGGGCGAGCATGGAGTACGGCGGCTGCTCGGTGACAAAGCGGGCGGTGCGACGATCGCGGGCTGCCCACTGCGCTTCGACCACCTGGGACGGCTGGAACGTCGACGACCCGATATAGCGAACCTTGCCCTGCGTCACCAGGTCGTCGAGTGCGCCAAGAGTCTCTTCGATGTCGGTGTGCTCGTCGGGGCGGTGCATTTGGTAGAGGTCGATGTAGTCGGTGCGCAGGCGGTGCAGCGAGTCTTCGACGGCCTTGATGATCCAGCGGCGGGATCCACCGCGATAGTTCGGCTTCTTTTTCATGCCATTGAAGAACTTGGTCGCGAGAACGATGTCGTCGCGCTTGCCCGACTGGGCAATGGCGCGGCCCACAATTTCCTCTGACTCCCCAAAGGCGTAGATGTCGGCCGTGTCGATGAAGTTGATTCCGGCGTCGATGGCGCGGTGGATGATCCGGATCGAGTCATCGTGGTCTTTGTTACCCCAGTCCCCGAACATCATGGTGCCGAGGGCAAGTCGTGAGACTTCAACTCCCGTGCGTCCGAGGTGGGTGGTGGGCTGAGTGGATGACGACTCTGACATGATTCCAGCCTATGCGTCGCGATCTTCACTGTGGGCTACGACGACCCGAGGAAACCGCATGATTGCGCGGGGCCTGGCCCGGGGCATCCGCTTCAGCGCATCCGGCTGCGGAACGCGCGCACCTTCACCCGGTTCTGGCAGCGTGTGGTGCAGAACCGACGGGACTGGTTGCGGGTGTCGTCCAGAAACACCCGGTCGCACCGCGAGGCCTCACACACCCCGATGTACTCCCAGGCGCCGGACGAGACAAAGGATCCAAGGGAGGCGGCGATACCCGTGGTCCAGCCTGCCGGGGCCGGCAGGGAGTGGTCCTGGTAGTGCAGCGAAAACGGCTCTTCGGCGGAGAGGTGCGGGGCGAAAGCGTGTTTGGACATCATCGAGTTGATGAGGGGCACGGCATCGCCCAGGCGTCCCTCCCCCAGAGCGAGCAGCACCTGGTGCAGGTCGCCAACGAGGGTGAGGATCTCGTGTCGCTCGGTCGGGAGAAACACTGCGGGCTGATCGTGGAACGCGGCAAACGTGGTGTTGGCCACACTCGCCAAGTGCTCGCCGTCATTGTGCGGTTCGTACTGGTGTCCGCGCGCCGCGCCGGGGGCGAGCTCGTTCACCAATTCGATCGCTGTCGCGACAACACGGTCGCGGTGCGACGAGCCCGGACGGTTATTGGCGCGGGTCATGTGAGTCCTTCAGCTAAACGAGGGTGAGTTCCGGGAGCCGCCCCGGGCTGCAGGATCACCGCGAGCAACAGGGCGAGGCCACTGGCCACCAGTGCAGTCAGCATAACGACGTGGACGCCCGCCGCGATGCCTGACGCTGTGCTTGCACCCAGATTGAGCCCCACCACCGTGGACGCAAGCGTTGCGCCCATGTATCGAAAGGTCTGGAAGAGCCCGGTGGCCGCTCCCGTCGCTGCAGTGGGAATCCGCAGATACAACGAACTCTGCAACGTAAACGTACTGAGGTTGTTCGGGGCGGCGGTCACGATGGCGAGGATCGCGACCAGCAGCAACGACGTCGTCTGATCGACTCCGGTGAATCCGGCGGCGCCGCCGAGGGTGACGAGGGCCGTGCCCAGCAGTATCCATTGGCCCGCCCCGCGATAGACGAATTGCCCGAGGGTGACAGTCGCGACGACACCCACCACGGCGATCGGAAAGGTGATCGTGCCGCTCTGCAGCGGCGAGAGCCCCCGTCCGAGTTGCAGCCAGCTCGGCATCGCGATGATCACGGCGAAGAACGAGAAGTTGGCGAGCATGTACTGCACAAAGATCGCCAGGGTGGTGGCGTCCGCGAACAGCACGCGGGTGTCGAGGAATGGATGCTTCGCCCGCCTCTCCCGGACGATGAGCAGCACCGCACTGACGGCGACCACCCCCAGCCAGACGAAGGTGGCAGTGCCACCCACTCCAACGATGGCGAGTTGGATGGCGGCGATCACGGTACCGAGAAGGAGCGCACCCCACGCATCGACCCGGGTCCACATTCGAGGTCCACCCGCCACGCGAGCCTGCACGGTGTCGGCGGGGAGAACAACGGCCGCGACGATCGCACCGACCAAAGCGAACGGGATGCCAAACAGAAACGGACCGCGCCATCCCACCAGCTCCACCATCAACCCGCCGATAAGCGGCCCAACAACGCTGGCAAGGGAGTTGATCCAGGTAATTCTGCCAACCGCTCGCGAGGCCGCAGCGGGATCGTGTTCGAGGCTCCGCCGGATCGTGATGAGCCCTGCGGGAAAGGCGACAGACGAGCCGATGGCCTGCGCGAGCCGAAGCGCAATGAGCCATTCAACGGAGGGAACGAACTGGCTGCCGATGCAGGCGAGCACCACGATCAGGAGCCCGCCGATAAAGACACGACGGGCGCCGAGCTGGTCGGCAATACGACCCATGATGGGCTGGGCGACCGCGCCGCCCAGATAGTAGACGGTGATGAGCCACGTGGTGACCGCCGCACTCGCTGCGAAGTTCTCTCGAATCGCGGGGAGTGCGGCGGCCATCATCGCGCCGTCGAGGGGGTTGAGCACCGTACCGAGGATGACGGTGGCAATGAGCACTCGTGTTGATTTGGGCTTTGCCACGGTGGAGCTGTCTCTTTCGTTTGGTGCGGTTGACGGCGGGGTCCCGTCGGTTAGGCGGAGGCGAGCTCCGGGGCGGATGCTGCGGGGTGCACGGCACTGTCGGCGACAGGGATGCCCGCCCACAGTTCTGCCAGCTCGGTGCCGGTGACGATCGTGCCGAACTGGCGTGAGACCACGTCGATGGAGGCGTTATGGGCTGCCTGGCTGTACGACGCCGAGCAGTCCGGAACGAGGCTGACAAAGTACTCGTTGAAGAGTCCGTCGCGCAGGCTCGACTCCACACAGATCTCGGTGGCGACACCGGTGAACAGCACCGACCGCACCCCTAGGGTGCGCAGCAAGATGTTGAGGTTGGTGCCCACAAACGCGCTGTAGCGGTACTTGATCACAATGTGGTCGGTGGGTTCGGGCACAACGCCGTAGAACTCGCCGCCCCAGCTGCCCGTGCGGCAGGTGATGCCCGGGCG
>Ga0247807_10000268_pt1 | contig 34124 bp, 31 predicted proteins | sample UWRJL074202C1_FD_179931 | JGI IMG/M metagenome (GOLD analysis project Ga0247807, IMG submission 179931) | Plant litter microbial communities from Arlington Agricultural Research Station in Wisconsin, United States - UWRJ-L074-202C-1 | ecosystem: Environmental > Terrestrial > Plant litter >...
GCATTAAAACCACGCAGAATTCCTCATAGAACCGTGAAGATTGGTACAACCATGGTAAAGCCACGGTAAAACGGATGAGATGCCTTCCTGTGACACCAACTTGGAGAGTCTTGAGTTCCAAGTAAGTACTGCCCGTCTGTCCGTTCCGTAGCTCTTTTCTGCAAAGGAACAACTCCCTAGAGATTGCAGGGCCAACCATCAATTTCCCCCTCTTCTTCGTTTCCCCATTAGCTATATTGAATGCAGCTCCATCTCAACTTTGACACATGTCAAATTGCGGCAAGGATCGTTTTCGCGTGGCTATCCTTGATCCCACGCCAGCAAAGCCCCTTCCGATAGATCCGAGTATTTCCTGCAGTTTTGTGTGCATGGAAGTATACAAATTTAGAGACTTGAAATGGCAAGCAGGAGAGGTAGATTTCTCACATCCCCTGATAGCTGAACACGGCATAACCGACGTGCAGCAACTACCGAACCGCTGCCAAGTACACTTGATATTGGTTAAACATCAAACAATAATTTGGCTAAGTATGTTCATCACATAATCTTATAACCATATTAAGAATACCTTTCTCATCGCTTCGAAAACAATATCGCCAGCTCAGATTTCTTTGCTAGACTGGAATTGTTGGGGTCTTTTTATCAATACGGTATCTTGTAGCTGCCTCAACTGATATTGCCCAGCTTATTTATAAATGTGTTAGAGCCGGCGATTTAGTTCCTCCGAGGTCACTTTGCATCTTCTAAGGAACCATCGATGATGAGAGGGTGCGCAATCCTATATTTTGCCGGATATAATATATGGTGAAAAGGATCTTACCCAAACGCTCATAGGCTGCGATGTTTATTAGTAGAAGATCATCACGGAAGGCCCTTGGCTGCTTTCTATATCTCATCACACAAACCTAGTTGACCACAAATCCGAGGACTTCTCGCTCTTCAGCCTTACAAACTACTTTTAATATTGATATCTACGTCCCCTTATATCCTCAATTTTCAAAACGAATTTTCAAAATGCAGTGGAGCACAACCATTGCCCTAGCGCTCGCCGCGCTTGGTGAAGTCGATGCGTTGATAAGATTCCCATGTGCACAACTCGTCATTGATCGCCGCGATCCTCTGGTCAATCCAGGACAAGTGCCCTCGCCACATCTTCATCAGATTGTGGGAGGAGTAAGTATTTCAAGAGTATTTCATTGTGAAGCCTCACTTCACTAATGTTACCATTGCAGAATTCATTCAACGCATCGATGGAACCTGAGAAAGACATGCCTGGTGAATCCACATGTACCACCTGCCAATTCAGTGAAGATTTCTCCAACTACTGGACTGCTACTCTGTAAGTTTTCTTGCTACGCTGAGAAGTACACCTATTAGATGTTAATGCTATTGTAGCTATTTCAAAGCCCGCAATGGAACTTACAAGCGCGTGCCGCAGTTTCCCAACAGTGGGTTTGAGGGAACCAATGGCGGCATGACCGTCTACTATATGCAAGATGGTCTCTACAATTTCCAGCAAAATTCCAAGGTCACTGCATTCCAACCAGTAAGTATAGAAGTACGATAGCGAATGGCCTACTTCACTAATACCTCCTAGGGATTCAGAATGTATATCGGAGATGTAAATGGAAAGACAGAAGAGCAGGTTGCACGATTTCGTCAGCTCACATACACCTGCCTAGAAAATGTTTTAACCCGTGATCCCCAAACAACATATTTTCCTACAACTCCTTGCCCAGCTGGTATTATGGTCGCTCTTCGATTCCCAACGTAGGTGTCACAAACCTAGTCCGAGTCATATGATAGAGGAAGAGCTAATTTACGAATTTACTTAGTTGTTGGGACGGGAAGAACCTTGATAGCCCGGACCATATGTCCCACATGTCGTATCCCGAGAGTGGAAGTTTTGAAACTGCTGGTCCCTGCCCAGCCACTCATCCAGTGCGCACGTCACAGCTTTTCTATGAGGTACTCTTCGACACGTCAATGTTTAACAACAAGGAGGATTGGCCCGAGGACGGATCACAGCCATTTGTATGGAGCTTCGGAGATGGGTGAGTATCCTACAGAACCTGAGTCTTCAAAGAGGCTAACATGCTATGGTAGCACTGGGTATGGTAATCATGGGGACTACGTGTTTGGCTGGAAAGATGATGCTCTTCAGAGAGTCTTAGACTCACCGTGCTATGTCAACTGCCCGACCCTCAAAACACAAGATACAGCTGCCCAGAACGCATGCAGTCAGGCCAGAGTTGTCAATGAGGATATTGATGGTTGTAAGTGAAGCTCAAAGACGTCTTCTCCATTGCAGAAAAGCAACTAATACCGTGTCAAAGGGGTCACGGAACTTCCAGGTGGACATCAAGCTTCTTACACAAAGTAGAATGGTTGGGAAGCTGCTAGCAACGCACAATCCCAACTAAAGGTGGTGTGTGACAGTGTATGAAATGGAGATGGAACTAGCCTTCCCATCTATAGGTAGATACTTTGCTGAATGTCTGTAAGTTCCCGGCAACGACCACATAGAAAATTTATCCACTAGGCTGTTTATTGATAAGTTGAATCATGTGCACTCTAGTTCTGACATTCCTGTAAGGGATGGTCACAAACATCTAGCAAAAGCATCTTACACTCCGAGTGGCGAGATAAATGTCAAATTTGTGGTATCCGTGTGGAATCCCAGATTTTTTAATTTTAACCAATGTTAAATTCGGATCTTTTTACACAAGAAAATCACTTCTGTCAATCTTTAGAAGACAATTCCTATTACATAGTTAAATTAGCCATGTATGATTCATGATCAAGGTCTCTGTGCAGCTTGGCCATCCTCCAAGGCAAGAACTGAAGTTAAAAGGATGTCATGCTCACTCATCTGCCTGTACATATCAAAGGCCGATCCTCAAGTACCCCATTGAGAACTCAAACAGCGACAACGGCTTAGTATAAGGAGCTAATAACCTTGCCCACGAGGGTCGATCGTATGTCTATGGTACAATACGTACATGTAGGATACTCACGCAAGAGATGGCGACGGGATCTATTCAGCATTACTACTGCACCAGGCGCGCTAAAAGTCAGCTGACAGAACGCTGAATGGGATGATTGCGCCATCTATAGCGTAGTTGAAATTCCTCGCGTTAAAAACGGGCTATAGCGGGCCACTGAACAGGCGGAGGAGGCCTCAATAGTAGAATGACAATAAATGCTGATAAAGTGTTTGACGGACATTACACATCGGAGCAGAAGAAGATCGACTTACGTAAAGTAGCTGCATATTTTAGAGGGGTTTTCTATAGCAACATATTAAAATCATTGTGGATCCCAGAAATATGTGGCATGGTTGTGAATCAGTGATCGTCAATGAGCATAATTGGAATCCATAATTAATCTCTCAGTTGAAGAGTGGAGCTCCAGTATTAACCTATTATTAGATCAGGGAAACCATTGCATTGCCCTTATTGCTGAAGCTAAGGAAGGCGCCATTAGAATGTTTATGTGTTGCTCACTCGATCGTGCGAGTGGAACACTACATTTACAAGATTTGTGTAGAAGTTGAAAAGTCCTTGCACAGAAGAATTGGAAGCACATAATTGCCTCGAAAGTATTTTATCATATCCCGTAATTCATTTATACTATCCATCGTCCTTCATTACAAAATGCAGATTCAAATCGCTATCATGCTATGCTTGCTCGTACTAATTATGCAATTCTGACTTTCTCCTCATCCACTATTAACTGTCCAAACTTTTCTCCCCTTGTGCCCCGAACCCGTCATCTAAGCGAATTGCCATGCAGGGGTGACAGTGCCAGCATCGGAGGTTGCGATGTTGATGCCAATGCAGTCAGTGCGGACGAAAGCTGGGGCACCGACGGCGTAGATCTGGTAAACACCAGCAGCCTCAGTGGGGCATGCGTTGAAGCCCTGGGCATTGAATTGTAGGTTACCGACGGTACCTTCGCTGGCTTGTGGAGTGTAGAGGAATGGTGTGCGAACACTGCCCTCGGGTAAGGCGGCAGAGTGTGCAATGGTATAACCAAGTTGTCCATCTGCAGTCACATATGCCTGTTGTCCACCGGGAACGATAACGTTCATGCTCAGAGGGGATTCGGTATTGGCCTGAGCGATGACAGTGGTTTCCTTGCCAGCTGTTTAAAATTATTAGTTATGGACGTCAGTGCTGGTGAGGAGAGGGGGAACGTACTCGTTGCGCAGTCGAGGTTCTCGATAGTTGGGCAATAGGTGGCAGTCTCCTTTCCAATCCAGAATCGCTGACCGTTGGCAACGACGGAGCGGAGATGCACTTCTGGGCTACCGCTGCGAGTAGAGATCATGCCAAAGGCATTGGAGGTTTGTCTCTGCTCAACTGGAGCGGCAACAGCCAAGCTGGCCAAAGTGGCTGCGATAATAGTCTTGGTGAACATGTTGATGAGTGGTGTGGTAGTTTGACGATGTAAAGGTAAAGGCGTTTGTTAGTTTGATGATTATTGGAAGAGAGATGGTTGTGTGAATGTGAATGTGAATGTGAATGAAGACTCTGAAGGTGGGCGATCAAGAGACTTTTATATCATTTCATATTTGTCAATCTCGCCTCACACGGCAGTATCGTAGCATGTGCTGTTGTGATGTATGCTGCTCTATGTCCCTTGCATGACCTTTTCTCGTATTCTCACGGACTAGGCGAGCGCATATCACGATTTTGCCGGTCGCCGCACTGTAGAAAGTATGATTATCGTGACCGTGTGCGTGAAGTTGTGAAGATCGTTCCTGGGAAAAACTCGTATTTTGGCCGGTCCGACGTCACTGTAACGTTTATTAGTGGCCGGAGATTCCCTGAATAGGTCCCGGCAGCCGATCCCCAGCTTTTGCCCGTATTCTAAGCGAGCCCGTGTTGACGAATCACATAAGCGAGAAGAGGTCGTAGCATATGAATTGCCGAGGATGCAGCGGCTTCCCTTTAGTAAAGTAAAGTAGTTTAAATCTACTTGTCGATTCTACCTTGAAAGTTGCGCAGGACCCTAGGCTCTGTATATTGGAAGAAACCTAGTTAATGATATACTCCCGGGCTCAAGTTCAGAATGGAAGATATTCACTGACTGGTATCGAAAATTGTCAGCTTTCCCTTATAGCTTTACTTTCTCATAAACCTTCCGATATACAAATCTGGTTCCGTCGGTCGTCGGTCATATTCCGGAATTGATATCTCAGATAATCAGGCGTAAGAAGTAGGAATGACAAACTACCTACATCGTTTATTACATATCTCTCGTGTCACCCGATAATGTCGGGTACAATAAATGTTATGTAATCAGCTGGCATACTTTTGGAGCATGACGCGAAATTGCCATCCTATGCTTGCACGAAGCTGTGGCAAGCAGTATCGCGAGCTCCGTACGAAGTAATGTGGTCATTGCATATACGAATAAAAGTTACAATAATAGCATGTAGAATTCACTCGATTTATCGACCTCGCTCCTTCCTTTATCGAATATCTAAAAATGAGTAAAGTAATACAATACTATATAGCGCATAGATCCCTCTGACTAAGCGAGATTTGATTAATGGTGATAGCACGTGGTCGGTATTCTGGAGGGCAGTACGCCATGTAAAGTGCGCTATATGTCTACAGATGTACTGAGCTGCTACGCACTATTCTGGGCTTTTCCTGCTTCAACAGGGTATGATCCATGAGTGCAATATAATAGAACATTCAAGAATCCACAGTTTAACAGTTGCTATTGTCTTAGGCCATTCCTAAGTTATTCCTTGTACTTTCTTGCCATCTCTATCTTTAAATGGAAAATGCAACTATTGTAACCGTGCTTAGGACTTTGGTGAGGGAAAACCTGCCGAAGTTTCATCACGGGAATTCTTGGTTGCCATGCTCAAAGTCGACCTCGGTAGTACAAAATGACAACAAGGTTCGTCGTACCTGTTTTATACCATAGATCTGCTGTGCATATTCTCTACAAAGTGCGAGACCTTTGCAAATGTTGCACATGATATATTGCTTATATTATATCAATAATTAAATCCATTTCTCTTCATCAACAACTTTAGTCCCAGATACTTGATAGCGGCACAGTATGATTGTTCAGTTCGAATATTTAATGGTAGGATGTTAATTTACTATGGATTATGTTCGAAATATTCTACTCCCGAGATAAACATGTCGGCCCGTCTTGCTCAGTGCTCTAGCTTTCCAAGCTAATCATATAAAGGGGCCCTGGAGAGCAAAGTTTGTCTTTTCCCAGCTACTTTAGCATTGAACACTATATTTAGATATTTCTTGATATAGATTTACTCAATGTAGGTCTTACATCCCTAGATTGCAGCGGGGATATACTTCCTAATTGAGCTTTACTTAAATTATTGTGTGCTGACACATTTACGCTTCTAACAGTGCAGCATTTCAAAAGATATGTGAAACTACAATTGAAGTTTATCTTATTTCAGATGATAGTGTATTGTTTCATTCTAACATGGAAGAATGTTTTACATATACGTTATCTGACTACCAGTGTAAACTTTAGACGAATCGCTAAAATACCCTTAGAAAGTAAAATCCATTTCTGATGCATCATATTTCATTAAAGCGAACCCACACAGAAGTACTCGCGAATTTTCCCTTTCAGATGCCGCACAACATAGCAGAGTGTTCTTAGAGTCTCACATATATTGTATCTTGAGCCTTTGCTTCTTTGCTATTTGTTTTTCGACAGCAGGCAGAGTGCCATTCTAGGCCTTCAATCCTCTAGTCGAGACAGCTTCAAAACACAATATGCTTAGTTCACTCATCCCAGCAGTGTGTCAAGTATTATATTATTTCCTGCTATATAGCTATGTACTGTACACACTTGAAATTTTCAACACATGGAAACCATTATTCACTTCACCTGGCAGGACTATCGCAGGTTTTAAATGTGACTACAGTAAGTATATGTCAGGTTGGGAGAGGTGATGCTATGCCCCCAATGATATGTTTTTGCTGGTTCCAAAATACGAGAGGTCCTGGCCAATTCGATATTAACTAAGGATGGTGGACCGGTAGGAATTCGTTTTGGTACAGTTTTGAAGTTTGTTGGTATGTGGTTATTTATTTCATAATCAAGCCACCTGAGTTGTGTAGATACTAATGCAGGATTGTAGGGGAGATAAATTTCACATCACGGTCATAAAAGCATGGCCATGAATGGCACCAACCGTCATTGGTACGGAATCTGACAGAAAAAGACCATGCGCATGAAAGGGGTCAATGGCGTCACGCTGCCCCATAGTATCTGGCGATCAGTTCATCTATTCGTGGAATATAACGCAGTACGGTACCTTGAGGTATCACAGCGACTACTCTATGCAGTGCGCAGATGGTGTTTAAGCATGTATCGTAAGTAACACAAATTAAAAGCTCTGTCAGATACGAAGAACAGCATAGTAGCACTTGGTAGCTTTGCGTAAACTACCTAAGACCCTTCATCTGCCAACTTTGATCCAGCTGATGAGCCGCTGATCATAACTGACATAGGTAGGCAGCCTGTCACTTTCGCATGGGCAAGTACACTAACTAAACTTTAAACAGGCGGCCACAACATTGCTTTCGTGCTTTTTAGCAAATATACATACACATTCTCCGCAAGTGCACCCAGTATCGTTCTATATAGCCGAAGAAATATGACTCGTTGGAATGCCAGCAACGGAATCTCTTAAAACATGCTCGAACCGTTTAAGTTGCCATTCAACAGCACCTGCACGGCTCATGTATTGGCTCATCGCCTTACATACATCTTCGAGATTGGGACTGCAGATTATGGAATTGTGATCATTCATGTGCACTCAATAACTCTTGTTTAACAAAAGCATGGGCTTTGCTCAGTAACTGATATAATGGAACTATAGGCAGCTGGGAACGTGATCTGGTGCCCAAACTACTTAGATCCTATCAAAGGAAAGCCAATAGCGTGTGTTCAAACTGAATTTGTAGGTAAACGACTGCAAGAGCCAATGGGAAGGTAACTTAGGGACGAGCCTGAGTCCGTCTTAGCCTCCTTGTGAGGGTTTAACCATGATTCAAAAAGACTGTGGCTTCTGATGATCGAGTTTCCAGTACACTAATGCATAACATGGCACGGAATTTGTAGATGGGCCCAGGAGATAAATAGGTTGACTTCTTGCTTGATTTTAGTTCCGTGGTGCCTTTTTTTTACTTCAGCTGCAATAATTTAATAATTAAACTAAAGGACATGTTTAGTCACGAATACCGAGTAATTTTTATTTTAACCACCACCAAAAATGTATGATCTTTGCTCTGCCTGCTGGATTAGGCTTTGGCTTATGCTATAAAATAGGGGCATCATTTTGAAAGTTACTGCCAGCGTATCGACCTACTATGTAGTTACAGCTCCGTGTATGAACATCTAATCTTTTTAAAAGTTGTGGATGCAACTCTAAAGAATATATATCATCTTCAAATAAGCACACGGTGCTCGACAGCAATGTTACGAGGTACTTGAGTATCGAACGGTTTCGAACCCAACATAGATTCACCGCCAACGTGATCTCACCATTTGCCCATGCTGCTGCACAGACCTGTCTATCAGGTACGTACGCTATCTACATATCCGGAACTATATCCGGGAGGCAGAGTATACTTGTCAGCCTTGAACAGCACTCCGCCTTCGTTGCAGTTTCATCGCTGCTGCAAACCTTGTAGAAAACAGTGCGTCGACACCCTTAAGCTGCACACAGCCTCTATTACTACAGTGAGGGGGTTGTGTGGATATTATCTTCTGCTGTCATTGGATACCGGGGGTGTGGTTCGTTAAAGATCTCTGGCTCAGCTCAACCGTCCGGCGCGTATTTAATAACCAGCACCAGCCATTGCTTTCTTATCATTAGTTCCGCTGTTTTTAAACAACAAGTCATACACCAATATCGGACCATTAAGTGATCAGACATTTGAATTGGTTATGGAGAAAGGAATCAGTTCAATTGCCACCAACGGTGATAACAGTGTTGTGGATGCTCCACAGGGGGGATACTTCCCCATTGCAGGCTCCGAATTGGCGGCAATAAGAAACCTTGCGCCAGCGAAGAAGTCTCGACGTAAAGTTAAGCCGACACCAATACGTCCATCATTGCTCTCAGATTCTGTGGTGTCAAGCGCTAGCTCTTTGTCAACAAATGCCTCTTTGAGTTCCGCCTCCAGCATATTTGATGATAGCACGAGCCGTGTGGAAACACCGCTTACGCCTCCGCTAGCTACAGATTCTAGTACGAAAATTGGTGTAGCTTTTGACAATGCCGATTTGAAACGCATTTCCAAGCTGTCTTTAACTCAAAAAGCTGCGCAAGAAATCAAATCTGCCAAACCTATCCCACCTTCGACAACCCGTTCAACCGGCACACCCCAACAATGCTCTGCTACACCACTTATTCAAGATCAGGATGGAGATTTGTTTGATTTTGGGATAGAAGATGGCGTCTCTTCAAAGTCAAGCCTTCCAAAAGAAGACGAGTCGCCGGCAGTGAGAAGGGCAAGAAGAGTAAAGCTTGACCGGCAAAATAAGCTGGATATAGAAGATTTCTCTGCACAGCTTCAGGCCTTAAGCCTGGGACCAAAACGCCCTAGACGTAGTGTTACAACGCGTGGAAGGAACAAGGTATCTCTGGAGTGTTCACTGAGAACTGGGGAGCATTCACATAAAGCCACCCGCGAAGAGGATTACTCCGACGATAACCTAGCGGATGAAATATCTTCAACAGAATTCAACACGAATAGCAAAGGAAGCCCCTCTATCCAATTGGCACATTCATTGCCTCCGGAGAAGATATCTTTAAACATAGAGCATCAAGCAACAAGTGTATCACCGGCTATACCTTCAAGAGACTTGTTGTGTCCTAAGAAATCACCCACGTCGCGTTCAACAAGTTGCACTGAGACCACAACTACTCCACACAGTGACATACGGTCTGGCGATCGGCCAATCAAGGTGGTCAATTCCCAGACCAAATCCCAATCACGATCGTTATCGTCCAAAGTGGAAAAGAGACCGGCAAGAAAGGCCTTAAAATCCTCACTCGAGTCCGGCGATGCGAGTGCTGTCACACCCAATCCAATCACAAGCCCGAACTCTTCATGGCCGGCGCCTCAAACGGTGGCAGGTTTTGCGGCATCAAGCGTTGCTGAGCCTGAGTCAAACCCCGACACGGAACGTAGGCTCCTGAATCTTCGGGAAACCAAGTTTAAGAAAGATCTGATTCGCGGAAAAGAACCTCCAGTTACTTGTCCTATTTTTGACAGGTATCATAAGAATGAGAAACAGAGAAGGCAGCTAGACATCGAGATGCTTAGAGTCATCCGCCGACAGCAGCACGAGAAAAAGCTTCGTAAATCTCGCACGATCCAGCTCGCTTCCACGCGTGTGTTAATTCCTATATTTCGGAGGCACCCATATCCTCAGAAGCCTTTACCAAAGTTCAATGAGGACTATGGTTTCATCTATATCTTCAAGTCACCTCTTTACCCAGGATATGTCAAGATAGGGAAAACAAAGCAGGAGCCTAAATTACGTGTTTCTCAATGGCAAGACAAGTGCAAATTTACTTGTAATCATATTACGGACGACAAAGACAAAGGTTTCCAAAATTATGGAGTTGTCGAGTCAATAATAGCAGCTGAATTGTGGAATGAGAGACGAACATTTAAATGCAAAGCTTGTGGAAAAGAGCATGCGCGTCAGCATGCGTTTCAGCAAGGAGCGTCAAAGGCCATAGAACATGGAGAATGGTACGAAATAACGGAGGCCCACGCCTTGCAGGTAGTAGAAAAGTGGCGTAACTGGGTTGTGACGCAGCGACCGTATAGCCAGGATGGAGTTCTTTATGATTTCTGGAAATGGAAACATGATCAAGCGATGAAGTTTGGCGATGAGGCGGCAACTAATTGGACCAGATGGCGTTTCTTGTGTCTATTTGACCTAGTGCATTACTACTTTCATTCAATTCATTTGTTTCTGGGCGTCGCGATACCATCCATCGCTGCTATCACAGAGACTTTGGCGTACCTTGTTCTGTTTTGCCTTGCAATTTGGCTGGTTGGTAACAAAACCATAATAGGGGCTATGCTTCTATGCTGTCCAGTTCTACGTTATTTATATATGTAGTTGCAAAAATCGATTTCCGATCACCAGATATTCCTTCAAGGTATCCTATCGAGCTTCACTTGAGTGAAGATTGAAAGGAGTTTAATAGCTAGGAAGTTTGAATATTCCGCATTGCTTTGAAACATAGCCTCTGCGACCGCCACAACGAACTTCCCTTTATGTTATACTGCTGCAAATAGAGCTATGAATATCAATGCAAAATCTATTTAACAGAGCCTATATATAACTTCCTCATACTCAACCTTTCTTGCCGAACTTGAAAAGGCTTCATTTTAACAGAACTTTGTCGTCACAGTCAACCAGAACCATTTTCTCCTTGCTCATGGACTTCAAGAACTTCCTCTTAACTCCCCTCACTTCGGTTCTGCTTTACATCTCTTTCCAATGTAAGAATTTTCAGCATAGCAGCGTTTGAAAATTAGTCTTGGTTCTTGATTTCAATCCCTACCATACTGTTCTCTTTTAAATCTCCCACATGTTACCGGCGCACTTGGAGCAAAAGCGCCGACCTCGAGAATGCTGACAGATAACTGGCTCTGGTTGGAGGGGCCGTATAAACCAACTGCCTTTACGCAGGCACAAGGCGCAGCACCTGATTTTTAACACGACTCACGCCAAGCCCAAAAAATACTGCGACCGTCTGAAATATCATTTTCGTGTATTTTAAAAGTATTGCCTTGAAAAAGACAAGCTGCAGGCCACGAGAACTTTCGAAAACATGGCTTCCGTTGATGTTTCTCAAGTTCTCTCAGGAATTAAAAGCTTGATCGCCAACCCACCCCAAGACCGAGCGACGCGTTTGGAATTATACGAGAGTTTGAAAGACCTATCAACCGTGATCGAAGATCCCCATGATACTATCTACCGCGTTTCTTATTCGGTCGGTCCCTTTCTTGCGAATGATGACGAAATGTACAATACTTATACCTCAAATAGCCCCTTGATTTGACATTTGGAGTGGTAGCAAGCAACCTAGGTCTCTTTGAAGCCTTTGCAAAGAGCGATACACCATTGACTGTTTCAAGCCTTGCAAAGTCGCAAAGCTGCGATGAAGTGCTATTGGGTGAGCACGTGTCTACAGCAAAAGTCGCTTGGATGACTTGGCTAATTCACCTTAGGAAGAATACTACGTTTCCTCGCCTCTCAAAGAATGATTGCAGAGGTGGATGAAGACACATTCACAGCGAACAAAGTTACAAGAACTTTGAGTAATCCAGGCTTTGCGGCAGGAATGAGACATAAGCGAGTTACTTCTCGGTGAATACAAATAGAGAGCTAACGAGAATAGCTTCCATGGTTTGCCATGTCTTGTTGCAACGCCAAAGTTCCTTGCGGACACCAAATACGATAATCCGTCGGATGTGTTGCATAGCCCTTTCCAGATCGCACACCAAACCGATCTTCCAGCATTTGTGTGGGCAGTGACGCATGCTCCACCGGAAATGGTGCAAGACTTTCAAATGTGGATGACAGCAGTGTACGGCAGTCGTCAGACTAGCTGGCTAGATGTCTTTGACGTCGCAAAGCATGTGGAAGGAACTGGCCCGGAAGATGTCATTTTCGTCGACGTTGCAGGAGGTGTTGGCCATCAATGTGCTTTACTCAAGGAAAGATACAAAGAGCTCGAAGGTCGTGTTATACTCCAAGATCTACCTATTGTGATTCCCCAAGCTATTCCAACGCCAGGAGTGGAGACACAGGGGATTGATATGTGGCAAGGACAGCCTGTCAAGGGTAAGCAGAGACTTCTTAAGCCTGCGACATATACTTTATAAGTATCTAACTAGCTCTCTACAGGGGCGAAAATATACTATATGCGCATGATTATTCATGACTACCCTGATGAGAAGGCTATCGCGCTTTTGGAGTTGACCGCTGAAGCAATGACCGTAGATTCGGTACTTGTTATTGATGAGCTAGTTGTTCACAACAAAGGCGCCCATCGCAACGCGACACAGTTCGATTTGACTATGCTAAGCAGCCTCGCATCTATTGAACGTACAGAAAAGCAATGGAAAGCTCTTCTAGAAACGGCAGGATTTAGGATTATAGAGAAGAAAGAGTATGCCCACGCTGGAGAAAGTGTTATTGTCGTCGTGCCTAAGGAGATCGTATAATTTGGTACTATACTATCCCATTAGTTCTGGATGGTTCGGTACAAGTGATCAAAACTTAGCATTAGATCTAGCGCCTAGATTCATAGCAAGCCCACCAATTAGAAATATTTTAGACTCACACAAAGTGCTCATTGAATATAAAATTTTGATGCGCCTCATGATGATAGAGTGGGTAGTCTAGATGCTGGTGATAATTTCAAGAAGTAATACTAGAGAAAAAGGGCACTCCAATTTTCTGTTTGAGAACTAAATAACTAAATTTTGTCTTTCGATCAATAGTGGTCTGTGCTTACCATAATCATCTTCAGAAAATCTGGCTTATAGAGATATGTTTTGCACATGGTTGGAGGGATTAGTCGCTTTAATTTCCTGAATGCTTGCAGGTAACAAGTCAGTAAGAAAATGAGATCGCATAATTTACCCAAACTGATGTGTGTGATTAATGTGACTAATTTATTATATTTGTTGTTACAATGCTAAGCCAAATACTATATATCTTCAATGCTCTAATTCCTGAATATCAGTAGCTTTCATGACAGCCTTCATAGCATCATCACAGACTTTCGGTGCTTCTCTATAATAGTGATTGGTTCCACTAATTTCCAAAGCCTCCCCCCACAAAATGCCATTCTTTTCAACTACCGCATCGATTCTATTATCACTTACCGAATCTTTCCCATCCAAGAGAACCAACACGCCCTCCACAATTTTCTCTACCGGCGTGAAATATTCTTCAGGAAAGTTCCCCCATTCCTTCACAGTCAACAGGTTGGTCTTGACAACTCCCGGGCAAATTGCGTTCACACGAATCTTGTCAAAGGTCCAGTAGGACTTCGCGATCGATCGCATTAAGCCCACAACTCCATGCTTAGCTGCTGAGTATATGGGTGAGTAGTATGATGGATAGATTCCACCACAGCTAGCTGTCATGATCAAAGTCTTATCCTGCCCGCTGACCTTCGAGAGACGGAAGTAGTGCAGCGCAAGATAAGACGTCAAAATCACAGCATCGAGAGAAATATTTGAAACGAGGAGAGTGAGAGGAGGCGGTGGCTCAATCCCAGTGTCATGTGTTTCGTAAAAATTGGTCTTTTCCGCAATTCCAGCATTCGCGAACACAAAGTCGAGCCTGGATGATACTTGAAAGACAGTTTTGAAGATGGACGACAAATCTGGATAAGACGTTACGTTTGCCTGATGAAATGTGGCTGGGATGGATTTAGCTGCCTACCAATGATAGTGGTTAGTTACATTGCAGTGACTTTTGTCGAGAATTTACTCACAGCTTTGCCGGCAGCCACATTCATATCCACGATATGGATATCCCATCCTCCTCGAGCAGTGAGAGCCTGTGCTACAGCTAGACCCATTCCTGACGCTCCTCCTGTAATCAGAGCAACCTTTTTTGTGGGAGCCATATTTGTTTTGATTCAGTTTACCGTAAGAAAAAGTAAAACTGATCTCAACGAAACTAAAGCAAGAAGACGCAGTTTCTGTTTAAGTAGCAATTGCACCGTCGGCGTTAAACATAAAGCTCAAGAATAGATGGAGACTAAAATAGCTACCCCGCCATAGTAGATTATTCGCTCCTAAGGAGGAAACTTGCTTCCCTAGTCTCACATTTGCTTCTGTTATTGTTTTCCGCAGGTCACGTGACAGACATATTGGAGCTACCCCATACCCGTGTAGGGTGGTTGACTAGCTTAATGACAAAAGCTGGGTAAAGAAAGCGCTACTATATGATACTCTTTGGAAGTTGATATTTTCAAGTATAGCCACCTGTCCAATGGTCTAAAATTTGCTTGAACATTTCAACAATTTAAATTTGAAATCGTAAGTGATATAGATTACGCAATATTTAAAGTGCTTTGCATTTTACCCTAATGTGCTAATGTTGCAGCAGCACTGGAAGAACTTACCCCACATCCCCATAATCATTCCCGAGAGTGTGGAGTCCCTGAAAGGTGAGATTGAAAACTCAATGGATAAGTTCGCGGATTTGTTTATCCGGAGTTTCTCTCAATGATCAAATCAAACAAATATTACTACGCAGTTTATGAAGAATTCATTACCGGGCTACCTGTAAGTATAAAAGAAGAGTAGAGCACAAAAAGCTAGATTGTTCGCCGATGTTGAAAAAAGAAGAGTGATGCTACTTCGTCAAACAAATAGACTGATACAGATAAAATCATTCGCCGACAAGTAGTTTGTTTCATTTAGACATAAAATCATAGCACATAATACAACGAAATATTCCTAGTTCTCTTCGCACCATTGCTCGATCCTCTCTAACAAATCTGCCTTCTTCCCATTCGCCGACAGGCCTTTCATTATACACCAAGCCTTCAGTTCAGGCATAGTCCGTTTGGTTATAGTCCCAGCCTCAACTGCCTTCTTTACATCCCCATCACTGGTATCTTCTAACTTCTGAGAGTCGGCTTTGACTTTGGGCTTCTTCTTTGGTATTTCATCATCTTCAGCCTTAAGTTCACGCTTAAGTGAACTCTTTCGATCTCCTGCAAGCGCCCGAGACTGCTCATCCAATGTCAAACCCCATTTGTTGATGTACTCCCCAGCCCGCTTATGTATCTGTTTATGCTTGCCGACAGTCTTGTCGATTGGATTCTCAGGAACTTCATCTCCAAGTGCCATCGCCTGTAAAATTCTATAATGCCACTGTAATGACGGATTTGGGTACCTACTGGGATCGTAAGTGGCTTTGGGAAGCTGCAGTTGTTGTACAACTACACGCATGTCGTCCACCAGCGAATCGGGTGCCCGTATTGGTTTGGGTACATCCGCAGGTTGACGGATGTCATCTGCGTACGGCAATTGATAGAGCCATAGACCTTGTGGTGAAATTTGGCCACCTTGGTCATCGACCTTTTCTTCCGAAGGAAGAATGGCGACCAGTGCAGGTTTAGAATTCGTCCGTGGTATGTACCATGCAAGCCCCATCTTCTTGTCGTCCAATAACTTTTGCCAAAGCGCAGCAAACACACGAATTGACCCAACGTAGTCACTCTCGCTGGGATATATGAAGGTGGATTTCTTCACCGATGCCCACATTGGTAGCATATCCTGAGGTTTGAAGCCAATGATTCTTAAAATTGGCGAGCCGAAGTCTTTCAGTTTCTTCTGTTCGTCTGCAGTAAAAACAACAGCATCTCCACCGAATTTGTAGGCTTTCTTAATTTCCGCTGCTTCAACCTTCTCTTCGGTGTCATCGCGAGCTTTCGTCGTTTCTGCTAGTGCAATTTGCGCCACCTCACCACCTGTATAAACAAAATGTGATCTAGCTGCGGCTTGCTTTTGTAGTATGTTATAACCTTTTACAGAAATTCTAAACCCTGGTCCAATCTCAAATGGTAGGTCAGTAAAAAGAGAACGCTTTGCCACTTGTTTCGAGTTGATGTCCGAAATGAGATTATTCAGTAGGGATATGCCGGAGGCCTTGAGTTTGATAGAACCTGTACTCGCGCCATCAATTTCGTTGGGATCTCGATATATGATGTCCTACAGATATTAGCCAACGCCATGATATAAAGCAGAGCACCTACATCATAGAACTTCGTTCGATCGAAAGACTGGTCTGGTTGGGATATAGGGAAAAGTTCAATGATGACTCCAAGATCGTACAGATCTTTGGCTCTAGTCGATGAAACACCCATTGCCTTCTTATCCCCCGCATGTGGATTGTCGTTATCGGTGATGATGAATAATCTGCGAGAGTCAAATGCCGGAGCCTGGGTGTTAAATTTTTGATTTGCACAGAATAGCAGATCCGAGATTCGGAAAACGTCCAGCGTCGGTACGAGTAAGGTTTTGGCCTCATCCTCATCCTCAGTGATCTTCTTTAATGTTTGGACGTCTTCTGCAGATGGAATATCGAGCTCGGTGAGCATATAACAATGGGGATACTTGTCGCGGTCGCTTCTGCTTCCCTCATCGTTTAGATTCGTTTGTTCCGTACCATATAACAGAACTCCCATCATATCCTTCGGATTTGATATGATGCGCTGTTGCATGAGGTGGGAAGCGCATTTTAGAGCTGCCATTGCAGGGCTGTCCGCTGTAGGGTCCTCGGAGGAAGGTGCAAGCATCGAAGGGCTTATGTCAATTGCAAAAATCACGGCATCCTTTTGCGATTTGTAACTCTGCAGTTGTATTAGATCTGATATAGGCAAATGGGGGAATGCGAGCTCACTGTCTCGTCTTGTGTGTCTTCGTCCTCCTCCTCATCCCGCATCCAAGGTTCCCGGGATTCCGACATGTTGCCTATATGCTATTAATCCAATCTACTGGCGTATGGAAATGTATTAGTATTTCAGTAAATGATGTGCGCAGAAGGCAGAAAACTGAAAGTTGGCGGAGGTGGAGAATGTAAAGATGGGTGCTGAATGGAAGCGCGCCAAACACTTCAGGCAGCCGCATCGTGTCTCCATAATTATAAGGCAGCCACACGCGAGCTCACGTGAGACTTGGGAACTATCTCCAGTTCGCTGAGGCTAAGTTTTGATTGGTGGAAAAACGTCCGCCTTGCTAATTGCTGTATGACTGATATTCTACCACAACCGATACCATATTTATCGTAGTTATGGGGATAGTGACTCGTAACAAAGACTCACTTCTCATTTCCGCGTCTATAGCCGGAGCTCAGAAGTAGAGATTCAGACTTCCTTTGAACTGTTTTAACTTATGTAAGGCGGGTAAATATCGGGCGAATAGCAGCCGTAATGACCCGCTTTCCGTCATTTAAAGGTTGGAGGGGCAGACGAGGGGCAGCGGGGTCATTGAACACTATATACTGTTTTCCCCCACGCATGTTCGACGGATAGTTAAAGAATATACAAAACACTACCTACTTATAGAAGAAGCCTTCTTCGTCCCTCCATTACAACTGACTCCATCCCTTCGATCGCCCCCCCTCTACTTCAATTGCAAGCTTTACAATAGCAAACATGACGGACGTTCGCTTCAAACTCAACAATGGCACAGAAATACCTGCTCTAGGTCTCGGTACCTGGCAGTCCGACCCAGGAGAAGTCAAGAAGGCCGTTTCACACGCGTTATCTGTTGGCTACAAGCACATTGATGCTGGTATGATACTAGACTCCATTCTCATTTCCTGTTCCTGCTAACTCCTTTAGCATACTGTTATGCAAATGAAGATGAGGTTGGAGAAGGTCTTAAGGAAGCTTTTGAGAGTGGGGTCAAGAGAGAGGATATCTTTGTTACAACCAAACTATGGTGCACATATCATTCGCGCGTCGAGCAGGGCCTGGATTTGTCATTAAAGAGCTTGGGTCTTGACTATGTCGATCTATTTCTCGTTCATTGGCCTGTAGCGATGAATCCAAACGGTACAACACACCTCCAAACGTTTTGCCCTAGCTAATTTGTCGAAGGAAACCATGAGCGCTTCCCGAAGCACCCAGATGGATCAAGAGATCTCGTCACTGACTGGAAGCACACACAAACTTGGAAGGCAATGGAAAAGTTACTCTCTACTGGCAAAGTAAAGGCAATTGGCGTCTGCAACTACAGCAAGCCATATCTAGAGGAGTTATTAGCCGACGCTACAGTAGTTCCAGCTGTCAATCAGATCGAAAACCACCCCTCCCTACCTCAACAAGAGATCGTTGACTTCTGCAAACAGAAGGGGATTCATATCACAGCATATAGTCCTCTTGGTAGCACTGGTGGCCCTATGTTCAAGGCGGAGCCAGTCATCAAGATTGCCGAGAAACATAATGTGGCCCCTAGTGTGGTGCTCCTGAGCTACCACAGTATGTAACCTTCACATCTTTCTTGAACCATACTAATGTATCTTCAGTTGCTCGAGGCAGTTCTGTTCTAGCAAAGTCCGTTACCCCAAGCAGGATAGAATCAAATAAGCAAATCATCACCCTTGATGAATCTGACATGAAGACCCTTACCGACTACTCCGAGGATCTCAAGAGGAACGGGAAACTCGTCCGATATGTCTATCCTGCTTTCGGAGTTGATTTCAAATTCCCAGACCAGTCTTGACTTGATCGCTCTAACAGACCGGTTGCAAAGCATAGACTGTAAATATAATAGAAATATCCATATCATACGAGTTCAATTTACGCTTCAAGGAATTGTCTAAATCTATCTCGTGCATCCGAAAAACTGTGGGTAGCATTGAAGCTTCTAATCGTTATATCCATTAATTAAAGTCACATTTTCAGCTGTTGATGTGAAAAATTGTAAAGTAACAACCACAATACAATGTTTCCTTGCTTTGCAGTGAATATTTCACCACGAGCGAGCAAAACTTGATTGAAACAGTAAAGATATAATATTTTAGAACCAAGGTTGGTCATTCCAACGTCAGTTCTGGTTTTAACGACGTTCTGATCTGGACCTTGGTCATGGGTTTGGATCCCACAGAGGAGGTGATATCGCCATAGCGATAGGCTTACTGCTGGTGGAGTGAGTAGTGTTGCATAAATTTCTCCTTTCTCATACTCATACAATCCACCCAAAATGCAGACTCCATTTTGTGGTATTTGGCTATCGTGCAAGCGGTTCGAGAGAATTACACTTCCTATACAGTTCAGAGGTATTTGTGCCGTGAGAACATAACCTACATTATGAACAGAACTCTTCGTCGTGATTGAGTTCTAGAAAACCCAAATAAGTTAGAATACTGATGGAAGGTCCAGTATTTACACCCAAAAGACGTGCAAAATGCGGGCAGAGCTAAGCGTGTTCAATTAGCCTCAGGGGCTTTAGCGAGTCACGACAATTAGCGTATACCTTTGACTTACATAATCTTCAATTGATGGGCCAGTGTAGCTATCTCACTTCGCAACAGAATGGTCAGCGTATTATTTATCACATACTAAATATAGATCTGTCCGCAGGAAGAATGTTGATGCAAGCATTGATAGATTCATGCTCTTAAAAGTTTGGAAAGCTCGAGGGCAAAGATGTGAAGTGTGTGTTATTTGTTTGTTATTTGCTTGAGACTTTAGATAGCTCATATCTCTTCTTCCATCTAGATCATGATTCATCAGATTTCTTGTTCTCCATATTTCTTAATCTTCTCTTTGTTCGATGGCTCAACTATTTAGGGAGTCAGGAATATTACAGGATTCATTCTACAGCATCTGAATTTTGAAGGTCGTCTATGCACCCAAACCCTGTTACAATGCCCAGAGCTGTCTAATCCTATCTTCGGCACTAATTTTATTAAAATGTAGACGTGGGTATCGTTCTAGTGCTAAACGAGAAACATCATTGAGGCTTGAGAACGATTAAAGGTAGCGAGTATATTACTTGGCCGGGAAATTCGTACTCCATTTGCAATATTCCTGCATTCTGCAATCTGTCATCGTCTCAAAAGAAATATCCAAATTGTCTTAAACCCTCTCCAATTAGGCACTCGCCAGCAGCAACAATATCTAGCCCATACAGTCTATATATTTGAGCCCATAATCATGCTGAGTTATATTTTTCCGAGAGCGTTACCTTCAAATTGGATTCTTACTTCACTCACCAAAGCCCGCCTGTGATCTTCGCACTCGGCAGTCACAAATGCTAAGTGGCAGAGCATCGGAGTTTAGTTGAATATCTGATACAGATGTTTGATTTTCTAGCTCAAGCTCATATTTTGCGATCCATCTTTGAACTTTGAGCTTAGTCAGTCCACCACGATGCACAAATCGAGATTTGGTAAGGGGCCAGTGAGCGTTGCCTAGAATCTCGTGTCCAATCTTACGAGCAATGAAGGTTAACAAAATATCCTCCCTATGAGTTTGAAAAACTTTAAGCATGTGCAGTGATGACGGAAGAAATGCCCAGGGGGTTCCCACGCTGTGTGCTTTCACCAAGCTCAAGAATCCACTATCCGGAAACAAGTCCTTGAGGCAGACTATGGTGCCTTAGCTGGGTATGCGAGATGCGCTGCTTTGCATTGTGGAGGTCGTGTTATCAGGAACATTGCTCAAGTCATTCCAGCATTCGCTAGCATTCCGCAGCCTCAGATGGAAAATTCCGCCTTTGTAAAACCGAGCGTTAAATCATCAACCACTACTCACACCCTCGTTGCTAATGATTTTACTTACCCGATTTTACTTACCGTAATCATATTATATCACGGGTAATCGGACCAGCTGAATGATGGTAGAAAGCTACCGCCAAGACCCTCTTCCTCGGCGTCTTGGCGAAGGTTGGTATCCGAACATCATCAAAAGAATATACGAAGTTATCTATGGAGTGTACCAACCATACAGATGTAAAGTGCGCTTTGCTATCCAAAGAGTAATATATCCCTGGTTTAGCGATAATTCCCAACATGATTATTTCTCAGTAATATACACTATAGCATAATGCGACGAGACTTAAGTTAATGTCCAAGCATCCAAGCTTACAAGCTGGAAGTTTGAGCTTGCATGATACGTCATCCTGGTCAGCAGGGGCAACGAGGGGCGAGTTATAGTATGGGATCTAAGAATTTTGGTCGATCAGATCCGTCTCTCCAACAAATCATCAATTCGCATTGTGTGTCAAGAATTCCCCGCAAGGATATACCGTGGACGGGCCAACTTAATAAAGACTGGAGTGACGTAGCAACAAGGCAAAGTTAGCCGTAACACTCTTGATATATATTCTGTCTTCGAGTCTTTGCCTTTCGGAGGTTTTCAGCGCAACCCAGATATCTGTACAAGGACATCTATCTAGTCGATAATAATTAAACACCACACATTTTCACTACGATACTTATACCATGGCGCTAGTTGAGAAACTCATGTTGCCAATCCGTGCAATTCAGGCGGTCCTCGCAATTATCATCCTGGGCCTGTTGGCATATGGTTAATCCCCCCCGACCCCAGTGCTATCTCATGATGCTAACTGAGAAATAGCCTCGAGCAAATGGAACTGGTGGTGGGCATCGCCATCTCAGGTGAACTTCCTTATTTTTACTTCAGTATGGACCCTTCTCGCCGTCGCATACCTCGCCATCACTCCCGGTCGCTTCCCTACTGCAGCACATAAGTATGGAATTCTAGCTGCGGAGGTTCTAACTATGCTGTTTTGGTTTGCTGGCTTCATTGCTCTTGCCGTCTTATTGACAGATATCGGCTGTGGGACGAGGAGGGGTGTTTGCGCAGCTGCGACGGCAGGAGACGTATTTGCTGCTTTTGAGTGGTAAGTCACTAGTGACCCAACGATTTTTAACGGCGGGTTAGAAATCTAATTTAGTACTAATTTGCTTTTCCAAGGCTGCTATTCTCTGCTACAACGATTCTAGCTGCTTTGCATTGCTGGAGAACGAAAGGCGAACATGGTGGGAAACATGACCCAGCAATGGAAGTTCGTACTCCATATGAGGGAGCTTGAACAAATACTTAATTTTCTCTTCTTATCCTGTCTATGTTTCCAAAGGCGCATGCAAATTGAGCGGATACCTACTAAGCGTGATTGCTTTATTTGGAGTATGGGGGTTTGTTGGTCAATGTAATTTGCAAGAATACGTGGACTTGTAATATAGAACAAGCAAGGAGAAAGCTAGGAGATCGGATTTGACGCTCTGAAAATGCAGTATACGGAATTAAGCTTTAAAATTAACCATCTTTTCCATATTTATGTACTCCGACTTTATAGCCAATGAAAGTCACATTAAACAACGATGTTCACACATTGTAAACATGAATCATCATAGAGGAAGAGGGAAATATGGAAGGTTTCTCGTACTTCTGCTTCTAACGTGTTGCTAAGTCCTATGCTATTAATGCTGAAAACGAAGCCAATAGAAAACAACCTTCACCCTGATTTGTCTCCGCGCAAGTGGTTAAGTAAAATGGACATATCTATAGAGGCTTAGAGCGGAACAGATAAATCAACTTCTCATCACCGACCAGAAGTCTAGAAATAGCTTTGAATGAATAGGTTTAGCTTTTTAAAACATTACTGTCGACTATTTTGTAAAGTAGGAAGTAGTCTGACTAGAAATGGAATGAGTTTTCACCGTAACCACTTTTATATTCATAGAGCGATTGCTTTTACAGCAGATCTTTTTAAGAAACAAGTCAGGATCTCATTTCAGCGCCGTGAAACAAGTCCTGTCGAATATTAAACATCGTTTCCGGCCACCAGCTTTGATGAGCACCAGCAAGCCATCTTTCGTGCTTCATAGACAACAATATCCGCCTCAACTCCCACTCTCCTGTGTTACCGATCCACCATACACCATCTAAGAGCATAACTAATACAAGCCAATGTGCAAAGATCTCCAAAGCTAGTTGATTCTTTGGGCATGACAGTAAATAATCGTTAGCACTGAGATCTGATGACTGCTGGTGTTGTACGTCCGGAATTCGGTCCAGCATTGACTGAACGACACGAAGATAATCCATAGAGACCAAGTTCAAAAACACCATAATTGTTCTCCGCAGCGGCTTGGATGGCTCAACCGATGTGACACGCGCTATGTATGTTCTAAGCCATGACGAAACCTTGGAGAGGGGCCCAACCAGACCTAGCTCAGGATCCGAATTCGCTTGCTTGGAATATTTTGTTTTTCGGCTTTCGTCAAAGAATATTGTAACCGCGATATCACTGAGCGTCTCTAGCGCGTGCAAGCAAGTTCGAAGCTGTGGATCCGACGAGACACGCGAAGTCTCAGCTGATGCTACAGCTTGGAATCTTGCACGTAGTTTCTTGAATGCTAAAGCTTGTGTAGCAGCCAATACAGGATAGAAAGACCGTCTGGTCAGTTTTGAAGGTCCGTCTTCAGGAAAAAAGCTGTAGCTTCCATGAAGTGTACGAACGTTAAGGCTACCTATGGAGGGGAGGCTGATTGCGCTGTCAATGCTTTTAGCAGCGCCTACAGCCGTATCATGGTGTGAGTCATGGTGTAATCCTATATAGGCGGAATGAGCTGCACGTATAAGAAAAATCCATTGAGTTCCATTGGGCAAGACGTCCGCAGGTACCTGCTCATTGCGCCACATATACATCTGAGTGATGCGAATGCGGACACAGTGGCTTGCAAGTCCATATAATACCATTAAGGCAGAATTTGCAAGGATGTGATCAAAGTGGTTGAGACACGAGACGGCGCCTTGAATGTCACTAAGAGATATTTGGTAATGCTGATCTGCAAAGTTTAGAAGTTCACGGACTTCGTCCACGTCTTGGAGAGCTGTTGAACAGTTGTGAACAAGATCAAAAGCTCTGGAGGTTGCTGCCAACGCTAACAGAGAAGACATGACCGGCTTGCTTCGTAAAGCAAGATTGGGAATCCCGACCTGAAGGACATAGAGTTCATCTTCATCGAAAGGGATAGTGCGACAGGTATATGTGAGGTAGTGGCCAAAAATTGCCAACTCCGTTGCATCTAGTAGATGGCAGGGCTGGGGAACTGATGATTGTGGTCTCGCCTCGCTGCTGCTCAAACTTGCGAACACAATTCTCGAACATAATGATTTGTGTAGATAGTTGTGTTGTGACAATGGCGAGCGCTTCACTTGGCTTTGGGAGACCTTACCATCATGATATGCCACATGAGAACCAACACCCCGTTTTGGGGTCACTTTTGAATTGCCATTGGTGGTGTGTTCAGTCATGAGTCCATCTTTTATGTATCTGCATCGATAGCCACCTACTTCACATTTTGTACAGCGTGGCTTAGCTTCGTCGCACTGAGTTCATGTCAAAAATAGAACACTGATGTCATTTGATGCGTGTATAATATGTACCTTTTTTCTCTGCTGTTTGCATCTGACACAACCGTTCTTTGACTTTTCATGCGCTCTTCGTAGCTTGAGGTGTGTTGAAGTGATACCTCCAGCCATATTCAAATATAATGATCAGAAATATTTATTCTGCTCTTGTGTTTCATGTAGAATCAAAACCAAAATCGAAGTATACCTGCACATAATTTTAGAAAAGACAAATCTTGAAGGGTCATCCAGGTTATATACAATCCTGTACAGACTTCAGCAAGTAGCATTTCAAGACATCCCTGGTATCACACTCTGATTACGCAATCAATAGCGTGGGATGTACCATTACTTGCCTGATGCACAATTAGCCATGACTCATCTACAAATGATATTTGGAATGGAGGCTGACAGGGCTTGCTTGGCATGTGTGTGGTTCTTGGCTGAGTACGTGAGTGTATTATAAGTAGTCATCAAGCTATAAGAATGGCAGATTTTTATTAAACTATGAAAATAACTAACAGTGATTTGAGCTCTAAATCTAACGAACGACATTTAATTTAACGAAAAGAAGTTGGATTCTGCCCCGCCTTATTCACTCTATACACACAGCCTCAAATCTCTGTTTATGGAAAACAGCACACACCTCCCCTAGATCGATTGTTTTATCGCAATTATTGGCGCATAGTAGTGTTGCATTTTTGGAGGCATTCTTGAATGGCGAGTGTTCTGTTCGCAATAGCCAGTTTCACAGCATCAATCTGAGTACTAGAGAGGGCTTGGTTCAACTCGTTGGCTATGATGTCGTTATTATAGTTGAAGAACGAGCTAGCAATCCCATTGACGCCCCCATCTTCGGATATGAAAGCAGCAACAAGTGTAGCGGGTTCACAGTCTCGGTTGTATACGGTGTGGAAAGCGCCTTGAGGGTTGAGTGTCATCTTGCCAGCGGTAAGCTCCGTTTGTATGACCCGCTGAGTACCATTCACTGTCGGTAAGGTCTCAGGGATCATGTAGTTCACCACACGCCCGGTAGTAGCCACGAGAAGTTCGTTAGCTCGAGGATGAATGTGAACTGGAATAATGCCACAAGCTATTATTCAACATTAGCATTTATAATAAAAGTAAATGTCCTAGTTTGCAGCTCACGAGCTAAGTCCCCAACAGCCATTGAACCGCCGCTACCAACTAGTGCGGGGAATGTTTTTCGGTTAGCGATCGGCCCATCTTTGTTGAAGTCAAAGATAAAGTCGGTATCTTCGCGAAGAATCTCATATCGATCAGTCGCCCTTAAAGTTGAGCTTGTTAGAGGAAAATATAACTTCTCGACGGTGGTTTGGTTATAGTTGCACTTACGAGTCTGCAAGTGATAGCTGGGCTGTTAAACTAAGCGCAGGCGCTGCTTGTCGAGCAATGGGTTGAGGTGCAGCTGTAACAAAAGCAGATAGGACCATAATGGTCATGCTTGTGGTGGCAATCTGTAACATTTTGTCCGTTATTTATTTGGTGGTAATAATTGATTGATAGGTTTCAAGTGATAAGGTATGCTTGCTTTTAGAAATGAAGGGAGTGAGTTGAAGGCTTGTGAGTAGGAAGAAGCATAGCTTTAAATACTCCAAGATTGTTGAATATTGAGGCATTATCTTTACCAAAAGAAGGTTGATACCGTACCAGAATGAGGCTCGCATCTTCACAAGCAGCGCTTGTGATGTGAAAATACGCTCTACGCTCCGCTCTGTGGCGACAGTGATGAGTGACACTCCTTTATACGCTGCTCGCTGACTGTGATACGCTAAAAGCACCTAGATTAGCGTACTTAATTATTGGATGTGAGAATTGGTGATCATTATCAGAATGTCAGCACTAGGGAAGGCTGACTACAGGCCAGGCTGGTAACGACAGTACATGCACAAATGATTTTGCAAGAACTCTCAAAAAAAAAAAGTAGACGCAGCTTGTTGCGCCTTTGGCTGTAGTTTGGCACTGTTGTAGAGGCTGGGGCATGATACAATAAAGGCTACTTGGTTAAACGAAGCTTGTTTAACAGAAATCAGCTCGTATCTGTGAGGGACTCTAATTTTAACGACAGCTCTACTATATTCATTGCATGTGTACATAAGTCGCCCTCCACAATAATAGATAGAATGTATTCGATATAACATGCTATACCGCAAATATTGTCTAATAATATTACAAAAAGTAGTCTTCCATCAATTCTCATCCGTTTCTGACTTACTTTGACCTTTCTATGGGAGGGTAAAACACTAGTTCGTGTGCTTAAGCGCACCTCAAACAACTCCTGACCTAAAGATTTCGGGGTTGTTTGAATTACTAGCATAACAAACCATTAGCCTCTCTCCAACAAACTAATCCTGGCTCGTCACAGCTATGCTATATTGCCACTATCGACAGCGTATCGGTATAATTATTTATAATTTCATCTCTCTTACTTTCAAGATATGGAATCGTGAGAGTAGCTATATTGTTTATGATTTTAAAGATGAAGCTCCCTTGATCCTATTGACGGTCTCCTGTACATCAATATCCATCTCTTCTTCCTACTCCTACTAAACCGATAATCTATTGGCCACTCGGAGGTATTCTCTTTGATTTGTGGAGCCGCTACTAAAATTGCGAGCGGAATATACCTATAAGTTAGCACGTTTAGCAAAACTCTCAGGTTGATTCTTGTTGTTTAAACCTGGATAAAAAAAAATACATTCTATAGCAGATATATGTGACGCTATGTCTTCATAAAGCTCAGGTATCTCTGTTTTTATTCGTGCAAGCTGGGCAGCTATCTACGGGTCGTGGATAGTGACTACAACGCTTCGTCGATTCACTCGAGGACGTGGAAGCATCTCTTATGAGCCTTTCTAATCCACTCATCCGATTCTGAACATTCTTTGTTTTGTCCCTACAATATTGCAGCTGTCAAATAGTACTCTACGCACAGACTTTCCAGTTTATTTGTAGCAGGTACTTCGTCCAAGATCACGGTCCATTAAGACTACTGCGATATAAGTACAAGAACCTAACATAAGAAATAGAAGAGTTTCCTAAAATTGAGTATTCACTCTGAAGTGAGAAATTATACCCACGTACAGGTCTAAACTCGGATCTTGATAACTTGCCCTGAAAATGTAATGACGACATTGGGATCATAACGAGGAGTTACATTATTCCCTTTCCATAACGGAGAATCCAAATCTTTCAATTCCATTGGGAATATCCCCTTGGCCTTATCATATTGAACTATGGATTGGTAATGTAGTGTTCGCTCAACCTGTTCTTTTCTTATCAGCTCTTCTAATTTGATTAGATAGGGTAAGACTACAAAGCTTGCAAAATCAAACATGGTGGATTTGTCCTCTGCAAAGTCTTTCGCAATACATAGCTAAAACCTCGCATCGGTTTATCTTGTTCGTCATTAAAGTGGTGAATTTCTAGTCCCATAAGGCAACCACACGCTAGATTCTCATTAACAGATTGCTGAGTATTGTGATGGATGCTCTGCCGCTTCAAAGCATTACACTATCCCGTGACACACGGTTTGAGGAAAACTCAGAGAAGGAAGGTGATTCTTCGATATCAATCAGATGCCACGCGCAATTAAATGCTTTCCACTGTCAGTATCATGCTCACACTTAACCAACGGCAGGGACCAACATTCAAAGAAAATGGAAATTAATTTTACAAACTCTACGAATGCAACTGCCAATAAAGTATACACAGAAACCAAGGCGGAGCGTATTACAATTGATAAGTACATTCCTAACTGTTTCTTGCTGGTTATCTTATTGAATACAGAGGGTTTTAAAATTAAGCTGTAGGTTGCCATTGTGCCTCTTTCCACCGACCGAGCCGTGCCGCAGTGGTAAAATTCACCCCAGCCATGGCGAAACTGCCAACCCCCTTGTCATGCTGTCGATCAATGGAATTTATTAGAATGACCGGGCTTTGGGGAAGCTACAACACTGTATTTTATCTTGTAGGGCGTCTACTAACTGATCGCCAAGGGCGTCGGCTAAGTCAAACTCGGAGATTTCCCACGCCCGCTGATCTTTTATAATTATGCTTGCGGTAAGTTGATCATTGCTTATATATATATATATGTAAATTTGTTTAGTTACAGAACGGGTACGTTTATCGCCTCTGCTAAATACCCCCGGTGTATGATGTCACATCCGCATCACGCCCTCCCATCGACATAATTGATTTCGAATTGATGGTGAATATAAGTTCAAAATCTCTTGATTCATGACAGAAAACTATTTTACTCAGAACTACATTTGAATCAAGTATTCAAAAGGGGACATACATCTTGGATACTAACCCCGAACAACAACCATAATTCTTTTTTTTTTTGAACTCGCAGAGTTCACGTGTCTTCGTCGATTATGGACACTCAACTCGCAACAAGTAAGGAAGAAATCGGGGATAGCATACAGGTAATTGAAAGTCAAATTCGTCAAACAGATACAAGGCTAGAAGGAAAAGAGGACCCGCTGAACTGGTCACCATTACCAAGATGTAAGACCGAATTCCAGAACCACAGAACTTGACAGCTAAATACTTAACACAATGTAGGGATATACACAATCACTGTGGTTTGTATTTCTGGTATCATTGGTTTTAGTTCGAGTGTGCAAACGCCTGCTATCGATGCCATCGGTAAAGACTTCGATACCTCCAGACTAGTCACCACGCAGGCAGCGTCGAGCATCTATTTGATTGGGTGTGCATTTGGCCCAATGATGCTTGCACCACTTTCCGAACTTTGGTAAGTGATTCTTCCGATTCCAAAATAGGTCCGACATGAATCTAATGGGTGCAGGGGACGAAATCTCCTTTATTATGGGTCATTCCAAATGTTCTGCGTGGCAAACATTGGGTGTGCACTCTCACCCAATATAGCCGCCTTTTTCTGCTTCCGCTTCATGGGTGGTGCATTTGGCTTAGCAGCTGTTGCAAACTGCGGTGGGACCATCACCGACTTATGGCCAGAATCTCATCGCTCTGTCCCATTTGCCCTTTTCACAGCAGCCAGCTTTTGCGGTCCAGTTCTAGGACCCATTATTGGCGGCTTTATTACCCAATACAAGTCCTGGAGATGGAGTTTCTGGCTGGTGTTCATCATATCTACGATCTTCTACATCATAGTGCTCGTTTCGCTTCCAGAAACATATGCGCCAAGGCTAGTTGAGAAAAAAACTGCCAAGTCTGGTCTACAAGTACCCCGGGAGCCTCGTTCAACACGCTTCATTCATAGCATTTTACGCCCTTGGATCATGCTTTTTACAGAGCCAATTCTCTTCTCACTCTCAACTTATATGGCCTTTATCTACGGGGTACTATTCCTTGACTTTACAGCTTATCCTGTCGTCTTTCGAAAAACACGAGGATGGTCTGTTGGTATGTCCGGACTCTCCTTCACGGGCATTGGTATTGGTATGGCGATTGCAACAGTTCTCTCCCCCCAAGTCAACCGCATTCATGGCCATTATGCGAAAAAGCTAGGCCCAGTGCCAGAAGCGCGCTTACCACACCTCCTCTTCATTGTTTGGCTGCTCCCTATCGGTATATTCTGGTTTGGATGGACCGCACTACCTCCAACTCCATGGATATCTTCCATTCTTGCTGGTCTACCATTTGGTTTTGCCTTGGTGATGCTTTTTCTGGGAATAAATGCCTATCTCACCGACTGCTATGGAAAATACAGTGCAAGTGCTTTGGCTGCTAATACGATGCTGCGTACCCTGTTCGGTGCTGGGTTTGCCATGTTTGCAACTCAGATGTACGAGCAACTAGGCACACCTTGGGCCACGAGTATCCTCGGGTTTGTAGCTTTTGCCCTAGGAATCTTACCTTGGATGTTTTATCAATATGGAGCGAAACTGCGCGCTGCAAGCAAATTTCACGTTCAGATTATAAAGCAATAGGGATCATAAGGGAATAATTCCCTTTTTAAAACCTTCTTGGCGAACGCACTTAAGATATCCTGAGCTTTGTAGTGCCGCCACAAATTAGACTTTCTTATACGCGATATCGCTTTCCAGCATGCCATCAAAGCCGCTTGAATATGATGTTTATAATATTAATGCCAATACTAAATACACACCAATTCGTCAATCGAAAGGAAGATCCAACTCAGGTTGTTATGGGTGCAAGAAGAGAAAACATAAGGTATGCTCGATCCTCGTAAAGTACCACTTGACTTTGCTCGTTTTTAATTGCGAGATTTGAAACTCTACTTTACATGCCTCCACAATTTATACAGCTTCGTATAGAATTAATCTGCATAACAGTTGGCTAATTTGCCTTCCCTAGTGTGATGAATTACAGCCAACTCGCAGACTGTGCATAAACTTATCAAATACATGCGTTTATCCAGGCAATAAAAAGCCTGATTGGAAGAGTAGACAAGTCAGCACTTTCGCCTTAGGAGTACTAGCTGTCGCAAAATCTGAGATCAAGACACTCCCAATGGTCAGCCATATAGACCACACCATTGCAGCTACCCATCCAAAAGCTAAGCACAGTTGCTTGACAATGATTGGGTTATCTGGAGATTGGGTAAAGTCAAGATTATCAAGAATATCAAGTATATATGCTTCAACTGAGACGGGAATGTAGTATAATCCAGCTCTTGACTGTCAAGGGAAGATTTACTATTCAATGAACTTCATATTGAAAACCAGCAAGAATTTGCTTGGGAGTGAAAACCTCTGGGTAGAAGATATTTTACAACTTGCATTTTATGTATGTTACAGTTACTACTGCTGTGTGATATGTCGTCTGTTTCTTTGCATTGTCAAAAACATAAATCTTACTAAGCGTAGCATCCATTCCTCATGCATGCAGCTCATTCACTCTCTAAACAACATCTTCATTTCAACTCAATCCAGAATGGCAGCAAGTCTCAGAGTGCGTCTTGTCCTACTTCTTCATCTAGGCCGATGTACGCCATGCTAGAATAAATTACCCCGTCAACGAGCATTATCTCTGTTCCGCACAGCCCTCTAGGCTGACACTGACGATAAAACTTATCTACACTCAATCTGGTCTTCCCAGTTCGCAACTTCATTCCGACTTCCTTTCCACGCCTGTTCAGCCCTAGATTTTGACCCCTCCGGTTATGGAGATACATCATTCGCTTTCCTCGGAGACTCGTGTCATCGAAACCCACTATTAGAGGAGTTATTGCTATGATTTCTACGTTGGCAAACATTTGTAAACATGCCATTCTTAACGCTTTTAGAGAATAAAGATTCAATTGCATTGTTGATATTAGAATATTACTATACGGCTGTCAAGTTGTTCTTAGAAAGAGCTGGTGGCGGCGAGAGAAGCCTAGCTTCATTGTGGGCAATATTGCCAGATACATTGGCCTAAGATGGGCGGTACTGATAGCATGGCCCTTAGAAATGGTAGCCATATAGAGTTTAGAAATGGGAAGAATATCAAACTCCTCTCTCGGCACTTTGTATAAGCCACTGAAGGAACAATTAACGACATTAAAGTTTCTGCTGATTACCTTTACTTTAAATAACCTATAAAAACAAGATCTTCTTTACACAGTAGAAAATTACCCTCGAGTACGACTGTTGCACCGGTGATATCAGCAGTCTTCTTCAGTCATAAGATTTACTCAAAGATAGCAAGCTCTGCAAGCTACGAAAGTTCTCAACTATATATTGAATTCTCAACTATGCCTTCAAGTGTTATTCCTAATATTTTATTTTTAAAAAAGTCAACTTTAGTTGAGTAGAGTTAGAACGCATTCTCACATAGGTTATTGCCATATCTTACCAGATTCAATCTTTATTACTGCTCTATTGCTTCGTCCTATACGTAAGTAGATTGTGAATGTGGGTCATTTTAACATTTAATTGCAGAGCGAGTTAATTCGAATTGAATCAGTTTGACTTATTAAATGCTATGTGCGAATAAGCTAAGACCGCATTGAACTTGGCATTTGAATTCGGTGGTGGTGGAAAACGCGAAGGCCGAAAGCTGTGAGGGAAGGTCATGTGATCATGATGCTAAGGCCCTGTTCGATTGGAATTTTTGACGAATATTGGGTTTGCTAATTAGGTAGTCGAATATTTGGCCAAATCAACAGATTAGGGTGCGAATTATGGGCTGATTCATTCGATTACTTATTTTAGCATAGATCCAAATATTAGTTTCTTGGCTTATATACCTAATCTATCATACAAAAGCTCTACTTCTTACATTATCTAATATGTGCCTTGCGATATGTTTATCATTATAGCTTTTAACTTCTCTATATTGATATATACTTATAATATAGCTTCTCAATCGGGCTATAAACAGCAGTATAAACAGCAAGCCAATATTGTATATATTGGCCTGTTTATCGATTTTAGCTTTTAATATTTAAATAATTAAGATATCTTTTCGATTTGGATAACTCTCTATAATAGTTCTAGTTAATTTATCTTTATAAAGATTACAAAATATATACAAATTGAGAGATTAGGGCAATATTACAAAAGGGCCTAGGCCGGATTTGGCCACTTCTTTTGCTTAAAAGCAAAGAATAAAGTGAATCAACGATTTATATGTAAAAATAGAGATAATATTGACCCTAGGAATCTTTTAGATTTGATTTCCTAGTTAAGTATAATATGTTTGATTTACTTTAGGAAACTGAATATATACTGTTCGACTGAAGTGGATCAAGGTAAGCACTAAACCTAATTAGGAAAATGAATCTCTGACAAAATTCCAATCGAACAGAGCCTAAGTGATGAGAAATCATATTGCATGACGGTGGTGTAAAACGGGCGTTCCTAAGAAATCTAGGACTTCTGCATTATTAATGTAGTCTGATTATAAATAAGATTGATGTTGATTTCCACTCTATCAAAATTCCAGAACTATTAATATTGGGATATATCCCTGAGATCCTTAATTCAGTCACCACTGTCCAATTTAATTTTCATCCAATTACTTTTCGTCCTATATATGACTACCGTGTCTAAATCACACCAAGTCTTTCAAAGTAGTAACAATGAGGTTCTCATATCTCTCAATCTTGCTGTTTGCTATTGGCTCGCAACAATGCTCCCATACCGAAGTGCTGACAGAGGTCTTCGCGAAGCTGCCCGCGACTGCAGCAGGGCCA